>Ga0210384_10007023_pt1 | contig 11913 bp, 6 predicted proteins | sample IncBWH2MmetaG_FD_160574 | JGI IMG/M metagenome (GOLD analysis project Ga0210384, IMG submission 160574) | Forest soil microbial communities from Barre Woods Harvard Forest LTER site, Petersham, Massachusetts, United States - Inc-BW-H-2-M | ecosystem: Environmental > Terrestrial > Soil >... | reverse complement strand
CCTGGCCGACTTCGGCGGCGCCTTGGATGATGGTGACGAGACTTCTCGGGAAGCCGGCGTCTGCGAAAAGGTTTTCCACTAGCGCGCCGCAGCGTGGGGTGAAGTCGCTGGTTTTACAGATTACGGCGTTGCCTGCGACGACTGCGGGGATGATTTGGCTGATGGGGATGGCGAGAGGGTAGTTCCAGGAGCTGATGATGCCGATGACGCCGAGAGGTTCGTGGATGAGGCGGCCGGATTTGGCTTTGGCGGCGGTGCTGTGATGCGGGACCTTTTCGGGCCACAGGAGTTGCGGGGCGTTGCGGGAGAAGTAGGCGGCGGAATCGAGAGCGACGAAAATGTCGGCGAAGAGGGCTTCGACGCGGGGCTTGCCGGATTCAAGGACTACGGCGTCGGCGAGTTCGTTGCGGGAGGCGAGGATTTTTTCGCGGAGGCGGTTGAGGAGTTTGCATCGATCGTGGATGGGGATGGTGGACCATTCGCGTTGGATGTTGCGGGCGCGGCGCACTAGTTCGGGTAGCGAGGCTGACGGCGTTTTTGTGAAGCGGTCGAGGATCTCGCCGGTGGCGGGGTTGATGGAGGGGATGGTGTCGAGGGGAATGGCGGTGGCGGCCATGTTGGGGATTCTAAACGATTTTTGGGGCTGGGTGTTGGAGGCGGAGGCGAAACGTACGCAGGGAGTCCCGCCTCCCCTACTCTGGGGGCAAGCAGAAGGCAGGCCAGACATCAATTACGCCGATGGGGATGGTTGTCGAGCGCGGATCGACTTCGGTTGACGGAAAAGCGGCGTCGGGCCGCCGCACTCCAAGGGGTCAGTGGTTGGCGGCGTGGGTTGTGACCAGGTCGACTTTTTTTAGGTTGTCGTCGGGGACGCGGTCGATTAGCAGGACGAAGGGGTCCACGCCGGCTTGGTCGGGGAGCTGATCCACGGTGAACGTTTGCGTGGATTTGGCTGTCGTTAGGTGGACGCGCTGGCGGTAGAGGGTTTTGCCGTACTTCTTGCCTTTTTCGGGTCTGGCGAAGGCGCCTACTTCGATCCAGTCGTTTAGGGGGACTTCGGTTTCGTTGCCTTTGGCGTCGGCTTTGAATTTGTGGGTGTCGATTTGCAGGGTGACGTCGAATTTGCCGTCGGGACGTTTTTCGGCGGTGGCTTCGGTGGTGCGGTTGGAAAAGATGGTGATGTCTTCGAACAAATCTTTCAGCAGGTATTGCAAGTCGGGCGGCGTTTCTTTGGCGAGTTCGTCGACCAGCACCCAGGAGGTGGGATAGGGCGGCTGCGCGTAGGCGTAGCGCTCGATGATGCGGCGGAGCGCGCGATTGACGGCGTCTTCACCGATCATTTCTTTCAAGTAGTACAGGACGACGCTGCCCTTGCGGTAATGGATGTAGCCTTGCTGGGCTTCGACGGTGAGCAACGGGCGTTCTTTCTGACGTTCGCGGCCGCGCGCGGAAAGGTAGCGGTCCATTTCGAAGCGCAGGAATTTGCGCATAATGTCGCGGCCATATTCCTTTTCCATGACCATGAGCGCGGAGTATTGCGCCATGGTCTCAGAGAGCAGCGTGGCGCCCTGCATATTCGCGCCGACCACCTGGTGAGCCCACCACTGATGGGCCATTTCGTGGGCGACGACGTAGTAGACCATGTCGATGTCGTCGGGATTGTTCAGATTGGCGATAAAACCGATGGACTCGGAGTACGGCATGGTGCCCGGGAAGGCCTGGGCAAATTGCGCGACGCGCGGAAATTCGATGATGCGCGCTTCTTTGTGATAGTACGGCCCGAAATTTCTGGTGAAGTAGTCGAGAGATTTTTCGATGGACTTCGACATGCGCGGAACGTTCCAGGGATGTTCCTTGATGTAGTAGACCTCGACTTTGACGCCGTTCCAGTTTTCGCGCGCGACTTCGTAGCGTGCGGAAATGAATTCGGCGAAGCCGAGCGATGGATGATCGAGCTTGTACTGGAAATAGCGGCGGCCGCCGTGCTGCCATTCGCGTTCGAGCGAGCCGGGAGCGACGGCGATTTGATCCGGGGAGGTGCTGATGACGGTTTCCATGTCTACCCAATCGGCGTGCCCTCCGATGTAGGTGTCCATGCAATCGGCGGTGCAGTTGCGTTCGAGCGGGGGCATCAGCACCTGTTCGCCGAGGCCGTGTTTTTTGCGCTCTTTCGGATCGGTCAATTCGTTTCCGGCGCTGTAGCCGATGAGCGGACCGATAGCGTTGTTGAAGAAAGTGCCATCCTGAACGACGGTAGTGTCGCTGACTTCATTCTCGAAGCCGCGGGTTTTGGTTTTCACGATGAAATGAATGGTGCGGCTTTCGCCGGCAGAAAGCGGAGGCGAGAAGCGATAGATCTGGTAGTAGAGGCGGGTGTCGTTGTTGACAAGCGAGGCGCCGGGAATTTGGATGGTGGCGTCGTACAGGCGATTGAGGGTGAAATGAATTTCGTCGAGGGGATGCGAGTAGGGATTCTCGATGACGGCATCGGCGGCCATGACTAGATTGCGCGCTTCGGGGAAGATGTCGATGTTGTATTTGAGGCTGCGCAAGCGCGGCAGTTCAAGCTTGGCAAATTGCTTGTAGGATTTTTCGTAGTCGGCTTGGAGACGCAAGGCGTCTTTTGGCGCAGTGTAGTGATTTTCGATTTTGGTGTTGTAGTAGGCCCAGGCTGCGACGGAGCCGAAGGCTAGGATGGAGACCATGGCGAGGGCGGGCCACGCGCCGGTGAACCGTAGGCGCGCATTGGCAAAGCGTTCGCGCCAGGTGGCTTGCTTGCCGCGCGGCCATAGCATCACGCTAACAATCGCCAGAATCGCACAAAAGAGCAGCCAGTAAAGCGTGTACCAACTCCAGGTCTGCCGGAAGGGCGCATCGGCGAAGAAATCCGAGTAGATAACCCGGGGGCGGTTGGCGAACTTGACGAGGTTGGTAGCTACGTTCAGCGGGCGCCAGATGAAGAGGTTGGCGATCAAAAAGGCGATGTAGGCAAAGTAGCCGACGTATTTGTTGGGCGCGAGAACGTGAATCACAAAGGCAAGGATGGCGAGAAAGAGAAAGAGCGAGCCATCGCGGATGAATAATTCTTTGAGGTACAGAGCGATCTGGAAGCGATGATAGCCGAGAGCGGTCTGGATGATGATGCCGCTGGCCATGACTACGGAGAGGATGATGAAGATGATGCCAACCAGTGCAGTGAGACGCGCCGCATAGGAAACCCACTCGGGGGCAGGAAGCGAGTCGGAAATTTCGTCCATGCGGGTGTCGCGATCTTTCCAGACCAGGACACCGGCGTAGTAGGTGATCAAGGCGACCAGGAAACTGTAGAAAGTGCCGGCAATGATGTCGAGCATCCAGTAGGTTACCGGAAAAGTGCTGTTGCCGTAGCCTTGCGAAGCATTGAAGGCCAGGCTGGGAATGCAATTCAGCAGCGCGGCGAGCAGGATGACGATGAATGCGGTGCTCTTGACGACGCCCCAGAAATGAATGCGCACGGAGGCGAGGTATTTCTTGAATGGCGCTTCGTGAAACGACACTTTGGGAATGGCCGCGACGGAAACAGACGCCTTGTCGGCCTCGGCAGAATCCGGACGAACTTTTTTGCGGCGCTCGGAAAAACTGAAGCGGTAGTACGCGAAAATGAAGCAGGCCGCGCCGACCGCGAGCCAGAGCAAACGATTCCATAGCATGAAGCCGGAAAGACCCACGGAAAGACTGTTTTTCTCGGCGACGGTCCAGTACTTGGTGACGTAAGCGAACGCGCGAATGCCGAAGGGGTCGATCAGCGCGCCGAGTTTCTGGCGCTCCACGTTTTGGAAAAGGGCATCGGAAGCTGCGTAACCAACAAGCAGGATCAGCGCGGCGACGAAAGAGACGATTTCGTTGCGAGCGAGAATGGCCACAGCAAAGAGAATGGCGGCGATCAGAAAAGCATTGGGAACCGCGAAAACGAGGATTCCATAGGCGTGGGCCTGCCAGGCTACCGGCCCCCAGCGCTCGGGATCGACCCAGGGCATGTACTTGGCGAGCAAAATGGCGACGGAGACTCCGAGCATCGGGATGATCGAGACCAGCGTGGCACCCAGAAAACGGCCAAGGAGAAAATCGAAGCGGCTCATGGGCGTGGAAAACAAAATCTGGTGAGTGTTGAAGCTGAAATCGCGGGCCGCGGCGGAATTTACGAACGCGGTGGCCATCAGAATGGTGAAAAATCCGATGAAGGAATAGAAGGTTTGGATGACGAAGGGCGCGTTGCGGTGGGTATTCGAGATGGCATCGCCGATGGTGACGTTGTCCGTGGCGACGGCGCCGAAGATCAAGGTGGCAATGACAAGAAAGAAGATCCAGAGCATCCAGGAGCGGAGCCAATAGCGGACTTCGAAGGCGAAGATGTGGGCAAGCATGGCGGGTCAGCTCCAGCCTTGAATCTTGGTGAAGAAGACGTCTTCGAGGTCTGGCGTGCTGGGCACAAATCCAGAGTCCAGCGGTTGATCGCTCAAAACGTGAAGCGAAGGGCGTCCGCCAATCAGGCGATTGGAAATGACGCGAAATTTTTCTTCGTAGCCCGGGAGGTCCGTCTTGGCAATGGAGCGCTGCCAGACGCGGCCCTTGAGCTCGCTGATCGCGGCATCCGGGTGGCCCTGATAGAGAACTCTGCCTTTGTGGATGATGGCCATGTTGGTGCACAGGTCCATCACGTCTTCGACGATGTGGGTCGAGAGGATGACGATGACCTGCTCGCCGATTTCCGCGAGAAGATTGTAGAAGCGATTGCGCTCGCCGGGATCGAGCCCGGCGGTGGGTTCGTCGACGATGAGGAGCTGCGGCTGGCCGAGAAGAGCCTGCGCGATGCCGAAGCGCTGGCGCATGCCGCCGGAAAAACTGGCGAGCGATTTTTTGCGCACGTCTTCCAGATTGCAGCGGCGGAGCATGGATTGCACCAGATCCTTGCGCTCGCTGGAATTGGTGACGCCTTTCAGCACGGCGATGTGGCTGAGCATGTCCTGCGCGGAGATGCGCGGGTACACGCCGAAATCCTGCGGAAGATAGCCGAGGCGGCGGCGCACTTCCTCTTTTTGCTTGAGGACGTCGATATCACCGAGCACAGCTGAGCCGCTGTCTGGCTCCTGGAGAGTGGCGAGCGTGCGCATCAGCGTGGACTTCCCTGCTCCGTTGGGCCCGAGCAGGCCGTACATGCCGCGCGGAATGGTCAACGTGACGTTGTCGAGGGCTTTGACACCGTTTGGATAGGTCTTGGAGAGACCTTGAATCTTGAGTTCCGTTAGTTCCATTGGGCCCCCGGGTAGAGGTACGTGTAAGAGGTGTTGATAGTTTCTTGGACGGAGAAGATACCTTAGAGAAAGCCCGCAGACCAGAGGCAGGAGCGCCGTAAGGCTGGCGGAAATCCCCGATTCCGGGCGGTTCGTCCCAGCCGCCGGGCTTGAGCTGAGAAACCAGCTGGCGCTGCAAGAATCGCCACTACAAGGCGCGACGCAGCTAGTGGTCAGACTTCGGCGCGAACAGTTGCAAGTTTTCGGCTTTCCAGCGCATGGCGGCGCGAATGCGATTGCGGCCGCTGGGATGGTCGAAGAAAATCCATTCTTCGAGCGGGGTGGGGCTCATCTTGCGGTATTCGCCGAGATGGATGGCGGCCTCGGCGAAGCCATCGGGCTGGCGGCTGGCGTTGAGGCCATACATATCGGCCTCGAATTCGTTGGTGCGGATGTGGGTGTTGAAAAAGGGTGTGATCACGAAAGCGGCGATAGAGCCGAGAAGGAAGACCAGCGGAACTACGGCGGTATCGCCGATTCCGCTGATTCGCCACCTGGCGCCCCAGCGGGCCAGGGACCATTCGAGCGACCAGCGCAGAAACCCGAAAAAGATCAGGATGAGCACGGAGAAAAAGAGCAAGTCCTTGGCGATGTGGTGAAGGACGTAATGGCCCATCTCGTGGCCCATGACGGCCTGAATTTCTTCGGGCGAACCGCGACGCAGGAGATTGTCGTTCAGAGTGATGCGCATGGTCTGGCCGTAGCCGCTGACGTTGGCGCTCATGCGGGTGGTCTGGCGGGAAGCGTCCATTTGGTACACCTTTTGCGCGGGAATGCCGTTGGCCCGAGCCATGCTGAGGATCGGCTGGGTGACCTTCGGATCGTCCAACACGGTGAATTTGTTGAGCAGCGGGAAAATAAAGACGGGCGCAATCATCACGCCGAAAACCATAAAGATCATGGAGACGGCCGCGCAACGGAACCACCAACTGCGGGGCCAGCGACGAACTACGCCGAAGAGCAGCATGGCGAGTATTCCGCCCATGACGATGTTGACGAGCAGCATGATGAGCTGGTCGCCGAGCCATGGGACAAGAGTCTGCGTGGCCAGGCCGTACTGGCGCTCGCGGAAGTAGCCTTCGTAGACGGCGAGCGGAAAACCGAGCACGGTAGTGACGACCAGGAATTCTGTCCAATACAGTAAAGTTTGCAGAGGTTTGAAGCGGGTGATGCGTTCGGCGAGATCGCGCATGCGCGCGGACCAACCGAGGCGGAGTAGCACGAGGTAGATTACTAGCGCGTAGAGGAAATCCCAGAGGATCAGCCAGTAGCCGCCTTCGAAATAAGCGTCGGAACGTGCTCGGGCGCCGGCGGGAATCTCCGCGATGTAAGCATCGGTGGCGGCTGCGACGTCAAAATGCGCGGAGGGCTGGGCGGCATCGGGGATGGTGATCTTGGAGGTGACGGCGGTGACGGGCAGCGCTCCGGGCGAGGTCGGTTGCTGGGCGCGGGCGTGGCCCGCTGCCGCGAGCAGCGCCAGTACGGCGAACCCAGCGAGCGGAGTTGCGCGAGATTTCATGGGTGCTCCTCTTCGTTCCCTGTTTACCGGGTCGAATACGGTTTAGAGCCTGAAATAGTTTCCTGCCGCGAGCAATAACGCTTCGAGCGCACTTCTACTGGCCCAGGCGTCAGGATTCCTCGTGAAAGACCTCTACCATGACCAGGCCTTGCGGCGGAGCGGTGGGCCCGGACTTCGAGCGGTCCTTTAACTCGTAGAGACGGTTGATATCGTCAGGCGCGAGCTTGCCTCGGCCGACGTCGAGGAGCGTGCCGACCATTTTGCGGACCATGTAGCGTAGGAAGGAGCGTCCTCGCACGGTGAAGATGAGCTCTTCGTTGTATGGCGAGCGCAGCAACTCGGTCGAGAAAATCTCGCGCTCCGTGGAGCGTTCCTGGTCGTCGTCCTCGGAGCCGGTGGAGGCTGCGAAGGAGGCGAAATCGTGCACGCCCACGAAGCGAGCAGCTGCGTCGCGCATCTTGTCTTCGTCGAGCGGAAACGGATAGTGCAGCACGTAACGATGGATGAAAGGCGGCACCACTTTGCCGCGATAGAGTCGGTAGCGATAGGTCTTCCCTTTCGCCGACCAGCGCGCGTTGAAGGTCGGCCCGACTTCTTCGGAGCCGACGATGCGGATGGCGTGCGGCAAAAGAGCGTTGAGCGCGCGCTGAAATTCCGCCGCGGAAAGCGTTGATTGCGTGCGGAAACTGCCGACTTGGCCGAGCGCATGGACACCCGCATCGGTGCGGCCGGCGCCGTGGAGGGCGATCTTCTCCTGCGTGAGGCGTTCGAGAACGTTGACGATTTCGCGCTGAATCGTGGGCTTGTTGGATTGCGCCTGCCAGCCGTGAAAATCCGTGCCGTCGTACGCGATAGTCAGTTTGAAGTAGCGCATTCTGGAGTGGTGGCCATCAGAGGCCAGCTTCGCGTCGAACTAGACTCACGAGGCGGAGCGCACGAAGCGGCTTCCCGGCTTAATGGCGGTGCTTCCCTGGCGGCATAGCGGGCAATCATCAGGGTCGTAGCTGGCGATGTCGAGTTCGAGCAACGCCTGGGACTCGACATCGAATTCGATGCGGCCGGCGCTGCGGTCAATCAGCGCGCCGGCTGCCACGACGCGGCCGCCGGCTTCTTCGACCACGCGAATGGCTTCGTTGGTCGAGCCACCGGTGGTCCAGACATCCTCAATGACGAGCACATGCTGATCCTGCTTTAACGCGAAACCGCGGCGCATAGTCATCAAGCCGCTGCCGTCGCGCTCCACGAAAATCGCGGGCACGCCGCCACCAATGCCGCCCTTCGGCTCTGGCAGCGCTCGCGCTACTTCCTGTCCGATAATCAGGCCGCCGAGCGCGGGCGAGACCACTGCATCGATGGTGGCGTCGGAAAACAGCGCGGCGAGCGCCTGGCCGAGCTTTTCCGCGTACCGCGGATACTGCAGCACCAGGGCGCACTGCACGTAGGTGCCGCTGTGCAGCCCGCTGGACAGCTCAAAATGCCCGTGGCGCACCGCGCCCGCCGATTCCAAAATCTTGAGCACTTCTTCCCGCTTGAGCATGGCCGAGGTAGCCGCCTTACGCTGCTAAACGCTGAAACCTCAGCAGCCTAGCCGCGCCCCTTGGCGTTGTCAAGGAATCGAGCCCCTGCTAGACTGCTTTTTTCGCTGGGACCGCGTCCCTGTGGTGGTGCGCGTCGTTCGGGGACCGCCGGGTGGCGCGAAAACGGCAGGCCTCCTGAAACAAATCCCCTATCGCGAACGTTTTATTAGAGTTGTGGCACATCAATGGGTTGTCGGTTGTCCCAAAAGGGATGTCCCAAGAGGCAGAATTCTGAGGGTGAGGAGCACTATGAGGAAGCAGTCTGCTCGACCGCTGTTGGCTATTCTGATGGCCGCGATGATCGGCGCCGGCCCGGTCTCGCCGGCCTTTGCGCAGGAGCCAGCGCAAAATCCCACGCCGCAGGCTACCCCACCGGCGACGAGCGCCGTTACGCCAGTCGCGCTCGGCTCCGCAAAATACAGTTTCAGGCGCGCGCCGAAGCCCTTTCCCAACCTCATCGCGCCGTACAAGCCGATTCACATTGAGGAGCCCAACCTCGTCAATTCGCCGCGCCTGGAACAGCTGCTCCACGAAAACAAGCTGGAGCTCAGCCTGCAGGATGCCGTCGAACTCGCTCTCGAAAACAACATCGACATCGCCGTCTCGCGCTACAACCCCTGGCTGGCCGACGCCTCAATTCTGAAGGCGGAGGCCGGCGGCTTCGGAGGGGCAACTCCCGGCGCCGCCTTCGCCGGCTCCTCGGCGAACAACCCGCTGATTAACTTCGATCCGACGATCACGACCGTACTCACCATCGACGACCGCGTCATTCCTATCAACAACCCGCTCACTTCTGGAACGGGCACGGGCGTTTCGACACTATCGAGTCTGACCACGCACTCTGCGATCTACAATTTTCAGTACAATCAAGGCTTTGCCACCGGCACCACTTTCTTCGCGGCGTGGAACAACTCGCGCAATTCCTCGACTTCGCGCGCCAACTTGTTCAATCCGTCGGTGCAATCCTCACTTTTCTTGGGCTTCCAGCAGCAGTTGCTGAATGGCTTCGGCATTGCCAACAACACGCGGAACATCCGCATCGCCAAGAACAATCGCAAGATCGCGGACTGGGCCTTCACGCAGCAAGCGATTACCACCGTGACGAACACCATCAACGCCTACTGGGAACTGGTGTTCGCGCGCGAGAACGTGAAAGTGCAGCAGCAAGCGGTGACCGTCGCGCAAAAGCTTTACAACGATAACCAGAAGCAACTGGAAATCGGCACCATGGCACCCCTGGACGTTACCCGCGCGGAATCCGAGTTGGCCACCGACCGCCAGAACCTGATCGTCGCGCAGACCGCGCAACTGCAGAACCAGCAAGTGCTCAAGAACGCCATCAGCAAGAATCCGCTGGCGCCCAATTTCGTCAACGTCGAAATCGTTCCCACGGAGCTGCCCACGCGGCCGCAGATCATCGAAGCTGCCACCTTTGAGGAAGCCGTGCGGGAAGCGTTCGTCAAACGTCCGGAATTGCAGGAGCAGGCGCTGAACTTGATCAACGGAGACATTGACATCAAGGCCACGCGCAATGCGCTGCTACCCACCGCGACGCTCACAGCGCAATATGGCAGCGTGGGACTGGCCGGCAACCAGCCGATTATTACCCCGGCGCCGGCCGGCACGTTTGTTTCTACAGGAATTCCCATCGTCGATGCGAATGGAGTTCCTATCGGCAATGAATTCCTGGGCACAACTCCCCCCGGCACGCAAACTGGCGTATCCAGGTCCGGCTTCCCCGACGCCGTGAGCAGCGTCTTCCACAACAATTTTCCGGATTACCAGGTGTCGCTGAACGTGCTGATTCCCATCCGCAACCGTACGGCGCAGGCGGACAACCAGCGCGCCATACTTTTTCAGCGGCAGCTCGAAGCCCAGCTGCAGCAACTCAAGAACGCAGCGCTGCTCGATGTTCGCAACACATATGTCGCGCTCGAGCAGGATCGCGCGCGCGTGGACGCTGCCAGCAAGGCACGGGAGTTACAGCAACAAACTTTTGACGCCGAACAGAAAAAGTATGCGCTTGGTGCGTCGACCGTGTACCTGGTCATTCAAACGCAGCGCGACTTGATCGCCGCGCAAGGCACCGAGCTTCGCGCGCTTGCCGATCTCGCCGAAGCCAAGGCCAACTACGAGCGCGCCGTTGGCCGCACGCTGGAAGTCAACCGCGTCACCATCGCGGACGGCAAGTCTGGCGAAGTTGAGCGCGAGACGCTGATTCCCGGCACGCTCCATGGCCAGGTCGTCGGCACCGACAAGATTTGGCTGAACATCCCGGGCACCAAGTAACTCCAGCCAAATCCATTCTTCGGCCCGGGGACTCATCGTCGGGCCATTATCGGTTTGGTCCAAATTGTCTTGGGGGATCGGCCGCCCGCCGAGCACCGCGGCGAGCCCGCGTCTTGTGCCCTCGCTGCCTTTCGCATAGCATTAATTTGGATATAAGGCGCGATAAGGTCTTTCAATCCTTTTGAGGGTCGTGCCGGGGGAGCTGCCTGCCATGAGCGAATCGCGTCGCGGAAATACGCAAACGGTAGCGCCATCAGAAGCCTCCTCGGCGCAGCGTGAGCCCTCCGAAAAAGAAAAAGCCTGGGAGCAGAACACGCTTGGCCCCACGCTGGAAAAAAGCCCAGAGCGCCAGCGCGAATTCACCACGCTTTCCGACCACAAGATTCGCCGCCTTTACACCAAAGCTGATTTGCCGAACTTCGATGCCGACCGCGATCTCGGGCTGCCCGGTGAGCCGCCGTACACACGCGGCATTCACGCGACCATGCATCGCGGCCGCCTGTGGACCATGCGCCAGTTCGCGGGCTTTGGCACCGCGGAAGATACCAACCAGCGTTTCCGGTATTTGCTCGCGCAAGGGCAAACCGGACTTTCCACCGCTTTCGATCTGCCCACGCTGATGGGTTACGACTCGGATCATCCGCTCTCTGAAGGCGAAGTCGGCAAATGCGGCGTGGCCATCAGTTCGCTCGCGGACATGGAAGTGCTCTTCGATCAGATTCCGTTGGCGAACGTCACTACCTCGATGACCATCAATTCGCCCGCTGCCATCATTTGGGCCATGTACCTCGCAGTCGCTGAGAAACAAGGCGCGGACTGGAAAAAACTTTCCGGCACGCTGCAGAACGACATCCTCAAGGAATATATCGCACAGAAGGAATACATCTATCCGCCGGAACCGTCGATGCGGCTGGTCATCGATACTTTCGAATTCGCGGTGAAGAACACACCGAAGTTCAATCCCATTTCCATCAGCGGATATCACATTCGCGAGGCGGGCTCGACGGCGATTCAGGAATTGGCGTTCACTTTGCGCGACGGACTCGAATACGTCGAATGGGGCATCCGCCGCGGCATGGATGTCGACGAATTCGTTCCGCAGCTTTCCTTTTTCTTCAACGCGCACAGCGACTTCTTCGAGGAAATTGCCAAGTACCGCGCGGCTCGGCGTATCTGGCACAAAGCTATGGTCGAACGC
>Ga0210384_10007022_pt1 | contig 11915 bp, 7 predicted proteins | sample IncBWH2MmetaG_FD_160574 | JGI IMG/M metagenome (GOLD analysis project Ga0210384, IMG submission 160574) | Forest soil microbial communities from Barre Woods Harvard Forest LTER site, Petersham, Massachusetts, United States - Inc-BW-H-2-M | ecosystem: Environmental > Terrestrial > Soil >... | reverse complement strand
AGGCGCGACCTTCAATCTGCTTGCGCAAACCATCGTGTCGGGCATGCTCGATGCGCGACTCTTCGAGCGTTCACCCTTGGCGATGTCGCTCCTCGTTGAATCGGCTTTGCGACTGATCTTCGAGCACGTACCGCATCGCCTCAGCTTCCGGTTGAACCGCGACCAGCTCGAGGTCGCCCCCCGGTATGTCAGGCGGGCCGTCGACTTTACGCACGCCAACATGCATCAGCCGCTGACCATGATTGACATCGCCGAGGCTGCGGGCGTCAGCGTGCGGTCATTGCAAGCGGGCTTCCGGAAGTTCAAAGACACAACGCCCACGGCATATTTGCGCCGGATCCGGCTAGAAGCGGTCCACGCGGAGTTGTCGCTGTCGGAGAACAGACTGCCCGTCAGCGAAGTGGCACTCAAATGGGGCTTCACGCAGATGGGGCGCTTTGCCGCGCAATATCATGCGCGGTTTGGCCACTATCCTTCCGAGACACTCATGTGGACGCGCTAGGACTGCTCGCGGGCGAGCTTGGACCTGTGCCGACGATTGCGAAGGTCCTTCAGGCGCGGATCGCCGATATCGCGCGTTGGACGGCCTTCGACTCAATTGCCGACACGGGCGCGCCGACCGGCTGGTCGAGGAGGCATTCCAGGGCTTTGCCCCAAAAAGGCGGCCTCACCTGGGATCGAATGGAGAAGCTGGCCGACGACTGGCTCCCAAAGCCGCGAATCCTTCACCCCTGGCCCAATCAGCGTTTCGCCGTCAGGCACCCGAGGTAAGAGCCGGATGCACAGAGGTGCACGTCCGGATCTGTGCAGGGGGCGCGAGGCAACTCGCGTCCCTACTGCGACCTGCGTCCTCTGGTCTTCCGAGGGCCGCGACAGATGCATCACTCGGGCAATATCATGCCGCGGGAATGCGCAAGCGTGCCCTGCCGCTGTTTGAAATTCGAAGAGGAAGGCGAGACGCGAGCCCCGCTTGCGCACGACATGTCCTTGGCGCAAGCCAGGATGGACGATGCATGGTTCAGGCGTGCAGTTCCTCCAGCAGCGCCTTAGCCTCCTTCAAGTCGGCCACATCGAATCCTTCGGTGAACCAGCAGTAGATCGGCGCGAGAAGGTCGCGGGCTTCGCCCCGCCTTTTCCGAGCGCACTGGAGCCGCGCCAGGCTGATCGATGCCTTCAATTCCAGCAGCTTTGCGCTCTTGAGCCTCGCTTCCGAGAGTGCCTCATGATAACTCTGCTCGGCCTCGGATAGGTTTCCCGTTGCATTCAGCAGGTCCCCCCGGCAGCGGTGCATCTCCGCCGCGTAGCATCGTTCGCCAGTCATCTCGATGATCCGTGCGGCCTCGGTCAGGCAATCTAGTCCCTCGACGGGCTGACCGAGCCTGCCATAGGCACGGGCTGACTCCACGAGCAGCGTCGGGGTGCCCGTCACAGTTCCGGTGGCACGTATTCCCGCAATGCCCCCTGTGATCAGCGAAAGCGCTTCCTGTCCCCGCCCGACGGAGGTCAACGACAATCCGCGCAGCACCGTTGCCCACCCCAGATAGAACGGTAAGCCGTACTCGGTCGAGAGAGCCGAAAGCTCCTCGGCGTGCCGTTCCACCTCGGGCGAGCCGATGACCAATTCAACCGCGCTCGCCATGACGAGCACGTCAGCCAGCGTCTGAGCGTGCCTGAGCCCGCGGGCTCCCAACAATGCCTCGTTCAGCCGTGATCTTGCCTGATCGACGTAGCCGAGGAACTCCAGGGCCCATGCGAGGTCCGCCAGCACCAGGGCGTAAACGCGATGCGACGGGTCAGCGAGCTGATGGCATCGCTCCAGCAGCGCACGGGCTCCCACGAAGTCCCCGAGATAGAGACGTGTTCGTCCGTTTGCACGGTGACCCCGCCATTGCGCCTTGACGTCGTCCCACGCCTCACCGATCTTTTCCACCCGTTCGGCCAGCGACAGCGCAATCCTGTGTTCGCCCCGGACCGAATGAAACACCCATTGGCCCAACAGCAGTCGCCAGAGATATTCCGGTCGATCGATCTGCTCCGTCAGTGTACGTGCCCTGGCGAAGGTCTCGTCTACCTCGGGCGATGAAAAGCCCTTCGTGGCCATCAGCGACCATCCGAGCGCGAGCTGCAGGTCGAGCTCATGTTGACGGCGCTCGGGCCCGCCCGGCAGGCCGTCCAGTGCGTCCAGCCCCTTGCGCAATTGGGCGGCCGCTTCGGTCGTCGCCGAACGTGCGGATGATTGCCGGCCAGCTTTGAGCCAATAAACGACCACCTTCTCGACTAGCCCAGCCTCCTTACAGTGCTGGGCAAGCAGCGCAGGTTGGGCCGCGACGATATCCGCGTACTGGTCTTCGAGCGTTGCAACAATGCGGGCGTGGATCTGCCGCCGGCGGCCGCGCAGCAACGTTCCGTAGGCAGTGTCCTGCACCAGCGCATGCTTGAAGGTGTATTCCGCATCGGGCGGCGCCCCGCGCCGGAAAATCAATCCGGCGTTCACGAGCTGCGCCAGCGCGTCATTCAGCTCCTGCCGCGGGACCGCCGCCACGGCGCTGATCAACTCGTGCGAGAAGTGGCGTCCGAGAGCGGCAGCGATCTGCACCACGTCGCTGATTGGCGCGAGGCGATCGAGGCGCGCCAGCAGCGAAGCTTGCAGCGATGTCGGGATCGCCAGCGCAGTAATCGGCGCCGTTGCTAAATAGCGATCGTCGGCTTCCACGAGCAGGTCGCTCTCCACCACGGCCTTGGTCAATTCCTCGATGAACAGCGGCACGCCGTCAGTCCGATCGGCGATCTGGTCGGCGATCTCCTGAGGCAAGACCTTGCCGCCGGTGACGTGTCCGATCATCTCGGCGCGCAGCCGACGGGGCAGGCGATTGAGAGTGATCAGCGTCACCTGCGGCCGGCCGATCCACGGTGGCACGAATTCCGGACGGAAGGTCAGGATTGCCAGCAGCGGCAGGCTCGCCGCCCGGTCGATGATCAGCTCGATCAGCTCGAGCGAGGTGGGATCGGCCCAATGCACGTCCTCGATCGACAGCAGCAGCGGTTGACGCGCCGCCAATCCCTCGGCCTGCTCCAGCAGGGCCCGCAGCGTCTTCTCCCTGCGCTGCTGCGGCGTGAGGTCGGACATCGGATACCGGTCGCTGGTCGGGACCGACAACAAGCCTGCCAGCAGCGGTACGGACTCGCCGAGGCGGTCGGTTGCCTGCGCGAGCACCGCCTCCAGCTTGGCCAGCCGTTGCTCCTCCGTGTCGTCGCGCCGGAAGCCGGCCGCCCGTTCGAGCTGGGCGATGCTGGGATAGAGTGCCGTGTCCTGGTGATGGGGCGAGCAGAGCTGGCGCAGCTGCGTGTGCGGCTCGCCGCTGACGCGTTCGATGATGGTCTCGGCTATGCGTGATTTACCGATACCTGCCTCACCCGAGATCAGAACCACCGCGCCCTCGCCGCGCTTCGCCTGCCTCCAGCGGCGCAGCAGCAGATCGATCTCCTCGACGCGATTGACGAGCGGCGTCGTGCGCGCGCGCAGCGCCTCAAATCGGTTCTCGGTGATGCTCGCGCAAAGAACCTGCCAGGCCTGGACGGTTTCCGCGAAGCCCTTGAGTTCGACGGTCCCGAGATCGCGGTAGTCGAAAAGGCCGCCGGTCAGGCTGCGCGTGCCCGACGAAATCACCACCGTGCCCGGCTCGGCAAGCGCCTGCAGGCGGGCCGCCAGGTTCGGCGTCTCGCCAACCACGCCTTGCTCGTGGGCATCCCCGCCGGCACCATGTTCGCCGACCACGACGAGCCCGGTGGCGATGCCGACTCGCACCTGCAGGGGAACGCCAGCGGCGGTCTTGAGCTTCGGCACCGCCTCGACCAACGCAAGCCCGGCCCGGACGGCGCGTTCGGCGTCATGCTCGTGAGCCTTGGGATAGCCGAAATAGGCCAGTATTCCATCACCCATGTACCTGGCGATGAAGCCGGAAGCGCCGGTGACCAGATCGGCGAAGCAGCGTTGGCACGCGACGACGATCTCGTGCATGTCCTCGGGGTCGAGCCTGGTCGAGAGCGCGGTCGAGCCGACGAGGTCGCAGAACATGATCGTGAGTTGACGGCGGCTGGCGGTCTCAGGCGGGTACGGCGTGGCGGGCGGCGGAGCCGCAATGGCGACCGGCGGCGCGCTCCTTTCAATGGTTTCGAAACCGGCAATCGCGCGCAACATCTTGCGGCGATGGCCAAGCAGAACGCCCATCTTCTCCAGATCTTGATCCGTTAGATCGGGCAGGATACTGACGTCGATCGCATTGTCATGAAACGTTTGCGCGTATTGCGCCAAACCGATGCTGCGGAGCCAATCGTCGATATCCACGTTCAGTACTTTCAATCTTGACGCGGCGTCATCTGCGCGACAGCTCCCTGGTGTGATCGACAAGAGCGAGCAGAGTGCCGGGGTTTTTGGAATGCAGATGGGCTTCCCATTTGGCATTGGTTGCCAATTGGTCCAGATGCAGCTCTGCGGCGGGCAGCTGGGCCTGCATGGCAATGGAAATACGCTTCAGATCCTCCGGCGATGGCGACGGCTTGCAGAACAGGTCGGCTATCTGCGGATCGCGGATCGCCAGGGCGGCCGGAAGCGTGAGGATGCCGTCTCTGAGGTCTTCCTCTCCGCCCCCTCCGAGCGACTCCAGTCCCTTGACGTCGCCGACGTCGTCGCAGCCATGGTAGACCACGCCGAGCAGGCGACCGAATTTCCGGAGCCTGTCGTCGCGCGTGGCCAGACAGGCGCAGGTTTCGAACATCGAGCCCGTGTCTTCGCCCGCGATGTCCTCCCAGTCCTCGACACCGAGCGGCTGTCGACGCAGCCGCCACTGGGCGCACTCCGCCACCCCGAGACGCTTCAGCAGGTCGGAAAACAATTGGATGTCGTGCGGGTCTGCCGCCGACAACCGAAAGCCGTCGGCTGCGATGTAGCCCGATGCCATGAGCCCCGACAGCAGGCCGAACTTGCGATGCAGCGTCGCCTTGCCGCGCCGCTCGTCCGACTCGTCGACGATGTCGTCGATGATCAACGACACGTTGTGCATCATCTCGAGAACGACGGCCGAGCGAATGATCGTGTCGGGAATCCGCTCGCTGGAGACGGCGCGGTAGCATCCGAATATCGTCAGCGGTCGGAAGTACTTCGATTTGCCGACGAACTGCCATTCCAGCAGAGGCCGCATTTCGCCGCTCGCCTGCCCGATCCAGTTGTCGATGACAGCCCGAAGGCGCTCCATCTCCTCGGTGAAGCCCAATTCAGCGATGATGTCCGTGGTCTTCGACTGTGACACGCCTCTTCCTCCCGACGACGAGGCCGGTCCGTTCATTCCTTGACGCGCCAGCGCCGTTGATACGGCCTCCGATCGGCCGCCCCATGATCCCTCTGGTTGCCTTCACAGGCCGCCTGCAGGGCTTGCACCACAAAATCGGTGAACGGTGATGCAGGCTTGTGTCCCGCGGCCGTTTCCGCTCTGGACCGGTGGCTCGCCGATATCTCCTGCAGCACATCGCCGAGGGCACCGAGCGCGCTGGCGCCCAGATCCACGAGGGCGCTCACCAGGCCGGCGCCTTCGGATCGTGCTCCCGAGGCGTCCGCCCCCTCGCTCGTCGGCGGGATCTCCCTTCTGCCGAAGCCGATGGGCACGTCTGCGCGGTCGACGCCCTCGATGGGGCCGTTCAGGCCACGCGCCAGCCAATAGGCCGTCTTCCACCAATCGATGACATATTGGTAGGGCAGCAGCATCACGAATTTGCTGGGCGAATACGCAGCCGTCCCAACATCACTCCTATTCGCGCCCCCCCGGGCCGCCGACCATGCCGCAGCTCCATAGGCGAACGGCAGCAGCGCCAGCTTTGCCGCCAGAAACGTCGCGTCGGTGAAGACTTTGTGCGGCGCCATCTTGATGGGCGCTGTGGCCATTCTTCGCTTTCCGCGCTCGCCCATCTCAACCTTTTGCAAGGCGCGTGCAGCCGTCGCGCCGCTCTGGACCGCGGCTTCAATCGTGGCCATATCTACGTCCGTCTGGCAGATGTCACCGGCGAAGAACACGCTGCGCAGCCCGAGGGGCGGATCGCTGTAATCCGCCAGCGGGCGCCATCTTCGGCTCCCCACGTCGTTGACGAAAAGAAGGTGGTCGGTGTTTTGGCGGACGGCTGTTTTCTGCCAGTCGATGTCCCTGCTTTCGCCCCACGCTCTTCCCGGATCGAACGACAGGTACTCGCTGAGCCTCTTGATCATGAGATAGCCTTGCTCGTGCAAATCCCTGGACGGAATTGCATGAACATCCGAGGCCGCCAGCACCAGAACCGTAATATCTGGAGTCTTTTCACTACCGTCCCACAGCTGGGAAATATCCAGAACGCTGAGATCGTACTCCGACTCTCTCAAGCCGATGATTTCTTGCGGGACAAAGAAGGGCAGCTTCCTTTTGAAATAGAGGTTCACGACCGGGATCGCCTCAGCGTTCAATCGATCGAGCTGCGAGAGGGCGGGAACCTTGTCGACGATGCGCCGGCCTGGCGCGCCCTCCATGACCAAACGCGCCAGCTCGTTGCCCGGTACGGCCAGGACTACATAGTCGACCGGTGCAGCTTCTTCGAGAGTGACCGGCCCATCGCCACTGACGGCGTCGGGGATCTCGATCGTGATTCTGGGGGCACCGTCCTCGAGAACCTCGACCGAGTGCACCTTCGTTCCCGTTTTGATGATGCAGTCGTATTCAGCCGGCCCGCTATTGCCGGTGAGTTTGCGCTCCAGGGGGCCGATGAGCTTTGCCTGCAGACTGCCTTTCAACAGCCACGCATAGGGACCAAACGACGACAGCTGATGTTTGATGAATTTCTTGTAGGCATCGGCGGAGGTCGAATCGCTGGGGAGCGACCAGATCACGGAAATCGTATAGTCCTGAAGGGCGGCCGCGGCCTCGGTGGAGTAGGCCCGTGAATAGAAATACCCGTTGACGTCGAGCCGGGACAGCATGTCGGTGTTGTTCGGGTCCGGCGGCTGTGCCGCGAGGTCGAGATTCAGAAAGGCAAACAGAAAGAAGTCCGGAATCGAGAGAACGCCCGACTTGATGTTCGTCACGACGGATTTCCACGTCGGGGCGAGCGCCATGTCCATGTATTTGGGTGCCTGGTCGGGAGCCGGATCTCCGACCGGCTTGTCGAGGACCTTGACGCCCGAGCGAGGCGAAAAATGGTCCTCGCGCCAAAAGCCGAGATCCTGCTCGAACAGCTGCCAGAAATTCGCATACCAATCGGGAAAGATGTGCGGATAGACATCCTGATATGATGCCGCACCACCGGCCGACGACGTGTTGCCGCCGATGCGGTCCGCGGCTTCATAGATGGTGACGGCGCAACCGCTCTGGGCGAGCCGGAGCGCGCAGGTCAAACCGGCGATGCCACCCCCGACGACCGCGACGCGCGCCTTCTCCGGCGCGTTTTCAACATGGGCGTTGTTGGATTCGGGCATGAAGACGTCCTCGGCAAGACTCGATGCTAAATCACTGGGGGTCGACAAGTGGTCCGCGGACCCTGGGGTTTTGTGTGGTCAGCAGTGTCGGCAGGGCCTTCGCCAACGCTCTTGCCACGTCGGCAAGCCAGGAATAATGCCAGGCCGGATCGTCCCGGAGCGAACTGCCCCAGGCGCGTTCCCAGGCCGCAATGTCGCCGACGATGCCGCTCGAGCGAATGCCGCGTCCACTGATGAGATCGCCGATTGCCTTTGCGCCGCCCTGCGCGAGGTTGAGGATGAGACTCGACCAGATTTGCGCCGCGATCGCCTGGGGCTGCAGGTTGAGGCCTCCGAACGCGGCGCCCGCGACGCGGCCGAAGTCGGGGTCATTCTGGGCCTTCTCGAAGCCTTGCAGGGTCGAGCGCCACCAGAATTCCCGAAAGTGCCAGTTGCGCATTAGCGTGGCGCAAAAGGTCAAATAGAGCATCGTCGGATCGAAGTAGATTTTGAAGTCGCGGTCAAACCGCGACAGGAACGCGGCATCGAACCGACCCTTTTCCAAGGCGTCCAGCACCGTCCGTGACGCGATTAGCGCCGATTCCATGCCTTGGGTGATCCCCTCGCCAGTCATTGGATCAACGAAAGACCCGGCATCGCCAATCAGCAATCCGCCGTCGAAGTGGTTGCGGTCGATGCCGTCGTAAGTCTTGACCACGCCACCAACCGGCCGGCTCGTCAGCCGCACATCCTTGCAGCCGGGATGTCGAATCCGCAGCCGGGCTATGCTCTCCGTGAACGCATTGGTGATGGACAAGTTGAAGCGATGGCAAGTTTCGCTGTGCATTCCCACACCGACATTCGCGCGGCCGCCCGGCATCGGAAAAATCCAGCCATATCCGGGAACCTGGTCCTCGTCGAACCAGACCGTCGCCTCGCCGCCGTCGAAGGAGACGCCCTCAACGTAGCCTCGTTGCGAGATGCCCATGTGACGTCGGTTCGTGCGTTGCAGTCCCGCGCTTCTCGCTACGGTGGACTCAGTGCCGTCAGCACCGATCACCAGCCGCGACCTGAGCGTGAAATCTCCCTTGGCCCCGCGCGCGTGGACTGACATGATCCCGTCCTCGCGGCGCACCTCATTCGCCGCGAATGCCTGGAACACCGTCGCAGACGCGGCTTCGGCTCGATGAAGCAGTACGGTGTCCAGCTCGTGCCGGGGAATGATGTAGCCGTGTGTTGGCAGGTCGTGGCCGCCCTCGTAGTATGGAATGATGCCGTGATAGGCCAGGCGAGGCCCGAAATAGACCCGGTTCGTCGTGATCGGCAGGCGAGCCGGTGCATTGAGCGCCTGCTCGCAGCCCATGGCCTTGATGATCCTCAGCCCGGCGGGCTCGACAAAGTCACCGCACACCTTTTCGCGCGGAAACGTGGCGCGCTCCAGAACCGCTACCCGGACGCCGCGCCGGGCGAGCGACCAAGCCACGACGGATCCTGCCGGCCCCCCACCAACAACGACTACATCGAAAATGCCTGCTCGCGCCATGCAAAGTCCTTGCGGTGGCTCGACAGGCTACCACAAGGCTTTTTTGGCACAATGCTAAGTTGATTTGCGATAACTTTGGGATGGAGGATGCGGGGACGTTGAAAACGACAGCCGGTTCTCGCCTGCGGCCTCGTCTCGCTGATCGCCCTTCTAAACGCTCTGCGGCCTTGGCAATTGGGCGATGCCGAACTCGGAAAACGCATCCCTCACGCCATTTGCGATGCAGGGCGGGCCCCCCGACTCTCACGGGCTGCGCTCGTAATCATCGTACAAGAGTTCCTATTGAATAAATTCGCATGAAGGGTCGCGCGTTTCCCGGCGACTGGCTGATCACGCGCAATGTTGCTGACGGTGCAACGGGTCCAACCCGGGCGCGCAATGTTCAACTCGCGTGGCCCGGCCCGAGGTGGTGAGGACGATGCGCCCATAGCCTCCCGCTGCACTGAATGTGTGGAACGGCGGCTCGAGTGAGACGAAAAGGGGCAGGGGTCACGCGCTGCCGTTCTGAATGTGTTCGCGCCACGGCGGATATACGCCAAATAGCGGCCCACTTGCTGCAGCTGCATATTTCGGCAACGCTGGGCCCGATTCCAACCATCAGAGAACTGTCGAGGGCTCGCAACCACTGCTCGGGTCACTGGACCGGGATCCAACGCGCGGGGCCCCCCGCTCGGCCAACTCCGGACGCTCGAGCGTCCGCGTCCGGCCGATTTGGATCGTCCCGCAGCGGGATCGCGCCTGCCTACCCCTTTCTGGTCGAAGATCGATCACGCGTTCCGCCATTCGCACTTCTGGGCAAGGAGGGGCGTCCAGCGCTCGGGCGACCTCCGCCTCAAAGCCGCAGCGCATCTCAAGCTCAGATCTGCTAAGCTCACGCATGCCAAGATCGCGCGCGGCCTGATCCATCGGTTCACGCGGACACTCGGCAAGCCACCCGCTTTCCGCGCGCCGATTTGAGTGCATGTGCGAATAAGAATTTCGTATTGGGAGCGCGCGTCGAGGGGATGCGGCCCGACGAACGCAGGGATCGGTTTCCTGTCATCGAAGCCGCCGCAAGGTGTGAATCGCTGAGCAAGAACGCGGCGATGCCAAGATCACAAGGTGTGCCAGATCGTCACAATGTTCGAAGTATGCTTGAAAAAGACCAAGAGATGCGAGGTCTCCGTTACTATACTCGTCGAATAGCTTGTCCCTTGAAAAGCACTCAGGGTCAGGGCCGAAAGTCTTACCAGAAGTAAATCAGGTCTATACTGCCTCAAATAGCTGACATCGATTTCAGCCGTAAAGATTTCTCATCGGGCCAGAAACGAACCTCCGAGACCGCCCAAGCTGGCTTCACGCTACGTGTCCAAGCGACAATGCCATCGCCCACTCGGGCCGTCCATTCGCGAGGGCCCGCGCCGACGCGGAAGCCCAGTCGTAGTCCAGCACGAGAAGTTCTACCAGCCAACTTCCGTTGCTCTTGGTTAGGATGGCATAACGGGCGTGTGGCGAGCGATATTCGAGGTTCGTCGCGAAAGTGATGTCCGCAAAGACTGGGCATCCGACGCTACCTGGGTTCACGATGAGGCATTCACCCGGCCCATGAATGACGCTTTGTCGGTGGCTGTGACCACATAACACAACGCGCGCCGCGGTCGCACCTTCCAAACGTGTCTTTAGAATGTCGCGGCGCGCCGGGACGAAGCGTCCGTCATCGAGCAACTCCTCCAGCAAGAACGTGCTATCGTCATTAGGCGTGCCGTGGCAGGCCAAAATTCCATCTCCCAGGTTGATGCGCGCAGGTAGGTCATGCAGCGCTCGCCGCTGCTGCGAAGTCAATGCATTCCGCGCGAACCTTTCTGCGGATGAAAGTTTATCGTCAGGAAATTCCTCGATCCACCGATCATGGTTTCCACGTACAGTCGGTAGTGCGAGCGATTGGAGGGCCTCAAGGGTTTCTTTCGGCCACAAAGGGCTGGTGACGCAATCGCCTAGATTGACCGTGAGATCGACTCCACGTCTCTTAATGTCGGCGAGCACGGCCTCCAATGCAGGAAGGTTTCCATGGATATCTGAGATGACTGCCATTCGCATCGGTCGTTCCCCTTCAGTGGCACACTCCGCTTTGCTAATGAAGCTAACCCATTTCTAGTAACCTGTGTCACCAGTCATTCAGGTTGTAACATGAACGATTCTCAATTTTTGTTAGCGATGTCTGCAAGGAGTCAAGAGCGTCAATCGAGAATCCCGAACTGTTTGATCCGCCTCTGACAGCGGACCAGCGCGGTGTTTCCAGCTTCGACTCGGGGGTCACAAGCCGCCCCTGAGGCGTGCGCGGCTCGTTTCCGGTCTAGCCGCCAGAGCCGTCATCCCCCAAGTTCCGCTGAAGCAACTGCCGTTATTCGACTTCCGTCATCCATTTCGCAGGCGCGAGGTGACTATCATAAGCGCGTCGCGCCCGATCAGGCTCCCGCTCAGCGTCAACGTGCAGCACGATCCGTGAGACGTTGCACCAGCCGACGCCGTCTGCATTGGCATCGAGCAAGAGGAGATAGGTGACCAGATGCCCCTCGTCATACCGCGTGAGCGCGGGTTTGGACGCCGCCAGATCGGCGACGTAGGGATCGAGGGGTGGCTTCATCATCGGCAGGTCGAAGACTATCGTCTCGGCTCATGGGTTGTCCGGGCCAGTACTGCTTCCGGCTCCGCCGGAGCCATGGTTCGTGCCAGTGTCATGGGCGACGCTGCCGCCAGCCCCGCTGGCAACACCGCCGCGTCCTCCTGCGCCTGCAATTCCCCCCTCGATGCTCTTACCGGACTGACCCGTCTGTAATCGAAAAACCGGTTGCCGCCGAAATTGCCCACCAGCGCGGGACCCGCGTGAACGCCGATGCGGGTGGCGCCGAACTTCACGCCTCCGGA
>Ga0210384_10007018_pt1 | contig 11918 bp, 15 predicted proteins | sample IncBWH2MmetaG_FD_160574 | JGI IMG/M metagenome (GOLD analysis project Ga0210384, IMG submission 160574) | Forest soil microbial communities from Barre Woods Harvard Forest LTER site, Petersham, Massachusetts, United States - Inc-BW-H-2-M | ecosystem: Environmental > Terrestrial > Soil >... | reverse complement strand
TCTCGCCGTCGGCTGCGGCCTCCGTGCGAAACCCCCAATGACCCTCGCCAGGATCAGACAGCTTTGCGCGGCCCTCTCTTGCCGAAACGGCGGCCTGCATGCAGACGACATCGAGCCCGGCGGTGTTCCGGCACAAAAGCGCGTAGTTGCTGGCCTCCGGCTCGATCGAGACGATCCTGGCATTTGGAAAATTCGACAGAAACTGTAACGCGGCTGCGCCAATATTGGCACCGGCATCGATGATCAACGGCCTCTTTCCGGTTCGCTGTTGTTCGCGTTCGAGGAAGGCCACGACGTCGGCATTCCGCCGCTGTTTCGTCGTTCGGTCGAGCCTGCGCAAATCGTATCCGCCGTTGCGGAAGACGTCGTTGATGACCGCGGGGTCGCTGGTGTCGGGGCGGAAATAGAACGCCCGCTCCGGTCCGTTGGCGGCGCGGAGCGTGACGGCTTCGAGTGCAAGTGTTGCTGTCATTGCTCGTGCCTTCTATGAGCCGGCCTCTCAGCCCTTTGCTCGATTTTGGTTCGAAATGGCGCTCACCTGCTCAACGTAGTTCCGAATCATGCGCCCGCCCTTCCCGCACCTTGCTCCTGTTGCGCTGCTGCATCAATCGAACAGCAAATGCATCAGCTGGCGGCAAGCCGCCAGTCGGTCGCGTTTTGGCCGCATCGTGGCCAAATGCGTTGCCAAAGTGCAAATCGCGAGCGAGGGACCAACAGGGGAACGACGCAAATGTCGGACGAACGATCTGCCATCTATGGTCCGGAAGAACTCTCGGTTCTGGGAACCATTTTTGATCAAGCCGTCGCATCCTTGCCCGCGACGATGCAAACGCAGGCCAACCGCACCGAGATCGCGAAGATCGTCATGGACCGCGCGGCCGCCGGCGAGCGTGAGCTGCTGCCCTTGATGAGGTTTGCGGTCGCCGCGGCTCCTGATCGGGGCGCCGCTTCGCTGCGGGCGCAAAGCGCAGATCCGATCACTAGTTCCTGAACGGGGAACATCGTCGTCGACACGCCGTTTGCTCCTCCATCAGATGATGGAGGCGCAGATGAAGACGATCAGGGCTTTGAGCGGAGCGGCTTTCTTGATTGGCGTGCTCACCGCCGGCGCGGCTTCGGCTCAGGAGGTGATCCCCAATCCCGGCAAATGCGCGCAGTACTATCCCAGCGCCAATTGCCAGAATTACGGGCCGGGAAATCCTTACCGAGGGCCGCAAAGCTACCAGCAGGGCTGGCGCAACGGATATGCCTGGGATCGCCAGCCCGCGCATTCGCGGCATCGCTACCACCGTTACGAATGATCGGCATTGCAGCGAAAGCTGACGACGATCGCGTGTGCCCGCGACGACGGATGCGTTCGAAAAATTGACCGGCGCATCCGCCGTTCCTGGCGGAACAGAATCCCGCCTGCATCGTTGCTCGGCCGGGCGATGGGCTCTCGAAGGAGATACAATGAAAATACTGGCCAAAACGCTGATCGGCGCCGCAATGGGAGCGGGAGTGCTGGCACTATCATCGATGGGCGCATCCGCGGCCATTGTCTGCCAGGGACAAGTTTGCTGGCATACGCACGAGGCCTACGACTATCCGCATGAAGCGGGCATTGTCGTCCATGAGGACAATTGGCATTGGGGTCGGCACGAGAAGTTTGCTTTCCGCGAGCATGAAGGGCGCGGTTATTGGCGCGAAGGCAAATGGGTCGCGTGGTAGCGATCCGCTCTCCGTCGTGACACAGAAGCCGCCGCATGGCGGCTTCTTTTTTGCCTGCTGCGACTGCGCTTCATATAAGCGTAGCAAATCGGCGGCTAAGAAACCCGTGGGGACGACAACGGCCAGGCGATCATCGCCGGCCGCGATCTTGGGGAATGGGGCGTGGACAGGCAGTTCGACTACGCACAGAAAATCTTGCTCGCGGTGGAATTCGCAGAAGCGCCGCGGCAGCTCGCGGCGATGCCCGCGAGCTATGCGCGGTTCAAGCGGCTCGCCATCCCCGATCTGGTCAAGGCCTTCGACGAGAGCCACAGCCTGTTCACGCAGCTGATTGCCGGCCGCGCCTTCCGTGACACGCTCGAACGGCACATGGGCTATTGGGAGAGGTGCATTCCCCAGGGAAAGCAGTGCTTCGTCCACTACGCCATCGGCACGGAAGACGTCATCGCCGCCGCCTTCGCTTCCGTGAAGCAGGAGGCCGGACTCACCATGACCGGCGTCTATCACGTCGAGCCGCAGTCCTCGGCCTATCCCTTCAGCTTCCCGTTCGGCGATACGCCGGACCATTGGCACGCCGACGCGCCGTTCCGCTTCACCGAGGATTCGATCTTCTGGTTCAACTTCTTCCCGGCGCAGCCGCTCCTGTTCGAGAAGACGTTTGCGGTGTGGGCCCTGTTCCAGATGCTCCAGCTCAAGGGGCGCGGCGAGAACAACCAGCTCGTGGCGCTCGACGACAAGGCGCGCCTCGCCTCTGATGGCGTCGACGATTTCGTCCAGGTCAACCTCAACCGCTTCACCAGCCTGCCCGGCTTCTTCAATGCCGCCCATGAGGCCGGCAAGCACACCTTTACGGTCGACCCGGACTATCTCTGGTACGGCATGCTCCTGAGCAAGGTGTGACCGGCCCTCGCCCGGCGGCCAGGTCGCTGGGCGGCACGCCGTTTGTTTCTGATTCGTTAACACGGCCGGGGATACACTCGATGGCTTTCCTCGGGCCGGACCATCATGGACGATTCAGTTCAGATCAAATGCAACCGATGCAAGAACGTGTTCCGCGATCGGGCGAGGCGGCTGCAGAACGGCTATTCCCGCCAGTGTCCGAGCTGCGAGGTCGTGCTGTTCTTTGACGAGGACTCCCAGCAGCCCAATATCAAGAGCGCCATGAGATCCGCCCGCCACTTGCGCAAACAGTTGCGCGAGCTCGAGGCCGCCGGCGCCTTTACCGGGACTTCATCCTCCTCCAGATCCCGCCGGCACTCCGGCCGCGGCCGCTCCGACGCCCGGGCGGACTGATCGTCGGCGGGGCAATGATCGGCGATCTGCCCCACCTGTTCAGCCCATTCGCGCCGGGCTAAACAAGCCGGACTTTCCCTCAGCGTGAACCTCATCATGCCTGACACTCGCTTGCGCGCCGACGGCGCCCGGGTCCTTGCCGACCTCCATACGCTGCGCGCCATCGGCAGCTACAAGACCGGCGTGCACAAGCCGACCTTTTCGGAGGCACATGTGCGTTCGCTGGAGTGGCTGGCGGCGCGGCTGCCGGAGGCCGGCCTCTCCGCCACCATCGACGGCATCGGCAATGTGCTCGGGAGAAGCGACAAGGCCGGGCCCAAGCTGCTCGCCGGCTCGCATCTCGAAAGCCAGAACTACGCCGGCTGGCTCGATGGTCCGCTCGGCGTCGTCTATGCGCTGGAAGCCGCGCGCGTGCTCAACAACGACGCAGGCGTCGAAGGTGCGGTGGAAGTCGCCTCATGGTGCGACGAGGAGGGTCATTTCGGCTCCTTCCTCGGCAGCCGCTCTTTTGCCAGCGGCGTGAGCGAAGCGGATATCGATGCCGCGCGCGACCGCTCCAGCGACCGGACGATGCGCCAGGCGCTCGCGAGCGCAGGCCTGACGGGACGAGCGCGCATCACCGCCGAACCTGGCCGCCACATCGGCTATCTCGAAGCGCATATCGAGCAAGGCGAGCGGCTCGAGACGAGCGGGCTCAAGATCGGCATCGTCACGTCCATCGTCGGCATCTGGCAATACCGCATCACCTTCACCGGCGAGCAAAATCACGCCGGCACGACGCGGATGGAGATCCGCAAAGACGCCGGCCTCGCGCTGGCGAAATTCTGTGTCGCGATCGACGAGACATTTCCGGACATTTGCGGGCCGCGCACGGTCTGGACCACGGGACGGATCACGCTCGATCCCGGCGCGCCCAGCATCATCCCGGGCCGCGCCGAAATGCTGTTCCAGATACGCGATGACGATGTTGCCGTGATCGAGCGCCTGGAGACCAGGCTGCACAGCATGGCCGACGACTTCACCGCAAGAGGCCCGGTCGGCGTCACCATCGAGCGCATCCGGACCGGCGCTCCCGCCCTGATGAATTCGGCGTTCCAGGATACAATCGAAGCCTCAAGCCGGACTTTTGCCGGCGGCAAATCAGTGCGCATGCCGAGCGGCGCCGGCCACGACGCCCAGGTGCTCGCCACCCTTATGCCGGCCGCGATGCTGTTCGTGCCGTCGATCGGCGGCATCAGCCATCACTGGACTGAAAATACGGCGGATGCCGATATCGTCACCGGCGCCGAAGTGTTCGTCGAAACCTGCGCCCGCCTGCTCGCGCGCGCATCCGACTGAGATCGGCGCTGTTCAGCAGCCCCGGCAGATCGAATGCACCATTTTTGCAACACGAGCGTCCTCGCGGTCGACCGCGGGATTGCCGGTGCCAAGCGGCGGCCCCTTCTGCGCGCCGGCCGCCCCGCCCGAAGAGAGCGCGGTGCCGAGCGAATTGGTGCCGGGCGTGGTCGGGCTGGTACCGGCTGCGCCGCCTGTGACCGAGGAATGGTGCATGCCCATGCCGCCTCCGCGGCTAAAGGCAGTGGACGAACAGCCGACACAAAGTGCGATCGTGAGGATGAGGAGTCTATTCATCACCAGAACCCTCCGTCTGCGATCCAACGATCCGGCCGAAGCCAAGGTTCCTGCGCCTAAGAAAGTAGTGTTTTTTCGTTTCAGCACAAAGCCCCGTTGGGCTATCTTCACAGCAAATCGAGGAGAGCTGACGATGCGTTTTCTTCTGGCCACGGCGATCATCGCGTCATTGGTGGCGCCTGCCTTCGCCCAGGACAACCACGTGCCTCGATATGGCGAGGCGGACAAGGACAAGACGCCCGCCCAGCAGGAGGCCGACAAGGCTGCCGCCGCTGCGTATAAGCGGTCTCTGGGCAACATTCCCGACCAGGGCTCGAGCGATCCCTGGGGCACCGTGCGCAGCGACACGCCGAAAGCGGCCGCGACCAAGACCACCAAGGCAAAGACCAAGACCGGCAGCGCCGACGCCAAGCCGCCGCAGTGAGATTTCGGTTCGGACTGACCGACGATCACATTGCTGGCACGAGCCGATAGTACCGGCTCACGAATTTTCGCTCATGCCATGCGATCATATTGGCGTCGTCCCCAGGGGATGATCGCCCAGATCCGCTCGTGGAGATAATACCAGGCGATCTTGGTGATGATCTCCATTCCGGCGATCGAGCCTGCGACCTCCACCCGGCCGGTCATGAACCAACTGATGGCGAACGTGTCGAGCGTGCCCAATGTCCGCCAGCTCACGGCCTTGAGCACCGACCTCGAATGCGTTTCCGCCCCATGGAAAAAGGTCACCCGAAATGCTCCCTGCTCAGCCTCGGTAAGACCTATCACGCGCAAACGGCCCTCCCGGTTCCCTCGCCCGTCATAAATCCGCGCATGGACAGGTGGGGCGACTGCATGCATTTTGACCTTGAGTAACTCCCAAAACCCGTTGATTTAACTTATCAATCCCAACGATTCGCCGCGCGCGGCCGCAAGCCATGTGCCGCTGGAAGGATGAAAGATGAAATTGCCTGCTGCCATTGTCGTGCTGTGCGCGCTGAGTGGGACCGCGTTTGCCGAAACGCAGGATTGCAAAACGCTCACGGATCCCGCGGCGCGTCTGACGTGTTATGACAGGCTCAATCCGCCGATCGCCACCTACCCGATCCCGCTACCGAAGCCGGCGCACCATATTCCGCTGACGAGACCGGATGGAACTCCGGGCAGCGCCGACCCCGATGGAAGCGCGGCTAGCGGCGAGGACGCGGAGGTGAACGCGAAGATGAACGCCATTTGCCGCGGCTGCTAGCGCCAAGTCAGGTTCGCCAAGTCAGTTTGACGTAAGCTGCACAGCGTTTGACCCGACAGATCGTGCCGTGATCGTGCTTGAAATTGACGGGTCGTGCGCGAAAATAAAGCAGCGTGCGGAAGTCTATTGATTGCGGAGGCCCGCACGTGCGACGAAAAGTCATCACGCGGGCAACGTAGCCTGGTCCGAAAAATGGTCTATCTGCAACACAGATGAACCTGCTTGAATCCCTTCCCACCGTGATTGGTACGGCCGCGGTTGCGCCCGCGCTGCTGATCCTGTGGCTCGTGGTGGCGGCCGGCGAGCGCCCGGGTCCGCCGCTGAGGGTCTGGACAGCGTTTGCGCTCGGCGCGGCCAGCATCCTCCTGCTCGGCATCATCCGCGCGCCCTTCGCCAACCTTTTCAGCGCGCCCTCCGATCCCTGGCTGGCGCAGGTGCAGCATGCCGTATTCGGCGTCGCGCTGCCGGAAGAAACGGTCAAGATCCTGGCGATCCTCGCGGTTTCGCTCAGGCGGCGTCCGTTCGCCGATCCCATGGATACCGTGGTCTATGGCGCGGCCGCAGGGCTTGGCTTTGCCGCCTACGAAAACCTCGCTTATCTGGTGCAGCATGCGGAGATGTGGCGCGCGCTGGCGGCGCTGCGCAGCGTGCTGACCGTGCCGTTTCATGGCGCGCTCGGCGTCATTGCCGGAGCTTATCTCGCGATCGCGCGCAGCGGCACCGCGCTCGGCGCCCACCGCTTTCACCGCGATTGGGCGCGCATCTCGAGTTATTTCCTGATGGTCGCCGGCCCCGTGGCGCTGCATGCCGGCTTCGATTTTCCGCTTTTGATGTTGCAGAAGAACGGCGACCTCGATTCCTCCGCCCGGCTCTGGCTCGGGGTTGCCAGCATCCTGATCGGTTTCTCCTCGATCGGCTTTGCGATGCGCCTGGTGCGGCGCGTCGCGCGCCATCACGCTCCGCGCACCGAGCTCGACCGCGAGCGGCTGAGCCATCTCCGCAAGATGTGGGCGGTCCTGGTCGGCGGCGGCGGCGCCGGCTTCATCGGGCTGGTGTTCGTGCTGACCTCGGTGCACCACTGGCTGCTCAATCCCGACCGCAACCTTGCTTTTATGCTGATCCCGATCGCGCTCGCTTCAATCGGACTTGGCTGCGCGCTGTTGGTTGTCACAACCGCGATCTATATTAACAGCCGCAACCGCATGCGTGGCACGGCACAGGGCTTTTCGTCGGCACCCGGCCACGGCTAAGATCAGCTGACCTTAGGCCAATCTTGAGCCAGTCTTGACTTGAACCAGCCTTGCGCCAGCACAGTACCGGGAGAGCTTGCATGACCCTTCCTGACCAGTTGAATAAGCTTCAGTCCAAAGTGAACGCCGCGGTGCGCGAGCATTGGAAGGCCTTCCTGTTCGAAGGCATCCTGCTCTCCATCATCGGCCTCGCCGCCATGATCGTGCCGCCGCTGGCAAGCCTGGCCATCACCATCTTCCTCGGCTGGATGTTCCTGGTTAGCGGCGTCGCGGGCCTTTTCGCGACCTATTGGGCGCGCAACATGCCGGGCTTCTGGTGGTCGCTGATCTCGGCGGCACTGGCAGTATTGGCCGGCGGCATCCTGCTGGCGCGGCCGATGCAAGGCGTGCTGACGCTGACGATCGTGATCGGCGCCTATTTCCTCGCCGAGGGCGTCGCCACCATCATGTACGCGCTGGAGCACCGCAAGGAATTGTCGGGACGCTGGTCCTGGCTCCTGATCGCGGGCCTGATGGACATCGTCATCGCCTTCTTCATCATCGCGGGCCTGCCGGGCTCCGCGGAATGGGCGATCGGCCTCCTGGTCGGGATCAATCTGCTGTTTGGCGGCGCCACGCTGATCGGCATGGCGCTGGCCGCCCGCAACGCGGCACCCTGACTTTTGGGGTGACAAGGCAAACGGCCTGCGCTAAGGAAGCGCCCATGATCAACTTCGCCACCAGCTATTTTTGGTATTTTGGCTACGACAGCTCGCTGGCGGTGGGAGGATCGCGCTCAATCTGAAGAGAATTGCAGCACCAGTCCAAACAAGCCGCCAGAACCTGGCGGCTTTTTGTTTGGCCGCAGGTTCACCACAACAGGAGCCTGCCATGCTGAGTACCACGGACGACCTGCGCATCAGGGAATTGCGGGAACTGAATACCCCCGATGAAGTGATGCGCGAAATCCCCCGCACGCTGACCGCAACGCGGGTGGTGATGGGCGCGCGCAACGCCATCCACGCCATTCTCAACGGAACCGACGACCGCCTGCTCGTCATTGTCGGTCCCTGCTCGATCCACGATCCGGCCGCCGCTGTCGAATACGCCACCCGCCTCGTCGCCCTGCGCGAGCGTCTCGCCGACCGGCTCGAGATCGTGATGCGTGTCTATTTCGAGAAGCCGCGCACCATCGTCGGCTGGAAGGGGCTGATCAACGACCCCGATCTCGACGGCAGTTTCGACATCAACAAGGGCCTGCGGCTGGCGCGCAACGTGCTCTCGGCCATCAACAATCTGGGCCTGCCGGCCGGTGCCGAATTCCTCGATATGACCACGCCGCAATATCTTGCCGACCTCGTCGCCTGGGCTGCGATCGGCGCACGCACGACCGAAAGCCAGATCCATCGCGAGCTTGCCTCCGGCCTGTCCTGCCCGGTCGGCTTCAAGAATGGCACCGATGGCGACGTGCGCATCGCGGCCGAAGCCGTGAAATCGGCTTCGCACCCTCACCACTTCATGGCCGTGACCAAGGGCGGACGTTCGGCGATCGCCTCGACGTCCGGCAACGAGGATTGCCACATCATCCTGCGCGGCGGCCGCGCGCCGAATTATGATGCCGCGAGCGTGGAAGCCGCCGCCGCCGAACTTCACCGCGCCGGCGTCCGCGACCGCCTGATGATCGACGCGAGCCACTCCAACAGCGGCAAGAAGCCGGAGAACCAGCCGACAGTGATCGCCGATATCGCAGGCCAGCTCTCCGCCGGCGAGCGGCGCATCATGGGCGTGATGATCGAGAGCCATCTGGTCGCCGGACGCCAGGACGTCGTTCCCGGCGTTGCGCTGACCTATGGCCAGAGCATCACCGATGGCTGCATCGATTGGGACACGACGGTGCCGGCGCTTGAGCAACTGGCGGATGCGGTCGCGGCGAGGCGGCAGATGAAGGAGGCGACGTTCCGCGATATCTCGGCGTGAGCTGACCGCGTGGCTTCCGAGGTTAGTGCAACGCAACTGCTGCAACGCATCACGAAACTCGTTCCGCCCAAAATTGGGGGATGGCCCGCCCATGCTTGCCTTGTCACGCGACCGGCGCGTGACATACTGAGGCGAGCGCTGACAACGTGCCGCGTCCGCGAGCCGCAGATCAAACGGCCGTAACCCGACGCGAGTTTCTCCGCCAGCAAGGCGGACGGTCATCGCCTTTTTTGAAATTGGAAATTGAACGGTCGCTTAGGTCGTCCCGAGCTTCGGGACGACGGGTAAGGCCGTTCACCAACAACACGTGGAGCATGGTCACGATTTAACCAACCAACGGAGGAACCCGAGATGACGATGACGGCTGACATGCCTGGTCAAGTGCCGTGGTGGAAAGAGCCTACCAAGGACCAGTGGGTGGCGTGGATCGCCGCCTGGCTCGGATGGACCCTCGATGCATTCGACTTCACCGTCTTCCTCCTGATCATGGTGCCGATCGCGGAAACCTTCCAGGTGCCGCTGATCGAAGTGACGGCGGTCTTCACCATTACACTCTGGCTGCGTCTCGTCGGCGCCGTCGGCTCCGGCTGGCTCGCCGATCGCGTCGGGCGCAAGACGCCGCTAATGATCTCGATCCTATGGTACTCGGTCTGCAACCTGCTCGCCGGCATCGCGCCGAGCTTCGGGTTCCTGTTCCTGTTCCGCGCGCTGCTGGGCATCGGCATGGGCGCGGAATGGCCGGCCGGTGCCGCCCTTGCCATGGAGTCATGGCCGACCCGCTCGCGCGGCCTGATGAGCGGCCTGTTGCAAGGCTCATGGGGCATCGGCTTCCTGATGTCGAGCGCGGCCTACGGACTGCTCTACGACAAGATCGGCTGGCGCGGCTTACTGATCCTCGGCGTGCTGCCGGCTCTGACGGTCGTGTGGATCCGCCTCTACGTCAAGGAGCCGAAGGTGTGGGTGGAGAACCGCCGTATCCAGCGCGAGCAGCACAAGGAATTCCGCGCGCCGCTGCTCGACATCTTCCGCCGTCGCATGCTCGGCAATACGATCATGGCCTGCCTGTGGATGGCGAGCAGCTTCGTGATCTATTATTCGGTCTACGGAATGTTCGCCACGCATTTGCAGAAGGACCTGCACCTTGGCGCGGCGATGGTTGCGATGCCGATCGCGCTCGCCAACCTGATGGGATTCCTTGCCAGCGGCTTTTGGGGTTTTGTCGCCGACATCTTCGGCCGAAGGTGGGCGATGATCATCCCGGCCGCGATCGGCTCGCTAATCACGCCGTTCTACCTGATTCCGGACTCCTATCCCGTGGTGGCCGGCGCCTTCATCCTGCAGGGCGCATTCCTGGGCGCCATCTACGGCCAGAACCCGTCCTATCTGACCGAGCGCTTCCCGACCGAGGTGCGCGCGACCGCGTCAGGCTTCTGCTACCATCAGGGCGCGATCTGGGCCGGCTTCACCGGGCCGGTGCTGACTTACTTTGCCTTGGGCCAGCCGCTCGGCTTTGCCATCCCGATGCTGATCGCAACGTCGGGCGCCGCGGTCGTATTCGTGATCACCTTGCTGTTCAGCCCGGAGACGAAAGGCAAGGAGCTGGTGCCCCAGCTTACGCTGGTGGAGAGCGCTGCTTGAAGCTATGGCAGAGCGGCCGCCTCCGGGCGGCCGCCTGCCTTGTGTGAAGCTGAGCTTCATCACTCGAAGCGACAGAAGGCGGCTTCAACCTCAGTATCGGTCACAAATTGCCGGCCTGCGACCTGCGCCAGTCCCTCGAGGGCAGCGGGAAGATGAGCGGGCTCGATTTCCTCCGGCTCTTCCTCCTCGTTAGAGACACGTGGCAACGCTAGCACCCGCGGCAGATGCTCTTGATCTTCTTGTCGAGCATTGCGTCTTCCTTGTTCACGGGGTCGTTCGGATTGGAGAGGTTCTTCTCGTCCGGCACGTCGCCTGCGCGCGGCTGACGATGGCCGACCGGCGCCGGCAGAACGCCGCCACCGCCGCCGCTCTTCGACGCACTCGAATTGCCGCTCTGCGCAATGGCGGACGGAGAAGGCACACCGATCGCCAACAGGAGCGCCATTGCGATAATCGTCTTGTTCATGTTGCTCCCTCCAGTACTGGAAACACCATCCGTCACCCCTGTTCAGGATTGTGGCGGATAGATATGCACTTCGCCGCAGTAGTCGACCACACGATAGCGTGTTTCTTTCCCGACTTCACCTCGGCCCGCAAGAGATTCCTGTGGCGAAAGGTAGCCCGGGCCGACCGGCGATTTGCCGGCGCCGCCGGGAATGTCGAGCACGTAATCCGGCTGACATAGTCCGGACACCCGGCCCCGCAGGGCGCGCATCAGTTCCTGGCCGTGGGCGATTGTGGTGCGCAAATGCGCCGTTCCCGGCGCCAGGTCGCCATGGTGCAGATAATAGGGCTTTATGCGGCATTCGACGAAACTTCGCATCAAGGCTTCCAATGCGGCCGGATTGTCGTTGACGCCCTTGAGCAGAACCGACTGGCTCACCATGGGGATGCCGGCATCGACCAGCCGCGCGACCGCGGCACGGGCATTTTCCGTCAACTCGCGGGCGTGGTTGGCATGCAGCGCAATCCAGGTGGTCGCACCGGCAGGCTTCAGTGCGCCGACCATCTCGGCCGTGATCCGCGCCGGATCGGCGACGGGCACGCGCGTGTGCAGGCGGATGATCTTGACGTGATCGATCGCGGCGAGATCGGCCATGATCTCGGAAAGCCGGCGCGGTGACAGCATCAGGGGATCGCCGCCGGTGAGGATCACTTCCCAGATCTCACTGTGCGCGCGGATATAGTCGATCGCGCCGGCATAAGCC
>Ga0210384_10007017_pt1 | contig 11920 bp, 8 predicted proteins | sample IncBWH2MmetaG_FD_160574 | JGI IMG/M metagenome (GOLD analysis project Ga0210384, IMG submission 160574) | Forest soil microbial communities from Barre Woods Harvard Forest LTER site, Petersham, Massachusetts, United States - Inc-BW-H-2-M | ecosystem: Environmental > Terrestrial > Soil >... | reverse complement strand
CATGCATTTTATCGGCATGCTGGCTTTCCGGCTGCCGATTCCACTCGGCTACGATCTGGGAATCACCTTCCTGTCCCTGCTGATCGCGATTGTCGCATCCGGATTTGCATTGTGGCGTATCGGCCAACCCAAGCTTCCGCTGTCGCATTTAGGCAGCAGCGCCGTGCTGATGGGCACTGCCATCGCGGCCATGCACTACACCGGTATGGCGGCAATGCGCATGAGCCCCGGGATTCAATACGACCCCCTGCTTTTTGCCACCTCCGTCGCCATAGCGATTGCGGCATCCGGTGCCGCGTTGTGGATCGCGTTCATGTTGAGGAAGAATACGCCCAATGTCAGGCTGGCAAGGGCGGGCGCCGCCGTCGTCATGGGAGTGGCGATCGTCGGCATGCACTATACCGGCATGGCCGCGGCAAATTTCCCGGTTGGCAGCATCTGCAGGGCGGCGGTCGAAGGCGTCGGTCCCGGCTGGATGTCCATCGTCGTATTCGTGGTGACATTGGCCGTACTGACCATTGCACTGCTGACCTCCGTGCTGGACGCCAGGCTGGAATCGCAGACCGCAAGGCTGGCCCAATCGCTGGCGGCCGCCAACATGGAATTGTCGCAGCAAGCGCTGCAGGACAACCTGACCAAGCTGCCCAACCGCACCCTGCTGGAAGACCGGCTGGACCAGGTGATTTATAAGGCATCCCGTTCGCATACCCGCTTCGCGCTGATGTTCCTCGACCTCGACGGCTTCAAGGCGATCAACGATTCATTGGGGCACCACATCGGCGACTTGCTGTTGATCGAAGTGGCGCAACGTCTCCGCAACACCCTGCGGGCGCAGGATACGGTCGCCCGTTTAGGCGGCGACGAGTTCGTCGTATTGCTGGAAGTGACAGATCCCGAAGACGCGGCGCCGGTAGCGGACAAACTGGTGACGGTGATTGGCCAGGCCTTCCGCATACAACAATATGACCTTGCCGTTTCCGCCAGCATAGGCATCGCCATCTACCCGGAGGACGGCAGGACAAGGCACGACTTGCTGATCAATGCAGATGCCGCCATGTACCATACCAAAGGCGCCGGACGCAACGGCTACCACTTCTTTGAAACTTCCATGAACACCAACGCCCACAACCAGCTGGAACTGATGCAGGATCTCCGGCTGGCGCTGGAGCGCAAGGAATTCCAGCTACACTATCAGCCCAAATTCACCACGTCCGACGGGACAATGACCGGTGCCGAAGCGCTGATACGCTGGCACCATCCCAAGCGCGGCATGGTAACGCCGGACAGCTTTATTCCGCTGGCGGAGAAAACCGGCCTGATCATACCGCTCGGCGAATGGGTGCTGGACGAAGCCTGCCGCCAGATGCGCGAGTGGCATGATCTCGGGCACAGGCATTGGAAAATCGCCGTCAACCTGTCGGCTCTGCAATTCAGCAATGAAAACCTGCACGAGCTGGTCCAGTGCACTTTGGCGCGCCACGGGCTCGCGGCAAGTTGCCTGATCCTTGAAGTGACGGAATCGACCGCGATGCACGACGTCGAAGCCAGCTTGCTGACCCTCAACAAGCTGGCCGCATCAGGCGTGAATATTTCCATTGATGACTTCGGCACCGGCTATTCCAGCTTGCTCCATTTGAAACGCATGCCGGCGTGTGAGCTGAAAATCGACCGCGGTTTCATCAATGAACTTGAGCACGGCTCGGACGATGCCGCCATCGTCGCGGCGATCGTGGCGTTGGGGCGGTCGCTGAACCTGCGCATCGTGGCAGAAGGCGTGGAGACCGAGAAACAGAAGGATTTCCTCACTACGCTGGGGTGCAATGACCTGCAAGGCTATTTGATGGGCCGGCCGATGCCGGCCGGCCAGTTCATTGCCTCGGTCGAAGCAATCCACTCTGTCCAACCGGTCACGACCTAGCGCTATGATTTGCGCAGACTGCACCGGTGGCCCACCTGCAACTGCGGCGGGCTACCGGTTCAGGTCACCGGGGCCGGATTGAACAGGGTCAGCGCATTGTGCAGCTTCCAGTGCTCGGCCCAGGTCTTGCGGCCGCTCGCCACGTCCAGCATCAGGCGAAACAATTCCCAGCCGACCTCTTCGATGGTGGCCTCGCCCGTCGCGATGCGCCCGGCGTTCACGTCCATCAGGTCATGCCAGCGGCGCGCCAGGTCGGAGCGCGTGGCGACCTTGATCACCGGCACCGCGGCAAGGCCGTAAGGCGTGCCGCGCCCGGTGGTAAACACATGCATGTTCATGCCGGCCGCCAGTTGCAGCGTGCCGCAGATAAAGTCGCTGGCCGGCGTCGCCGCGTAGATCAGCCCTTTCTGTTGCAGCTTTTCGCCGGGCGACAGCACGCCGGAGATGGCGCTGCTGCCGGATTTGACGATCGAGCCCATCGCCTTTTCGACGATGTTCGACAAACCGCCCTTCTTGTTGCCCGGCGTCGTATTCGCGCTGCGGTCGACCCCGCCCTTTTTCAGGTATTCGTCGTACCAGGCCATTTCCCGGATCATGCCGTTGGCCACTTCTTCATTGATCGCGCGGGAAGTCAGTTGATCGATGCCGTCGCGCACTTCGGTGGTTTCGGAAAACATCACCGTCGCGCCGGCACGCACCAGCAGGTCAGTGGCGTAACCCACCGCCGGGTTGGCCGTCACCCCCGAGAACGCATCGCTGCCGCCGCACTGTACGCCGACGACCAGGTCGGCGGCACTGCAGGTCTCGCGCCGGCGCTGGTTCAGCGCGGCCAGCCGCAACTTGGCCATCGCCATGATGGAATCGATCATCGATTCAAAACCGACGTGCGCTTCGTCTTGCAGCACCACGATGTAGGGGCCGTTCTGGATAGGGATGGCGCCTTCCGGCAACAGGCGCGCCGGTTGCAGTTTTTCGCAGCCCAGGCTGACCACCATGGTCTGGCCGCCGAAGTTCGGGTTCAGGCTGATATTGCGCAGCGTGCGTATCGGTATGATGGCGTTCGGCGCATCGATGGCAACGCCGCAGCCGTAGGTGTGCTCCAGCCCGATCACGTCGTCCACATTCGGATAATCTGGCAGCAATTCGGCCTTGATGCGCTTGACCGCGTGTTCGACCACGCCCGCGACGCATTGCACGGTAGTGGTAATGGCCAGGATATTGCGCGTGGCCACGCTGCCGTCGGCGTTGCGATAGCCTTCAAACGTAAAGCCCTCCAGCGGCTCCGCGGGCGGCGCGACACGTGTCGAAATCGGCAGGTCCAGCAATTCGCGCGGCGGCGGCATGCGTACCACCGATTCTTCGATCCAGCTGCCCTGTGCGATGTCCTTGGTGGCGTAGCCGATCACCACGTCGTAGCGGCGGATGGCATCGCCCTCCGCCAGGTCCGTCAGCGCAATCTTGTGTCCCTGCGGCACGCGGGTCTTCAGCACGAACTCGCCGGGAAACTCGGTTCCTGCGTTCAAGCCGCCATCGTTCACGACGATAGCGACATTGTCATTGGCGTGCATGCGTATGTACAACGGCTTGCTGGCTGCGGGAAGGTGGATAGGGTCGCTGTTCATTTTCAATACCTCAGTGTCTTTCTTGATAGCTCAGTTTCAGCCCTGGCTGCTCGCCGCGCGCGGCGCAGGAGCCAGTAAGGAGCCGTCCGCCAGCGTCACCGGCCTTTTGAATTCGACGCGCTTGATCTCACCGACGACAAACAGGTAAGCCAGGATCACCACTGCCGCGTTGGCGCCGACGAACACCAGCGCGCCGGAGAAGGAACCGGTCGCCTGCAAGATATAGCCGATCACGATAGGTGTCGTGATGCCGGCCGCATTGCCGAAGGTATTGAACAGCGCGCCGCTCAGTCCTCCGGCTTCTTTCGGTGCAGTGTCGGCGACGACCGCCCAGCCCAGGGCGCCGATGCCCTTGCCGAAAAAGGCGGCGGACATCACGAACACCACGATCCAGTCAGCCGACACATAATTGCAGACGATCATGCTCATTGACAGCAGCATGCCGCTGACTATCGGTGTCTTGCGCGCCATGGAAACCGAATAGCCGCGCTTGATCAGGGTGTCCGAGATAACGCCGCCCAGCACGCCGCCGATAAAACCGGCCACGGCCGGCAGCGCGGCGATGAAACCTGCTTTCAGGATCGTCATATGGCGCTCCTGCACCAGGTAGACCGGAAACCAGGTCAGGAAGAAATAGGTCAGCGTATTGATGCAGTATTGCCCAGTATAGATGCCGAGCAGCATGCGGTTACCCAGCAGTTCCTTGATGCACAGCCAGGTATTGATTTTGTTGGCTTGCTTGCCCCGGCTTTCGAGGTCCACCAGCGCGCCGCCGGCTTCGATATAGGCAAATTCCGCCGCATTGATGCGCGGATGCTCTTTCGGACCGTAGATGGTCTGGCGCCAGACGCCGGCCATCACGATACCCAGCCCGCCCATCACATAGAAGACGCTCTGCCAGCCGTAGGAATGGACCAGCCAGCCCATCAGCGGCGCGAACAGCACCGTAGCGAAATATTGGGCGGAGTTGAAGATGGCGGCGGCCGTACCGCGCTCGGCGGTCGGGAACCAGGCCGAAGTGATGCGACTGTTACCCGGAAACGAAGGCGACTCGGCCGCGCCGACCAGCAAGCGCAGCGCGAACAGCACCGCCACCGCCGTTGCTCCGGTAAAGAAGCCGACCCAGCCCATCATCAGCGTGAATATCGACCACAGGAAGATGCTGAAGAAATAGGTGATCTTGGAACCGAAGCGATCCAGCAACCAGCCGCCGGGCAACTGGGCCAGCACGTAAGACCAGGCAAACGCGGAAAACACGAAGCCCATCTGCACCGGCGACAGGCTGAGCAATTTTTTAAGCTCAGGACCGGCGATCGCAATCGTCGCGCGGTCGGCGTAGTTGATGGTAGTGACAATGAACAGGATTGCCAGTATGCCCCAGCGGACACGGGTAGGCTTGGCGCTGGAACTGGCGGGCCGGGCGGATTGCTGCGATTTCATGCGGTCTCCTAAAATATCGCGAATGCACCGCATGAACCTCGACGGGGCCAAAGGCCGCTACGCTCCTGTTTCTTGTTGCGGGTAATGCAAGCGGCTTTCATGCTTGCCGTCATCAGTCATCAGACAACTGATGTCGTAGTATAATAAGCCAATTCGGAAATAGCAACCATTGTTCGATCCCAATTTTCAATCAGGCCACCACCATGAATTCCAGCCCACTGCAAGCGGCGCCGCCCAAGAAGCATCGCAATCTGGCACAAGGCGTTGTTGCCTATATTTCGGACAACATCCGCGACGGCAGCATCAGCCCGGGCGACAAATTGCCGACCGAGAGCGAAATCATGCGGATACTCGGGGTGAGCCGAACCGTTGTGCAGGAAGCAATTTCACACGCGCAAGCGGCGGGCCTGGTCGAGACCCGGCACGGCATCGGCACGTTTGTGCTGGAGCCGCCGCCCGCCCATACGCTGGGGATCGACCCGGGCACCGTCATCACCATGCGCGACGTGCTGGCCATCCTGGAACTGCGGATCAGCCTTGAGACCGAGTCGGCAGGGCTGGCAGCTGCCCGCCGCAGCGATGCGCAGCTGCAACAGCTGCGCGCGGCGCTCGACAGCTTCCAGGCCAATGCCGAAAACGGCGGCGATACCGTCGCCGCGGACATGCAGTTTCACCTGACGATTGCACAAGCTTCGGCCAACCGTTACTTCCACGACATCCTCAGCCATCTCGGCACCAACATCATCCCGCGCTCGCGCCTGAACTCGGCCAAGCTGGCACACGATGAACCCAATATCTATATGGAAAGAGTGATCCGGGAACACGACGATATCTTCAATGCCATCGCGCGCAAAGACCCCGAAGCGGCGCGCGCCGCAATGCGCACCCACCTGAGCAACAGCCGCGAGCGTCTGCGCCGCGCCCAGGAGCAGGCAGAGGGCAGCAGTCAGTAGTACCCGGCTCCCGCCCTCGACTCTCTCCTGCGCCGATCAGCGACGCCCGGCAAAGCGGGCGCTGTTGCACTTTCCCTCTATTTTTAAAACAAGCATTGCGAGTTTATATTTTTTGTTGTACGATGACTGACAACAAGTGATGCAAGAGCCCCTTTACGCCATCGCTTTTATTCAACCTTTTATTGGTGATCATCATGTTTACTCCACAAGACCTGAAACAAATCCTTTCATCCGGCCTGCTGTCCTTCCCGATTACCGATTTCGACGCCGAGGGCAACTTCGCTTCCCGTCCTTACGCCGACCGCCTCGAATGGCTGGCCCCGTATGGCGCGACCGCCCTGTTCGTTGCCGGCGGCACAGGCGAGTTCTTCTCGCTGACGCCGGAGGATTACACCAAGGTGGTTAAAATCGCCGTGGAAACCTGCCGCGGCAAAGTGCCTATCCTGGCCGGCGCCGGCGGCCCTACCCGTACCGCTATCGCTTACGCGCAAGAAGCAGAAAAACTGGGCGCCCACGGCATCCTGCTGATGCCGCACTACCTGACCGAAGCGAGCCAGGATGGCCTGGTGGCGCATATTGAAGCAGTCTGCAAATCGGTCAAGTTCGGCGTCGTGGTGTACAACCGCAATGTGTGCCGCCTGGACGCAGACTCCCTGCTGCAACTGGCCGACCGCTGCCCTAACCTGATCGGCTTCAAGGACGGCATAGGCGAAATCGAACTGATGGTCAGCATCCGCCGCAAGCTGGGCGACCGCTTCACCTACCTGGGCGGCTTGCCTACCGCCGAAGTGTATGCCTCCGCCTACAAGGCCATCGGCGTACCGGTATACTCGTCGGCGGTATTCAACTTCATTCCTAAAACGGCGATCGAATTTTATGAAGCCGTCAGGACCGATGATTTCGCCACCACCAACCGCCTGATCGACGACTTCTTCCTGCCGTACCTGGCCATCCGCAACAAGAAAGCCGGCTACGCGGTCAGCATCGTGAAGGCCGGTGCTACACTGGTAGGCCACACTGCCGGACCGGTGCGCCCTCCGTTGACCGACATGACCCCGCAGGAATGCGAACAACTGAGCGTACTGATCAAGGCGCTCGGGCCGCAGTAAGCGTAACCAATAGTTCGCCCCATTTCAGCGCGCCACGGCTTTTTTTGCCCTGGCGCGCCGCCCCGCATATGCTTAAGGAGCTTATCTTGAACACGACTATCAACGGCGAAATGCTGATCGGCACCACTGCGGCGCACGGCAGCTCAGGCGCCTTCCGCGCCATCAATCCCGCCACGGGCCTGGAAATCGAGCCGGCATTCGGCACCGGCACCGTGGCTGACGTAGAACGCGCCTGCACGCTGGCCCAGCAGGCCTTCGACATCTACCGCGCAACAACGCTGGCCCAACGCGCCGCGTTCCTGGAACAGATCGCACAAAACATCCTCGACCTCGGCCCCGCCCTGATCGAGCGCGCGATGCTGGAATCCGGCCTGCCGCAGGCGCGCCTGGAAGGGGAGCGCGGCCGCACCGTCGGGCAATTGCGCCTGTTCGCCAAAGTCGTGCGGGACGGCCGCTGGCTCAGCGCCACGCTCGACTCCGCACTGCCGGAACGCACCCCGCCACGTCCCGACCTGCGCCTGCGCAAGATCGGCCTGGGCCCGGTGGCGGTGTTCGGCGCCAGCAATTTTCCGCTGGCGTTTTCCGTCGCCGGCGGCGATACCGCATCCGCACTGGCGGCCGGTTGCCCGGTCCTGCTGAAAGCGCACGGCGCCCATCCAGGCACCTCTGAACTGGTCGGCAAGGCGATCCAGGCGGCGGTGGCCAGCTGCGGCTTGCCGGAAGGCGTGTTTTCGCTGCTGCACGGCGACGGCCGCACCATAGGCCAGGCACTGGTCGGCCATCCCGCCGTCAAAGCGGTCGGCTTCACCGGCTCGCGTCAGGGCGGCGTAGCATTGATGCGCACTGCAGCACAACGCGCCGAGCCTATTCCCGTGTATGCCGAAATGAGCAGCATCAATCCGATGTTCATGTTGCCGGATGCGATGGCTCAGCGCGCTGCCCAGATTGCCAGCGGCTTCGTCGACTCACTGACCATGGGCGCCGGCCAGTTCTGCACCAACCCCGGCCTCATCTTTGCACTGGAAGGCGAAGCACTGAACCAATTCTGCGCCAGCGCCGCCGCCGCACTGCAAGGAAAAGCAGCGGGCACCATGCTCACGCCCGGCATCTACTCCGCCTTCAACGATGGCGTGGAACGGCTGGCCAAGGCCCCCGGCGTCAGCCTGCTGGCACGCGGCCAGAACGGCGCCAATCCCTGCGCCGGCCAAGCCGCCTTGTTCCTGACCGACGCCGCCACCTTCCTGGCTAATCAGGCACTGGAAGAAGAAATTTTCGGCGCCAGCTCGCTGATCGTCAGCTGCCGCGACAGCAGCCAGTTCAAGCAGATCGCCGAGCACCTGGAAGGCCAGTTGACCGCGACCATGTTCCTGACCGAAAACGACCGCGACGCCGCGTTGGCCCTGTTGCCGACGCTGGAGCGCAAGGCCGGCCGCATCCTGATCAACGGCTACCCGACCGGCGTCGAAGTATCGCACGCGATGGTGCACGGCGGCCCCTTCCCCGCGACCTCGGACAGCCGCAGCACGTCGGTCGGCGCCAGCGCCATCAACCGCTTCCTGCGGCCGGTCTGCTACCAGGATTTGCCGGCGTATCTGCTGCCCACCGAACTGCAAGACGGAAACCCTTCCGGCCTGTGGCGCGTAGTGGACGGCGAGCTGGTCCAGTCCTGATACAGAAACATCGGCAGCAATAAAAAATCCCGCGCTCCTCACATGAGGTCGCGGGATTTTTTTTGAGCAAGCAGGTCGCCGCGACTGCGCGGTTCTCCGTCGTTGCGCAGGCGGCTGACTAAAAAACACAGCCTTTTCTGAGACTGCGTTCGAAAATGATTATCTGTTTTCATCACAAATCAACACGCCTGTTCCGTGTTGCTTTGGTCTCATTAACTAGACTCAAGCCGTACAGAAAAATATCCGAATTGGAATCAACTTCGAACAAATGCGATGTAATTGTTTCAGTTAATGGAGTCCGTATCGTCAGGATAAAACGTGAATCCTCTTCCAGGAACATCACACTCAGCAAATGAATTAAGCTCTACAATTTCAGATACTTCCATCTTAGGAGGATCATCCGCGTCGTTAAGAATCACGATTTTAGACTTCAACTCCTCATTTATTAGTTCCAGAGCTCTCTCTATTGCCATCGTCTGGTCTCTTGCCTCGACATATCTCGCAGTAAAAAATCCAGTTTTCGTAGGCTCGTCAATGTTTAACCAAAAATTGGTTCCCTCAACCATGATCCGAAATTTAAATTTGCTGTCATAGCTCATTTTTAGTCTGCTTTCATTTTACGAGTAGTATAAAAATACTGCGGCAACGAGATCTACTTGTGCATCTTTCCACATGTCCGCCTCTATCGACCTCAAAGCATCAGTTGCAAGTATTGTAAGCGCCAATCATGGAGCCGATGCCGTGGTCGAACTTGTTTCGCGTTGTATGGCGCGCCATGCGACCAAACTAGCTGACCACACGGCTTGCAGCAGCAAGCAAACCTCGCAGGAATATCATGATCATCCTGCCGGTCGGGTCGGGAGAAATGGTCGCGCGCTGCAGCCCCAGGCCGTGGGCAAGCGCCATGAACCCGGCCGCCAGTTCTTCCGGCTCAGCCGGCGGGATGCGGTCCAGGTGCTGAAACAGGCGTCCGATCAGGAGCCCCAGCGCAGTGCGGTGCGCCTTCCACACAGCGCCATACTCGACGGCAAACGCCGGGCTGCGATTGGCGTGCATTTGCAGTTCGATGGACAGCATGGCCCAGTCGGCATCCGCATGGAGAGCGGCCGCCCAGGCATCCAGCGCCTTGAATACATCATCTTCGGAACGTCCCGCGGTTTCAAATACGGCGGCAAGTTGCGCTGCCTCGGTTTCCATGTGCCCGCGCAAGAGTTCAAGCAGGATAGCCTCTTTATCTGAAAAATTCGAGTAGAAGGCGCCTTGGGAATAGCCGGCTTCCTCGGCAATGTCGCGAATCGATGCCCCTCCGAATCCATGCCGGACAAACAGCTTTCGTCCCGCCTCGATCAGACGTTCGCGCGTCTGCGCCTGGCTTTGCTCGCGATTTAAGCGCTTTCTTGTGTCTTGCAGGGTCATATCAATGAGAGAATTATTTAAATATCGATTGAACTTTGAATTTCACTTGATATAATTACAGATATCACTTGATATTCTAAATCCATTTGTCTCTCGAGAACAGCATGAACCTACAAACAGCATTCGTTACAGGGGCCACCGGGCTCCTCGGCAACAACCTCGTCCGTGAATTGCTGAGCCGCGGGATTGCGGTAAAGGCCCTGGTGCGTTCGCCGGAAAAGGCGGCCCAGCAATTCAACGGCCTTGCAGGCGTGGAGCTTGTGGCTGGCGACATGAAAGATGTCGCGGCGTTCTCTTCCGCCTTGCAGGGCTGCGACGTGGTTTTCCATACTGCCGCCTTCTTCCGCGACAATTACAAAGGCGGCAGCCATTGGGAGATGCTGAAGCGCATCAATGTCGACGGAACGGCGGCGCTCATAGAGCAGGCTTATCTTGCCGGGGTGCGGCGCTTCGTGCAGACATCCTCCATCGCAGTGCTCAACGGCCTGCCGGGAGCGGCCATCGATGAAACCGGCGACCGCGATCCTGCCGATGCCGATGACTACTATCGCAGCAAGATTCTTGCCGATCGCGCGGTATCGGCATTTCTAGCAAAGCACCCCGATATGCACGCGACCTTTGTATTGCCCGGCTGGATGTGGGGGCCGGGCGACATAGGCCCGACTTCTGCCGGACAGGTGGCGCTGGACACCGTCATGAAGAAGCTGCCCGGCCTGGTGCCCGGCAGTTTTTCAGTGGTCGACGCCCGCGATGTCGCGCTGGCGCAGATTGCCGCCGCCGAGCGCGGGCGGAGCGGAGAACGTTACCTGGCAGCGGGCCGGCATATGACCATGCGCGAACTGATTCCCCAGCTGGGCCAGATTGCCGGCGTCGCTACGCCGCAGAGGATGCTTCCTTTGCCGCTGTTGTTCTTGCTCGCCGGCTTGCAGGAAATCTATGCGCGGATCAGCGGCAAGCCGATACTGCTCAGCGTCGCCACTGTGCGGCTGATGGTCAAAGAAGCGGATAGAACCAGGTTCAATCACGCCAAGAGCGAACGAGAATTAGGCTTGAAGTTCAGGCCGGTCGGCGACACGCTCCGCGATGTCATTGCCTGGTATAGAAATCATGGATGGCTGCCAAGTTAGAGCCACGGGTCGTGGCAAGTAACGGTATGCATAGGTCCGTTCAAGGAACAGCTGGCGCATCGACCATTCGTGATGCGCGGTGCCTGACAAAACGCACGATATGCGGCGGCGAGTTCGCAATTTTTTTCTAGAGTGAATCAAGAAATTTTAATCGTTAAGCATTGCGTTTGATCTACTTTAGGAGTTTACTCATGGGAGCCGGATAAGCTTAAAGAGGTGTTCGCCATGCAACTCTTCACCGTAAAAATCGACAAGCCGGAAGCGATCAACTTCATCCTGGGGCAGACGCACTTCATCAAGTCCGTGGAAGACATTCACGAAGCGCTGGTGGCCACCGTCCCAGGCATCAAGTTTGGACTGGCCTTTTGCGAAGCCTCCGGCAAATGCCTGGTGCGATGGTCAGGCACCGATCCCGCACTGATCGAGCTTGCCCGGAAGAATGCCATGAGCATCGCTGCCGGCCACTGTTTCATCGTATTCCTTGGGGACGGTTACTACCCGCTGAATGTGTTGAACACCGTCAAGATGGTGCCCGAGGTATGCCGCATTTTCTGCGCGACGGCCAACCCGACCGAAGTGATACTCGCCGAAACCGAGCAGGGCCGGGGAATCCTGGGAGTGGTGGATGGTTTCCCACCTAAGGATATCGAGGCCGAAGACGACAT
>Ga0210384_10007015_pt1 | contig 11921 bp, 8 predicted proteins | sample IncBWH2MmetaG_FD_160574 | JGI IMG/M metagenome (GOLD analysis project Ga0210384, IMG submission 160574) | Forest soil microbial communities from Barre Woods Harvard Forest LTER site, Petersham, Massachusetts, United States - Inc-BW-H-2-M | ecosystem: Environmental > Terrestrial > Soil >... | reverse complement strand
TGCTCCAGCTTGTAGTGCTGTTCGGTGGGATCGAATTCTATTACCAGGTCACCTTTCTTGACCACCGCCCCGGTGTGGAGCAGGTAGGTGATTTCCAGTGCGCCCCCACCAATGGGTGGAGCCGTCCTCACGTCCGAATGACTTGCCCGCAGTTCTCCCGTGGCATACACCTTCATGTCAAGGTCGCCCCGTTTCACACGGGTGGTCGGGATGTCCCCCGCCGCCACCGGCGCACCCCGGCGCACTGCTGCGACTGTGCCCGCCACGGCACAAAGCGCCGCCACCACCACCGCCCCCGTGATTGCCCGACGCCCTTTCATCGGGACCGCGCTACTCCTTGACCATAGGTTCCCTCAACGCCACATGATCCCCAGCACGCACGCCCTTGGCGATCATGACCTTGTCTCCGCTTCTTCTACCTACCTCGATAACGCGTTCCTCAAACTGCGTTCCTTTCCAAACATACGCCACATCCTGCCCGGATTTCTGGAACAACGCCTGCGCGGGAATGCTGATCGCGTCCGGTACGTGGTCCACTACCACAGTTACTTGTCCGGTAGTGCCAGGCTTGAACCGCGAATCTGTCTGGTCGAGAAGGACCTCAAGCGTAAAGTTGCGCGTGATCGGCCAACCGCTGGAAAAATCCAGGCTGGCGATTTCACTGATCTGCTCGATGTGCCCAGTGAATTGCCGGTCAGGGATGGCATTCAACTGCACCGTCACCGCCTGCTTGAGCGCTAAGCGGCCGCGCTCGGTTTCGTCGACACGCGCCGAAATCCGCAAGGTCGAAGCATCCGGCAATTCCGCAATCGCCGCCCCCGGCCAGGCGCGATCTCCTGCGCGGTAGGGCGCCATATTGGAGCCTTCCCAGTGCTGCAAAATGCTGATCGTCCCCATCGACGGCGCGCGCAGGCTCATGTGCGCCAGAGCCCGTTCCGCCCGCTCCACATCGTACTTAGCCTTGTCCCTGGCCTGTTCTGCGCTCTCAATCGTCGCTTGGTTCAGGAATGCATCCGCCTTCTGTTTGGCCTCTGCTTCCCGCAGCTTTTGCTCGGTGTCAGCCAGCGCCAGTTTCTTCTCCTCCCCTTCAATCTTGGAGAGGATCTCCTGTTTGCTGGCCTCCAGCTTGGCCGCTTCCACCTCGTAACGGGCCTTTAGCACTGCTGTCTTGTCTTCCCCTTCGGCGAGCCGCGCCTGGGCTCGCGCCTGCTCAATAACCGCTTCCGCCGACTTGAGGCTGGAGCGGAACTGTGCCAGATCCTGTTCCGTTTTCGTCTTGTCGAACTCGACCACCGCGTCGCCCTGCTGGACGGCTGTACCCTCCGCAACCAGCTTGACGATTCGCAGGTCGCCTGCTTCCGCAGGTGCGCTGAGCGTGACCGACTTCAGCGCCTTCACCTCACCCCGAAATTGCAGCGAGTCAATAAATTCTCCGCGTTCTACTTCGTAGGTGGGAACTGTGGGCGACCGCTTACTCAGGCGAACCGCGCCCACCACAACTGCGCTGCCCGCCAGCACGATGATCGTAATGACCATCGCCTTGCGCTGAATCCAAAGCTGGCGGATGCGCTCCCTCATCAGTGGCCTCCGGCCGTCCGTGCATTACTCAATCCCCCGCTCGGCCCCGCCACATCCAAGTCCACCGCCGCGGAAAGGTCCGGCATCAGCTTAGGATCATTCCCTTGGATTGAGACGATCACGGCGAACAGGTGAACCCTTTCAGAGAAACTTGCGCTCGCGCCAATCGGAGCCAGTTCTTCTATCCTGCCGGGAAACACGAGTTCTGGATACGCATCCAGCCGCACCTTCGCCGCCTGGCCCACTCGGAGGCTCGGAAAGTCCTGCTGATTGGCCAGCACCCGGACCTGCATGGCTACAGGATTCACCACTTGCATAATTGGCGTTCCCGGCTCAACCTGGTCTCCTTCCTGAACCTCGCCGATGGTCCCTTGTTTCCAGATCGTGTTCAGCACCACAACCCCGGTTATCGATGAGCGAATCTGCATCAGGTCGGCATTGGCCTGAGCATGCGTCATGGTCTGCTGGGCGCGATCCCGCTGAATCTCCAGAATCCGAATCCCCGCCTGCGCTGCCGTACGCTTTAAGTCGAAGGTTACGCGCAACTGCTCAAAAGTGGCCTTGGCTTCGTCGAGCGTCTCCTGATTCTTTTCGGCATCAATCTTCGATCCCAACTCCGCTTTCTGCACTTCCAGTTCCGCCTTGCGCAGATTGTCCTCGGACTGCTTCAACTCGGTTTCATCCTTGGCCCGTGTCGCATACTCCTTCGCCTGCTCCTCCAGGACCTGGTCCACCAACTTTCCGTACTCCGCCTGCTTGTCCACGAAGTCCCGCATCTGCGTTTGCCGGTCAAACTCCGCTAGCAAGTCTCCCGGCTTAACGTGCGCTCCCGCAAGCGCCAGCCGGATTATTGTCAGAGTGGGAACCTGTTGCCCTTCCAACAGAGGCGCTAAGATTGCCCGCGACTGGATTGCTTCTGTAGTTCCCTTGAGACGCAGGACCTGTCCCAGATCATGGGAGGAATACTGTGCCAAATTTCCGGCTGTGGGAGACTTGCCGCGGATCACGACAAGCACAATTGAGCACAAAACGATTACCGCCGCGGCGAATACCACCAGGCCACGCAACCATGCGGGACGGGAATTCCCGCCCGGGGGCGGTTTCAGTCGTGGCCCCGATTGGGGTTGTGGAGCGTCAATCCCGGGAGTCGCTTCCGCTGGTGCCACATGCATGACGGCGCTATCTCACTGTGGGAATCACCGGGCACGGCAAACGTTGCCCGGTTGCCGCTTCTGGAACTGCTAAGTTATCCGACCTGGGCTTGGTTTCCAAGCCCGATTCGGCCCTGCTGGCTACATTCTCTGAATCTTGCGGGATCGACCCTGCTCCGGCCTGCTCCACGTAGAAGAAACGGTCTCCGATGGCCATTTCGATGAATCCAGGAGCCCGCAGGACGGCAGCGGAAAAACTGGGAAGCTCATCTTAATTGGACCCAATCGGACCCAAGTTCCGCTTTGTGGACAACTGAGGCTTCCAGGATTTGTTGGTGCAGAAGAAGTTATTTGGTCGGGGCGATAGGATTTGAACCTACGACCCCCTGCGCCCAAGGCAGGTGCGCTACCAGGCTGCGCTACGCCCCGACATTGTGATTCTAAATCACGCTGCTCGAAGGGCACCACCGGGCCATCCAGGTTTCGCATCGATCGCGGACACAGAGCGTGCGACAGCGAGCCCAGTTCCGCGCTAGTCGAGGCAAGCGCTCCGGCGGGCCGGAGTATAATTTCATGCAACGATGCAGACGCCACGCTATGCTTTAGTAGCCTATGTTCGTGGCTCCATCGGGGAATTCGTGGCCAGCCTGCGGCAGGTGCTGCACCCCGAGTTGCCGCACCTGGCAGCCCATCTCACCATCCTGCCGCCGCGCCCGTTGCAGGGCACCGAGGCCGCTGCGCTGCGCCTTCTGGAGCGAGTTTGCGGCAAGCAAGAGCCTTTCGAAGTAAGTTTCGGCGGGATGGAGACTTTCATGCCCGTCACCCCGACCATCTACATCTGCGTGAAAGACTCCGCTTCACGCATGTGCGCGCTGCACCAGCAGCTCAACGTGGATGCGCTCGAATTCCGCGAAGAGTGGCCCTACATTCCCCACCTCACGATCGCGATGATGAGCGGCGATGGCGCGGCCCGCAAAGCCTTCGAGATCGCCCGCGAGCGCTGGGACCTGTATTCCGGCAGCCGCCGCATCCTGCTGGAAAAGCTGACGTTTGTTCGCGAAGATGCACAGAATTGCTGGATCGATCTGGCGCCCGTGCCCTTGGGCCGAACTCTGGTTTCGCGCTGAAGTTACCCGCCTGACCTCAGTAATCTCTTACAAATGTTACCCATACCAGGAGTACGTGGCCCCTGGTACATCACCCTCCCGTGCGTTGAAATGGCCTTGCCGTAGCGGTTAGATAAAGGAGAAGGCAATGTGCGGATTGTCGTGCCAGACGCCTGTTTTGGCGAGTGGCTTTGAAAGGAAACGGGAGATCAAATGCAGATCGGCGTTTACGGTTCTGGGTATCTGGGGACGGTGATTTCGGCTTGCCTGGCGGACTTTGGAACGCCGGTGTCCTGCTGCCATCCCGACCGGACGCGCATGGTCGAAATGGCGCAAGGCAACATCCCGTTCTTTGAGAAGAATCTGAAAGAGATCATTCGCCGCAACGTGCGCGCCGGACGCCTGGCCTACTCGACGGATATCGAATCGTTCGCGCGCAAGACGCAGGTGATTTTTCTCGCCGAAGACAAGGTCGAGAATCTGAAAGACGTAGCCATGCGAATCGCGCGGCTGGCGTCGAAGCCTCCGATTCTTACAATCGTCACGCCGGCTCCGGTCGGCACCGCAGAGGCTCTGGAGAAGAGCATCAAAGAGGCCGGGTTGCAGGCCACGATTGTGTCGCAGCCCATGTTTTTCACTGACGGCTGCGCCGTCGAGGATTTCAACTGGCCCGACCGCCTGATCCTGGGCACGACCTCGAACGAAGCGGTGCAGATGCTGAAACAGATCTTTCATCCGCTGGTGATGCGCGGCGTTCCGGTCATCGTGACCAACGGATCGACGGCGGAACTGGTGCGCGAAGCGGCGACTGCCTTTGTCGCGACCAAGATTTCCTTTATCAACGAAGTGGCTGCGCTCTGCGAACGCGTGAACGCCGACGCCGTGAATCTGGCTCTTGCTCTCGGCCTCGACAAAAAGATCGCGCCACGCTGCTTGCAGCCGGGCGCTGGCATGGGCGGTGTGTTCGCGGAGTCTGACATGGATTCGCTGGCGGAACTGGCGCAGGCGAATGGCGTGTCGTTAAAAGTTTTGACTGCCGCGCGGGATGTGAATCATGTGCTCGCCGACCGCCTGGTGGAAAAAATTGCTCACGCACTCAACTCCGTCGAGAACAAGGAAGTCGGCATTCTCGGCCTGGCATTCAAGCCCAACACAAATTCCGTGGCCGGATCGTCGTCGGTACGGCTGGCGGAAACGCTGGTTTCCAAGGGCGCGCATGTTCGGGCCTACGATCCCGTCGCCATTCCAGAAGCCAAGTCGCGGCTCAACGGATCGGTCCGCTATTGCGATTCAGCCTATGCCGCCGCCGAAGGCTCTGACGCACTCGTGGTCGGAACGGGCTGGCCCGAGTTCCGCGCGCTCGATTTCGACCGCATCAAGAACCTGCTGAAAAAGCCCCTCATCGTGGATACGAAGAACCTGCTGGATTCCGCGCGCCTGCGCGCTCTGGGATTTGAATACGTGGGCATCGGGCGCGGGTAGAAATTGTCAGCCATCGCCGCCTCGGCTTCTGAGCTACTCTTCACTCCCAATTGCTATAATGAATGTCCTGCGGTGGGAATAGCTCAACTGGCAGAGCACCGGACTGTGGCTCCGACGGTTGCGGGTTCGATTCCCGTTTCCCACCCCAAATTTTGATTTGAGACGTATGTAGGTACAGCCGCCCTCGCCTGCCCTGAGCGTAGTCGAAGGGGCTGTCCGTCGAGCGAAGCTCGACAGCCCGGCTATATCTTCGCGGCCCCGTAGCTCAACTGGATAGAGCATCAGTCTTCGGAACTGAGGGTTGGGGGTTCGACTCCCTCCGGGGTCACCATTCCCGTCACCAGTGATCTCAGAAGTTCAGGCGCACGCCCAGCTGCGCCGCAAACGGAATTCCCACGGTCGTGCCCGGGCCGAAGAAGTCTCCCAGCCCGCCCGCCGGGATTTCGAGTTGCTTCAGGCTGCTAACCGGGATGAAGCGGCTTGGATCACAAACGGGAAAGTCGCCGCAAATCGTGGTGGCGTTGTTGGTCGCGATGTCATTGGGGATGAGAGGGAGCGCGGCGATGTTGGCCACATAGTTCGCCCCGGGGTTGTTGCGATTGAAAACGTTGAACAGCTCGGCGAAGGGGCGAAGCTCAAGCCGGTCACCGAACTTGATGGGGCGGCTCACGCGCAGGTCCATCTGGATATAGGGCATGCCACGGAAGGCATCGAGAGCGGTCGCCTTTCCGTTGACATCGATGCGCTGGCTGTTGTCGGAAGAGGTGATCGTAAAGGGCCGCGCGCTCTCAGCTTGCGTAAGCGTAGTCAGCTCAAAACCGCCCGGGATGTGCACAGTTCCTGCCAGCACTAAGCGATGCCGGACATCCTCACCCGATGGTCCATAGTCGCCCGAAGCGAAGGCCTTCAGCGGATCGCAAACTCCATTCACATAGTCGAAAAGCTCGCCCAGCACGCATCCCCAGGTTTGCGCCTTGGCCAACGTATAGTTGGCCACAAGATTGAAGCGGCGCGAGACGTTGCCCTGCAGATGCAACATGAGCGCGTTGTAGCTGGACCGGTTGTCGGAGCGGAAGACCAGCGCGCTAGCAAAGGGATAGGCGCGGTAGGCGTGATTGCCTTCTTCATGAGTAAAGTCTGCGCTGAGAATCCAGTTCGGGCTGAAGGCATGCTGCATGCCTCCCGAGGCGTGCAGCGCGTAGGGAGTCTTATAACCGGGATCGATGAGAGCGGCCGGCGGATTCGCGCCGCCGTTTACCGCTTGCAGTGCCGGCGCCCAGCCGTTCTGCGCCAGGTCGTTGAAGAAGAGCCCGAAACCAGCGCGCAACACGGTGCTGCCGCCGCTTCCGGGGGAGTAGGCAATTCCCAGCCGCGGTCCGAATTGCTTGCGGTCGTCGCGCGGCGCGCTCTGCGGGAATCCCAGCGAGGGAAGCAGCGAGAATGACGGGTTGGCGGTCTGGCTGTGGCCAGAGGCCGTGAACAGGCCGAATGTGGTCTGGTGGCGCAAGCCGTAGTCGAGGGTGAGATGAGGAGTGACGCGCCATGCGTCCTCGGCGTAGAGCGCCAGCCGCTGCACATTTTGCGAGAAGCTGCCGTCGCCGGCGGGTGTGAAGTTGCACGTGATGCCGAGAGCAGGATCGGGCGGCGGATTGCATTGCGATGCGGGGGGCGTGAAATAGAACTGGGAAGGATTGGCAGCGTAAAAGCCGGGGTCGTTGGGATAAACAATCAGTTGTTCCGCGTTGGCCGGGAACGCGCCGGCGAGCACCGGCTCGTGAATGAAGTTCACGCCAAACTTGAACGAGTGGTCGCCGGTCGCGTGCCCCACATCGTAGCGGAGTTGATACTTCTGCTGGTTGCGTAGAGTCGGGAACAAAGTGATGGGCGTGGCGAACTGGTTGTCGCCGAAGGTCTCGAAGCCCGACACGGTCAGCGACGTGGAGCTGAACGGGAAGGCCAGCGCGAATCCCAGCGTGGAATTGCGAGTTTGTGTGAGATGGAGTTCGCTGGCGTCGAAGACGAGCGATCCCAGCCACGTGGGACTGAAGGCATAGATATTGCTGAGAACCGTGTTCCAGTAGTTGTTGTGCGTCGTCAGGCCGGTCGAGGGCAATGTGGCCTGTTGCACCAGATTGTTGTGGGTCAGGTAGTTATCCTCCGAGGTGCGGATGAACCATTGCGACTTCGGCGACTGCGCCCAATCGACACGCAACGACCCGAGATAGTCGCGAAATGGAATCGGCACATTGGGCGGGACAGCAACGGAGGGCACGCCAGGAATCAAGCCGCCGGACGCCAGTTGCGCCAGGGCGTCGAACTGGGCGGTGCTGGCGGGGCTGTAGGCAATGCTGGCGTTCTCACGAACGTATTCGAGCGAAGAAAAAAACCAGAGTTTATCGTTCTTGACCGGTCCGCCCACAGTCGCAACGTAATTCTGCCGTGAGAACGGCTGCTTCGGATTCGGTGCTGGATTTTCAATCGGGAATCTTGCATTCAGATCGGCGGCCCGTTCGTAGAACGCTCCGCTGCCGTGCCATTGGTTGGTCCCGCGCTTCGTCGTGATTACGACCGATCCCGCCGTTGTGCTGCCGGTATCGGCATCCTCGTTCGCTGTCCGCACGGCGAACTCCTGAATGCCGTCGGGCGAAAAATTCTGGAGGAAACCGCCGATCCAGTCGTCGGAGTTGTCGCCGCCGTCGACCGAGAGCTCGTTATTCAGCCCCGAACTTCCACCGGTCGAAACGGCCGTGATCCTCGCCTTGGTCGGGTCGGAAGGCTCAACCGGTTCGGTGCCGGGCGCGAGATATGCGATGTTGGCAAAGCTGCGGGCGGCGAGCGGCAGTGTCTGCAAGTCCCGGTTGCTGATCACGCCCTGGTGGACCACGCTTTCCACGTCCACAGGCTGCGTGGTGATGGAAGAGTCCGGGCCCCGCACTTCCACAATTTGCGCCGAGGGCGCGGGTTTGAGCATGACGGTGACATCGCGCACGGAGCTGACAGCAATAACAACTTCCGCTTCCGCCTGGGCGAAGCCGGCGGCGGTCACCGCAATATGGTAGGCGCCCGGGAGCAAATCATCGATGCGGAATTCGCCGCGGTCTTCGCTCAACGCCATGCGCCGCTGCGAGGAGTCCATCGCCTGCAGCACGATCTGGGCTGATGGGATGCGCGCCCCGGTAGGGTCCTGTACCGTCCCGCGCAAAGATCCGCGCGGGTTCTGCCCCTGCAGAAGAGGCAAGGCCGCAAGGGCCGCCAGCAGTGCGAGCGCGGTCTTCTTGAACAACATGACCTCTCTAGTCGGACCAATGTGCCGGTCTGCGATCCCAGCGGTGTTTCTTTAGTTCGGCCAGCAGCGATTTATCGAGCGGTCCGGCATCACTGGCCGCAATGTTTTGGCGGACGTGTTCTGCCTTGCGCATTCCCGGGATCGTCGTGCTGACCACGGGATGAGACAGTACGAAGCGCATGGCCATCTCGGGAAGCGTCATTCCGGCGGGCACAACTTTCTTCAGCTTTTCTACGCGTTCGATGGTCGGCGTCAGGTTCTCCGGACCGAAGTACAGCGCGCGCCAGTCGTCTTTCGGAAAGCGCGTTTCCAGCGTCATCTTGCCGCCTAGACTGCCTTCGTCGAGCGGGACGCGGGCGATCACACCGACCTTCAGCTCGCGGCAAGCAGGAAAAAGTTCGTCCTCAGGCGACTGATCGAAAATGTTGTAGATCACCTGCACCACGTCGACCAGTCCGGTACGCAGCGCCTTGATGCCGTTCTCCGGCTCCCAGCGGTTAATACTCAGGCCGAACCAGTGAATCCACTTATCGCGCTTGAGCTTCTCCACCGTGGCGCGAAAGTCGTTTTCGTCGGTCCAACTGTCGTCCCACACGTGGAATTGGAGTACGTCGATGGTATCCCTTCGCAATTTTTGGCGAATCAGATCTGCGTACTTGAAGACATGCTGCGGGGAGAAGACGTCTTGATACTTATATTGGGGCAGCGCCGGCCAGCGATCGTTCGCTGGTGGAATCTTCGATGCGGCATAAATCTGTTTGCCGGCATTGCGCGTCATCGTTTCGCCGAGCAGGCCGTCGCTTTTTCCTAGACCGTAAGACCATGCGGTATCGAAGAAATTGCAGCCCAGATCAACCGCAAGTTGCATGGCCGCCAGCGAATCCTGATCGTTCGATCCGGTCCAATCGCCCATACCCCACAGGCCCTGGGCCATTTCGCTGACTTCCAGACCGGTGCGTCCTAATGTGCGGTATTTCACGATGGCATCCTTACAGGCGGGGTTTCGGATTAAAGCGAGCTACAACACCAAATAATATATCGAAACCCGGGCCACCTCGTCGTGTTTTCGGCCTTTCCCGGCGGTGGGCCGGGCCCGGCTGGGTGCGGCTTTTCCCATGCGACCCATCGAATCTTTCGCGGTCTGGAAAGCGTTGTTGAGGTGTTTAATAAAGCTAGATCATAAGCACGGAGGAGTCTCCCATGAAATCTGACTATCCATTCTCTCCAGGCCAGGAAGCAAACGAAGACCGTCTCACCGCGGCGCCGTCGCGGTTGATCGACGAAAAGATCTCCGACGAGACGGACACCGAATCTCACACTGATAGCGCCCTTCGGCCGGCAGGCCTGAACAATCCCTTCTGGAAGTAGTCTCCTCGTGGCGCCGGTTCGTTGCCAGCAGCGGCGACCGGCGCCTTTTGTTTCCCAGCCTAAATCCGAGTTAACGCAGGATCGGCAGGCACAGGCACGGCCGGAGGGAAAACTCCAGCGCCGACATTTTCTCCAGCGCAGGATGCAGCTGCGAGTCCCGGCAAAGCTCGAGCGTGATCACGAACGGAAGCGCAGCTTTGTCGAATCCCGGTTTCTGCAGGACGGAGTCGATGTTCAGGTGATGTTCGGCCAGAATCTGCGCCAGCCTGGCCACGATTCCCGGTTGATCGCGCACAAAGAACCGCAGGTACCACGGGGTTTCGAAATCACTGCTGATCGCAGGTGCAGAGACCTTGGCGGAGGCGATTTTCCGGGCTGCGCCGCCAGAAAGATTCTGCGCCACAAACAGCACGTCGGAGACGACGGCAACCGCGGTTGGATCTCCCCCGGCGCCCGCGCCCAGGAATGCCATGTCGCCGCCGTATTGGCCGGAAGTAAGTACAAGATTGAGATTTCTCTGCACGCGCCCGAACGGCGAATCTGTTGGAACCAGGCACGGCCCGACTTCCGCAAATAGAGTCTCAGCCTTCAAGTCCGCCCGCGAGATCTGCCGGATGGTACAGCCCAGTTCGGCCGCATAGTCGAAGTCGACCGCATCAATGGATCGAATCGTGCGTGCGCGCACCGACTCCGGAATGACCCGCGTGTGCAAACCCGCCAGCGCGAGAATGGTCAGCTTGGCGCGGGCGTCGCCGCCATCCAGATCCTCCGATGCGTCGGCTTCGGCGTAGCCGCGGGCCTGTGCCTCTTCCAGCGCCTCGCTGAACGGGATCCTGTCATTCTCGATCCGGCTCAGGATGTAGTTGCACGTGCCGTTGAGAATTCCCGCGATGCCGTGCAGCCGGTCTCCGCTCAGGCCGGTGCGCAGCGCGGGCAGAACCGGTACGCCTCCTGCGACCGAGGCGCCAAACTCGAGTTGGCAGCCCCTGCGATGCGCCAGTTGCAGTAAATCCGGGCCATGGCGGGCAATGAGTTGCTTGTTGGCGGTCACCACCGACTTTCCCGCTTCCAGCGCACTTCGCACGATCTGCTCCGCTGGATTGAGGCCGCCGATCAGTTCGATCACGATCTGCACGTCTGCGTTCAGCACCGACTGCACGTCGTCGGTCCAGATCACATTTCCCGGAACCCAAGACTGCTTTTTGCGCTCCACATTGCGATTGCAGATGTGTGTCACCCGTACGGAATCCGTCCCTTGCTCGCACAGGATTTTGGCCACGGCGCGGCCGACAGTTCCAAAGCCGATGAGAGCTACGCGGCAGGCAAAGGAATGAGCAGTACCGCTCTCTGCGGGCGCTTCTGTCGCGGGTTTTGAGAGCTTTTCCAATCAGGCTCCGATTTCTCGCTCAATCCCAGCCCAAAAATGATTCCCTATCATACGGTTCACGGGCATCTCCCGTGAACTGCAAAGCGACTCACGCGGGCGGCCATGCGGGCCAACTCAGCATCAAAGTTGGTAATATGGTGCCTTCCTGCTGCGAGTGGAATCCACGGCGGGAGCATCGCGGACAAGCTCTTTGACATGCGCCTGTCGCTGACGGGCCTGTGCGGAGCGTTGTGTTCCGCAGCGTCCGCCCGCTGGCGGGAGGAGAATGAATGATTCGAAAGTTCGCGGCGGTTCCCGTGCTCAGGATTGGCCTGACGGTGATTGCTGTTTGGACGATTCTGACTGGAACCGCTTCGCTTCGCGCTCAGCAAGCAGCGGACGCGCAAGCCCCGGCTCAATCGCCCGCTCAAACCACATCGGCCTCGCAGCCCTCCGCCCAGCAGCCCACCGCGCAGCAGCCCTCGGCCCAGCAACCAGACAATCAAGAGCCTTCGACCGAAGATACCACCCCCCGGCACCGGCTCAAGCCCCGCGAATACAAAAACTGGAACTTCAACGTGGGC
>Ga0210384_10007014_pt1 | contig 11921 bp, 13 predicted proteins | sample IncBWH2MmetaG_FD_160574 | JGI IMG/M metagenome (GOLD analysis project Ga0210384, IMG submission 160574) | Forest soil microbial communities from Barre Woods Harvard Forest LTER site, Petersham, Massachusetts, United States - Inc-BW-H-2-M | ecosystem: Environmental > Terrestrial > Soil >... | reverse complement strand
TGCTTCATCTGCATGCGCAGCTTCTGCATCTGGGCCACGGTGAGGCCGGAATAATGAGCAACGATCGCGACGCTCGTGGTCTTGAAGACCGCGTTGAGCTCTTCGACCGCCTCTTTTTTTGCCGCTCGTTCCACAGCAAGCTCTCTCCGGTTGGCGGTCTTTACGCGAAGCGCTGGACCGCCGGGTTGCACCGATCGTCCAGCCCTAAACCTGACCCCTAGACACCAGTCTCAAAGGACACGCCGGGCGCGACGACATTTCAGAAGCCTGCCCTCCCGCTTCCCTTCCGGGCCACGGGGTGTCGAGGTTCGAACCAAATCGGCCCCGCGCCGCCCGAAGGCTCGCGGAACGAAATCCGGTCTTCACCCGTCTATGCAGGCCATGCGATTAAGCCGTTGAAAAAACCGGAAGGTTTCGTCGCGGGCGCCTGCAGTCTCGGACAGGACGAGATCATCCGGCACGCCGGAAGACCTCTCGCGCGCATTCCACCAAAGCGAAGCGGTTTTCCCTTCCTTCTGAGCAATCCAAGCGGACGGCCTCAAAGGAATGAACTCCTATCGTATCGGGTTTTCGGAATGCGAGCACGAACGCGCCAGCAACTGCCAGCGCGTCCGGAAGCCGGGTGTGTATAGGCTCCGGCCCTGATTGCCAAGAGCTAATTTCCGTTACCTTCAACCTTACCAAGATACCTCAAGATATTTTCGACGCGGTTTGTCACACCGAACGGCCGCCGCTCGTCTTCGGCGCAGGAGGTTCCAATGCAACGATCGATCGCGGCAATTTTTGCGCTACTTACCGTCGTCAACGGGGTGATGATGCTGTTCGGCGGCTCGGCCTGGTACGCCAGTGTTCCGGGAGCGTCCGAGACAGGCCCCTATAATCCGCACTTTGTTCAGGACATTGGTGCGGCATTTTTGGTCGCCGGTCTGGCGCTGGCCGCCCGGGCGTGGCGGCCGGTGTACTGGCCGGCAGCGGTCGCTGGCGCAGGTTTCCTCGCCGCCCACGCCGTGATCCATCTGGTGGCGATCGTGGCCGGCCATGATCCTCACACCGCCTTCGACCTTGCCGCCGTCGTGCTTCCGTCGGCGCTGGCCCTCTATTCCGCTTTCCCCAACCAAGGAGAACGTCATGCGTAGTTGGATCGCGCGCCGCATGTTGCGCGCAACGAGCAAACGCTATGGTTACGACACGAGCTATCTTGAAGTGATGCTGAAGGAATCGCCGTCCGCATTCTTCAAGTTCGCAAACCTCATGAAGGCGGCCGGTCATCGCGAGGTGATCCCCCTCGGCGCCAGTTTTGCGGCCAAGCTGGTCGGCGCGCTCGCCGAGGATTGCGGTCCCTGCACCCAGCTTTGCGTCGACATGGCGCTGGAGGCCGGCATGCCGCAGGATCAGATCGAGGCGGTGTTGCGCCGCGATCCTCGCGCGATGAGCAAAGACACCGGTCTCGGATTCAGGTTTGCCGACGCCGTGATCCGACGGTCCGCCGATGACGGCGACTATCGCGACGCGGTTCGCGCGCAATGGGGCGAGAAAGGCGTGATCGATCTAACGATGGCGCTTCAAATGGGCCGGATGTTTCCTATGGTGAAGGCGGGGCTCGGCTACGCCAAGGAGTGCCGGCGGGTGATCGTGGACGGACACAATGTCGATGTCGTCAAACAGGCCGCGTGACAGCGATCCGCTGGCGCCGCATCGCGGGCGGTTGCTCGGGCTCGCCTATCGCATGCTCGGCAGCCGCAGCGACGCGGAGGATATCGTGCAGGATGCCTATCTCCGCTTGGCCGGCGCGAAGGACGTCCGTAATCCGGAAGCCTTCCTCGTTACCGTCGTCACCCGGCTCTGTCTCGACCGGCTCAAAAGCGCAAGGGCGCAGCGCGAAACCTATGTCGGCCCCTGGCTGCCCGAGCCCGTGTTCGACGCGGAAGGTCTTTCGCCCGATGCGGCGACTGAATTGGCCGACGATCTCTCATTTGCGCTGCTACTCGCGCTCGACCGGCTGTCGCCGCTGGAGCGCGCCGCGTTTCTGCTGCACGACGTCTTCGACCTGCAGTTCTCGGAAGTGGCGCGGATGATCGATCGCACCGAGGCGGCCTGCCGGCAACTGGCGACCCGGGCGCGTCGCGCCGTGCGAGACGCACGACCCGCGCCATCGGCAACGCCGGATAATCACGCGCGCCTGCTGAATGCTTTCAGCGAAGCCGTCACAACCGGCGACGTATCGAGGTTGGCCGGTTTGCTGCGCGAAGATGCGATCGCAATGACCGATGGCGGCGGCCGCAAGACGGCGGCTCTCAATCCGATCAAGGGCGCCGACAAGATCGCGCGCTTTTTCATTTCGCTCGCCGCAAAGACTGCCAATCTCGACATTCGCGTCCAGCCCATGATGATCAACGGAAGCGTGGGCGCCCTGCTCTATGTGGACGGCGAAGTCGATCACAGCCTGAGCATGGCGATCGACGGCGAACGGATCGCCGCGATCTACATCGTGCGCAATCCCGACAAGCTGCGTCACGTGCCCGTGGTCACCCGCCAATAGGGTTTCGCGTCAACGTTCTTCAAACCACGGGATACGCGAGCGGTTTTCCTGCGAAGAACGCCGTGAGATTGGCGATCACGCAGTCCTGCATCGCGGTGTGCGACTCAAGCGTGTGGCCGCCGATATGCGGGCTCAACACCACGTTAGGGAACGCAGTCAACGTATCAGGCGCGTGCGGCTCCTTGGCGTAGACGTCTAGTCCGACCGCGGCGATGGTCTTGTCGGTGAGCGCCTTGACCAGCGCCTCTTGGTCGATGACCGAGCCGCGCGCGATATTGACGACGCAGCCGTCCTCGCCGAGCCGCTTGAGGATATCGGCGTTGACGACATGGTGCGTGTCGGCGCCGGCGCGAACCGCGATCATCAGCACGCTGCACCAATCGGCGAGCGCCTCGAGGCTCGGAAAATAGCGGTACGGCACGTCGCGCTGGCTGCGGCTGAAATAGCCGACCTCGGTCTCGAACGCCGCCACGCGAGCGGCTATCTTGCGGCCGATCTCGCCCATGCCGTAGACGCCGATCTTGCGGCCCGGCATGCCCGGTTGCGGCCGCATCATCGGCGAGGGCTTTGCGGCGGCCCAGTCCCCGCTCCGCACATAATTATCCGCCACCAGCAAGCGCCGCGTCGCCGCCAGCATCAAGGTAACCGCGATATCGGCGACGGAGGCCGCGTTCGCACCGGGACTGTGGCCGACCGCGATCTTGCGGCTTTTCGCTGCCTTGAGATCTACGCCGTCGTAGCCCGTGCCATAACAGACGATGGCCCCTAATTTCGGCATCATGTCCATCATTTCGCCGCCAAGCGGCGTGCCGCCCGCCGTGATCATGGCACGGACGCCGGAGAGCTGGTCGGCCGAAAACATCTGGTTCGGCGGCTTGCCGGCGGCATCCAACAGCTCAAAACGTTCGCCGATGCGCAACATCAGCGCCTTGGGGAAGCGCGAAAAGATCAGGACTTTTTCGGGCATTGGCATTCCTAGCGAGGCTGTGCTGGCGAGACGTCCGTCCTGACCTCGGAAACGGCGCAATCGCCACGCGAGCATTTGTGACTTTACTTCAATGTCGGCGGTCCGTGTATCATAGCTCGACACGCGTTCATGCGGTTTTCGGAACTCAGCCATGCCTTCGTTCGGAAAAATGCCGTCGTTCGGAAAATCGCTCCTCAGCCGCCGCGCCGCGCTCACGACGCTCGCCTCGGCGCCAGCGATGGTGTCATCGGCGCGCCCAGTGCTGGCGGAGACGCCGGCGGCACCGGCCGTTGTGCTGGCGCCGGCCTGCATCCTGACGCCCGCGGCGATCCCGGGTCCCTACTACTTCGATCGAAAACTAGAGCGCAGTGACATCACCGAGGGACATCCCGGCGCGCCCCTGCGGCTACGTTTCATCGTGATGAACGCGACCGACTGCACGCCGGTCTCTGGCGCGCGGATCGATGTCTGGCACGCGCGGGCGGACGGCTACTATTCCGGCTATCCCGGCCAGGGCGACCGGCACAACGTCGATACGTCAGGCGGCACGTTCATGCGCGGGACTGTGATCGCGGACGCGCGCGGCGAGGCGTTGTTCCGCACCGTCTACCCCGGCTGGTATGAGGGCCGCACGGTGCATGTCCATTTCAAGATCTTCATCGACGACAAGAACATGCTCACCGGCCAGATGTATTTCCCCGACGCGCTCAGTCAGTATGTTTTCGCCAATGTCGGCGCGTACCGGCGCAAGGCCGTCCGCAACGTCTTCAACACCAGTGACGAATTCGCGCTGCAGGATACGACCCGCGGCGGCTACTGCGACATCAAGGAAGAAGCCGATCATTATCGGGCGACGCTGGTCGTCGGCGTCAGCCGCACCATGGTCACCGCGCTCAACGCAACGGCGAAGCCGAAGCTCCAACCCCGCGCGATCGTGCCGGGCGTCGCCCCCGAGAAACAGAACAACAGCTAATTTGCGAAAAAGGGCGGAATCGGTTGCACAATTCCGCCCTGCTTTCATGCGCTTTGCGCAAACGTTTAGCCAAGCAAGGTACTGGTATCGACCTTCACGCCCGGTCCCATGGTCGAGGAGACCGCGACGCGCTGGATGTAGGTGCCCTTCGCACCCGCGGGCTTTGCCTTGGCGACCGCGTCCGCCAGCGCCTTGACGTTGGCGACCAGCTTGTCCTCGGAGAACGAGGCCTTGCCGATACCGGCCTGCACGATTCCCGCTTTCTCGACGCGGAATTCGACCGAGCCGCCCTTGGCGCCCTTCACCGCATTGGTGACGTCCATGGTCACGGTGCCGATCTTCGGGTTCGGCATCATGCCGCGCGGGCCGAGCACCTTACCGAGGCGTCCGACCAGCGGCATCATGTCAGGGGTGGCGATACAGCGATCGAAGTCAATCGCGCCGCCCTGCACCTTCTCGACCAGGTCCTCGGCGCCGACGACATCGGCGCCTGCGGCCTTGGCCTCTTCCGCCTTGGCGCCACGCGCGAACACGCCGACACGCAAGGTGCGGCCAGTGCCGTTCGGCAAGTTGACGACGCCACGCACCATCTGGTCGGCGTGACGCGGATCAACGCCGAGATTGATCGCGATCTCGATGGTCTCGTCGAACTTCGACTTGGCGCGCTCCTTGACCATCTTGATGGCGTCCGCGAGCGGATAGAGCTTTTCGCGATCAACGCCTTCGCGGGCCTTCTTCAAACGTTTTCCAATGGCCATGGTCCGTTACCCCGCAACTTCCAGACCCATCGAGCGGGCCGAGCCCTCGACCATCTTCATGGCCGATTCGATGGTGTCGCAATTGAGATCCTTCATCTTCTTCTCGGCGATCTCGCGCACCTGCGCGCGTGTCACCTTGCCGGCCTTGTCACGGCCCGGCGCCTTCGAGCCGGACTGGATTTTCGCCGCCTGCTTCAAGAAGTGGGACATCGGCGGGGTCCTCATTTCGAAGGTGAAGGAACGGTCCGCGTAGATGGTGATGATCACCGGGATCGGGGTGTTCTTTTCTTCCTTCTGCGTCTGCGCGTTAAACGCCTTGCAGAATTCCATGATGTTGAGACCGCGCTGACCAAGCGCGGGGCCGATCGGGGGCGAAGGATTCGCAGCACCCGCCGGCACCTGCAATTTCAGGTATCCGGTCACTTTCTTTGCCATTTATCACTCCTCATGTTGTTCCGGAGGATTCCGGAAGCTTCACAGGACCGTGGTGCGGTTCAACGGATGACTGGCGATCATCCATCTCCTCCCACGGCTCTTCACTTCACCCTCGCCCCGCTCTTGCGGGGAGAGGGTCAACGATCAGACCTTTTCGACCTGAGCGAATTCCAGTTCGACCGGGGTCGCGCGGCCGAAGATCGAGACGGCGACCTTCACGCGCGAACGCGCCTCGTCGATTTCCTCGACCACGCCCGAGAACGAGGCGAACGGGCCATCGGCCACCCGCACATTCTCGCCGATCTCGAACGACACCGACGCCTTCGGCCGTTCCACGCCCTCCTGCACCTGGTGCAGGATGCGCATCGCCTCGGCCTCCGAGATCGGCATCGGCTTGTTTTCCGCGCCGAGAAAACCCGTGACCTTGGGTGTATTCTTGATCAGATGAAACGCCTCATCGGTCAGCGTCATCTTGACCAGGACATAGCCCGGAAAAAACTTGCGCTCGGCGTCGATCTTGCGGCCGCGGCGCACTTCGGTGACCTTTTCGGTCGGCACCAGGACCTGCTCGAACAGCTCGTCAAGGCCGCGCTGCTTGGACTGCTCGCGGATCGATTCCGCAACTTTCTTTTCAAAATTCGAATAGGCGTGAACGATATACCAGCGCTTATCCATCGTCTGAGTTCCGGCGCTTATCATCAGTGGATGCCCAATAGCAATGTGACCACGTAGCGGATGATCTGATCCGAGGCGAAAAAGAAGATCGAAGCCAGCGCAACCATCACGAACACCATGATCGTGGTGATCGTCGTCTCGCGGCGGGTCGGCCAGGTGACCTTGGCGGTCTCTGAGCGCACTTCCTGCAGGAATTTGAACGGGCTGAAAGCCATCGTCTATGGTCCAAGTCCGTCGTGAGACGAATGAGTGGTTTTCGGGAATCCGAACAGCCGTCTTTAAGCCCAGCCCTCTTTTGAAGGATGAGCCGCCTAGCGGGCTCGTTTGTTCGGGGATTTCAAAGCCGCGCCGGATATCCGCTTTTAGCGGGCCGGCAGCAGGTGGCGGGTATCTACTGCCGGAACGGCGAAAGGTCAAGGTATACGGGGATCGGACGCGGTTCAGTCGACCGCCGCTTGGCGGTCCGCTGCGCCCGATTTCCAAGCCCCGGCCTGGCAAAGCCGCCATGGCCATTGTCCGCTGACGACCCGTTTGGTCCGCCGTCGCGCTTTCTGTTTCTCCCCGCATGTGGTTGCAGGCATTAAGATATCGTTAACCTTACGGTAGCAAGACTTTGCCCGCCGGGCTGGGCGCATCATGAAAGGAGAATCCCATGCCAAATCTGGAAGAGGTTATTCGCGAACGTGCCTACCACCTCTGGATCGCCGATGGTCAACCCGAGGGCCAGGCCGACGTGTACTGGTTGAATGCCCAACGCGAAATCTTGATAACATCACTTGGAAGCGATGCTGCGGCTTCAGCTCTCCCCAATGCGGTGTCGGTTACCACGAAGCCTGCGAAGAAGGCGAAGGCCGCCCGGTCGGCAAAAAGCAAGACCCAGTCTGCCTAGTTCCATCGAGCCTCGTCACACCCGACCCTGACGACGACGCCACAAGCGGGGGAGTTCGGCTTCCCCGTTGCCGTCGGCCTGACCGCGCCTTCGCGCCAATCACTGTCGAAGATTGCCAACTTATTGATTTAGCTGGCAGGAGTGGCAGGGCTCGAACCTGCGACCCCCGGTTTTGGAGACCGGTGCTCTACCAATTGAGCTACACTCCTACAGGGGACCAAGCGCTGCGGCTGGTCCGCGCCGTTTCAAGCATAGGCAATAGTCCGTTTGCAAGGGCGGTCAATCCCAATCGCTCTGTTCAATCGATGCCTTCTGCGCCAGACTTCCCTGTCACGCCAAAAACAACAGCCGACGGGAGAGACCATGAACGCGCAAACCGCCGCCAAGCACGCCGCCACCCCCCAAACACCCCCGCTCCCGGAAGGAAAACCGGAAGCGCTCGGGCTTTCGCCCGTTCGCTTGCAGCGGATGTCGGACGCGTTCAAACGCGAGATCGACAAGGGAACCATTCCCGGCGCGACCGTCATGGTGGCGCGGAAGGGCCAGATCGGCTGGTTCGATGCGCTGGGCCGGCAAAGTCCGGCGGCCTCGACGCCGATGGCGCATAATTCGATCTTCCGCATCTTCTCGATGACAAAGCCGATCGCCTCGGTCGGCATCATGATGCTGGTCGAGGAAGGTCACTTCCTGCTCAGCGACGCGATAGCGAAATTCATTCCCGAATTTGCCGACCAAAAGGTCGGCGTCGAGAACAACGGCAAGCTCGATCTGGTGCCGTTGAAGCGTCCGATGACGGTCCAGGACCTGCTCCGCCACACCTCGGGCATCACTTACGACCACACTGGCAACGGTCTGGTGCAGCAGCTCTATCAGCAATCGCGGCTGCGCAGCCGCAAGATCACCAATGCCGAGCACGCCGCGATGGTGGCGGGCTTGCCCTTGAAGTGCCAGCCGGGCGCGGAATGGAACTATAGCCGCTCCACCGACATCCTCGGCCGCATCATCGAAGTCGTCTCCGGCAAATCGTTGAGCGCGTTCCTGACCGAGCGGATTCTGGCGCCGCTGCAGATGACCGAGACCGCGTTCCACACCGGCGAAGAGAATGCCACCCGGCTTGCCGAGCCGTTCCCGACCGACCCCTGGAGCGGCGACGAGATCCAGCTCTTCAACCCGCTGGAAAAGCCGGTGATGGAATCCGGCGGCGGTGGTCTCGTCTCGACCACCATGGACTATGCCCGCTTCTGCCAGATGCTGCTCAATGGCGGGGTGCTCGACGGCACCAGGATCATCGGCCGCAAGACGCTGCAGCTGATGGCGTCCGACCACCTTGCCCCGCACGTCAAAATCGAGGGTGATCTGATGCCACCCGGCCACGGTTTTGGGCTTGGCTTTGCGGTGCGCACGGAAGCCGGCATCGCGCCGTTCGCGGGCTCGGTCGGCCAGTTCTTCTGGAGCGGCATGGGCGGAACGTTCTTCTGGATCGATCCGGTCGAGGATTTGTTCGCCGTGTTCATGTCGCAGGGACCCGGCCAGCGCCAATACACCCGCTCGCTGTTGCGCAATCTGGTCTACGCGGCGCTGGAGTGAGCTCAGTCAGCTGATCGTCGCCCCGCCGTCGATCACCAGGGTCTGGCCGGTCATGAAGTTGCCGGCCGCCGAGCCCAGGAAAACGGCGGCGCCGGCGATCTCGTCGGGGATGCCGATCCGCAGCAGCGGCGAGCGCGCGGTCGATGCTTTCAGGTTCTCCGGATTGTCCCACAGTGCTTTCGCAAAATCGGTCTTGATCAGACCCGGCGCGATGCAATTCACGCGCACATTGTGCTTGCCGTATTCGCAGGCGAGATTGCGCGCGAGCTGCATGTCGGCCGCCTTCGAGATCGCGTAGGCGCCGAGGATGGTCGAACCCTTCAGGCCGCCGATCGAAGAGACGATGATCACCGAGCCGTCCTTGCGCTCGATCATCTGCGGCACCACCATCGAGGTCAGCCAGTTGTTGGCGACGATGTTGTTGTCCAAAATCTTGCGGAACTGATCGTCGGAAATGCCGGCGAGCGGACCATAGTAAGGATTGGAGGCGGCGTTGCAGACCAGGACGTCGATCTTGCCGAACGCGCGGTTGCTTTCGTCGACCAGATGCTGAAGGTTTTCCTTCGAGGAAATATTGGCCGCGATCGAGGCCGCGGTCCCCTTGCCGTATTTGTCGTTGATCTCCTTCGTCACCTGGTCGCAGACGTCCTGCTTGCGCGAGGAGATCACGACCTTGGCGCCGTGCTCGGCCATCCGCTCGGCGATGGCCCGGCCGATGCCGCGCGTGGAGCCGGTGATGACGGCGACTTTTCCCTTCATATCGAACAAGGTCATGTTTCTCTCCCGCTATGATCCGGCGATCCCGGTGTTGTTTTCGTACTTGCGTCATTCCGGGGCGGTCCGCAGGACCGAACCCGGAATGACACTTTACGCGAGCTTGGTTTCCGGCACGACTTCCGGCCCGGCCGGCTGATGCATCGCGGCGTGCCTTTGATCCGCGATCCAGGGCTGCTGGTTGACCATCGGTAGCCGCCAGATGCTGCGATCGGTGCTCGCGAAATGATCGAGCCGGGTCACCGAACAATTGTCGACGTCAAAGGCAAGCCCCTTTTCCGGCTGCTCGCCGAGCGCCAGACCAATCGCCGCCTTGATGGTTCCGCCATGGCCAACCGCGATCACGTCGTTACCCGCCTGCGCGCCGTTGATCCGCTCGATCGCGCCGCGCACGCGGTTATAGAGATCCATAAAGCTTTCGCCGCCGGGTGGAGGTTCGCCGATGTCGGCAAACCAGTGGCTGCCGACCGGCCGGCTGGCGATGAACGCCGCGCGATTCATGCCCTGCCACTCTCCTAGATGCTGTTCGGCGAAGGCTGCTTCCTTGAGCATGCTCGCAGGCTTCGGAAAACCTGCGGCCCAGATCGCTTCCGCCGTTTGATGGGTCCGCATCAGATTGCTTGCATACCAGACCGCCTGACGCGGCAGGATCTTTGCGACCGCCTCGAACACTTCGCGATCCGAAGTGTCGCAGGCGATGTCCTTCTGGCCGTAGATGTTGCCGCCGTCGTCGCGCACCGGCGCGTGACGCACCCACCACCATCGCGTTACCGTGACGGCTGATTTGTCTGGATCGGACATCGCCAACACCCTTTCCTTCTTTCGGGTGTGGCTGTACGTCAGAGCACAGATCACCTCAAGTGACTTGAACGTTTGAAATCTTGTTTGAATTCCGCATCGCGGGACGCGAGCAAAGCCAAAAGGGAGAAACGCATGGGCCGCCTCGAAGGCAAATCCGTCATCATCACCGGCGCCGGCAGCGGCATCGGGCGCGCGGCCTCGCTGTTGTTCACCAAAGAGGGAGCAAAGCTGATCGCGGTCGACCGCACCGACGGCGTCAAGGAAACCGTGGCGCAAATCCAAAAGGCCGGCGGCGTTGCGGAAGCCGTAATGGCCGATGCCGGTTCTGAGAAAGATGTCATCGCTTTCATCGACAAGGCGGTGTCGAAATACGGCAGGCTCGACGCGATCTGGGCCAATGCCGGCATCTCGGGCGGGCTGGTGCCGATCGCCGAGCAGACCGTGGAACACTGGCAGGAAATCCTGCGCATCAATTTGATCGGCCCGTTCCTCGCGGTCAAATATGCGATGCCGCACATGATCCGCCAAAAGTCCGGCGCGATCGTCTGCACCGCGTCGGTTGCCGGCTTGAAATCCGGCGCCAGCGGACACCCTTACGCGGCGAGCAAGGCCGGCGTCATCAGTCTGGTGCAGACCACCGCCTATTCGCTGTCCGGTACCGGCGTGCGCATCAACGCGGTCTGTCCGGGCCTGATCGAAACGGGCATGACCAAGCCGATCTTCGACAATGCTAAGGCGCGCGGCACCGACGGCAAGATCGGCCAGCTCAATCCCTTGAAACGCGCCGGCCAGCCCCACGAGCTCGCGGCGATGGGACTTTTTCTGGCGAGCGACGAGGCGTCCTATGTCAACGGCCAGGCGATCCCGGTCGATGGGGGGCTGACCGCGTCGATGCCGTATGCGGGGAAGCCGATCTAATCTGCTCTCGCGCTCCCTCTCCCCGCTCTTCGCGGGGAGAGGCGTAGGCGGCCTATGGCCGCCGTCCTCCCTTAATAATAGAAGAACGCCGATGCGAAGCATCGGCTGTGGGTGAGGGGCTGCCTCCACGCATTTGGACTCGCGGAGAGTCCCCCTCACCCGAAATTCACTATCGCGAATTTCGACCTCTCCCCGCAAGCGGGGCGAGGTGGCCCGACTCGCTGGAGCGTTGCACGCGTACATACAGATCAATTTCATAGAACTGAGAGGACACACCCCAGCACCCTCGCAGCGCGAAACGCCCGAGTGATGCGTGATCCATTCGCCTCTCGAAAACAGGGCGCAGGGAATGCAGGGTGCGCGCTGCACCCGCAGCCTCGCGTGCAAGTGTAAAAAGCACACGAGTTAGTCACCACAGGTACAACGCCATCAACCGGCATTCCCTGCGCGATGGTGTTACGGCTTATTTCGTGCTCTCCCCGGTGACCGGGCTTTCTTGCCACCGTCGCTCGCGAACAAGTCCACGAGCTTGGCGCCAGCGTCGGGATGCCAGGACCACACGACTTTGCCGTCCGCGATAATGCCGCTCGTCGCGCAGCACTTTC
>Ga0210384_10007013_pt1 | contig 11922 bp, 8 predicted proteins | sample IncBWH2MmetaG_FD_160574 | JGI IMG/M metagenome (GOLD analysis project Ga0210384, IMG submission 160574) | Forest soil microbial communities from Barre Woods Harvard Forest LTER site, Petersham, Massachusetts, United States - Inc-BW-H-2-M | ecosystem: Environmental > Terrestrial > Soil >... | reverse complement strand
GGATCGCGGAGTTGATCCCTCGACGCTCTGCTCGGGGATTGTCACTGAGCATGTTCTTGGCATCGGCGGCGCTGGCAAGGTCAATCGCCCGCGAGTGGAGTTTCTGGTTGCGGGGCCGCCAAAACCGTTGGGCCTCGGCAGTGACAGCTCAGCAGTATTTGATGTCCAGGAGCACTTTCCCAGGCACCCTGGCCTCTCGGTGCAGTTGGCCCAATCCTTCGTAGATGCCGCGCTGCAGATGCCCGGAACCAGGGCCTTTGCCTCGAAGCGAGGAATCGGGTTTGAACCTAATTTCGTTTTCATTGTGTACTTGCGGAAGCGGCTCCCGGGAGGGATCGGCGTGAGCTTTTACGGTGCGCCGGAACACCACCTGTATCAAGGTTTGGGCACGGGCCGAAACCCGAACTACAGCCGGGCGCTTGTGGAAACGAGGGAGGAACTGGAGCGGATACTTCCGGACGTGAGGCGTTCCTACGAACTGAAGTTCCGCTGAGTCCTGTCGGCCGTTCTCCCCGGACCTAAGGGGAAGAAGGTGCAGCCGTGGTCTATACTAAATCTCTCTTTTATGGCAGATAGCATTCATGTGAAGCTTCCGGATGGAAGCGTGAAAGACGTTCCCAAGGGCACGACCGCGCTCGATATTGCCAAGTCCATCAGTCCGCGTTTGGCAGATGCGGCGTTGGCTGCGAAGACCAACGGCGATCTCATCGATCTCACCAAGCCGCTGGAAAAAGATACCGATCTGCGCCTGCTGACTGAGAAAGATCCTGAAGCGCTGGATGTTTACCGGCATTCCTCGGCGCACTTGCTGGCGGCCGCCGTGTTGGAGTTGTTCCCCGAGACCAAACTAGGCCATGGCCCGGCGACCGAAAGCGGATTTTTCTACGATTTTTACCGGCCCACTCCGTTTACGCCTGAGGACCTGCAAAAAATCGAGAAGAAGATGCAGGAGTTGGTACAGCAGAATATTCCCTATGCCCGCGAGTTTCTGCCTCGCGATCAGGGTTTGGCGGAGTTCCAAAAAGAAGGTGACTTCATGAAGTGCCATTTCATCGAGCAATTTACCAAGCCCGATGAAAAAATATCGATCTACCGCACCGGCAAGTTCACCGATTTCTGCCGCGGCCCGCATATTCCTTCGACGGGGAAGATAAAAGCATTCAAACTCTTCAATATCGCCGGGGCGTACTGGCTGGGAGACGAGAAGAATCAGCAACTGCAGCGCATCTATGGGACTTCGTTTTTCTCGAAGAAAGATCTCGACGCGCACCTGCAACAGGTCGAGGAAGCGAAGAAGCGTGACCATCGTGTGCTGGGGCAGCAGCTCGATCTTTTTTCCATTCAAGAGTTGGCCGGGCCAGGTTTGATTTTCTGGCATCCCAAGGGTGGGATCATCCGCAAACAGATGGAAGACTGGATGCGCGAAGAGTACCTGAAGCGCGGCTACTCGCTGGTCTACACCCCGCATGTGGCGCGGCGGCAGTTGTTCTTTACCTCGGGGCATGAGGGCTATTACTCGCAGAACATGTTCGACGCCATGGAACTTGACGATGCCGAATATCGCTTGAAGCCGATGAATTGTCCCGGCCACATTCTGATCTATAAAGACTCGCTGAAATCGTATCGTGACCTGCCGGTCCGGCTTGGTGAGCTGGGAACGGTTTACCGCTACGAGCGCTCGGGCGTGATGCACGGCCTTTTGCGCGTCCGCGGATTCACGCAGGATGACTCACACATCTTCTGCACGCCGGAACAGGTTGAAGGTGAGATTACCGGCTGTCTCGACTTTGCCCTGGATGTGCTGAAGGATTTTGGCTTCGACCAGTTCCAGACTGAGCTTTCAACCTGGGATCCGGATGACCGGAAGAATTTTGTCGGCAGCGAAGAGCAATGGATCCACGCCACCGAATCGCTCAAGAAGGTGCTAGAAAGCCGGAAGATCGAATACAAGACCATTCCCGGCGAGGCGGCATTTTACGGACCGAAGATCGACATCAAGCTGGTGGATGCGATCGGACGACTGTGGCAGCTCTCGACGGTGCAGGTCGATTTCAACCTGCCGCAGCGCTTCGGCCTGGAGTATGTTGCGGAAGATGGCTCTCGCAAACAGCCGGTAATGGTGCATCGCGCGCTGTTCGGGTCAATCGAGCGTTTCTTCGGTGTGCTTATTGAACACTATGCGGGTGCGTTTCCTGTGTGGCTCTCACCGGTGCAGGTGGCGATGATCCCCATCAGCGAGCGCCATGCGGAGTATGCGCACAAAGTTGCGGACCAGCTCAAGGCCATCGGCGTGCGCGTGGAAGTAGACGCGCGCAATGAAAAGATGAATGCCAAAATCCGCGAGCACGCTATGCAGAAAGTGCCGTTCCTTCTGGTCGTCGGAGACAAAGAGGCGGAAGCCGGCAAGGTGAATGTGCGTACCCGCGGCAAAGAGAAGACCGAGGACATGACAGCTGGTGAGTTTGTGGAAGAGATCAGGAAGGTGATTGCAGAGAAGAGTCCGTCACTGTAGCTCAAGACCTCTTACCACAAAGACTATAGAGATATCTTCTTTGCCGCTCTGAATCATGGAGACTGTTGAGTTTCGACTGTCCCCATGAGTGTTTGTGGCCTCTTGCGTTGTACCATGTTTCCGTGCACGAACTGGCAGAGCGCTTGTGGATCCATATTCGCCGGGATGATTTACTCGGTCCCGGAGACCGCGTCGGAGTGGCCGTCTCCGGCGGGATTGATTCGGTTGCGCTCCTCCGCCTGCTGACAGAATTGCGTCACGAGCTTGGCCTCGTTCTCTCCGTTGTTCACTTCAACCACAAGCTGCGCGGAACGGAGTCTGACGCCGATCAGGAATTCGTCGCCGGATTGGCGCGTACGCAAGGTTTAGAATTTTATGTAGCCAGTGGCGATGTGACTCAACACGCTGCTGAGCAACATTCCGGAGTGGAAGCGGCGGCACGCGAGTTGCGCTATGGATTTTTCGGGGAGCTTCTGGGATCTGCTGAAGTCGATGAGATTGAGCCGGGTGATCCTCAGGGGCTAAAGCCCCAGTCTCAGGTTGAGCTTGACGGCACGGCTGAAGCCGTGCACTTTCAAGGAAAAACTCAGACTCCGGTCTTGAATAAAATCGTCACCGGCCACACGCTCGACGACCAAGCCGAGACTGTGCTGATGCGGTTAATTCGCGGGACCGGACTGCGCGGCCTTGGCGGAATCCATCCGCGAATCGTTGTCGAGAGCGAGGATGGCGAAAGTCACGGCGAAATCATCCGCCCGCTCCTGGGAATTCGCCGGCGCGAGCTCGAACAATATTTAGCAGATCTGAAGCAGCCTTGGCGCGAAGATCTAACCAATGCCGATTCCAAATTCACCCGCAACCGCGTGCGTAAACTTGTGCTTCCAATGTTGGAGCGCGAGTTCAATCCAACCGTCGTGGAGAATTTCGCCGAACTGGCGGAGATTGCCCGCGACGAAGAAGATTACTGGGATAACGAAATTTCCGGTTGGCTGGGAACGGTGGTTCAGTGGTCTGAACCTTCCTGGGCCCAGCCCGCACCGTCCGCGAGCCTTGTTCAGATCAAGTCCATGGGTCGCGGTTCGCCAGAGTCTAGGCCCACGGATTCAGATTTACAATCACGCATCGAGAATGCCCGCTGGCTGGTGATGAACGCTACCGTAAGCCGGCCATGGTTACTGACCGAGCCCAAGGCAGTGCAGCGAAGGGTGCTGAAGGCGATCGGCCAGGAAGCAGGAATTCCGCTGGAGTTCAGACACATCGAAGAGATGCTGCGCTTTGCCGAGGAAGATGGACCATCGGGCAAAGAGTTGTCGTTGCCGATGGGATGGAAGCTGCTTCGCGAAACCGAGGCCATGGTTTTCGTTACTCCTGATTTAAGGCAGCAGGAACCAGTTAGGGATTTCGAATATCCGCTAAACGTACCCGGACGCGTACTTGTACCGGAGCTGGATGCTGCAATCGAAGCATTGCTGGTTACGCCTGACGTGGCTAGCGAGGCTCAGCCCGCGGAGTATAATCCGCAACAACTTCTCCGGGCAGATTTGTTGCCGGGACCGTTGCTGGTCCGGAACTGGCGTGCTGGAGACCGATTCTGGCCGGCGCACACGAAGTCACCAAAGAAAGTTAAGGAGCTGTTGCAAGAGCGGCACGTACAGCAATCCGAGCGCAAGCTCTGGCCGGTCGCGCTCAGCGGAGACGAGATTGTATGGATGCGCGGCTTTCCCGTTCCCGCGCGATGGCTCGCCAAGGCGGGACAAGAAGCGGTGGGGATTCGCGAGACACCTCTACGCGCCGAAGAGAGCCCGATGTAGCTCTCGCTTCGAGCAGTGTTGTTCAGAAGAGCAGTCAGAAGATACGAGGGATGCCATTTCATGAACGCATTGAAAGCAGAACCACTTCGACAAGTGATTGCCGCCGAGCAGATCCAGAAGCGCGTGAAAGAACTCGGACGCCACATTTCTGACGACTATCAAGGGCAGACCATCCAGGCGCTGGCCGTCCTGGAGAATTCGTTCATGTTCATGGCCGACCTGGTGCGGGCTTTGGATGTGCCGGTCGTCTGCCAGTTCATCAAGCCCAAGTACACCAGGCAAGGAGACAGGTCGGCCGAGGTTATGGAGATTTTCTTCAGCCATGAGCCCGATATTCGGGGGCAACATATTCTGCTGGTCGAGGGCCTGGTGCATTCCGGGGTGACTAGCGAATTCCTGATGAACGACTTGCGGGCCCGGGGCGCCGCTTCCGTGAAGTTGGTTACGCTGCTGGACCGCCAGTCTGCCCGCCGCGTCGCGCTCCAGCCGGACTATTTTGGCTTTCTGGTCGATGAGACTTTTCTAGTTGGCTACGGCCTGGGCGCTGTGGAGCAAACCAACCGCAATATTCCATATTTGGCTGCCGGGCCTGCGCTCAGATGACTTAAGTCATCCCATCGTCGCCGCGCCTTTTTCCCACGGAAAAGGTAGAATAAAGTCCATAGGGTTTTTCCGTAATCGAAATTTGCGGATTGGCATCTAATTAAGAGGTAGGAGCCTCGGGGCTACAGGCACAGTTGTCGAACCCCGGTTTCTTGAGGAGCTTTTTGGTGAATTCCACAGTTAAAACCGTTGTCTTCTGGGTGGTCATTGCGCTGTCTGGCGCGTTGTTGTGGACCGTGATTCAGCAGGGTCGGAGTGGGCAGAAGGAAGCGGAAATCAACTTCTCCCAGTTCATGTCTGATGTGGATCAGGGCAAGGTCCACGAAGTCACTGTGGATGGTATGCAATTGCGCGGAAAACTCGCCGACAATTCCGCCTTCCACACTACGGTTCCAGCAAACTATCCCGACATGATTAAGGCCCTGCACGACAAGGGCGTGTCGATGACGTTCAAAGACGCCAACAACGGCAGCTTGACGCTGCAACTGCTGGGCACGTGGGCTCCGCTGCTGCTGCTGGGCGCATTGTGGTTCTTCATGATCCGCCAGATGCAGACCGGCGGTAATAAGGCGCTATCGTTCGGCAAGAGCCGGGCGCGGCTGCTTTCGATGCAGCAGAAGAAAGTCACGTTTAAAGACGTGGCCGGGGTAGAAGAAGCCAAGGAAGAGCTGCGCGAGATCATCGAATTCCTGCGCGAGGCGCAGAAATTCCAGAAGCTGGGCGGTCGGATTCCAAAGGGCGTGCTGTTGGTTGGACCTCCGGGCACCGGCAAGACTTTGTTGGCGCGGGCCGTTGCCGGCGAAGCCAATGTTCCTTTCTTTTCCATCTCTGGTTCGGACTTCGTGGAAATGTTCGTCGGCGTTGGCGCCAGCCGCGTCCGCGACTTGTTTGAGCAGGGTAAGAAGAATGCTCCCTGCATCATTTTCATCGACGAAATTGACGCTGTGGGACGCCATCGCGGCGCAGGCTTGGGTGGTGGTCACGACGAGCGCGAACAGACGCTTAACCAACTGCTGGTAGAAATGGACGGCTTCGAATCCAATGAGGGTGTAATCCTCATGGCGGCGACGAATCGTCCCGATGTGCTGGATCCCGCATTACTCCGGCCCGGCCGTTTTGACCGGCGCGTAGTCGTCAGCCGTCCCGATGTGCGCGGGCGCGAAGAGATTCTCCGCGTGCACACTCGCAAAATTCCTCTGGCTGAGGACGTAGAACTTTCCATTTTGGCTCGAGGTACGCCGGGATTCTCCGGCGCGGACCTGGCCAACATGGTGAATGAAGCGGCATTAGCGGCAGCTCGGCAGAACCGTAAAGCTGTGCTGATGTTCGACTTCGAAGTCGCCAAAGACAAAGTGCTGATGGGCGTGGAACGCAAGTCGCTGATCCTCACCGACGAGGAAAAGAAAGTGACGGCGTACCATGAAGCCGGCCATGCTCTGGTAGCGGCAAAGCTGCCCGGCTCCGATCCGGTGCATAAAGTTACGATCATTCCCCGCGGAATGGCGCTGGGCGTGACCATGCAATTGCCGGTAGACGACCGGCACAACTACACCAAGGAATATTTGAAGACCGACCTTGCCATCCTGATGGGCGGCCGCTTGGCCGAAGAAATTTTCCTGAATCAGATGAGCACCGGCGCAGGAAATGACATTGAACGGGCCACCGAAATGGCGCGCAAGATGGTCTGCGAGTGGGGCATGAGCGATCTTGGTCCTTTGACCTTCGGCAAGAAAGAAGAGCAGATATTCCTGGGACGCGAAATCAGCCAGCACCGCGACTACAGCGAAGACACCGCCATCAAGATTGACAATGAGGTCCGCAAGTTGGTGAACCAGGGATACGAGACCGCAAAGAGCATCCTCGAAGGCAGCCGCGACACGCTACAGAAGATCGCGGCGGCGTTGCTGGAGCGGGAAGTGCTGGACGCCTCCGAAGTGATGATGCTCGTCGAGGGCAAGGAATTGCCTCCGATGAAGTCGCCTTCCAAACCGGATGACGGCGTACAACAGGTGTTGAAGCCGGAACCGGGCCGCGGAATTGCGAAGGGCGGAGAGAGTCCGGCGCGAGCGTAAGCGCGATCCTGAATTAAAAAGGGCGGCCAGGAGCCGCCCTTAATTTTTTGCGCGGAGGACTTATCCGTTGACCGTGCTCATCATGTGTTCCGGATAGCGAAGGCCAGCGGCGGCCCCGCTGGGAAAAATCTCGTCGATGCGACGCTTGTCTTCCTCGGTAAGCTGCAAATCGATTGAAGCAACATTTTCTTCCAGGTAGTTGCGCCTCTTCGTTCCGGGGATCGGAACGATGTTCTGGTCTTGAGCGAGCACCCACGCCAGTGCGAGTTGTGAAGGCTTGCAGCCCTTCTCGCGCGCAATTTGTTCAACTCTATGCACCAGGTCGAGATTTTTATGGAAGTTCTCACCCTGGAAGCGGGGAGAGTTTCTACGGTAGTCATCTTGCGGGAAATCTTCGAAGCGCTTGAACTGCCCCGTCAGAAAGCCGCGCCCGAGCGGACTGTAGGCAACGAAGCCCACTCCGAGCTCGCGGCAGGTGCCAAGCAGTTCTTCCTCAGGCTCGCGGCTCCAAAGCGAGTATTCGCTCTGCAGCGCTGTGACGGGATGAACCTTCACGGCGCGGCGCAAAGTTTGCGGTGAAGCCTCCGAGAGTCCGATGTGGCGAATTTTCCCTTCCCGTACAAGCTCGGCCATGGTTCCAACCGTTTCTTCTATGGGCGTCGCTGGATCGACCCGATGCTGGTAGTACAGATCAATCGTCTCTACGCCCAGCCGCTTCAAGCTTCCTTCGCAGGACCTTCGGATGTAGTCTGGCTTGCCGTTTACTCCGCGCACGCTAGGATTTGCCGGATCGCGGACGATTCCGAATTTCGTAGCCAGCACAACTTTGTCACGCTTGCCTTTGATGGCGCGGCCCACTAGTTCCTCATTCTTGTACGGGCCATAGATATCTGCTGTATCGAGAAAATTGAGGCCAAGTTCGAGTGCACGGTGAATTGTGGCGATGGATTCGTTGTCGTCGCGTCCGCCGTAGAACTCCGACATGCCCATGCAGCCCAGGCCAAGCGCTGAGACTTTGAGACCGCTGCGTCCAAGCTCGCGAAATTGCACGATGACTCCTTTCAGAATTTGTCTGGATCTATGAAGGCAGATACCTAGTAGATGCGGATGAGTGGCTTCTGGGATTCAGTGACATTGCCGATGCGGCGTGCCGGGATTCCAGCAGTTTGCAAATCGACGAGAAGTCTGTCGCTATCGTCGGAGGCAACCGAAATGAAAAGTCCGCCAGCGGTTTGGGGATCGAAAAGCAGAGCTTTCAGTTCGTCGGTGATAGCGCTTTCATAGCCCACCATGCACTCGGCGAATTCGCGATTGTTGTTGAGCCCCCCGGGAATATAGCCCGCGCGAATACAGTCCATAGCCCCGGGTAGTGCTGAAATATCTTTCGAAAAAAGTTGCAGGGCGACGTTGCTCGCCAGCGCCATTTCGCGAGCATGGCCGATCAGGCCGAATCCGGTAACGTCCGTCATTGCGTGAACGCGGTATTTTCCTTGCTCAAATATCTCTGCCGCCTGTTTATTCAGGGTGGTCATCGATCGAATCGCAGCACCTATCCAGGCGGCTTCCGCTTTGCCTTTCTTAATCGCGGTGGAGATCACGCCCGTGCCCAGCGCTTTGGTGAAGATGAGAGCGTCACCCGGCTTGGCGCCCGCGTTTGCAAGAACTCTCTTGGGATGGATGAGTCCGGTAACGGAATATCCGAACTTGGTTTCGTCATCGCGAATGCTATGCCCGCCGATTACGGTGCATCCCGCTTCAATCATTTTCGAAAGGCCGCCGGCGAGGATACGCTCAAGAATTGCCAGATCAGCCTTCTCGGGGAAACAGACCAGAGCCAGCGCCGTAAGCGGCTTTCCGCCCATCGCATAAATATCGCTGAGCGCGTTCGTTGCGGCGATCTGGCCGAATGTGTAGGGATCGTCGACAACCGGTGTGAAGAAGTCGACCGTCTGCACCAGCGCCTGCTCGGGCGCGATTTGATACACTCCGGCGTCGTCGGCGTGGTCGAAGCCAACTAGAACGTTCGGGTCGTGTTGCCGGGCTAATTTCCCAAGCACCGTGTCCAGCGCCGCCGGACTCAGCTTGGACGCTCAACCGGCAGCTTTTACCGACTCCGTCAGGCGAAATGGTTTGGCATCGGCCATGAAGGCATTTTACCGGGTTGCGCGTATTCAACAACATTTCATCACTTCCAAGCTGATTGTCTTCCCGAGCAAGGCGCGGGACCTTGGTCTCTGCTTGCGGGGCAAGTCAATGGCGGAGCAAACAAACACCAAGGTCCCTCGCTTTGCTCGGGAAGACACCACTCGGAAAGGGTGATAGTGAGCGTTCGCTACTTCACCGTGACATCTGTGATCTGAATCTCGGGATATTGCCGGTTCCACTGCGCGGAGATGCTTTCGAACGTGAGCCGGAAAAGTTTGGATTGGCCGGGGCCGAGCGGTGCGACGCTGAAATCCACCGCTTCCGGATAGGGTCCGTCGGTCTTCAAAACTTGCATCGGGATGTCTTCGCGCTGGGCGAGTTGTCCCAGGCTGTCTTTGAATAGGACCTGGACGATCACATGCGTAACCGTCTTGTCGCCGGAGTTGGTAACAGTTCCATCGACGTAGCTGACGGTGGCTCCCACAAAGTTTTCCGCCGCGCTCATTTTGAAATCGGAAAGCTTGAGTTTGGCTGCATAGGAAGGCGGCCCGGATGCTGTCTTAGGCTGGTTGCGGAGCAGAAATGCAAAAATTACAGCGACGGCGATTACCACTACGACGGCAATCGCGATGGTACGCCGGCTGGAATCAGGTTCTTCGGCTACAGGAGTTGTTTGGATCAGGCCGCCCATGCAACCTCGATTGTACTCTGGACAGCCCGGAGGATGCAGTCGGAGAAAGCTTCCAACCGCAAAGAGCGCGAAGTAAAGCCGCGAAGGTCGCTAAGAAGTTTTACTTATTCGCCGCCGACAGTGAGACCGTCAATGCGCAACGTAGGCGATGCCACCGAGCCGCGAAATTCGAGATCGTTGGCAATCTCTGAAATATTGAAGAAAATTTCTTTCAAGTTTCCCGCAACCGTAATTTCTTCAACCGGATAGGCGAACTCTCCGCCGGAGATCCATAAGCCCGATGCTCCGCGAGAATAATCTCCAGTGACAAGATTTGCACCGTGTCCGAGGAACTCCGTCACGTAAAGACCCTCTTTGATTTCAGAAATCAATTCTTTCGGTGTGCGCTTTCCCGCCTGCAAAAAGTAGTTGCCCGGGCCGATGCCCGGTGTGCCTGCCAGCCCGCGCGAAGCGTTACCCGTAGTTTTCAGGCCCAGCTTCTTCGCGGTGTAGGTATTCATTAAGTACGAAGTCAGAACACCGTTCTCAATCACCACCGTCCGGCGCGTCGGCACGCCTTCGCCATCAAAGGGACTGGTGCCGAAGCCGCCGGGAATGGTTCCATCGTCGATGATCGTGACGTTATCGCCGGCAATTTTCTGTCCCAGCTTGCCCGCGAGAAACGATGCGCCGCGATAGACCGAGTCGCCGTTGACCCCCTCGAAAATGTGTTCGAGGATGGACGTTGCGACCATGGGATCGAAAATGATCGGCACTTGCGCAGTCTTCGCCTTGCGCGCGCCCAATCGCCGCAGCGTGCGCTCCGCGGCAACCCTGCCGACATGCTCCGGCGATTCAAGCTTCGGCAACGTGCGCGCCACCGAGTACCAGTAATCCCGTTGCATCGCGCCATCTTCAGTCTGCGCAATGGGCACGGCTGAAACGGAGCAATAAGAGCGCCGATACTCGCCGACGAAGCCGTGCGAGTTGGCCAGAACTTTGTGGCCCGTGGCGGCATCGAACGATCCGCCTTCGGAATTCTTGATGCGAGGATCGAAATCGAGCGCGGCTTTTTCTGCACGGCGAGCGTAATCAATGCGGTCCGGGCCGGGCAACGAATAAACGTCCTCGTGATAGAGATCGAGATCGCCGGTGAGCTGACCGAGTTGCGAAGCATCGGGGATGCCGCCGAACGGGTCTTCCGACGTGATCTTCGAAAGCTCGAGAGCGGATTTGACCATGCGGTCGAGGCTGGCAGGGGAGAAATCGCTTGAATATGTGCTGGCCGCGCGCTGGCCATTGAACACGCGCACGCCGATGGATCGCGATCCAGACTCTTTCAGCGTTTCGACCTGGCCCAGCCGAACGAGCGTGGAGAACTCATCGCCTTCGCGCACTACGCATTCAGCAGCGGTTGCTCCGCCGTTCATGGCGCGGCGAACGATGTCCTGCGCGAGGTCGCGAAGATCCGTTTCCAGTTTAGGATTTTCCAGTTGAATAGAAGGCATATAAAATTCTTTAGTCACAGAGAAAAGCAAGAGCTATCAAATCCACCGTTAAGAATTTCTCCGTGACTCCGTGGTGAGTTCGCTCTTTACTGCATAAATCCGCCAGGATCTTTTTTCGCAGTCCCGCCGACGGTCAGCCGATCGATCTTGATAGTCGGAATACCCACACCCACCGGCACGGCCTGTCCATCTTTGCCGCAGGTGCCGACGCCTTCATCGAGCTTCAAATCGTTGCCCACCATTGAGACTCGCGTCAAAACATCGGGGCCGTTACCAATCAAAGTCGCGCCCTTAATCGGCGCGGTGATCTGGCCGTCTTCGATCATGTACGCTTCCGAAGCCCCGAAGACGAACTTGCCGTTCGTGATATCAACCTGTCCGCCGCCAAAGTTCACCGCGTAAATGCCGCGCTTCACCGACCGGATAATGTCTTCTGGATTGTCCTGCCCCGCCAGCATGTAGGTGTTGGTCATGCGCGGCATGGGAATGTGCTCGTAGCTCTCCCGGCGTCCGTTGCCGGTATCGGCGATGCCCATCAGTCGTGACGACAGCTTGTCGCTCAGGTAGCCCTTCAGAATTCCTTTTTCGATCAGTACCGTTT
>Ga0210384_10007012_pt1 | contig 11923 bp, 10 predicted proteins | sample IncBWH2MmetaG_FD_160574 | JGI IMG/M metagenome (GOLD analysis project Ga0210384, IMG submission 160574) | Forest soil microbial communities from Barre Woods Harvard Forest LTER site, Petersham, Massachusetts, United States - Inc-BW-H-2-M | ecosystem: Environmental > Terrestrial > Soil >... | reverse complement strand
CCGCCAAAATCCCAACCTGTCGGATGATAACCCGCATGTATAAACTCCAGAAACCAGTCATCATGATTTCCTTTCAGTGCAATTAAATGTTTTATCCGCAACAGGGTTTCGACGCAATTATAAACATCTGCAAACCCATCCACAACATCTCCCAGTTGAATAAGGCAATCATTCTCGAAATCAAAGCCGGACCTTTCCAAACACTGATTCAATGCCCGTGAAGCACCATGAATATCCCCCATTACAAACGTCTTCATAGAGGTAAATCTAACATTATTGCCCAAAAATCGAAGCTTTTCGTAATTCCGCCGAATAGGTTATTGGAAGGGGAAAATGCTTTGCATCTTTACATTGTTGAAGCGCTCATCCGATCCGATCCTTTGAAACCAAAAATCAGAATCCGAAAAAAACCGGGAATCCGAAAATCCTGAAAACCAAAGATTGACGTACGACAAAAGTTTTAATGGACGGCTGCCGAAAGGTGGCCGTTCTTAATTTAATAAGAGATGTTATTTCTATTATTGTTTTTTGACTGCAAGCTTTTGTTCCAGTTGTTTTAGATAATTCATGGCTTCATTGCGATAACCTGTAGGAAAATCTGGCGAATCAAGCGCTTTCTTCTGAACTATAATCGCCATTTCTATTTGCCCGTCACATGCATAGGCAGAGGCTAGAAGCGTTAAATAAGTTGGATGACTCCTGTCAAGGGAGATTGCTCTTTCTGCCAAAATGATAGCTTTTTTTGGATTTCGCATAGACGAATCCGGGCAATTAGCATATAGCCCTGCTTGTCTGCTGTATGCATCTGCCGAAGTTGCCGAATCCCTGCTTAGTCGAATAACTTCACCATAATCTTCAATAGCTTTATCACATATCTGCCTTGCATGATATGATCGGGCACGGCGAAAATATAAATACGCATCATTGGGGTGGAGTTGTATGGCTGATGTATAATCCGATATCGCTTCTTCGCGTTTATTTAGAGCATGTTCTGCATCAGCTCTTCGAAAATAGGCATCCCAATCATTTGGATTTATATCAATTAGCGAGGTGAAATAGGATATGGCTTCAGAAAGTAAAATTACATTGCTCTTATCAACCCAGCCTCCTGGAGTTAATTCTCCGGGGATTAATATCCAGATTTTATTTCCTTCGATGCGGGATACAGGTGCTACAATATTTGGGACTCCTTCAATCTGAATATGTCCATTTTTATCGGATTTATTTTCTTCACCAAAGCCTTTTAGCATTATTATACGTTGGCCTATCCAGGTCGAATCAGGTTGATTTTGTGCGTGAACAGACTGTCCTTTTACAGAAACATGCAAGGATATCAAAAAAATCCCCACAATCAAATTTGTAAAAGAATTTTTAAAATATTTATTTAACATTACCTGCTTTTATACATAGTTATCCCGGTCTCTATTTTATTAGTATTACCAAATTTACTAAATAAGACTCTGCATATTCACCAGGGCTCCTATTCATAACTAAATCATTTAACCCCCTGTCGTTCTTAATTGTATGGCACATTCTTTGGATGAATCCCAATATGGAATTCAGCCCTCAGGATTTTGGTGAGAAGCTATATAACAAACATTGGGCTCCTTCGTATTTTTACCGTGTAACACGAGACGTTGTTGCATTTAAAGATCAAAAAGTTGTAAATAGCTATCATCACGTAGAGGATTTCAAAGATGCAGATTTACGTAAAGCGCGGAACGAAGCAATCGAATACCTGGCTGAACGATATATGACACTGCCGGCAGGATTCATATTCCCATATCTTACTCCGGAAGAACATAAAGCAAATCCGGAAAAAGAATATTCTGCATATTCGCACAGTGTTCTGTTAATTGAATTCTATAACGATGATGTCTTTGAAGAATGGCCGGTTGCAGGTGAAGATGATGAAGAGGAAATTATCGAAGGATTAGAACATGAAACTGAAATTTGGCTCAGGAATGGGCTCGGGGAGCCACCATCTATTATGCCGGTTATATAAAAAATCTGCACTTATCTTTTAGAAACTTTTGATCAGACCTGACCGGGCTCTACGCTGTATTCCCCGCCCGAGGCGGGGAGATACCGCTTAATTTAAGATTGGTGACCATTCGATTTTCTGCTGGAACGAAATTGGAAGATGAACTATTTTAGGAATTAAGCTGTGTGATTATTTGATTTTAAAGATTTATATTTTTCAAATCCTTCAGAATACTTTCAATAGATTCCCGAATTGCAGCAGAAGCAATTATCCTTGTTGCGGTCTTTCGTGTAACAAAGGCACCAGGGCCTAAAGGAGAATGTGGATCTTTATCGGTTATATCAATACAATATGAACGAATAAAGTCCTTATGGTGGATAGACATTTCGCAAAGGCCATGCGCAGTTATATATCCAAAGCCTATCAATCTTGAATCCAGTGCTTCCAGGTGTACTTGCAGCGTATCATTAGCCGTAGAATCCAGGATTATATTCGATGAAGCAAATATATGCTGGAAATATTCATAGACTTTCGATGCGCCACCTCTGCCTTTAAATTCTGATTCATTATCTATTTCTACCTGAGAACATGGAAGGTTTATCAAGTGAAGGCTATCTCGTTCATCATAGAGTTCAACCCTCAATTTCATTCCGTTGAAATTGTAATTTTCCAGGGTTGGATAAAACACAAATTTCTTGCCCGGCAGAAATCCATGCTCTGGCATCGTTCCTGAGGTTATTGTCCATGCTCCAATTATATAAATTATGTTTTGTGATTTGGCGAATACAGAATTTAGAAGAACTACAAGAAGAATGAAATTCCTTTTCATTTTTTAAAAGTAATGATATTGGATCAATGACCAAACTTTCAGCTCATTAGTTATCCCGGTTATATTCGCGCGTTAAGAAGAAGTAATAATAAATCTTAACTCCTGATGGTATTTATTTGCAATAAAGGTATAAAATCACCCGTAACGGAGGATATCTAATGTTACTCTTAAATAATAATTTTATACTAATAGTGCTGATATCGGGGAAAATAGAGGCTTCGCTACTTGCAACATATAATAAAATTCATGAAAAACATTTTATTAATAATATTATCTGCATTTATTTCTTTTTTTACTTGTGCCCAGCAAGATGATCATAGTCATTCCGGAAGCGCTATTCATGTAGATAATGAAGCGTTTAATTCAATTAAAAATTTGGTCGGAGAGTGGCAGGGAGGATTCAAATGGAGCGGCGGACGTACAACAGAGGGTCAAATGAATGCAAGGTATTATCTGACTGGAAACGGTACGGCTGTAGTTGAAGATTTGATGAACCAAGGAAATATTATAATGACAAGTGTTTATCATCTTGATGGCACTGAACTGCGAGTGACACATTATTGCGCTGCAGGTAACCAGCCCCGTCTTAAAGCAAGTGCATTCAACAGTGAAAACAAATCAGTAAATTTTCAACTTGTAGATATTACAAATCTTACGGGCCCGGATGCAGCTCATGTCAAAGGGATCGAATTAAGATTCACAAATATTGATAAGGTAACCATACTCTTTACATTTACAATGTCTGGTATTGATAGCATTGAGCAGATTGATTTAAACCGTTCCAAATAAGATGGTTGTTTTCCAATAACAAATCTATTCCAAAAACAGACTTGATACAGGATTGGCGGCCGTGCGTGTCCGATACAATTCAATAATTGCTGTCTTGTTACTACCTTTCCAATTCAAATGATATTTTCAGAACTGATTGCATTTGGACAAGATATATCCTGGCAAAAACGAATTATTGATTATGCCCTTGAATATTCAAAACGAGTAAGTAAAAATTTTTGAGAGTACAAAAATTATACAGTATGATTTATTATCGTAAGATTATTCTAATTATTTTATTTTCAGCTGGCTTCAATGCTGTTTATTCACAAAACATTTATAATCCAGTAAAAACAACAATTGCTGTCAAAGACTCTGGTTTTATATTAGTAAGGGCCGGGAAACCTTATTTTATTAAAGGGGCTGGGGGCACTAATTATACAGACCGATTGGCAAAATATGGGGGGAACTCAATTCGCACATGGGATAGCAAAAATGGAGAAGATGTATTGAGTAATGCCTATAATTTAGGATTAACTGTAACCATGGGTTTAAATGTAGCGCGTGAACGTCATGGTTTTGATTATAATGATACAGCAGCTGTAAAGCAACAATTAGAAAATCTGCGCCAGGAAGTACTTAAATACAAAAACTATCCGGCCTTATTAATATGGGGTATTGGCAATGAACTTAACCTGGAATATAAAAACCCCAAAGTTTGGGATGCAGTAAACAATATTGCTAAAATGATTCATCAGGAAGATCCTAACCACCCGGTTACTACGATGCTTGCCGGAGTAAACAAAAGAGAGATTGAATATATAAAAACGCGCTGCCCGGATCTTGATATACTTTCGGTACAGGTATATGGCGGATTGGCCAAGGTACCCCAGGCATTGCGTGCTGCCGGATGGGAGGGGCCGTACATGGTAACTGAGTGGGGACCCACAGGCCACTGGGAAAGTATGCAAACACCTTGGAAAGCAGCAATTGAGGAAACCAGCAGCCAAAAAGCTGCAGTATATAAAAGTCGTTATGAAGCATCTATAAAACAGGATAAACATTGTGTTGGTTCATACGTGTTTTTATGGGGACAAAAACAGGAAAGAACACCTACATGGTATGGCCTTTTTACTGAACAAGGAGAAGAATCAGAAGTTATAGATGTGATGCAATATTTATGGACCGGTAGCTGGCCCAAAAATAGGGCGCCTCATATAGATTCACTGTTGTTAAACAATAAAAAAGCAAGCGATTTTATTTACCTGCAACCGGATAAAGACTATAAAATAACCGTATTTGCATATGACCCAAATCAGAATAAAATGACCGCACGCTGGGAACTGCTGCCCGAAAGCACCGATCTTAAAAATGGAGGTGACCGTGAGTCCCGTCCGGAAGCCATCCTTACATCAATAGTTGTAAAAAATTTAAACGAAGCAGTTTTGAAAACACCTAAAATGGAAGGCTCTTACCGTTTATTCTTATATATAAGCGATGGGCAAAACAAGGTAGCTACTGCTAACATACCCTTTTACGTAAAATAAACAGGGGAGATGATTTCGCATTTTCGCGGGAATGCTAAGACTGATTTTTTAAAATAAAACAAATGAAAGAATTATTTTTTAAAAATTTATGTGCATTCACAATAATAATGTCGCATTTAACACTGTGCTCATCACAGAACTTGTCAGGAAGCTACCGGAAGAAAACGATTGCGCAGAAGGTTGATTCTGTTCTGCAATTGATGACATTGGAAGAAAAGGTCGGGCAGATGAATCAATATAATGGTGATTGGGAAGCCACCGGACCTATTACCAGGGATGGTGATAAACAAAACCAGATCCGGAAGGGAATGCTCGGCTCTATTCTAAATGTAACCGGGGTGGATCATACGAGGCAATTGCAGGAAATGGCCATGCAATCACGATTAAAAATACCCTTGCTTTTTGGCCAGGATATTATTCATGGCTACCGGACAACATTCCCGATTCCGCTTGCAGAAGCCGCCAGCTGGGATTTGGATGCAATAGAATTGTCGGCACGCACAGCAGCAACTGAAGCTGCAGCAGCCGGAGTGCACTGGACCTTTGCGCCAATGGTGGATATTGCCCGCGATCCCCGCTGGGGCCGCATTATGGAAGGTGCGGGCGAAGATCCCTACCTGGGTTCATTGATTGCAAAAGCAAGAGTGAAAGGTTTTCAGGGAAAAGGATTGGGCAATACCGATGCACTGATGGCCTGCGCAAAACATTTTGCGGCCTACGGAGCAGCTACCGGTGGAAGAGATTATAACTCTGTTGACATGAGTCCACGCATGCTTTGGGAAACCTATCTTCCTCCTTTCAGAGCTGCTGAAGAAGCCGGTGTGGCGACATTCATGAATTCTTTCAATGATCTCAACGGCATACCGGCCACAGGAAACGCTTACCTGCAAAGAGAAATATTGAAGGGCAGGTGGAAATTCAAAGGCTTTGTAGTGAGCGACTGGGGTTCAGTTGGCGAAATGATACCCCATGGTTATGCAAAAGATAATTATGAAGCAGCAATGGAAGCTGTAATTGCAGGTTGCGATATGGATATGGAAAGCCGCAGTTATATTAAAAATCTTTCTAAGCTGGTGAATGACGGAAAAGTTAATTTGGAATTGGTTGATGATGCCGTGAAAAGAATTCTTATAAAGAAGTTTGAAATGGGTCTGTTTGATGACCCCTTCAGGTTCTGCAATAAGGAAAGGGAAAAACAGCAATGGAACAATAAAGATAACCTGAATGCGGAACGGCAAATGGCAGAAAAATCTATTGTATTACTGAAGAACGAAAATCAGATCCTGCCATTATCCAGAGGAACAAAAACAATCGCCCTGATAGGTCCGTTCATAAAATCGGTAAGAGATAATCTTGGTTTCTGGTCCTACGTCTGGCCCGATGATTCAGCAAGGATCATATCTCCATGGCAGGGTATACAAAATAAAATAGGCAAAGAATTAAAGCTGTTGTACGCAAGAGGGTGCAATATCAATGATTCTTCTACATCGGGATTTGCAGAAGCTGTTGAAGTAACTAAACAGGCGGATATTGTAATCATTAATGTCGGTGAAGCTGCCGATATGAGTGGTGAAGCAAAGAGCCGGAGTAATATTCATTTGCCCGGAATGCAGGAGGAATTGATAAAGGCGATTCAGGCAACCGGAAAGCCGGTTGTGGTCATGATTAATGCAGGAAGACCGTTAATATTCAATTGGACCGCAGATCATGTCGCTGCCATTTTATACACCTGGTGGCTCGGCACGGAAGCCGGGGATGCCATGGCAGATGTAATTTTTGGCGATTACAACCCATCTGCAAAACTGCCGGTGAGCTTTCCACGTTCGGAGGGGCAGATCCCAGTGTTTTACAATCATTTCAATACAGGTCGTCCGGCTAAAAGCGATTCAGACCTGAATTACGTTTCTGCTTATAATGATCTACCCAACGATCCAAAATTTCCATTTGGATACGGGTTGAGTTATACTTCATTTTCCTATAGCAGTATAGATCTGGACAAAAAATCTTTTAAGCCGGGAGAAACTTTAACGGCATCCATAACGGTATCCAATACCGGAAAATTCGATGGCAAGGAAACCGTTCAGCTTTATTTACGTGATCTGGTTGGTTCGGTGGTAAGGCCTGTGAAAGAGCTGAAAGGCTTTCAGCAAATATTTTTAAAGGCGGGTGAGTCTAGGAAAGTTTCGTTTACTATTAATGCCAACGTGCTGCGATTTTATAATGATAAACTCGAATACATTTTTGAACCAGGAGATTTCATGATCTTTATTGGCGGCAACTCAAGAGATGTAAAAGAGGCATCATTCAGCCTGGTAAAATAAGATGAACAAATAATTTATGATATTTCTAATCATTCCTATAGCAATTGCATTATTATTTGCGGTTCGCGCATTAAGAAGATCTAGCAAACATTAACCTGTTTTGTCATTCAGGCATTGGCGATTTTACTACCTGAACCATTGAAAGGCCTTACCGTTAATAAATATCACTCCGCTCGCAAATTATTAACGGGACTTGCCAGGGCTGCACGAATGGTTTGAAAACTGATGGTTACCAAAGCAATGAACACCGCGATAATTCCGCCATCAGGAATATCCGCCCGCTGATCTGGATTCGGTACGCAAAATTCTGTAGCCATACATTCATGAAATACCAGGCCAGCATACAAGCAATCAGAAATGAAATGAAAACAAGCCGTAGAAAATCTTTGGACTGTTTCGTCCTGAAATAGCTCCATGGGTCACTTCGCAATTTGCGAAGAGGGAGTAGCATGTTTCCACAATTTATTTTTCCTGTAAGCCGGTCCATCTCATGAAAGATAGATGCTCATCCTCGTCCTCGAACGCTAAATGGGTTATATCCAGTTGGAACCTGCTTAATCATAATAAGTATATAATTCACTATGTACCTTTGTAGTAGCAATAATCAAAATAAGTGATGTGAAGGGAGGTTTTTTGTTTTTGTCATTCATCTTTTGCCTGAATGCCTCTGGTCAGGAGGTTGGTTTGGTAACCCTAAATCAGCTTTACGATAGAGTGGATCACGGCCGGGATACTATATACGTAATAAATTTTTGGGCGACCTGGTGTGTTCCCTGCGTAAAAGAATTGCAGAACTTTGAGAGATTATCTAATGTGTACAAAAATAAAAACCTAAAGGTTCTTTTAATTAGTTTGGATTTTAAATCAAAACTTAATGAGTCAGTTTTGCCATTCGTTAAAAGGAATAAGATGAAAAATGAAGTTTTTATGTTAAATGAACCAGATCCGCAAATTTATATTAATAGAATCGATTCTTCCTGGTCAGGAGCTCTTCCCGCAACCTTAATGGTAAAAAATAAGAAACGGAAATTTTTTGAAAAAGGCTTTACTTATTCAGAACTACTCAATGAGTATAAAAACTTTAAATAATTATGAAAACACTAGTAGCACTTAGCCTTTTTGTATGGAGCACAACAGGCCTGGCACAATCAGGCAATTTAAAGCCAGGGACAAGTGCTCCGGATATCAGCTTAAAAAATGTGACTGGTGAAACTGTATCCTTTACCACATTTCGCGAGGCGAGGGGCTATATCATTGTTTTCACCTGCAATACATGTCCCGTTGCTAAAGCCTATGAACAAAGAATAATTGAATTGAATGCGAAGTTTGCGCCCATTGGATATCCGGTAATTGCTATAAATACCAATGACCCCCAGGTTTCTCCCGGAGATAGCTTTGAAGCGATGGTTGATAGAGCGAAAACAAAGAAATACATGTTTCCCTATTTATTTGATGAGGGCCAGAATATTACTACTAAGTATGGGGCGAGAAACACGCCGACTATTTTTCTGGTGAAACATTCAAATGAAGGAAATATTATTGTATATACCGGTGCCATTGATAACGATCCCGAAGAGAATAAGTCAGACAGGATTAACTATCTGGAACAGGCCCTCTCAGCTGTACAGGCAGGTAAGGATCCTGCGATTACTTCGACTAAAGCGATCGGGTGTTCGGTTAAAAGAAAAAGGTCCACTTAAGAATCTGGCCCGGAACTTTTTGTATTATCAGTTCTCATTGTTTTTACCTCCTGGTTTTGACAGTAACAATTTCAGAGAATCATTGTGGTTCACCAGATTCCATTTCATATGACTGCCATTGAGAACATTTACTTTTACGACCATGGTATCCTGTTGACGCTTGTTTTGACCAGAAAACAACACGATATCATGGAAGGCACTGTCATATATGTAAGTTCCCCGGTGGGATTTTCGCTTGTCAAGTACGTAGGGATTAGAACTTATGAATACTGCCCCGTATTCTTCAAAGTAAATATTTTTCCATGCCGTTGAATCGGTAAGCCAGGCGTTGGATTGTAAAGTATCCTTATTCCGGATCATTAGATCTAACTGCCATTTGCCAACAAGAAAAAGCGGTTTATCTGTATATGCGAAGAGATAGATTACTCCCAGGGGATATAGTACCACAAAGATTCTAAGCAGGACTTTGACAAACCCTAAACTTATTGCAGGAAATGTATAGACAGGCTTAAATAGAATGGTCTTAATATCTTTCCAACGGAAAACAAGGAGATAAAGTAAACCCAGTGTATACAATATCGAGTTTAAAAATGCATATGCACCGATATGATAAAACCAGTTGATCAACAGGATATTCAACATCAACGGAAACAGGATAACAACACCCGATAGGGTAGTACGTCTGAATAATAATAACACCGACCCGCCAATTTATAATAATGCAATTATTATTGCCAGGGTATAAGAGTGACCAAAATAATTCCATGTGAGGTCAAAACCTGAAAGATTTTGTACAAGACTGTCATTCGTTGAGATAGATTGCTCGAATTGGGTTTTTAGAATTTTGGCAAAACCGTACATGCAAATAGAAGCTGCCAGCCAATACCTGACGATCCCACCAATCCAGGAGCGAAATTTTTCAGAATTGATTTTTCCCTTTTCTTCTTTTCGCTGCCAAATAAAGGGATAAATGATGCAAAAAAGAAGCCCGGCAATCGTCAACACCGGACTTAACAATCCGAAAATCCAGGGTAATGAATTAAAAGGAATAATGAAAAGCACATTGTAGCCGTTATAAATGGCTGTAACCACAAACAGGCAATCAATAAATTTTATAAACAACGGGTAGAGCCATGATTTTGAGGAGAGCGGTAGAGGTTGCATAATTAATTTAATAATTAATTAGAGAGTTTTACTGATCTGAAAGTCTCTTACCCCTTGTATTATACTTAATATCAAGCCTTTTTTTTAATAGTAAATGTGTATTCACCAAAAATAACATCACCTGGTATAATTCCCTGAACAATCACTTTAAAATTTCCTGTAATATCGCTGGTATAAAAAGATATTTTCGTTTCCCGGTCAGAATATAAGGCTAATCCCGGATTCCAGTAGATGGTAGATAAGTATTCTGGTGATGGTGGGTCAAATTTTGAATAATCTGCTGAATAAAACTCTTTAACGGTATAAATACCTTTAATTGATTTTATAGATGTCAAATTGTAATTTTTAATCCCGGCATTGCAATTATCTTGGTATACTATTTTCTCCCCATTTAATAAGCGATATTGGTTACCTGAAATTGGTTTTGTTTCACCGGGCGATCCATGTGGATGATTAGCACAATTTAAAATACCGAATAAGCATACATAATCATTGCAGTCATTATAACTGTCTTTGAAAAGAGGGCTTCCCCACCCAATATAACCACTCTTTTTTTTTGAAATCACTGTCACTGCATCTAATTTTTTAGCATATTCATCACTCTTAAGTACCAGTGATTCAGATGTTTCGCTTCCCAGTGGTGTATCATTATTTTCAAAGATTAATTGTTTTGCAAGGCTCTCATTTAGTTTGCGATAAGGGTCATCAATATTAATATTAAAACCACTGTTTCCTTCGTTTACAAATAAAGACAGTTTTTTACCCGGAGTCGTAATAATATATTTTGGGTCTATTTCAAAGTAACCTGTTTTATCGGTCAGAATAGTATAATATCCCGAATCAACTATCATGTATAATTCCATTGGTCTTTTTACGGGCTTATCAAAATGCAGAAGAGTGCCATTTAAAATCAATGATTCCTGTTCTTGTAAGGTATCGGTGACCTTAGCTAACAGAATATTTGTCCAGGTATATCTTCGCCATCCTTTTATTAATAGAACATCCTCAAGATATTCAGTTTTGTCCTCAGGACTACCCAATGCATTGTGTTTGAATGGAAGATCCTGCAGTTCATGGAACAAGTAAATATTACTCTCAATATCATTCATCTTCCTAATATCTATCCTGCTCTCCTGTACGCAGGCTACGGACGCTATTCCCTGAAGTGATTTCCCATCTGGTGGATGAAGTTTTAAACTTAACTGAATTTTCTCTCTTGTAAAGTATAATGTACTATCAGTACGAATTTCAACCGCAGTTCTAAGGTTATAATGGGCAAAGAACAATCTTTCTGCTAACGGTCTTGAAGCACTATCTAACAGAGTTACGGTACTGACTCCTTTCGGAAGTTCAGTAAGCGGTATTTTTAGGGAATAGTCTGATTTATTTGCATTAATCTCAGAAGCAAGAAAAATATCCCGGTAATTGTGAAGTAGAAAAAATAGTCTTCCACCCGCATTTTGTGCATTTTTAATTTCGAATTGAAGCGTATCATCAACTACTGCTTTTGAAATGGAAATTATAGGAATCTTTGGTAAAATAACAGGTAGATTATAAATAGTATCGTTGCTGAATTTATACAAGACTTTAACGTAATAGCGGCTTCCCTT
>Ga0210384_10007011_pt1 | contig 11924 bp, 5 predicted proteins | sample IncBWH2MmetaG_FD_160574 | JGI IMG/M metagenome (GOLD analysis project Ga0210384, IMG submission 160574) | Forest soil microbial communities from Barre Woods Harvard Forest LTER site, Petersham, Massachusetts, United States - Inc-BW-H-2-M | ecosystem: Environmental > Terrestrial > Soil >... | reverse complement strand
AGATGGCGTCTCGGCGCACGTGCAAGCGCATCTCAACCCTGGCCGGCCTATCTCCGGCCATGACAGAGAGAGGCGGCAGATATGATTGCGGATCAATGCCGGTAATTTTGAGACGTAGAAATTTTGAATGCGGCAGGCGCTCAGCGTCGCCACGGATATCGATTTTATCAAAATCAGACGCAGTGGCGGCCTGGAAAAGAATTTTAGATGATTGAAGCACGCGGAGGGCAGCGATGTCGATGACATTGAGCGCGCTTACAAAATCGATTCGCAGTGGCGCGGCGCCCGCTCCGGGCGGCAGGACAATCGAAACATCCTTCCAATCGTTATGTCCGAGGCGGGCGTTGACCGAGTCAGTTTCGCGATGCATTCCATCGCCGCTGTAGAAAACCTGAATGACCGTTTCGTTGGCCAACGGCCCATGCCGTACCGCACCCGTTTGCCATTCCAATGCAATTTGCTTTCGCAGTTCGTCGACGCGGTCGCTGTAATAATTGCGGAGCATCGCACGATACTCGTCGTTGGCGTTGAGAATCGCCTCGACAAAATCTGAATTGCGCCGCCGCGGTTTTTCCCAAACGCCAAGCCCTGGCCCGTCATTAAAGGTAAAAGCGCGGCCGCGCAATTTCAGTTCTTCCCAGACTTTGGCAACGCCGAAGCCGCGCTCGCGAACGTTCACGTCGTGGAGCAGAACGATTCCCCCTGGCACAACTTTCGGCACCCAAGTATCGAGGTCGTGACGCACCGCTGACTCCGAGTGCAAACCATCGAGATGGAGGATGTTGATGTCGCCGTCGGCGAATTCAGCGAGCGCGTCGTCAAAAGTGCGTCGCAACAACGTCGAAAAATCCTTGTAGTAGGCCTGATTATGTATGCAAACCTGCTCGAACGTCGTCTCGTCATAGAAACCCGATTGCGCGTCGCCTTTCCAGGTATCGACGGCGAAACAGCGTGTGCAGGTTCGATTTTCCAGGACTGACTGGCAGAAGGCGAAATAGCTCTCGCCCCGGTCCGTTCCCAGTTCCACGAAGGTCTGCGGCCGTTCCAGGGCAACGAGGTCGTAGGCGAAAAAAATATGATCGGTCCATGCGCCCACGCCATAGATGCGCGGCCGGAAACGGCGCGAAGGCAATGCGGACAGGTCAAACAAAGCTGCCTTCACAATCAATGCCGTTCCGCATTTGTCTTGCGTGCGACGAGCACAGAGTCATGCCATTTATTGCTCTCCAGATCGTATTGCGGCAGATCTTCCCACTGCGTCCGCGCTTCCAGAACCTCGAGACCGGCATAGCGTGCGAGAGCGCGGAGACCGTCAGGCAGGAAACGCCAGCAATCGACTGGAAAGCGGTGTTCCGGTCCGCTGGATGGAGCGATAATGCAGCAGAGACCGCCGGGCTTAAGAACGCGGGCGATTTCGCGCATCGTCTCCCAAAAAAATTCTGTGTGTTCAAACGTCTGGCCGCAAATAACGATGTCAGCACTTCGGGACGCGATTTCGCGCCAGGAGTAGGGATCGCGCAAGACGACATCGACGTTTTCGCCCGGCGCAAGATCAAGTCCAAGATACCGCCAGTGCGGTCGCGCGAAGAGCGGGCGATACGATCCGTTAATGTCGTGACTTCCAAGATCGACAATCGTGAGCGATTCGTCCTGGCGCGCCCCGAGATAGTCGCAGCAAAACGCCGCCATCTTGTCGTAGGAACTCTGGTGCATCCCCTTCCAGTGAATCGCGCAGCCACGATTTGCGCAATATCGGAATGGACTTTGAGAGAACCGCCGTTTTTTGTTCGGCAATCACACGGGCAACTCGGCCTGTAAAAAATTCAAGGGGGAGGCTTGGCGCAGTTCCCGGTCGCAGTAAACTTCGCTTCGTGACCGAGCTACCACCGATGCTGTCAGGCTTGCCCAGTCTGCATGATTTCTTGCCGAAGTTTTATCGCGGCGGGCCGGTCCGGTTTTACTTGCCTTTGCTTTACGATCTGGCGGCGATCGAAAAACCAAAGTTGATCGTGACGATCGGATTCGCTGAAGGGGAGGCATTCTTCACTCTTTGTCAGGCCGCGCGCGAAAAGCGAATTGACTGCCGATGCATCGGGATTCGTCGCGACGAAGACCAGGAGAGCGAGGATGCTGTCTGGCAATCGGGTCGAGCCTACGGCGAAGAGTTCTATGGTGAGGCCGCGCAATTTCTCGCAGGCCCGCCAGTTGATCTGGCGAAGAATTTTGCAAATGACGATGTCGATCTTTTGTTAATTGACGATTGCGACTCCGGATCAACCGTCCGCCAAGAATTGGCCGCCTGGAAATCAAAGCTCGCACCGGGCGCGATTGTTGTCGTGCACGGGCTTGGGCTTAACCGTGACGACGCCCCGCGCGGCGCATGGAGGGAATTCATTTCTCATCGTGCCCATGCCGAGTTTCGCGAAGGAATAGGCCTCGGTGTGGCATTGGCGGGCGAGCCGAGGAAGGGCCAATCACTTTTGCAGACCCAACTCTTCGGCGGCGATTGCGAGCTGGCGGAGATTTATTCTCTAGCGGCTGAGAGAATCGAGGCGCAAGCGCGGGCCGCGCGCCTTGAGCGAGAGAACGCCGCGTTCCAGAGCCAGCAAATCTGGCTGGACTCCGTTCTCGGCGACCGATGGAAAGCGCAGGAGATCATGGATCATCAGGTGCGAGTCATTTCGGATTGGCAAAGCAAATTCGAGCCGCTACAGCGCGATCGGGAAAAGGCGCAGGAAGTCATGGATGCGCAAGCGGACCTGCTCGCAGCGCTCCGACGGGATCGGGCCAAGGCGCAATTAGTCATGGATGCGCACGCGGAACAGTTAAAACAATTCAGGAAAGCTGCAGCGGAGAACAAGAGACTAAAACAGCAGGTCGCGGAACAAAAGCGCGTTTTGGATTCTGTTCCGTACAAGGTTCTTCGCGAGATTCAACGAATCCCGCGCAATCTTGCCAAGTTGTGCACACGGCCCAAGGCCCGACGCGTGTCGAAAGAAAAACCAGAAACGAACGCGACTTCTCCGGCGGATCGCTATCAAGCCTGGATTGCGACACATGAACCGGACGCAACGGCGCTGGATCGGCAAAGACAAGTAGCCCGATCGTGGCTCAACCCGCCAAGAATCAGTCTGCTCGTTCCGGTTTTCAATCCGTCGCCGCGATTTCTCGAGGCGATGCTCGCGTCAGTCGGAGCTCAAACTTACGAGAACTGGGAAATTTGTCTGGCTGATGCGAGTTCCCATGATCGGCGAACAGCGGAAATCCTGAAGCACTGGCAGGCGCGTGAGCCTCGGCTGCGCTTGCAACGCCTTGAGAACAACCTCGGCATTTCGGAAAATAGCAATCGCGCATTCGAGCTCGCGACCGGCGATTTCGTGGCGCCGCTCGACCATGATGATGTGCTCACGCCGTTTGCACTTTTCGAGCTAGCGAAGGCGATTCGCGAATCGCCCGACACGCAAATTTTTTACAGCGACGAAGATCGTTTGGATGAAAAAGGCGCGCGCCGGAATCCTTTTTTCAAACCGGAATGGAGCCCGGAACTCCTCTACTCTTCCATGTATCTTGGACATCTCACTGCTTATCATCGCACCTTCGTGCAGGAGCTGCGCGGTTTTCGAAAAGAATTCGATTTGTCGCAGGACTACGATCTGGCTTTGCGCGCTACCGAACGCACGCACGCGATCCAGCATATTCCGCACGTGCTCTATCATTGGCGGGAGCATGCCGCCTCGGGAAATTTGGGCGGCAAACCAGAAGCCCGGAAAACGAATCTCGCCGCGTTGAGCGATGCGATGCGACGGCGTGGATTGAATGCAGAAGTGCTCGAATATCCGACGGCCAACCGCGCGCGAATGAAAATCGCAAACTGGCCGCGTGTTTCCATTATCATTCCGACCGATTCGGCGTCACGGGCGGAAGCTTGCGCGGGTGAATTATCGCACCAAACCGATTATCCGGCGCTGGAGATTGTGCTCGTCACGAACAGCGCGCTTATCCCAGCTCTCTCAGAAAACGTGCCCGCTGGGACAAACGTGCGCTTCGTTGCTTTCGATCAGCCGTTTAATTTTTCCGCGAAATGCAATCGAGGCGCGCGTGCCGCCAGCGGTGAGCGCCTCATTTTTTTTAATGACGACGTGGAGAGTGGACAACGCGATTGGATTCAAAATTTAATTGAACCTCTCGAAAATGCGCAGGTGGGCGCCGTTGCGCCGAAAATGATTTACGCGAATGGGAAAATTCAGCACGCGGGGCTGGTCATGGGAGTGCGCGGGCTCATCGGCACGGCTTTTCACCAGTGGAACTCAGACTCGGTGGATTATTTCAATTTCGCGCAATCGATGCGAAATGTTTCCGTGCTCTCCGGCGCGTGCCTGGCGATGCGGCGAGAAGATTTTTTCCGTCTGGGTGAATTTGATGAAACGAACACGCCCATTTCGCACTCGGACAGCGATCTCTGTTTCAGAATTCGGCAGGCCGGCATGCGGTGCGTTTACACGCCGTTCGCGACGATGATACACCGTGGGCACATCTCGATCGGCGACAGCGAACACAAAACGAAATCCCGGGGCCGCGATAAATCTTCCATCTTCCTGTTGAAACGCTGGGCCGGCTTCACCTGCCGCGATCCGTATTACACCGACAATATGCGCGACTGGCTTTATGCCGATTCACCTACGCCGATTCGAATGTTCGCGCCGGAATTTTCCCCGGCCGTCACGTCATCGCGCGATCTGCTTTTCGTTTCGCACGATCTAAGCTGGAGCGGCGCGCCGATTATTTTGTTGCACGCATCGAAATGGTGCAAAGAGCACGGCGTTTTTGTCGTGGTCATGTCTCCGGAAGATGGTCCGATGCGGGAAAATTTTGTCGCAGCGGGCATTCCCGTAATTGTGGATCCTCTGGTTACAACGGGTCACGAATCGTTCAGAAACTTTGCACGTGGCTTTGATTGTCTGGTTGCGAGTACAATTTTTGGCGCGCCGGCGATCCGGGCCGCCCAAATGGAAGCCATTCCGAATGTTTGGTGGATTCACGAGTGTCTGGTGGGTGATCATTACCTGCGCCGGGACGCGAAATTGCGTGCCACGGTAAAGCTCGCCGACGTCATTGTGACGCCAGACACACAGAGCTCCATGATTTACGAGGCATTTGCAGACCACCCGGTACGCCGGCTCTCCTACGGTATTCCTGATGTGGCGCAAAGATTCGGGCCGGCGACGCAGCGCAAAGCTGGCCCGCTGCGATTTCTTTTGCTCGGCACGATCGAACATCGCAAAGGGCAAGAAATCTTTTTGGAGGCGTTGCGTAAACTTCCCCAGAATGTTCTGGAGAAAGCTCACTTTCAGATCGTTGGACGTCCGAATGATCCGAAAATTACCAGGGAAATAGAAGCTGCCACTGCGGGGTGCTCGTACCTCACCTTTCAGAGTTACGTCACTCACGATGACGCTCTCGCGTTAATCTGGGACGCTGACGTTATGGTTTCTGCGTCGTGGGACGAAACTGGGCCCCTTACACTTATCGAGGGGATGGCTCTTGGGAAAGTAGTCGTGAGCACCAAAGTGGGCGGAGTTGGAGAGAACCTGGTTCCCGAAGAGGAGGGTTTACTCGTCAAAACTGGCGACGCTCACGGCTTGGCAACCGCCATTGAGCGTCTTGTTCGCGAACCTGAACTGCTCAAGAAGTTGGCGAGAAATTCGCGAAAAGCTTATGAAAAATATTTTGCGTTCGATCGCTTTGGCGCGGGTTTCCTTAAACTGGTCGAGGAGGCAATTTCGTCGGCTCAAGGCCAGTCGAAAATGGTCGTGACATCCTTGGGCGCTGGGGAAGCGGTCGGATCGGATTGATGAGGGCAGAATGGATTCGCGGCGTATTTTACTTCTGTCACACGAGATGACGCTGAGCGGCGCGCCGCTCGCTTTGTTCTATCTCGGGAGCTGGCTCAAAAGAAAAGGATGGGAGCCTGTAGTCGCCGCGCCGGAACACGGACCAATCTCCGATCTGCTGGAAAATTCGGGAGTTCGTGTCGAAATCGACCCCACCCTTCTAACCGATCCGCAGCGCGAAATACTACGCGCGCTCTGCCGTGAATCTGACATTGTCGTCGCAAACACGATTACGAGTTGGCCGGCAGTTGAGGCAGGGCATCGCGAGAATGTTCCGGTGATCTGGTATCTGCACGAGACACTCGTGGCCGTACGGTTCATCAAACAGATTTCTCAGGTCCGAGATGCATTGGAACTCGCTCGCTTGATTGTCGTGCCGACACGGCAAGCGGGGCGCGTTCTCAAAGGTGCTACGCGGACGAGAATTGAGGTGGTGCCCTACGGAATTCCGGAGCCGCCCAATGTGACCCCGCGGGCCAATGACCAGGCCGTTTCCTTCGTCGCGCTGGGGAGTTTCGAGCTGCGCAAAGGACAAGACATCCTTGTCGAAGCAATTCACCAAGTCGACCGGGTGACGAGTGATAAAGCATCGTTCAAATTGGCAGGACGAATTTTGGATCGACAATTCTTCGAGAATGTTCGCGATCGCTCCGCCAACCTGAAGAATGTCGAGTTAGTCGAATCGCTCGATCACGAGGAAGCGTTTAGACTGCTGGCGAGTTCGAGCGCGATTATTTGCGCATCGCGCGACGAGACCATGCCGATCTCGATCATCGAAGCGGCAAGCCTTGGAAAAGCGGTCATCAGCACAGATGTCGGCGGCATCAGCGAATGGATTCACGATGAGTTGAACGGCTTGCTCGTGCCACCAGAAAATCCGGCCCGGCTGACCGATGCAATTGTACGCTGCGCGCGCGATTCTTCGTTCGTTAGGCAACTGGGTGTCGCCGCGAGGCGCACATTCGAGCATCACTTTACGATTGATCGCTTCGCGGCGCGCTTCGCGGCGTTGCTCGAGGAGGCGAGGCAGCCCAAGGTGACGCCGCCGGTCTCGGCGCAATCGAATTATGAACGCTGGGTGGCCGCGTTCGATAACGCGAGTCCAACGGATCGAATCAATCTGCGCCGTCGCATTCGACGATTGCAACGCCAGCCAGTAATCGCGGTCCTGCTGCCGGTTTACAATCCCGATCTCGGGCTTCTCGAAGCGGCGATCGATTCGATAAAAGGGCAAATTTACGGGCGCTGGGAACTTTGCATCGCGGACGACGCCTCCACAATTCGCGAAGTTCATCCATTTTTGGAGCGAATCGCCCGCGCCGATTCAAGGATCAAGCTGATCTTGCGCAAAGAGAATCGACATATCTCGGCCTGCTCCAATTCAGCATTGGCGCTGGCCACTGGCGAGTGGTGCGCGTTGCTCGATCAAGATGATGTGTTCGCCGAAAATGCGCTCGCCTTTGTCGCGTTGGAAATCATGGCGCATGTTGACGCCGGTCTCATTTATTCCGACGAAGACAAGATTGACAATCACGGCGCACGCTCCAACCCGTTCTTCAAGACGGATTGGAATCCGCAACTTTTTCTCGGGCAAAATTACATCAACCATCTCGGAGTTTATCGAACGTCGCTGCTCCGCGAGATCGGCGGTTTTCGTGAAGGCTACGAAGGCTCGCAGGACTACGATCTTGCGCTGCGTTGCGTCGAAAAATTGCGGCCTGATCAAGTGCGGCACATTCCGCGCATTCTTTATCACTGGCGAATGGCCGAGGGCAGCCTCGCCGCAGTCCCTGACGCCAAACCGTACGCGAAGGAAGCAGCTCGGCGGGCAATCGCTGATCATCTGAAACAGCGCGGTGTGAAGGCTCGGGTTGTTCCGTGCCCGGAAAATCCAGAATCGCATCGAGTCGTTTACGAGGTGCCCGATCCTGCGCCGCTGGTTTCGATCATTATTCCTACTCGCGACAACGCGGCTTTGCTCGAGCGATGCATCAAAAGCATTCGCGAGCGAACGGATTATCCCCGCGTCGAAATTATCATCGTCGATAATGGATCAACCGAAACGAAGACCCTGGAGTTCTTGCGAGCGCTGAAAGAGGAAAAGATCGCCCGTGTCTTGCGTGATGCCGGCCCGTTTAACTTCAGCCGGCTCAGCAATCGCGGCGAGGCGGAAGCGACTGGCGCGATCCTCACGTTCATGAATGACGACGTTGAAGCGGATGAGCGCGGCTGGCTCAAGGAAATGGTTAGTCAAGTGGTGCGTCTCGAAGTTGGCGCGGTCGGCGCCAGGTTATGGTATCCGAACGGGACGCTCCAGCACGGCGGCGTCATTCTCGGTCTGGGTGGCATAGCGGGCGTCGCTTACCATACCATTCCGCGCGGTCACCCCGGCTATTTCAACCGCGCCTGGCTCCAACAAAATTATTCTGCGGTTACGGCCGCGTGCCTGCTCGTCCGCAAAAGTGTTTTTGAGGAAGCGGGCCGATTCGATGAGGTAAACCTTGGAATCAGTTTCAACGACGTCGATTTTTGCCTCGCACTGCGAAGACGTGGACTTCAGATTGTTTGGACCCCCTACGCGAACTTGATTCATCGTGAATCCTCTTCGCGCGGGCATCCTTCCACGCCTGCTCACCAACAACAGTTTTTTCGCGAAGCAACTCACATGCAGCAAAAATGGGGGGGCGAGTTGCTCTGCGATCCGTTTTACAGCCCGAATTTCTCCCTCCACTGGCCGGGATTCGATTTTGCCTGCCCGCCGCGCTGGAAAAATGGTACGGCGGTCGAGTCCACCACGGGCGCCAATGACGTCGCCCCTGCGTATCCATCGTCGTGGCCGGTTTTTATCTCATGAGCCGCGCGCGATAAGCTCGCCATCTTCGTAATTCCAAATCGGCGCCCGATGCGTAAAACAAAAATCATCTGCACCCTCGGCCCAGCCACAGAGAAGACGGAAACATTGCGTCAATTGATTGAAAAAGGGGCGGACGTTTTCCGCCTTAACATGAGTCACGCCGCACACAGCTGGGTGCGCGACATCGTGCCACGCATTCGCCAGCTTGCTGGAAAAATTGGGCGGCCGATCGCGATCTTGCTCGACGCGCAAGGACCTGCGATTCGCACCGGCGATATCAAAACGGACCTGGATCTAAAACGCGGAGATATTCTCGAGTTCACCGTGGGCGGCGCGAAGCCGAAAGAGAAATATTCGGTCGGGGTCAATTACGGTGGATTCGTGAGCGACGTGTCGGTGGGCGACGCGGTCCTGGTGGACAACGGCCTGATCAAACTCATTGTCATCGAGCAGGGGAAGAATCGAGTTCGCGGCAAGGTAATTACCCCGGGAAAACTTGGCTCACGCCGTCACATCAATCTGCCCGGCGTGTACGTGAATCTGCCGCCATTGACCAGGAAGGACATTGTCGATCTTACGCTCGGCGTGCAGCTCGGGGTCGATTTTGTCGGGCTTAGTTTTGCGCGGCAAAAGAGCGACCTCGATGAGCTGCGCAATTTTCTCGCACAGAAAAAGAGCAAAGCTTTGATCGTAGTTAAGATTGAAGACCAATCGGCGGTCAGACAAATCGATGAAATGATTGCCGCTGCCGATGCGGTTATGATCGCGCGCGGCGATCTGGGGATCGAAATTCCGATGGAGGAGCTGCCCATCATCCAGCGCCGGATAGTGAAACACTGCATTCGCTTGGGCAAACCAGTGGTGGTGGCGACGCACATGCTCGAGTCGATGATCACCAACCCGATTCCGACGCGCGCTGAGATCACCGACGTCGCCAACGCCGTTTTTGAGCAAGCTGACGCGGTCATGTTAAGCGGTGAGACAACGATCGGGCGCTATCCGGTTGAATGCGTCCAGATTTTGCATCGTGTGGCGCAGCGCATCGAACGCAGCGGCGGCGCGGGCTACGCCAAAGATGTGTTGCTGGAAGATGCGCGGCAGAAAACCGTCGCCTCAGCCGTTGTTCTCGCCAACTCGCTGTCCGGTTCGAAGCTGATTGTTTTTACCCGGCATGGCACCATGGCGCGCTACGTCTCAAATTTACGGCCGCAGCATGCACCCATCTTTGCCTTCACGCCAAGTGAGGAAGTCTATCGGCAACTCGCGCTTTGTTGGGGCACCTATCCTATACAGCTCGATTTCGCGGAGAATCGGAATGCGACGATTGAAGCGGCCGCGAATCTTTTGCGCAAAAATAAATTGACCGCGCCGGGCGACCAGTTGGTCATCATCAGCGATCTGCGCTCGGACAAGTCGGTGGTTGATTGCGTGCAGTTGCGCACTGCGAAATAAGTTGCTGGTACGCGGCGTGGCAGGCGGAGCGCTTGCCCTACAGCAAAAAAAACGCGCGGACCAAGAGTCCGCGCGTTTTCAAATCGAGATGTCGATCTAAGCTTCGACCGGCAATTCGACGTCGACCGGGCGCTCTTTTTTGCTCAGAGCGCGGCGCAGCTTCGAGAGCGCAATGTTCTGCAACTGCCGGATGCGCTCGCGGGTGACACCGAACTTCTTGCCGACTTCCTCGAGCGTCTTCGGCTTGCCGCCGTCCAGCCCAAAACGCTGGAAGATAATTTTCTTCTCGCGATCGTCGAGCACGTCCAGCAAGCCGCCGACTTCGTTGCGCAGATTTTTGTCGCGCAGCAACTCGAAAGGCGTTTGCGCTTCTTCGTCGCCCACGATCTCGCCGAATTCGGTGGAATCGTCGTCACTGATCGGCGCGTCGAGTGAAGCCGGGCGGATCGAGACGGTCTTCAGTTGCGAAACTTTTCCGCTCGCGATGCCGATCTCGTCGCCGAGCTCTTCATCAGTCGGTTCGCGGCCAAGTTCCTCGCTCATCTGCAAGGAAACGCGACGCATCTTGGAGATCTTATCGACCAGGTGAACAGGCAGACGAATCGTCTTGCTCTGGTTGGCCAGGGCACGCTTGATCGACTGCTTGATCCACCACGCGGCGTAGGTGCTGAGCTTTCCGCCTTTCGCGGGATCGAAACGCTCGACCGCTTTCATCAGACCGATGTTTCCTTCCGAGATCAAGTCGAGCAGCGGCAGGCCGAGGTTCGCGTAGTCATGCGCGATCTTTACGACCAGACGCAAATTCGAGCGAATCATCAACGCGCGCGCTTCGCGGTCGCCCCTCTTGATCTTCGCCGCCAGGGTAATCTCCTGCTGCGGCGTCAAGAGCGGGATTTGCCCGATCTCGCGCAAATAAATCTTAATTCCAGTATCGCTATCTTCAGCGGCCATATAACTTTTCATGAATGGGTTGGGGGGGGTGAATCAACAAATTCCCGGCAGTTCTACATGCCGGTGCCTCGTAGATCGCACTTTTTAACATTCCAGAAAGTGTTTAACAAGGTTAAATATTTCGCATCTCTGACAGCCCCTGGATGTATCACGTTCAAACTTTTTCCGCCTCCCATATAACCGCTTTGAAACCAGCTGGATCGACTCGATTTCGGTGGCGCGCTCCAAGGTGCCGATTCAAATCCGTGTCACGCCGCCTAGCTCTCTTCATAAGCTCGCCCTCAATTGCGCCTTTCCCTCCCTTATTATCTTTGACAGCCTAACTCGCCATGTTGGCCAAGATTTATTCCGCTGCCGTCTATGGCGTCGATGCGTACGAGATTGAGATCGAAGTAAATGGCGCTGGTGGCGATCCAAACATCGTAATCGTGGGATTACCTGACGCGGCGGTGAAAGAGAGCCGTGACCGTGTCACGACCGCGATTGCAAATAGCGGGTATTACTGGCCGCGCGGCCGCACAACAATCAATCTCGCGCCCGCCGATATTAAGAAAGAAGGCCCAAGCTTCGATCTCCCCATCGCGCTCGGGATGGTGGCGGTGGGCGAGGAGATCAACACGACGACTTTCGAAAAATTCAGCTTCGTCGGCGAGCTCGCGCTGAACGGCGCGGTGCGTGCCGTGAAAGGTGTTCTGCCAGTCGCTTTGGAAGCGCGCCGCCGCGGCAAGCACGCTATGTTTGTGCCGGAAGCAAACGCGCGCGAGGCCGCCATGGTG
>Ga0210384_10007010_pt1 | contig 11925 bp, 11 predicted proteins | sample IncBWH2MmetaG_FD_160574 | JGI IMG/M metagenome (GOLD analysis project Ga0210384, IMG submission 160574) | Forest soil microbial communities from Barre Woods Harvard Forest LTER site, Petersham, Massachusetts, United States - Inc-BW-H-2-M | ecosystem: Environmental > Terrestrial > Soil >... | reverse complement strand
GCCCGCGCCCGGCTCCGGGTGCTGCCGCCGAAGATCGAACCGAAGATGTCGCCGATGCCTCCGCCTCCTCCGAAGAGATCCTCCATCTCCTCGGGCGTGACCGTCCGGTATTGGGCTCCCGAACCGGTCGGTGGCCCGTACGCGCCCTGCCTGGCCCCCGGCGGCACCCCGCCGGCCTCGGCGGCCGCCCAGTCGGAGCCGAACTCGTCATAGAGCCGGCGCTTCTTCGCGTCGGTCAGCACGTCGTGGGCTTGCGAGATCTCCTTGAAGCGCGCTTCCGCCTGTTTGTCGCCCGCGTTGAGGTCGGGGTGGTGCTTGCGCGCCAACTTTCGGAAGGCGGCCGTTATCTCCTTCTGGGTTGCCGTCCGCGGGACGCCCAGCACCTCGTAGTAATCCTTGATCTTTGGTGCCATGTGCCTAGGTTTCTACCCTCTTGATGAGGCGGACAAATCCCACGGTCTGACTCTAGCGCTGTCTTACAGGTCGATCACGGTGGGCACGACGGCTGAGGCGCTTACCTCCAGGATGCCGACGCTCGGCGCCTGGTATGAGCGCAGGTGGCGGGCGACCTGGAGCCAGCACCATTCAAACCAACCCGGCTTCTGCCCGAGGCGCTTTGCCACCGTGGTCGGGTTCCATTGATGCACGCCGCCGGGGTTGAACAGCAGCGTGCCGTTGCGGGTCTCTACGTAGGGTCGGTGAAGGTGTCCGAAGACGATTACGTCGGCACCCGGAAAGCGCCGGCAGAGAGCTTGCGCCAGTCCGGCGTGCGGGCGGATGTAGCCGAGCGAAAGGGTCCAGAGCAACGTCTGCGGTTCCTCGAGCCATCGGCTGCGGTTGCCATGGACGACGACGATCCGCTTACCCTCGACGATGAGCTCGCGGCTCAACGGTAGGTCGCCGAGCATTCGATCGTGGTCGCCGCGAATGGCCTCCACCGGCGCGATGCGCCCGAGCGCGGCCAGGGTCTCCGGTCCGTTGACGTCCCCAGCGTGAAGGATCAGATCCACACCGCGCAATGCTTCGAAGAGGCGGTCGGGCAGGCGATCGAGAAACTCTGGACAGTGCGTGTCCGACACGACGCCGATACGCGTCGTCAAGCCGGCGTCGCCCGCGACGCCGGTCGCAATGTCAGGAGGACGATCAGCGGGGCCAGGCTCAATGCGGCCGCGATGCCAAAGACCAGCGGCTGCCCGGCGCCAAACGCTGCGGCACCGATGAGCGGTCCCAGCACTCCGCCAAGGTAGAACGGAAAGAGGATCTGTCCCAACACCGCACCGCGGCGTTCGGGGCTCACGGTGGCCGCCATCACGGCCATGCTCGCGGTGAGGATGGCGGCTGCGCAAACACCGTTGGCGAAGAGCCCGACGGCGAAAACAGGCAGCGAATGGCTTAGCGCGACGACGCTGAGGGCAACCGCCGCGCCGATCGAGGTCGCACTGAGCACCCTCACGTGACCGAAGTGCTGCATGACGATGCCCCATAAAGGAGACGCGATCGCCTGACCCAATCCCACCGACGAGAGCACAACGCCGATGGCGAGCACGGTGTTGTTTGGAGCCAATCGTCCGATGTAGATCGGGACGTAAGGAAGCATGGTCCACAGGCCCACCTGGGTGATGGCGGTGGCAAGAAAGAGTCGCCACACCAATGGCTTGCTCACGATCTCATCGAGCGCTCCGCGAAGAAGGCTGAGCACGCGCAGGTCCTTCGGACGCACGTGGTCCGTCTCCCGCATCACGATCATGAGCAACAACGCCATCAGCACGGACAGCGCCGAATCGACCAGGAGCATGCCGCGCACGTCGACGAAGTGCACCAGAAACGCGCCGAGGATCGGGCCGACAGCGCGACCCGCCGGCGACCCGGCGCCGACGATTCCCACCGCCAGAGCCAATCGCTGCTTCGGTGTGGTCGAAGCCTGCACCGCGAGCATCACGCCCGTGTTGCCCAGCACGAAGCCGTTCAGCGATCGAAAGACGAGTGCCATCCACGGGCTGGTCGAAAGCGCCCATCCGCCGAAAACCAGGGCTTCGACGATCGCGCTCCGAACGATCACCAGCTTGCGGCTATACCGGTCGGCGAACACTCCCCACAGCGGAGCCAGCGGGAGGGCGAGTATCCAGCCCAGGCTCGACATGGCCGCAATCCAGCCCGGCACCTGCCCCGCCGGGACGTTCAGCTCGCGCAGGTACAGCGGGGTGTAGGCGCTGAGCTGGGTCCACGACATGCTCTCGACACAGGTGGTGGCGGCGAAAAGCACCGCGATGACGGCCCAACCTGCGGCCGTACCTGCACGAGAGGTTGACTGCATCGCGGAGTTACAGCTTATCTTGATGGCTGGTTCTCACGTTTTTTGCCAAATGCTTGACAAATTGGCAACAATGGGTTTCTAATTTGACTCATGAAAGACATGAGACGTGAAATCCTTAGCCAGGTGGCCGCCGGCACGATCACGGCCGAAGAGGGCGCCGCGCGCCTGGAATCGCTGGATTCCGCCCAGACCCCGCCTCCCGTCGAGGCGGTTGCAGCTCCCGTCGTCACCCAGTCAGGGGCCCCAGACGCACGCCGCGTCAAGGTCATCTCGCAGATCGGCAGCGCCGAGATCGTCGGCGATCCGAGCGTCGCGTACGCCGTCGCCGACGGCCCTCACACGGTGCGCCAGGACGGGGACACGATGGTCATCTGCCAGGCGCCGTTCGAGGAGAACGATCACTTCCAGTTCAGCCACGGCGACCGGCGGCTCACCGTCAACGGGATCGACTTCCACAAACGCAAGCTGACCGTTCGAATGAACCCCAGGCTGCCTCTGTTCGCGAGCGTCCAGGCCGGCTCAGTCCGCGTCGAAGGCTTACAGGGCCCGATCGCCGCAGAGGTCCAGGCCGGCAACTGCCAGGTCTCCGGATTCCGTGGTCCGCTGGACTTCGTCATCCAGATGGGCAACCTGTCCGCAAGCGGCCAGCTCGACGGCGGTGCCTCCAAAGTCCGATGCGAGATGGGCTCGGTGAAGATCAACCTCGAGAAAGGCTCAAGCGTGCGCGTCACAGCACGTACCACCCTCGGGAAGGTCAGCATCGAAGGCGAGGGCTCTCACAACGTTGTCGTCGGAGACACAAGCAAGGATGCGACGATCGGATCCGGCGCGGGCAGCCTCGATTGCGAATGCACGATGGGCAACGTCCGCATCTCCGCGGATTAGATGAGCCTCGACCGCGGGCGCCGGCCGCCCCTCAACTGCCCGGTTTGCGACGAACGCCTCGCTTTGACGCGGCTCACCTGCCCAGCCTGCGACACAGAGCTGTCAGGCGGATTCGCCACCTGCGAGTTCTGTGTTTTGACAAACGAGGACCGTGACGTGCTGCGCGTCTTCCTCGCCTCGCGCGGAAACATGAAAGACCTCGAGCGACACCTCGGGGTGAGCTACCCGACCGCACGAGCGCGATTCGATGCGCTCCTGGGCAAGCTCGGAATCGACCGCCCTGCCGCCGGTCCGTCGCCGACGCGGGTGGAGCTCATGGAACAAGTGGCCCGTGGAGAGATCGACATCGACGAGGCTCTCAAGCGCCTCGAAGCCAGTTGAAGGAGGTCCCATGCTGAACGACCCCGAGAGCACTTATAGGTACATGCGGGAGAAGGCTAGGCGCCTGACGGAAGAGAGCGCCGCCACCGCAGCAGTTCGCGCCGGGCATTCCCGTACGGGCCAGCTGGCCCGGTACCTGCGCCGGCTCGCCGACCGCATCGACCCGACCGGAGAACAACGCCGCCTGATCGACTAAGGCGGCTACTTGATTCCGGCGGCTTCCAACCCGGCGGCGTGTGCGGCTTTGGCATCCGCGCCCGCATCGAGGGCATGGACCGCACCGGTCGCGAATGCGTGGGCGTGCGCCTGGTCGAAGTTAAGGTCTATGTGGCCGAGGGAGAACCAAGCGCAATAGGCCTGACGGCCTGAGTCGACAGCTTGCGGCGGCGTTGTCATTCCCGTCGCCGCCCATTGGGCCGCGACCGCCACGTCCTTGCCCGCCGCCAGCGCGCGAAACGCCGCCTGTGCGGCCGCGTGGCATGCTGCCGCCGGGGCGCCTCCGCGCTTGGCCCAGGCAAACCATTCGGCGTAGGAGCGGTCCTCGGGGGTGGGCACATGCCTTGTGATGCCCTGGTCGAAATGCTTCTGCTCGACGACAGACCAGCCTCCCGCAGGAGTCGCCACGGACGCTGCGGGCGCTGCGGCCGCCGGCTTGCTTACCGCAGACTGGCCGGCTGGTTTCGGTGCCGGCGCAGGAGCCGGAGCGGGAGCAGGAGCGGCAGGCTGCGGGGCCGGCGCAGCGACTTCGGACCGGCTGGCGGCGATATGGAGGTGTGGCGCCCAAGCCGGAACTTCGACGGATGCCCCCCAATCCACGTCAGGCTCGGGGGCGGCTGCAGCAGGCGCAGATGCGGCCGCCGCGGGCGCGGCGTCGAACGCGGAATCGAACTCCGACTTCTGTGGTGGTTCGGCGGTCGCCGGCGTCGCCGGCGCAGACGCCTCCACCTGGGCCGGTGGCACGTCGGCAGGCGCCATCGCTGCTGCGGCGGCGGGAGCCACCTCGGCGGGAGGAGCTTGCGGTGCCGCGTCGGGCGGGGTGCTCGGCGCGGTCCAGCTCTGCCAGCGGCCTGACTTCTTTCTGGCGGCTGCGGCGGCCGCCGCGGGCACCGTGTCCGGCCAGCCACCCGGAGGGGTCGGCGCAGAAGTTTGGGCGGGCGGCTGCGCTCCTGCGGCAGGAGTCGTCTGCCGCGGCGGTTCGGGCTCGGGCGGTGTGGCGGGCGGCGCGGTGGCGGGCGGCTTGGCGACCGGCACGAGGGTGGCCGGCGTCACGGTCTGCGGCGGCACCGTCGCTTGTTTTGCAGGCGCCGGCGGTACGGTGGCCGGCGGGATGGTCGAGGGCGGCACCGAGGTCGGCGGGACGGTCGGAGGCGGGATCGTCGCAGGCGGAACGCTGGTCGGCGCGGGCACGGTCACGGGCGGCACCGTCGCCTGTGCAGGTGGCACCGTCGCAGGTGGCACCGTCGCCTGTGCAGGGGGCACCGCCGCCTGTGCGGGCGGGACGGGTGCAGGGGGCGTGACTCGCGATGACGGCGGGGGCGCGGACCAGTCGGCTGAAGCCGCCGGCTCCACCGGCAGGTTGGGCATTTGATCGGGGGTGTCCTCGAACAGCGATGGCGGCCACGCCGGCATCGCCGGCTCGGTCGGCGGCTCGGGTGGCCAGATCTCGCTGGCCGTCGGCTCGCTCGATGGGGCGACGCGCGGCGGCCAGGTGGGCACGATTGCCTTAACCGGTTCGGCGGGCGGCACCGGTTCCGGCTCGGCCACCGGCTCGCCGAGCGGTTCGCCTTGACCTGGCACCGTCTGCGCCCAGGCGGGAGTGGCCTTCTGCATGGGCAGGGCGGGCTTGGGATCGGTCTCGTCCCCGGCGGCGACCTCGTCCTTGGGCGGTGCGGTTTCCGCCCATGAGGGCGTCGGTTTCTGCATCGGCAGGGCGGGTATGGGTTCGGCCGTTCCCAGAGGATTCGATGCCGCCGGTTCCAGCGGGGGTTTGGAAATCGAGGCCTCGACCGTTGGGGCACCGTCGACTTCGGCCGCGGGAGGCACGGTATCCAGTGGCAGCTCCGGCTCAGTCTGCGGGTCAAACGCAGGCGTAACCAAGGGCAGCTCGAGCTCATCTGTGGTCGAAGCCAGGGCCGCGTCTGAAATCGCCTTGGCCATCAATGGCTTGGTTTGACGCGCCGGGACGACCGGTGCCGTTTGATCGGGTTTGGTCTCCGGGACGGGCGGCTGGGGTGGGTTCTCTTCTTGCGGCTCCACTCGGCGGTCAGTCTATCGCCGCTGCACAACGGCCGCTACAGATGCAGGCGTCAGGCGAATACGTTGGTCAGGGCATCCTCGGCGATCGGGTCCGGCTGCTGCTCCGCCCAGTCGGCCGCATCCGAGGCCTCCCGGTCACAATCCGACTGCACCTTGGATAGCCCGTCGGGCGTGACCCAACCCCTCTCGATGAGCCAGCTGCTGAACCTCACGATGGGGTCGTGCTCCGCCGCGTCCTCGATCTCTTCTTTGGTGCGGTACTTCAGGTGGTTGTCTTCGGACGTGTGTGAGTTGATGCGCCAGATCTTGGCGTCGATCAAGGTCGGCCCCTCACCACGCCGGGCGCGTTCGACCGCTTCCCGGCAGACGTCGTAGCAAGCCGGCACGTCGGTTCCGTCAACGGTCACACCATGCATGCCGTAACCCGCAGCGCGGTCGGCGACGTTGGGGTTGGCCATCTGCAAGCGGATCGGCACCGAGATCGCGTAGCTGTTGTTCTCGCACACGAACACCATGGGCAGCTTGTGGACGGCCGCGAAGTTGACCCCTTCGTGAAAGTCGCCCTGGCTGGTGGCGCCGTCGCCGAACGTGCACAGGGTGACCGATCCCTCGCCGCGGAGCTTGGCCGCATACGCGATTCCAGCCGCCTTCGGCACCCAGCTCGCGACAACCTGGGAGACCGGCGCGATCTTCAGCCGCGGATAGCTGTAGCAGCCGCCGGGGATGTTGCGACCCGCCGACAGCGGATCGCCGGCCTTGGCGAAAACGGCGAGCATCCACTCCTTCATGGTCAGCCCGCGCACGATCGAGTTGGCGAGGGCACGGTAGTGCGGCACCAGCCAATCGTTAGGCGCGAGCGGGGCGGTGCATGCGACCTGGATTCCCTCATGGCCCCGGCTGGACCCGACAAACGGCGCGCGACCCTGCTTCACCAGGATGTGCATGCGGTCGTCGAGCGCTTTGGCCATGCACATCCACCGATGGAGCTGGAGGTACTCGGCCTTCGTCCCCGCCGGCGCCGCCACCGTCTTGGCCACTGCCGCTCAGTCTAAGCAGCAGCGGGCCTTGAGATTCTTATCCTTTGTCGAATCGATTCTTATGGCCGGCCAGCGCTCGCGCTATGTCCACCACCTCATCGGCGGTCAGGCCGAGCTGGTTCAGGTGCGCGTAGTAGCGGCGGTGAAAGTCTGAGAAGTCGCTACGCTCCGCCCGCTCCTCGCGAATGCGCTTGACCTCGGTCAAAACGTTGGCGACGAGCTCGGGCTCGGGCCGGATACCCGCCTCACGCAGCGCATTCTCGATCGACAAAGCACCCGAGTGCTTGCCGTAGACGTAGCGCACCTCGGTGCCCAGGTCGTCGGGCGGGATGAACTGGTAAATGGCCGGGTGGATCAGCATCCCGGCGGTGTGGATGCCGGACTCGTGGCTGAAGACGTTGAGGCCGATGCCCGGCTCGGTCGGCTGCACGGGAATGCCGCTCACCCTCTCGAGGTGGCGCGCGAGGTCGCGCAGCTTCTCGTACTTGAAGTGCGGGATCTCGATCCCAAAGAGGTAGCGGAGCTGCATCAGCACCTGGTGCATCGGTGCGTTGCCGGTTCGCTCCCCGATTCCGTTGACGCTCGTCGTGAAGACCTCCGCGCCGGATCCCAGCGCCATCACGGTGTTCCACGCCCCCAGGCCAAGGTCGTTGTGGAAATGCACCACCAGCGGCGCTCCCGGAGCGGCGGCCTTGATCCTCGGGATGTACTCGCGAACCGCGAATGGCGAGTAGCAGCCGACTGTGTCAGGCGTTGACGGGCGTGTCCCGCCCGCCTTCAGGCCTTCGCGATGAATCTCACCGATATAGTCGACGTCCGCCCGGCTGCCATCCTCGCCGCCGAATTCGATCGACGTTGCACCCAGCTCGCGCGCATAAGCAATCGCCTCGCACATCATCCTGAGATTTGCCTGCCGGTAGTACGAAACCGGCAGCTCCAGCCACTCCGACTCGGGAATGCCCTCGCGGTGCAGCAGGGTCTTGCCGAGCTTGTACTTCACGTGCAGATCGGAGGCCGACGTGAAGATGAAGTAGGTGACCTCGTCGCGCTTGTGACCGAGAGAGTCGATGACACGCATCGTGGCGTCGATGTCGCCCTTGGTCGAGCGCATCATGCAGACGAGCTCGAGATCGTGGCGCAGCTCGCCGCGCTTGCGGCCCTCGAGAACCAGACGCAGTGTTTCGCGCTCGCTCTCCGAGACGTACGGGAAGCCGACGTCCATGATGTGAACGCCGATGTCGGACAGCATTCGAGCGAGCTCGTACTTGTCCTTCGGCGAGATCGCGACACCCGGCATCTGCTCGCCGTCACGAAGTGTGTCGTCGTAGACGCGGATCTTGCCAGCCGGCGGGAACTCGAGGTCGTGGGCGAATCGAGTGGGGTCGCGAGCAAGGTCTGCCAGCGGTTCCTGAAGCTCGACGGGCTTTACCCCGTCCATCACCCGCTCAGTCCTTCAACCTCTTGACAACCGCGTCCCCGCACTCGCGGGTGGACAGGTTTCCACCAAGGTCGCGCGTGCACTCACCCGCGCGAATGACCGATTGGACCGCACCCTCGATCGCATCTGCCATTTCTGGATGACCCAGGTGTTTGACCATCATAGCCCCGCTCAAGATGGCCCCGATCGGGTTGACGATCCCTCTCCCGGCGATGTCCGGAGCGGTGCCGTGCACCGGCTCGAACAGGCCGCGTTTGGTCACGGGGTTGATGTTTCCAGAGGGCGCGATCCCCATGCCACCGATCAGCTCTGCGGTGAGGTCGGAGAGGATGTCGCCGAACAGGTTGCCGGTTACGATCACGTCGAACTGACTCGGATCCTTGACGAGCTGCATTGCCGCAGCGTCGACAAACAGATGACGTGTCTTGACCTTAGGATGCGTGGCCGCAACGGCCTTCCAGCGTTCCTGCCACAGCCCGCCCGCGAATGTCATCGCGTTTGATTTGTCGACCATCACCACCTCGTGTCGCGCAATCTCGAACGCGTACTCGAGGATTCGCGTGACGCCGAAATGAGTGTTCACATCTTCCTGGACCGCAATCTCCTCGATCGTCCCCTTCTTGAAGCGACCGCCCATTCCCACGTAGAGACCCTCGGTGTTTTCGCGTACGACCATCAAGTCCACCGGCCGGCGCTCTTCGCGGCGCAGCGGCGAAAGGCGGTCGTCGTACAGCCTGGCCGGGCGCAGGTTGACGTACAGGTCGAGCTCGAAGCGAAGTCTCAGCAACACGCCGCTGAGGTATGCAGGGTCGGGAACGCGTGGATCCCCCACCGCCCCAAAAAGAATCGAGTCAGCGGCTTCGAGCTGCGGCCACACCTGGTTCGGGATGGCGACGCCGGTCCGTAGGTAAGCCTCCGCGTTGACCTCGAACTCCTCGAACTCAAAATCCGCGCCGGCCGCGCGAAGAACCTTGATCGCCTCGGGCACGACCTCCTTGCCTGCTCCGTCGCAGGGAAGGACGGCGATCTTCGTCACTCGGCGGGGACCGTGACGCGAGCTCGGTCGCGCAGCTTGTAGCGCTGGATCTTGCCGGTCACCGTCTTGGGCAGCTCCGGCACGAACTCGATCAGGTGCGGGAACTGATAGCGCTGGAGGCGCGTCTTGCAGTGCTCCTGCAGCTCGGAGACCAAGGCGTCTCCGCCCGTCACCCCGCCTTTGGTGATGACGAAGGCCTTGATCCGCGTGAAACCTTCGACCTCTATCCCGACGACCGCGCTCTCGGCGACAGCGGGATGCTCGAGGAGCGCGGATTCGATCTCGATCGGCGAAGCCCAAAGGCCGCTGACCTTGATCATGTCGTCGGACCTTCCCTCATACCAGTAGTAGCCGTCCTCGTCCACTCGGTAGCGATCGCCGGTGAAGAACCAATCGCCGAGCACTGATCGTTTGGTCTTCTCGTGCTGGGCCCAGTACAGCGCAAGAGCGCTGTCGCCCTTCACGTAGAGGTCGCCCGCTTCGCCCTCAGGAACAGCGTGGCCTTCGTCGTCGAGGATTTTCAGCTCGTACCCGGGGACCGGCTTGCCGCTCGACCCGGGCCGCACATCGCCGAGCCGGTTGGAGCAGTAGATGTGCAGCATCTCGGTCGAGCCCACGCCGTCAAGGATGGTCAGGCCATACGTGTCGTGCCACCGCCGCCAGACCTCGGCCGGCAGCGCTTCGGCTGCGGCGACGCAGTGGCGGATCGACGACAGGTTGCGGTCACGAGAGCCCTCGAAGTTGAGGATGGCGTTGTACAGAGTCGGCGCTGAGAAGAACAACGTCGGCCGGCGCTTCTCGATGGTGTCCAGGACGGTCGCCGGCGTGTTGCGGCCCGCGTGGAGGACGGTCGATGCGCCGACCCAGTATGGAAACGTCAGGTTGTTGCCGAAGCCGTACGCGTGGAAAAGGCCTGTGGTGGAGAAGGTGATGTCATGCTCGGTGATCCCCAGCACCTGTTCGGCGTAGGTGACGCAGGTATACGGGATGTCGTGCTGGAGATGGACGACGGCTTTTGGCTTGCCGGTCGAGCCTGAGCTGTATAGCCAGAAAGCCATGTCGTCCCGACGCGTCCGCGCGGGCTCTGTCTCCGCGCCGGGTTTGATCTCGTCGGCACGCAGGAGTCGCGGTGCGTGGGCAGCGCGATCCACAGCCGGCCGGAGCTTTTCCTCGGTGTTGGCGTCGACGATGACGACGCGCGCCAGGGAGTCATCGATGTAGTGGTCGTAGTCCTCCGACCGCTGGAGCAAAGGGTTGACCGGGACCGGCACGGCGCCGAGCCGGATCGCGCCCAGAAAGGCGGCCACCCAGCCGGGGCTGTCGTAGGCGACGATGAGGACCCGTTCCTCGCGGCGGACGCCAAGCTCGGCGAGGGTCGCCGCGGCACCGCATGAAAGCCGGTGCAGATCGGCATAGGTCATGTCTCCGACCGCGGACGCGATCGCGACCTTGCCCGCGCGGCCGGCCTTGAGGTTGCGATCGAGGAGGTCGGCCCCCACGTTGTAACGCTCCGGCAGCTCGAGCCCCATCCCCGCCATCAGTTTAGATAGCCGGGTGGCGGATGGCCGGTTGGTCCTGGTCTACGACGGCGAGTGCGAATTCTGCAGCCGGCTGGCGCGTTGGGTGGAGCAGCACGATCGGGAGCATCGGGTCGTGGTGAGGCCGAGCCAGGAGTCGGGGGTGACCGATGCGCTCGGGTTGACGCAGGAGGAGGTGGGCCGGGCGGCGTGGGCGGTGGAGCCGGGCGGGAGGAGGTTTGAAGGGGCGGCGGCGATCAACCGCCTATTGCGGGAGCTCGGCGGCGCGTGGAGGTTGGCCGCGAGCCTATACGCCGTGGCGCCGCTGAGGTCAGTTGAGGATGCGTACTACAAGAGGGTTGCCCGGAGACGGAGTTGGTGGTGACGGGGCTGTGAAGGGGTGGTGTGGTAGGTCCGGAGGCCTGGAGGGAGGCTCGATTTAGCCGGCTCGCGGTAAATTCTCACTTGACATGCGGAACAGATGTTTGGTATTATTTTCCTATGCTCGCGAGGCAAGACATATGTCCATCGAACGGTGCCGAGCTCGGCGAGGAGCTCAAGCGTGTGCTTCATGAGCAGGACCTCTTAGGCCTTCGTGCCGCCAGCCTCGCGGCTCAATTTGCTCGCACAGATGAGTACGACGAGCAGGGCTACGCGAGCCCGATCGACTGGATCCGATTCAATTGTCACGTCACCAGCGTCACCGCAGCTGACCTAATCGCGGTCGGCGATAACCTGCCGCGCATGCCGGGCAGCACCCGCGCATTGGCCGACGGCGAAGTCGGGTTCGCTCACATCAAGGCCATGGCCAGGACCGCGAATGCCCTCGAGACCAAGTTCAACGAAGCGCCACTGCTTGATAAGGCGCGGGAGAACTCTCCAGGTAAGTTTCATTACCTCTGCCAGCACTACCGTCACGCTGCCGACGCCGAGAAATATGCGGCTGAGCAAGCCGAGAAGGTCCAGCAGAGGAAGCTCCACTTGAGCACCTGGATCGATGGCTCTGTGCTGATCAGCGGAGTGCTGGACCCGGAAGGCGGGGTGGCCGTGCGCACCGCTTT
>Ga0210384_10007009_pt1 | contig 11925 bp, 8 predicted proteins | sample IncBWH2MmetaG_FD_160574 | JGI IMG/M metagenome (GOLD analysis project Ga0210384, IMG submission 160574) | Forest soil microbial communities from Barre Woods Harvard Forest LTER site, Petersham, Massachusetts, United States - Inc-BW-H-2-M | ecosystem: Environmental > Terrestrial > Soil >... | reverse complement strand
ACGCAGCCGACATAGCCGAGGCCAAAGATACTAACGCGCATGTCGCGACACGACCTCCTCGCAATGAGCTTCGAACTGTTTGGTGACCTGCGTCCAGGAATACCGCTCCTCCACCAGCCGGCGGCCAGCCATGCCGAGGGCGCGGCGGTGGGCGGTGTCCTTGAGCAGGGTGACGACGGCCTGAGCAAAGTCTGTCGGGCTGTCGGCCTGGAGGAAATGCTGGCCGGACACGATGGGGAGCCCTTCGGCGCCGACACGAGTCGCCACCACCGCCTTACCCATCGCCAGGGCCTCGAAGATCTTGAGCCGGGTTCCGCCCCCGATTCGCAGGGGTACGACGTAGACCGCGGCCTGGGCCACGAAGGGGCGTATATCTGCCACCGTACCCGTCACCTGTACGCCAGCGGCGGCGCAGGCCGCCCGCAACCGGTCCGACGGGTCTCGTCCCACAACCGCCAGCGAGATCCCAGGGACTTTCCGCCGGAGCTCCGGCAGGATCGCGGCGACGAAGTACAACATGGCGTCCTCGTTCGGATACCAATCCATTGAACCCGTGAACACGAGCGCGGCCGGAGCCTCGGCCGCGCCGTTCGGGTGAAAGTAGGCCGTATCCACGCCGGTCCCGATGGCCCTGATGTCGGCGTCGGGAGCGTTGGCGACCAGAAGGGCGCGATCGGCCTCGGAGACGGCAACCGTGAGACCGACCCGAGCGCAGGCCTTGGCCTCGTACTGTCGCATCTTACGCCATTCCAGCGCAAGCATTGCCCGGCGCCACGGCCGCTTTTCGACCTCGTGAAGCCGTTTCCAAATCATGTACTCGACGTTGTGCTCGAAGAGAACGACCGGCGCGGACGTGCGGATCGGCAGGTTCGGCATCGCCACGAGGAAATCCGCCACGCACAGATCCACACCCTCCTTCATCCGCTCGCGGATACGAGCGCGCACTGCCGGGATCCGCCACCGCCAGAGGTCGGCCGGGTACGGCGAGGCCCAGGATCTGGCCACCGCCAGGGCGAAACGGGCACTGCCCTGCTTGGGGAGCGTGTAGGGGAGGGATTCAACCCGCTCGCATGCGGATAGCCGAATCCTGAGACTCGCCGCCTCGTCAGCCGGGTGCCGCGTGGTAAGCAGGCTGATTCGATGTCGTTGCGATAACTCGCCAATCATGTGCAGACTTCGAAGCCGGCCGCCCGTCGTCGGGGGCCAGAGGCCGCCGACCTTCACCCAGAGAATCCGCAGCGGTCTCATGCCGACCCGACCGTGGCCGGGTCTTCGCCGTCGACGAAAATACGCTGCCAGATCTCCAGGTTCAGCAGGAGCCAGAGCCGATCGGCGTGGTTCGCGATGCCCGCCTCGTGCTCGGCGATGACGCGCTCGAGGGGCCCGCGTGCGAGCATCCCGCGCGCGCGGGCGCGCGGTCCGAGAATGGTATTCCGAATGAACGGGGCGAATCGCTCGCGGGCCCAGCGCCCGAAGGGCACCGGGAACCCCAGCTTCCGACGGTGAAGAATCTCTCGGGGGACGCGATCTCGCAATGCCTCACGCAGGATGGCCTTGGTCGTCAGCCCACGGATCTTGAACTGGGCCGGCGTCCTAACCACATGCTCCACCAGCTCGTGATCCAGGAAGGGCACCCGGCTCTCGATCGAGGCCGCCATGCTCATCTGGTCTTGCTTCATCAGGAGCTCGACCAGGTAGGTCTGCAGATCGGCATGGCTCATCCGCTCGAGGGTCGAACCTGGCGCCTGCTCGAAGCAGCGAAGCTGCTCGCGGTAGGGGTCCATCGCATCCACGAGCTGGCGGTCTACAAGGAGGGAGCGCCGCCACGGGTCGGAGAAGACCGAGAAGTTCTCGTAGCAGACCGCCCGGACACCGGGATCGAGAGCCAGAAAGCTCCGGCTGGCGTACCGGCGGAGGGAGCGCGGCAACGAAGAGACCGCATGCCGGACCCCGCGGCGAAGGGCCGGCGGCGTCCAGGCTCGATAGTGGCGACCGAGCTGCTCGTTCCACGCGGTGAGCCGGTACCAGTTGTAGCCGAGGAACAGCTCGTCCGCGCCCTCGCCCGTCAGCACCACCTTCACGTGAGCGTGGGCGAGCTGGGACACCGCATTGAGCGCGATGCTGGAGGGGAACGCGATTGGCTCGTCCTCGTGCCAGACGAGCCGCGGGAGCGACCGGAAGAACTCATCCGGCGAAAGGACCACCTCGTGATGCTGCGCTCCCACCGCCTGCGCCGCCAGCCTCGCGAAGGGGAGCTCGTTGCTCGCGGCGTCGTCAAAGCCCACTGCAAACGTGCGAAGGCGGTCGCTCGCCATGGGGGCCATGAGGGCGGCCAATCCGCTGGAGTCGAGGCCTCCGGACAGGAAGAGGCCGAGGGGTACGTCGCTCATCAGATAGCCGCGGACGGTCGCCTCGAGGCGGGCCCGGAGCTCGTCGGCTCGCTGGGCGAGCCCCGCCGATGAATCGTCCGTGCCGGTGGGCAGCGACCAGTAGCGCTGGCGCCTCGGGCCGCCTTCCAGCGACCAGGTCAGGACGTGTCCGGGCGGTAGCTTCCGGATGCCCTGGAAAAACGTCTCGTCTCCGGCCAGGTACCGCGTTGCGAGAAATTCCGGGAGCGCCGCGTAGTTCACCGTCGGACGCTCGGAGGTAACCGCCAGGATCGCCTTGATCTCGGACGCGAACAGTAGCTCCCGGTCGGTCACGCAATAGTACAGGGGCTTGATGCCGAGCCGGTCGCGCGCGAGGAGCAGCCGCTGCCGCGATCGGTCCCAGAGGGCGAAGGCGAACATGCCCTGAAGCGACTCGACGCAGCTGTCCGAGTCTTCCTCGTAGAGGTGCAGGATCGTCTCGGTATCGCTACGGGTCTGGTAGTGATGTCCCTTCGCCTCGAGGCCGGGTCGCAGGGCGGCGTGGTTGTAGATCTCACCGTTGTAGGTGATCCAGACCCTATCATCCTCGCCCGACATCGGCTGCTGGCCGCCCGCGACGTCCACGATGGCCAGGCGGCGGTGCGCGAGACCGACAGGTCCATCGATCCAGAGCCCCTCGCCGTCAGGCCCGCGGTGGCGGAGCACGTCACGCATGCGCTTGAGGCGAGCCTCCTCCACCACGTCGCGCGGGTTGAACCGGACAATCCCTGCGATGCCGCACATGGCTCAGCTCACATCCCGCCGCCGAAGGGAGCAGCGCACTGAGCCGGTCAGGAACTCTCGCGTCAGCGGATTGGCCAGCGCACGCAATCTCCGGATTGGGACCATTTCGAACGTTTCGAACCGGAGCGGGCTCCTGGCCACGAGGCGCCGAAATCTGCGGATCGTCATCTGGTTGAGGCCACCCTCGACTTCACCGAATCGTGTAGCGCCGTCCTGTTTGAAGCGAGACCTCCAACGGATGAGCGCTTTCTCGGTGAAGATCAAATGGGCCCAGGGGACTTCCGAGAAGAGATGGCCTCCGAGAGGGTGGAGCCAGGTCGGGCCGAACGCGAGAAGGACACGGCCACCGGGCTCGACCATCCGGCTCATGGTCCGGAGCACGTCCTCAGGGTCGCTGAAGTGCTCGAACCCGTCCAGCGAAACGACGAAGTCTACCGGCTCGTCGGTCCGGGTGACGAACTGGCAGCGTTCCGCCACACCAGCATCCTGTGCCGCTCGACGGGCGGCCTGGAGCGAGTGGTCCAGAATGTCGATGCCGATCACGCGGGCGGCGCCACGCTTGGCCATCTCGATCGCCTCGTCACCGACCCCGCAGCCGAAGTCGGCCACGACGGCCCCGGCAATCCGTCGCCAGATGCTCTCTCCGAACAGGACCTCGAGCTTGCTCCGACCTCGGTACGCGCTGCCGTCGCAGTATCCCTTTCGAGCAGCACGTTCGCCAAGGTGACGGAGGAGATGATCCGCCAGCGGCCCGCCGATTAGCCCGGTGTGGATCATAGCCGGGAGGGATGCCCCGGGAAGGTGTCCGTCCAGTTCGGCTCGAGGCCATCGTCAAAGGAGAGGCCGCGAAGGCATCCTCCCTCGGTGACCTGTGACACGGGCGGAGGTGACGCGACCAGCGTATCGGTGGGAAGCAGCAAGGTCACGATGCGCAGCGGCAGCGGACCGGTGACCGAATAGACGAGCATGGGCGCGGGCTGGTGATCGCCGTAGTCGGACGCCACCCAGCCCTGCCTCGGGTGGGTCTCCCCCTCGAGGATCGCCGCCTTCAACGCGCTGGTGGAGAATGCATGAAGGAGGAGGCCCTTCTGCGTCCCGCGTCCGGCTCGCACCCATCCGCTGGGGTCCAGGGTGACCGACATCGGCGCAAACTGGAAGCGCAGCCGCACGCGATGTTCGGCGGCGCCCTCCAGGTCATCCACGATAACGCAGTATCGCGGCTTCATGAGGAACACCGTTCGCCGATGAACGACCGGATCTTGGAGCCGGCCGTAGGCATGGTGCTCCGCGGCTGCCGCGTCGAGGTCTGGAGTCGAAGTCCAGCGGATAATCTGAGCTCGAGGGCGGCTCACCCAGCCGAAGGGCCCGCGGGGCACGGCCTGGCTGACTTCATCGATCTCTATCGTGCTGTGGGCCACGGTCCCTCGATAGTAGTCGCGCCAGCCTTCATCCGCCGTGTAGCAGAAGGTTCCGGGATCGACGATGTAGGACTCCCCGCGGAACGAGGCCTCGACACTCAGAAGATCAGCGTGTCCATGTCCGCCGCTGATGCGGCAGCCTAGTGGCCCGCCGTCGAGAATCACCTGGTCCGCCTCGCGGTCCCAACCAGTGCGCATGACGGCGTAGCCTCCGTCGGGGAGCAGGCGCGAAGGCGCCTGGGCGGGGAGGCCGGGCGCAAGACGGTCAAAGACCTGGCCCCCTTCGACACCCAGCAGCCACAGTACTTCGGGCATCAGCCCGCCGGCCGCCCAGGCATAATCGCGACGCTTCAAGGCGGTGGCCGCGGTCGCGAAGATTCCGCTTGGATCTCCGGGTTGGCGGGGCTCGAGCGGCAGGAGCCGACCACCGTCGGCGTCACCGACCTGGGGCAATGAGCCGTTCGGCCGACGGAGGGCGAGGAGGGCGTCGAGCAGGGCCTCCAACCGCCGGATCACGTCGTCGGGGATGAGGATCCGATTCCTCGAGGCGAGCATCACGAAGTGGAGGTAGATCTCAGCCGTGTAGCCCTGGTAGCACGTCGACTGCTCCATGTACACGCCGTCGGGAAGGATTTGGCGACCGGCTTCCCGGATCAGAATCTGGATCCCCTGTTGCCGCCAGCGTGAGGCGGCGGGCAGGAGCGGGAAGACTGTACCCGCGTAGAAGAGCCCGAGCGCTTCACCGGTAAGGTGCGTGTTGGGCGAGAAGTAGTGGGACAGGTACCGCTCGATCCGCGAAGCGTGGCGCGCGATACCTTCGACGATATCCGCCCGAAGCTGCGGCGTCAGAACCGCCGACCCCCCGAAGAGTGATAGCGACCAGCACCACGAGATCAGCCGGAAGGCTACCTCGAGGCTGCTGGTCCAGTTGATGCCCATGCCCAGCGGGTTGGCCTTACGCCAGTCGCGGATCGTGTCCGCGAACATCTCCGCATAGCGCTCGTCGCCTGTGAGGCGATAGGCCTGGCCGAGGCGGACGAGCCATTGATGGCGGCTGAGCTCCCACACGACTTTGCTGTCGCCAACCGTTGCCGCATCAAGGGGATCGAGCAGGGTCCAGTGGAGCCGTGGTGCGCGGCGGCGTGTCACGGGATCGAGATGCCAGTCGATCGGATCACCAAAAGACAACCGGCGATATCCGAGCAGATCGAACCGCTTCTTGAGCGCGTGGTCCGCCGCCGCGACAATTCGCGGGCCACTGTCCGGGCATCGCTCATGGAGGATCGTGGGCACTCGGGGATCGCTAGCCCCGGGGAAGAAGCGGCCCGGTATCTCCTCCAGGCACTGGGCGATAACATCGGCCGGGATAGCACCTCCCAGACCTTTACGGTGCCCGACTTGGCGATCGAGCCACTTCGAGAGCTCATGCCGGGCGCGGCATGAGAGCTCGGCAAAGCTCATGCGGACTACGCGGGGGAGCTTCACCGGGTTGTCAACTCGACGCCGCGGGCCGCCGCGGAGGAAGGAGCTGCGCGTCGTCGTCGCCCGGGCTCGCCAGCTCGGAGTAGAGCTGCCAAAGGCTCCGAGCCGGCTGGTCATGGGGCGTCCGGGCCGGCGACGATCCTGCGGGGGGCGCGGCCAGCACCTGCCTGAGCCTAGCGACAAGATCGGACACGTCACCCTTGCGGAAGAGCGCCACTCCCTCGGGCCGGAAGGCTGTATCGCTGGCGACGACCGGAACACCGAAGGCGAGGGCCTCGCGCACCGTGATCGCGTCACCGTCAACGAAGGTGGACCGAACGACCACGTCGGCCGCGCGGAGGAAAGCCAGGCACCGGTCGTGCGATACCTCGCCCAGGCAGACTGCACGACGGGCGAGTCCCAGCTCGTCGATGAGCGGGCGCGTCCTGAGGCCCACCTGCCACCCCATCAGGACGACCCCTACGCCTGGAAGGAGCGCGACGAGCTGCTGAACCGCGCGGAGAACGATTGCCAGCCCCCGCTCCGGCTCCTCCTCGCCACCGGCTACCGCGACCAGAAGAGGCTGAAACTGCTGGATGAGCATGCGGTCCGACGGAGCCAGCTTCGCCGGACGCCCGACTCCGAGGAAGGCGGGAATGATCGTCGTATGGCCGCCGGCGATCCCCAGGCGCTGGACCGCGCAAGAGATTTCGCTGTTGACGCAGACGATTCGCGCGAAAGGCGCGAGGATCCACTTGGCGAATCCACGCCGAGTCATTCCGAATCCGGCGAGATATCCGGGGAGGAGCCCCGAATGAAGGGTGAGGACAGCAGACGTTCCCCGCACCCGAGCGGCAAGACTCGCTACCAGGATCATCAGCCAGCTCTTTCGGCTGTGCCCGTTCGTGTGCAGGTGCAGGATCGAGCTCCGGTCGGCCAGGGTGAACAGCTTCCACAAGAGGGCCCACCGTCGCGTGGCACTGTGGTACTCGGGCCTCGGGCGCGCGTGCCGGTTGAGGTTGAGGATCTCGACCGCCAGACCGTGGTCGCGCAGGAGCTGGGCGAGCTGCTTCACGTGAACGGGCTCACCCGCGAACGGCGGGGGATAGAAGCCGGCCAGAACCGCGCGCGTGATCTTCATGGCCACCGCATGGCCTCCCGCGGGATGGGAGCGCCGCGTACGGTGTTGAGCGCCCGACAATAGAACCCGTCGATGCGCTCGAGCATCCGGTCCATGCCGAACTCGGCGAGGGCCCGGGCGCGGCCCTGACCGCCCATCTCGGTGGCGATGGCCGGCGCCTCGATCAGTCTCAGGATGGCTTCGGCGAGTGCCGGCGCATTGCCCGGCTCCACGAGCAGGCCAGTCCGATGGTCGTCGACGAGACCCGGCGTACCCCCCACCCGCGTCCCGACGACCGGCAGGCCGGTCGCCATGGCTTCGAGGACCACATTCGAACAGGCTTCACTCAGCGAGGCGAGGACGAAGATCTGACACTCCTTCAGCGCCTGCGCCGGCTCTCGCGTGGCCCCTCGCATCTCGACGCTGCCCGTCAAACCCAGCGTCAGGATTCGCGCCTCGAGGTAGGTTCGGAGTGGGCCGTCACCCCAGATGACGAACCGGGTCCGGGGAGCCCTTCGTGTGACGATGGCCGCCGCCTCGACGAGCTGTACGAGCCCTTTTTCTGGGCGAAGATTCGCCAGCGTCGCAACCGTCGTCACTTCGCCGCTGTTCGACGGCGCCGCCACAGGTTCAAACCGCGTGAGATCAACGCCGTTGGGAACCACTCCGAGTCGTTTCTGTCGCGCGACCCGCGTGCGGGCCAGGCGCACGGCGATCGCCTCAGAGTTCACGAGGATGTGCGTGGCGAGTCCGAGGGCCGTGGAGTGAATGGACTGCTGGCCCCGGCTCCGCAGGTCACCCATATCGCGCTGGCTCGCAATCACCGCGGGTGTCCGAGCGAATCGCGCCGCCGGCACGCCGACGATGTTGCTGTAGAAATCGAAGCAGTGGACCAGCCGCACGGCGTGACGCCGTAGATAGGCTGCCAAACGCAGAATGGCCACCGCGAGCTCGGGCGACTTAAACGATGAAGGCCCCAAGCTCCAGGGTTGAAGGCCTACGCCCTCCAGGCGGGGGCGCAGCGGACCCTCGGCGCGCACGCACGCGACATGAAGGTCCCAGCGCGAACGATCGAGCCCGCAGGCCACCTCCGCGAACTGTCCCTCGGTACCCCCGAGGTTCAGGGTGTCGCCCAGGAGGAGCACGGGAGGCCGTGGCCCGCTCATGCTATCGGACCGAAAAGCCGTCGAACGGCCCGATTGAGTACCACGAGCGCCCAAAGCCGATCACAGTAGTCCCGGCGGCGTGTCTCCGCGAAGCGATCAAGAAGCCGGCTGATCTCCGTGCGCCGAATACCGACGCCGGCCAGCCACGACGTGTCGGCCAGCTCATCGCGGAAAAAGCCGGGGATCGAACCCGAGAACCAGGATTCCAGGGGAACGGTGAAGCCTTGCTTCGGTCGCGTGAGGACGTCCGCGGGTACCCGGCCCTCGAGCGCGCGCTTGAGCAAGAACTTGGTCTTGCCATCGCGGAACCGCAGGTCCGGGGGTAGCGAGCAGGCGAACTCGACGAGCTGGTGGTCGAGGAGCGGAACGCGGGCCTCCAGCGAATTGGCCATGCTCATCCGGTCCACCTTAGTCAGGATGTCCCCGGGCAAGTAGGTCTTGAGGTCCAGATCCTGAATCCGCGAAAGGGGGTCAAGATCGAGGTCGGCCAGGGACGCGATGTCCACCCGAGACGCGTCGCCATCGACCATCACGTCGCGCAGTACCTGCTGCGGGAAGAGAGAGATCGCGTGGATGTACCGCTGCAGTCGGGGCAGCGACAAGTTGTGGAGCGTGTTCTTACCGCCACCAACGGGCAAGATCGAGCTGAGCGCCCGCAGGGGGACGCCGAGGCCCAGATCGCCGAACAGGCCAAAGTGGCGCCGTCGATGATCGACGACGTAACGATCGTACCCGGCGAACAGCTCGTCCCCGCCGTCGCCGGAAAGCACAACCTTCACATGCTGCCTCGCCAGTCGCGAGACCAGGTAGGTTGGAATGGCCGAGGAGTCGGCGAACGGCTCATCGAAGCTGGACAGCAGCTCCTCGAGGACCTTGAGGTCGTTGGGCTCGACGAGAAGTTCGTGGTGCTCGGTACCGCAGGCCTCGGCGACCTGCCGGGCATGGGGCAGCTCGTTGTACCGGTCCTCCAGGAATCCCACCGAGAAGGTCTTGATGGGCCGGCGGGAGGCCCGGGCCATGATGGACACGACGGCACTGGAATCCACTCCTCCGCTGAGGAAGGCTCCCACCGGCACATCGCTGACCATGTGAAAACGGACAGCTTCCTCGAGCTTCCTCCACAGATCCTCGCCAGCCTGCGTCTCACTCCCCGGCGCCGCCCCTGGAGTGAAGTAGCTGGTCGCTTGCCAGTACCGCCGAGGCAGAGCCGGGCGCCCGGAACGGATGGTCAACGTGTGTCCCGGCGACACCTTTGACACCCCGTCCAGGATGCTGAGAGGGTCCGGCACGTAACCGTACTCCAGATACGCGGCCAGCCCACGGCGATCGAAGCGTGGGCTGAGCCACGGGCTCTGGACGAGCGCTTTCAGCTCCGAGCCGAACAGAAAACCATCCGGGGTGGCCGCATAGTACAAAGGCTTGATCCCGAGGCGATCGCGCCCGAGGAGGAGCTCCCGGCGGGGCCCGTCCCAGATGGCGAACGCAAACATCCCGCGCAAGGGCTCCACGCAACGCTCGCCATACTCCTCATAGAGGTGCACCAGCACCTCGGTGTCGGAGGACGTCGCGAAACGATGGCCCCGGGCGATCAGCTCCGCGGTGAGCTCCCGGTAGTTGTAGATCTCACCGTTGAAGACGACCCAGAGGGTGCCATTCTCGTTGCATATGGGTTGGTCGCCGCCCTCGAGGTCGATGATGCTGAGGCGGCGCATCCCCATGCCGAAGGGCCCGGCCAGGTGGTCGCCCCCGCCGTCCGGGCCACGGTGCGCCAGGACGTGGGCCATCCGCTCCAGGACTTCAGCCTGAATCGGCCGCTCGCCGTCAGTGCTGAACGCGCCGTAGATACCACACACGCGGCGTGACCTCTCTCTGGCCAGGCCGCCGCTCCGTGTGCGCCAGAATCTGCTGGAGACATACGGCGAAAGCGGCCGGATAGTACAGGTACCAGAAGAACGCCACCGAGGCGAAGCTGCTCCCGACGGCGTACGCGACGAGCGAGGTCTGGATGGTGGTTGCGGTGAGCCAGACCTGACGGTGTCCTCGGGCCTTGCGATAGCGCGCGCCTATGACGCCCGTGATCCTGAGGACGCTGAAGAGGAAGAGGGTGTAGCAGATCATGGCCGGGAGGCCTACCTCGTTGAACACCTCAAGGTAGGCGTTGTGGTTGACCTGGTCGCGGATGGAGACGATGCCGAAGTTGCCGATGCCTACCCCGAACGTCCAACGGATGGGATTAGCTCCCGCTACTTCGATGCTGCGCGTGACGAGGTTCCATCGGGCGGTGGCACTGTCGGCCGCGGAGAGGTCGCCGCCCGACCCCTGGAAGAGGGTGAATACCCGGCCGGGACTGGAGACGACAATGGCGGCAGCCGCCAGCGCTCCGAAAACCCATGCTACCGGGGAACGTCGGGCCACCTTGACGAGGAGGAAGCCGCCGGCGACTACCATGGTGATGAAGCCGGCACGCGAGTACGTTACCACGCTGGTCACCGCCAAGAGCGCGGCGCAACCACCATACACCAGCTTGGTGAAGGGACTGGGGCGGCTGAGAGCCAGGCCGATCGCGAGGGGAAGGAGCACATTCAGGGCCAGCGCGAGGTCGTTTGGGTTTCCAAAGATGCCGCCAACCCCACCGGTCGCCCGATACCCTCCCACCAGATTCTTGCCCTGGAGAAAATCGGAGAGGCTGATCAGGGCGACGAAGGCACCGGACACGACGGTCACCTCCATCATCAACCGCAGGCGGCGGAAGGAGGTCACGACATTGATCATGAGCAGGAAGACGAGCACCGTCTTCAGAAAGACGTCGGTGAAGGCGTCGAAGCTGGCGGACGGGTCGAGGCCCACGGGGATCGACAGGACCACCAAGGCGGCCAGGGCCAGGAGGTACTTGAATGGTTTTGGCATGACGGACAGTGGACCACCACTGACCAGGCGCTCGACGAAAAAGACGGCTAGGGTGCCGATCGTCATGATCTTCACGATCGGAAAGGTGCCGATCGGCAACAGATCGTTGGGCCGGGCATAGAGAAGGACGGTGAACAGTATCAGGCCCGCATAAGCGACGGTGTGCGCGCTAGGGGCCGACCGTCGATGCGCTGACCCGGAGACCGATAGGCTCACCGGGCTGACACTTTCAGGCCACGGATGCAGATCGGCTCGTCTGCGACATAGAGATCGCTGAAGCCGGCCTCCCGAAACCAACGAAGCACCTCCGGGTAGCGATGCTTCCACTGGTAGCGGGGGCTGTACCAATCAAAAGTATCCAACCAGCGCCAGCGCCAGTCGGGATGGGGGCTGGTTGGCAGAAAAACCTGAGAGGCGCGCCCGATGAGCGGGGCCCGATGCAGAAAGTAGAGCGGAACCGAGGCCATCGAAGCATAGTACACGACCGGGCGCGGCACACGGGTCGTGAGCGCCCGGAAGGTGTCAGAAATATATCGTGCGAGCCCACCGGCGTGGTAGACGTAGATGGCGAGGTACCCGCCCTTCCTGACCATCCCCGCGACGCGCCCGAAGGCGGCCGCGGTGTCGGGGGTATGGTGGAGCACACCAATGGAGTAGCAGATATCGAAGGTCTCGTCGCGAAACGGCAGGGCGAAGATATC
>Ga0210384_10007008_pt1 | contig 11925 bp, 9 predicted proteins | sample IncBWH2MmetaG_FD_160574 | JGI IMG/M metagenome (GOLD analysis project Ga0210384, IMG submission 160574) | Forest soil microbial communities from Barre Woods Harvard Forest LTER site, Petersham, Massachusetts, United States - Inc-BW-H-2-M | ecosystem: Environmental > Terrestrial > Soil >... | reverse complement strand
CCGTAGCACTCGCTGCCCGCGTGAGAAGCAGAAAACAAAGAGCGAAGACGACAGTCACCCGGTTGAGCGTATTGAACACGAACGTGGGGAGCCACTCAGCGTCCCAGTGTCGTCTTGCAATTGTTCCTGATTTCGTCACATCCGGGGAATCGCGAAGGCCGCCGGAGGTAAATACCAGGTTATCGACGAAGGAAATCTCGGGATGGGCCCGAGGAGAGTGGGATATTTCATTTCTGGAAGTTCCAGACTCTCGGGCGAACTGGGAGAGTACGCAGTCGAGGGGAGCGGGTTTTCGAATCGCCCGAGAAACCCTTCACGACAACCGATTTAGTGCCGGCCGGAGCATTGAATTCAGAAGTGGCAATGGTCCCACAGAACGCCTAGCGAGTGGAGGATAATCGCGTCTCCGATCGCCAATTCGTCTGCAGAGACAACAATTTTGCAGGCGTAACAAACAACTGGATTAACTGTCTGACACCAGCCCTCGTGGCGGATGATACCCTCACAGTGTTCACAAGCTGCTTGGGCGTAGTACCTGTTGCTGTGATACGAGGCTGCTTCGTTGTGAGACATTCACTCATCTCCTTGGCCCCTGCCTGTCCGCCCGCAAGATCAACTGGACAAGACACTTGTTCGAGCTAGGCCGACTTCTTAGTCGGCGAGCAGAACTCTATGATCTTTCCGCAGTGCAGCGCAGGGGCACACTTCAACGGTTTCCGAAAGTTCTGCGGTACGTAAAACTCAATTACCTTTGCCATGACCACCTCTTGCTCTATGAGCCCCTACGGCGGGGCTGGAATGGAATTCAGCTTTCAGGCTCCAATGGCCCTACCAAACCCATCCGCATTGACAACGTACGGACTCGCACAATTGGAGTTTGTGCAAGAGTGCTTTGCAAATGGCGCATGATCTCATCCACATAGGTTTCCCTCGAGGATCGGGCGAGAACCGGTTGGCGTCGGTCTTTCCAAATCCCTCAAGCGACGTGCGCCTCTTGCCAACATAGCCCAGGCCAGTGCTTTCATGTCCGGATCCACAGAGTTCGTAGCCCTTAGCAGTTCCTTGCCTGCGTCTTGCTGTCCGAACCTGCACCACATCACTCCACAAAGAAACACGTAGTTGCCGTCCATTTCCGTTTCCCCCTCTCCAGCGCCGGGGAACATCAGTGGTACCCAGCACTATGTTGCAACCACCTCTTCCGCTGGTCCAACTGCAATCCAACTGCCAACAGCAGCCTGTTCAAAGGAAAAACCGCTGTCTCGCCAGAATCTGGTCGACCTCGTCGTATCCTCATTACCGGTTCGCGGCCGACCAAATAGGCACGCACCCAGGTTTTGAAGCCCAAATCAAATGTGGGCAACGTACGTCGGTACACGACTGGTACACCGTCGGGCGGCGGCTTCGGCGTTAGTTCGTTCTAGTCCAGTTGATACGATGGTTGGAACGGGCGAGGGAATGGGCGGCACACCGGGTGGACTCTTCCAGCAGGATCTTTCCCACGCCCTGGGTGCCACGCGTGATCCGTGCGAGTAGGAGTTACCAGACCACCGTGCACAACCTTGGGATCCGGTTAAGCTAGGGCAGATAGAAGCGGATGGTGGAGTAGACCACGATATCGCCACCATGGGGCGTTCTGCCTATACCACTCCATAGATTGCGATGCATGTAGACAACCTGGTTCCCATATTCGATCCTGCCGTACTCACCTCGATAAAGACGATACCAGTAGCCCGCCGTCCCTTCATAGATGTTGCGATTGGCCCCGTTACAGGCATTCAGCGCCACTTCGTTCGTGCAGCTCGAGTAATCGACCAGAGGAGAACCGTAACCGGCAGCCGTCCCAGTCGGTGAGACAAATGCATAGCGTCCGGTATACTCATTCCCGCCATATGCATATAAATCAAGATGGCTATTGCGATGGTAAACAACCCCTCCCATGATCCAGCCTTGGCGCAATGGCAGCATCGCCCCGGTTGTCGGATGTAAGGTGACGTCCGGCAATCCGGAAGAGCCATAGCGTCCGATGCCTTGCCCAAAGAGGCCTTCCAGTGATAATTCCACTTTGTTGTTCACAAACGGCATGAGAGCACCAAAACCCGCGCCATAGCCTTCGGTGATATTTGTATGGCCGCTCGTCGTTGGGGTTGATGCTATTCGATCACGAAAGATACGACCCAAGGCTTTGATCTCGAAGTGCCCCCAGCCTGGTTCGAAAGCAACTTTCGCCAAAAGGTTAGGGGCTAAGGTCGTAGCTTGCCCATTGCTGTAGTTGGGTAGAAAAGGGAGAAGGTTGACACCGGTTGCAGCATTGGGGCTGGTGTTCAGTCCCATGACATTCGCGGGCACGAAATCTGCCGAATATGTGCTTTCTGGATCCTCAACTGCAAAAGCTGCCCACACCTTATTGTTGAAATTCCTGGTAACGCGAATCGCCTTCTGGCGAGTCCAAGTGAAACCAACTACGTAGTTGCCATCCTCGCCAATTGGTCTCAGTTCCGCCAGGTTTGCAATGCCTTGCCGGTTAGTAGTAAGAAGGGACCACATCTGACCGACGGTGAAGGTCCATCCTGAGGGCCTATCGAGCTGGACCCATAGTTGTCTCAGGCGTGGGGTCCAGGAACTGGATTCGAGGTAGTTGGCAGTCGGTGCTGCGCCAAGAAAATCGGTCTCGACATATCCTTTCAGCTTTGCGCTGCCTGTAGAGCCTTGGATCAATAGGGAGAGTTCCGAGTTGCGTACAGTTCCGCGAAATTCGCTCAGATGGGCGTTCGACGACCCGTTGATCGGAATCGTCGTGTAACTGTTCGCCATATCAGCATTTTCGTTGCGAGTACGGACCAGAATTGTTGATTCCAGAAAGCCGCCCGGGGTCAGCGTAGTCCCCTTGTAGTAGAACGAAGTCGGTTCTTTGGAGGCCCTCACCTCACCAAGTTGTGACCGAAGATCCTCTGTAGAAGGAGTCTGGCTCTGGGGCAGGATTGGATCAGTACTGGAGTTCTTCTCTGCAGTCTCCTTGGTCGCCTCCAAGTCCGCAATTCGATTTTGCATTTTGGCCATCTGCAAGCGCATCTCTTGGATTTGCCGCTGCAAATCGGTGATCGTGGGATCCTGATTGGCGGTTTGCGCCACGCTTCCCGCAGTAGCTATTAACATCAAGATGCTGACTAAGATAACGCTCCGACTCACGATCCTCACCTGCATACTCGCTGGTACAATCCGGCTGATCGCACAAAGCAACGTGGGCTGCGCCATCCTCGCCAGGAGAGCTCAGTTACTCAGATCTCAAGTCACCGCGTGATCCAAAGCATCGCTGGTACAGTGATGGCCAGAGCGAGTGTCGAGATCAAAAGCATCGATGCAGCCTCTGATTGGGCTGACTTATACCGCGCTGCAAAGAGCACGACAACGGTAGCCAGCGGAAAGCTGGTGCAAATCAACGCCTCGCGCGAGAACGGACTTCGGACCAGTAGTAAGCGCAGCAGGATGAACAGCATCGCGGCTTGCACGGCGACACGAGCCAGAGAACCAGCAAGGACTCCAGCAGAAAGCCGAATTGGGTGTGCAGCGAGCACGAGCCCTACACTGAAAACCGCTACGCCCGAAGTGGCGGAGCCAATTAGCTCCAAACTGCTGGTGACGACAGACGAAACGTGAATCTTCGCGACCACAACGGCGATTCCCAAGAGCGGTCCCCAGAGCAGCGGTGATTTGAGTCCGGCTTTCAGTCCGGTGGTGACCGGGTTCGCTGTCGAAGTAGTAGTCCCAGCGGCTCGGTTTTTCGCTGCGGCATCCATTTCCAGAAGCACGATCGCAAGGGGAACTGTGAGATTGATAGCCAAGGCTACAAGCGCTACAGCGCCGGCGCTGCTCGCGCCCAATATTGGTCCGAGAACGGCGAGACCAAATACCGGCGTCGCGGATGTGGCCAGCATGAGGCTATAGATAATGGATGGAGTTCCGCGCAGCGACGCTACTTGTCTAAGTGCGATCCAGGCGATGATGAAGAGGCCGAGATGCGAAAGAATCAATGCCAGAACGAGGCGGCCTTGGCCCAACAGCAGGTCCCGAGGGATACCCGTCATGCTTACGAACAGTGCTGCGGGCAAAGCAAAGGAGAGGGCCAACTTGCTGAAACCCGCGGCTTGGTCTGCATCAAAGGTATGGCGCTTGCCGGCCAAATAGCCCAGTGCAAGCACGAAAAATATTGGGAATAGCGCTCCCACGATGTTACTGATGTTCATACGGCACCTTTTCTGGCATTTGCTTAAAATTCTCGTTGCGGTCCGGCAAATTAATAAGCTAGATATAGCGTTGGAGGTCCGTGTTCTTGTGACTGAGTTGCATCATCACTCGGCTCAACTGGAGATCTTCGGCCTCAGTCACGTCAGGTACGAGGCCCACCAACCCGAGTGCTTGCTTCTCGGCCTCGCTGAACGCGGTATATTTGTTGAGGGCTGGGTCCTGAAGTAGTTCGATCCGCGCTTATTGGTCGTCATGACGTTTCTCCTTCATCTCGCTAAACCTGTGCTCCGGTCAGTCGCTCAAAGGTGTATTGTTCAGCTAGCCGTTGCCACAAATGGGTGCACCATCTTCGCCGGGTCGACCACCCGCTCGAATTCGGCTTCAGTTACAAATCCCAGCTTTAGTGCGGCCTGCTTTAGGGTGAGATCGTTATCCAGCGCGTAGTGCGCAATTTTGGAAGCCTTGTCATATCCGATCACTGGCGAAAGCGCGGTTACCAGCATCAGGGAGTGGTCCACGTATTCCTTGATCTTTTTCAAATTCGGCTTCGTGCCTTCAACCAGGAATTTGCGAAAGTTCGTGCAGCCGTCAGTCATGATGGTCACGGAGTGGGCGATGTTGAAGATGATGAGAGGTTTGTAGACATTCATTTCCAGGTATCCTCCGGCACCACCGAATCCGACGGCTACATCGTTCGCCATAACCTGCACTGCGATCATGGTCAACGCCTCGGCCTGTGTCGGGTTCACTTTGCCCGGCATGATGGAAGAACCCGGTTCGTTTGCCGGAATGATCAGTTCGGCGAAACCGGCGCGCGGACCGCATGACATCAAACGGATGTCGTTCGCGATCTTATAAAGGGAGACTGATAGGGTGCGCAGTGAAGCAGACAGCTGAACTAATGCGTCGTGTGCACCTTGTACCGCGAATTTATTTAGCGCGCTGAGGAAAGGAAGATTGGTTAGCTTCGCGATTTCAGCCGCGGCAGCTTCGCCGAACCCAGGAGCAGCGTTGATCCCAGTCCCTACGGCAGTACCACCGAGAGCGAGTTGGTAGACACCCTTCAGGGCATCCTCGATGCGGTCGAGATTGTCGCCCAGCATGCCGCCGTAGCCTGACCATTCTTCACCAAGAGTGATGGGAGTCGCGTCCTGCATGTGGGTGCGGCCTATCTTGACGACGTCCTGCCACTCTTTCGACTTCGCTGCAACGGCATCCCGCAGTGCTTCTACGGCAGGCAGAAGCTTTTCTTTGACGTTTACTGCCGCCGCTATGTTCATGGCACTAGGAAACGAATCGTTGGAAGATTGCGACATGTTGACGTGATCGTTAGGATGAACAGGCGTCTTGCTGCCCAGCGGCGTGCCCGCGAGCTGACAGCAGCGATTGGAAATCACTTCATTTACGTTCATATTGAATTGTGTACCGCTGCCGGTCATCCACACGTGCAAGGGAAACATGTCTTGGTGCTGGCCGGCGAGGATTTCGTCGCAGGTCTGAACAATGAATCTGTATCGTTTGTCGTCCAGTCTTCCACCTGCGTGGTTCGCACGGGCAGCGGCTTTCTTCAAAGTGGCATATGCGGTGATCATCTCGCGCGGCATCAGATCTTGACCGATGCTGAAGTGTTCGAGCGAGCGTTGGGTTTGCGCTCCCCACAGCTTGTTGGTTGGTACATCGACTTCGCCAAGGCTATCTGTCTCTTTGCGAACACCCATCACCATTACGTCGTTGATTGCAGCCATTTCTTTTACTCCTTCCCAAATTGTCTTGTTCGGGGCCAACCTCATATTTCACCTGCCCCGCCGAATTGGAGTTCCGTATTTGGGGAATCGCCCACAGTTGCGATTAAGCCCATTGACGAGTTTCACGCTGCGTCTGGCACGAACTGGGTATTCGCGCATTTTTTGAAGATGACGTAAGCCCGTTTCCAGGGTTCGTCATCGATCAAGCGCCATTTGTGGCCTGAACCGGTGTGGTCCTCTGCCAAGAGCACGTCACCCGGACGGAGGGTAAACGTCTCGCCGCCTACCGTGGTAAATTCGAGCACGCCTGACAACGTTATGACGTACTGAGGAATTGGGTCGTTGTGCCAGTCAAAAGTAGAATGTGGCGGCGTTTCCTTGAAGTGGATCGACTGCGCATCCACCAATTTGCCTCCATTCACACTCCCAGGTATTACGTGTGAGTTCCCATCAGGCCCCGTGTACAACCGAAAAGCGCGAATCATTTTCAGTCTCCTTGGTATTGATATCGTTGATCTTCAATATGGCTGCTGTTTCGGCGCGCACGCGTTCGCTCAATGCCGGATAGTCGATCAGAGATTGCCCGTAGGAAGGAATCACGTCCTTTAACTTGTCCACCCATCCTGCATTCGTCAGTTTGTCCCGGAAGCAGCGCTCGAGTACCTGAAGCATGATCCAGGCTGCGGTTGAGGCGCCCGGCGAGGCGCCCAGCATCGCAGCAATGGAACCATCCGATGCGGTAACGAGTTCGGTGCCGAATTGCAGGATGCCGCCGTGCACTGGATCCTTCTTGATGATCTGCACGCGCTGTCCGGCCACCTCAACTTTCCAATCGCCCTCTTTTGCATTCGGGTAGAACTCACGGAGGGCAGCGAAGCGCTGCTCAGAGGACTCCAGAACCTGGCCCACTAGATACTCTTCAAGTGCCAGATTGCTCTTCCCGACTGCCAGTAGCGGGAGGATATTTTCAGGATCGATAGAGCTGAACAGATCAAGATAGGAGCCGTGTTTCAGAAACTTTGTCGAGAAGCCTGCATAGGGCCCGAAAAGCACAGAAACTCTGCCTTCGATGTGGCGCGTGTCGAGATGCGGCACGGACATCGGAGGTGATCCAACCGCAGCTTTGCCGTAGACCTTCGCATTGTGACGAGAAGAAACCTCCGGGTTATCGCAGCGCAGCCAAATTCCGCTTACTGGAAATCCGCCATAGCCCCGCGCTTCCGGAATCCCCGATTTTTGCAAGAGAGCCAGGGACCCGCCGCCGGCACCGATAAAAACAAACTTGGTCTGCACGTATCGGTGGTCGCCACTATTCTCGTCCCTGATCTTCACACTCCAGGCATTCCCATCGCGCTGCAGATCTTGCACCCGGCTGCAGAAATGAATGGAAAATCCATCCTTCCCCCGCAGTGAATCAAGCAGATCCCTTGTGAGTGCGCCGTAGTCCACATCCGTACCGGTCACCATGCGCGTGGCTGCGACCACGTCATCAGGATCACGCCCTTCCATAACTAGGGGAATCCATTCTTTGATCTGCTTTTTGTCCTCCGAATACTCCATCCCGTAATAAAGAGGATGGCTCGAAAGCGCCGCAAAACGTTTCTTGAGGAAATTCCGGTTATCGACCCCACGCACGAAACTCATGTGAGGTACGGCATGGATGAAGGACTGAGGGTCCTTTATCGCTCCCTTCGCCACCAGGTAGGCCCACAACTGACGGGAGAGGTCAAACTCGGTGTTGACCTCGAGCGCCTTGGAAATATTGATGCTGCCGTCCGCTCTCTCCGGAGTGTAATTCAGTTCGCAAAGCGCCGCGTGGCCGGTGCCGGCGTTGTTCCATGCATTTGAGCTTTCCTGCGCCTCACTGCCCAGGACTTCATGAATTTCTATTTTCAGCTTCGGATCAAGCTCCTTCAGGATTACCGCGAGTGTAGCGCTCATGATGCCTGCACCGATGAGAACGACATCCGGGTTAAATGGGTTAGTTGTTGCGGCGTCACTAGAGCGCGTCATTAATAGTCTCCTTAATGATTTTCCATTCGAGCAGCTAACGGCCTTCGATTACTTCAGTGGGAGAGAAACCCTGCCGAAGTACCACGGTTGACTCAGATGATGTCGTCTCTGCAAGCGACACTCTTATGACATCCTGCCGCAGCAAATACACAGACACACCAAGGAGAACCAGGTCCTTCATTAGGAATGCGACCCTCTCGGTCATTGCAGGGAACCCGCCGGCCGAAGCGGCCCAACCGTCCGGCATGAAGGGAATGATTGTCGAGGTTGCGAGGAAGGAGAAACATGAGCCGAGAGCCCCGAGAATCCCCAACTTTTTGTTCCAGAATCCGGCGAGTAACAGGGCGCCGAAAAGCCATTCGGAGGCGCCAAGAAAGTAAGTTGCTCCGCGCATGCCGAAGACGGGATACATCCAGAAGATGAAAGGACCGTGAGTGAAATAGGGGATCAATGCCTGCGCCTCATACTCGAACCATTTTTGATATCCAAAAAATAGATAAATGACGACCATCACTCCGCGAAGCAAATGGTAGTCAAGGTCCTTCTTGAGAATGCCGAGCTGAATCAAACTTCTGATGATGAAATTCATAGTGCCCTCTATTGAACCGCCGTCTGCCTTTGTGCTGGTCTTGTCACTGCAATCGCTTGATCGACGCCATTTCCATGCGTCGTTTGTTTTGGTCGGTACTTCGCCGTTACGCATAGTGCCGCACCAGTTCTTGTTCCGCACGCAGCCAGTCTTCGACGTGGTGTCCGTCCTGCCGGTTCCGTGACTCGTACAAACTGAAAGCAAGTTGGGCAATCTCATCGTGTGTCGGGGACGTTCTACGGCCGGTGTACTTTCCCATGTCCCACTCACCAGTAGCGTGCGCGGCGACGATGGCAGCTACCCCTTTCATGGACTCTGCTACCTCCTTGGTATTTCTTTCTGTTCCTCTTTACGCGGCGCGTGCGGTTCCTGTGGACTGAGTGAGCCAGGTTTCGCAACGGTCTCGCCGAGTCCTGCGTTATTGCCCGGAACCGCCTTAACACATCGAGAAGCAACTGGCGTTCCAATACTGGACCATCGTTCGGAGCGGTCCAGCTCTCGGTCTTTCGCACATGGATTCAACGTGCTGACGTCGCCATCTAGAAACTTAAGCCAGCACCGTCGTGGGGACCTCTTGCGTGCTGGTTGACATTGCGACTTTGTGACGCGATTTCGACTCAGATCACTTTCGACGGCTTCGTTTGATGACCGCAATCTGACCACTTCAGACTCAGGCTGATACCTCGCGAATTGTCACTTCAGCTACGTGCAAAGTGACATAAGGTCTATCGCTGTATTGATACGTGTCTCTATATCGCCCCGTGCCCCAACGAGTCCCATCGCAACAGCGCTTCGCTTTCGCCCCGGTGCACTAGGCGCTGCTTTCGAATCCGTTGTCAAAACGATGGAGTTGGAATCATTGTTGCAAGGTACCTGACATGCCAAATGTGACTTGCACAATTCCCCGGTCAATGGAAATTGCTCTGGACATGTACATCAAACGTACGAAACAGTCTGCCTCGGCTGTTGTGACGACGGCGCTCTCGCAGTTCTTGAATCATCCGTTGCATACGCTGTTCCAGGTATCTACTTCAGGCGCCCTGGTGAGAGGCGTTTATCAGCGCGCTGTCTCAGTGGAGGTTTTGAAGCGGCATGGCGATTTCGGTCTGGGGACCTTTGACGACCTCGACGGGGAGATGGCAGTCCTCGAAGGCCGCGTCTACCAAGCCCGGGCCGACGGAACGGTTCGTGAGGTTCCTGACGGTGTGACCGCTCCGTTCGCAGTTATTACAAGATTCGAGACGGATGCAAGAGGACATATTCCGGGCGTTGGAAACTTAAGTGAGATGGTCGCTCAGTGTGACCAATACCGGGAATCAGACAATCTCTTTTTTGCAATCCGCATCGATGGCCATTTTGATTATGTTCACACCCGGGCCATGCGGGCGACAGACCAGCCTCTGGCTCAAGCAGCAGCGGTCCAGCCGGAATTCGGCTTTCGCCAACTTGATGGGACTCTCGTCGGAATATGGTCTCCGGCCTTCTCAAGTGCTTTCAGCGTACCCGGGTATCACTTTCACTTTCTTTCCTCCGACCGCACGAAAGGTGGTCATCTGCTTGACTGCAGCGGACGCAACCTTGCGATGCAGGTTGAAAGGCTAACTGAATTTCATATCTCACTCCCTGAATCGGAAGAATTTCTCAAAGCTGATCTTTCCAAAGATCCATCTGCAGAGCTCTCTTCCGCGGAAGGAATGCATAAATAAGGAATGCATAAATTTAGGAGGCAGCATGTCGCTGGCAAACAACGGGAAGGAACTGAAAAGCGGCGCAGATGTCGTTGTACGCACGCTTGAGGAGCGGGGTGTTACGCACGTGTTTGGCGTCTCAGGCGGCAAGATCGACAAAGTCTTCGATTCACTTCTCGACTCCACGATTAAGACGGTCGTCTGCCGCCATGAGCAAAATGCTGCGTTCATTGCTGGCGGTATCGGTCGCATGACTGGCAAGGCCGGCGTTGCCCTCGCCACCTCCGGGCCTGGCTGCTCGAATCTGGTCACCGGCTTGGCGACGGCCAACTCCGAAGGCGATCCCGTCGTCGCGTTGGGTGGTGCCGTTCCCGTTGCCGACAAGTTAAAACAACTTCACCAGACCATGGACTCTGTCAGTTTGTTCAAGCCGGTGACGAAATTCAGCGCGGAAGTGTCTTCGCCAAAATCGGTGTCCGAAGTGGTGACGAATGCATTTCGAACGGCAGAATCGGGCAGACCGGGAGCGGCGTTCGTAAGCCTTCCCAAAGACATCATGATCGGTCCTCCCCAATGTGACGTGATCCGCGGGCCTAAGTACTCCGCCGCTGGACCTGCCGACTATAGCGCGATTAAAGAGGCAGCCCGCTTGATCAACCAGGCGAAAAAACCTGTGGTTCTTCTCGGCCTGCTAGCGAGTAGGCCGCAGAATGCTACGGCCATCCGTGAATTGGTCCAGAGTGCAAAGCTTCCGGTAGTCGGAACATTTCAAGCGGCGGGAGCCGTCTCGAGACCTCTTTTCGATTATTTCGCCGGCAGAGTTGGAATAGTCGCAAACCAGCCAGCGGACGAACTCCTTCGAGCTGCCGACCTCCTGATCTCTATTGGCTACGACCCAGTCGAATACGAACCGGAAATGTGGAATAAGGCCCAGAAGCGACCGATCGTCCATATCGATGTGCTTCCTGCCGACCTCGATAACTCCTACACTCCAACAGTCGAGTTGCTCGGAGACATTTCTGCGACGCTGGCAATTTTGACGCCTCTTGTCTCGCACTCCGATCTCGCCCCAGAAATCAGGCGACTTCTGGTGAAGGTTGAAGAAGACCGCGAGGATTTGGCACTAATTTCGGGGAAGCTTCGTGGAACCCCCATTCATCCGCTGCGACTGGTTGCTGAATTACAGAAGTTCCTCACACCCGATGTGACTCTCTGTTCTGACATGGGCAGCTTTCACATCTGGATGGCGAGACACCTCTATAGCTTCCGCGCACGGCAGATTCTTATCAGCGATGGTCAGCAGACTCTTGGCGTCGCACTTCCATGGGCCATTGCCGCGACCATTGTGCGACCTGCGGAAAAGGTTCTCTCCATCTCGGGCGATGGCGGATTCCTCTTTTCGGCGATGGAATTGGAAACAGCCGTACGTTTGCAGTCACATTTTGTCCACCTGATTTGGATCGATGGCAGTTATGACATGGTTGCGGTGCAAGAAGCCAAAAAGTACGGGCGCACGTCCGGGGTACAGTTCGGCCCTGTCGATCCAGTCAAGTATGCCGAGGCTTTCGGCGCCAAAGGATTCATGATTCAGTCGCCAGACCAAATTACGCCTGTGCTCAAAAAGGCGTTTGACACTCCAGGGCCAGTT
>Ga0210384_10007007_pt1 | contig 11928 bp, 10 predicted proteins | sample IncBWH2MmetaG_FD_160574 | JGI IMG/M metagenome (GOLD analysis project Ga0210384, IMG submission 160574) | Forest soil microbial communities from Barre Woods Harvard Forest LTER site, Petersham, Massachusetts, United States - Inc-BW-H-2-M | ecosystem: Environmental > Terrestrial > Soil >... | reverse complement strand
GTGAAACGCGTCGATGATGCCCCACACCGTGCCGAAAAGACCGATAAACGGCGTGACCGCCGCGGTGATGGCAAGCCAGGGAACATTGCGTTCGAGGCGCGTGATTTCTTCCGAGGCCCCAATCTGCATGCCGCGCTGAATCGCCGTGACATTGCGCAACACACCGGAAGAAGTGGCCTGGCGCTTGTACTCTTCAAATCCGCCTTCGAACACGCCGACCAGCGGGCTGGGTTTGAATTGATCGGCCACAGCCGCAATATCCTGCAGGCGCTGCGCTTTGCGGAAGGCGCGCACGAAACGCCCGCTCTGGGTGCGTGCGCGTCGCAACAGGCTCCACTTGGTCAGGATGATCGCCCACGAGATCAGGCTGAACGCTAACAGCGCGAGCAGCACAAGTTTGGCTACCGCACCGGTGTTGGAAATCATGTCGACGACTTCGCCGCCAACAAATGCCGCCAGCAAGGGGAAAACGTGCATCGGGGTTTTGGAGAACGCCTGAGTTGATTATAGATGAACCACCTGGCAGTCTCGGGGCACGTATCCGATCCGGCAACGGTTCTTAGGAAGTGAGTTTCAAGGTTTCGAGCTGCGTGGATCGCTGTTGCTGAATGCGAACTTCACGGCCATGGAATCCAGGTACGGCGATTCCAAAGGCGTGAAGTGGAGCGCGTTCACCTGAAATACGACATAGAAAGCATCGACTTTAAAGATTCGCTTCGCCCGAATCGGCACCGATCCGAATTGGTTCGGATCCAGGGAGCACAGATTGCGGCGAGAATCCTGGGTTGAATCCTGGGTTGAATCCTGCAATGGCTTCTGCGGCATTGCCAGAACATTGTTGAAGGCGGTGTGGTGCAGGTCTCGGAGTGCAACCCGCCAGGAGGTAATCTTGGTGTCGCCTTCCGGTCCTTGCGGCGAGATGGTGAGCTCATAGCGATCCTCACCGCGCGAATCTTTGATGCGCTCATGGTAGGTCGCATTTTCGGGCGTCAGTTTGACGTCGAAACTTTCCTCGGTAATGCGCGTGGCGCCTTTGCGGAAGCTCTCGGCGTAGATGGTGGGGGGAGTGCTCTGGCCGCGAACGCCAGGAAGCACGGCCAAAGCCAGCAAGGGAACGATCTTGCGAATCATTTTCTTTCCACCACCTCTGCGGACGCGTCGTGGCTTAGCGAATCCTGGACCGCCGCATTCACGATCATCAGGTTAAGCCGGTTGCACAGAGCGTGGGCGGCACGGCTGCTATTGCGCGCCAAGCGCAGCACTCGCGGCCACAACCAAGGCCGCAGTATGGCGTAGAGCGCGAACTTGCTCTCGGAGAATCGATCTTTGGAATCGACGAACTGCTCCATTTCGGGGAAGGCAAAATCCGCTTCGTCGGAGATGACTTTCACGGCGGCAAAGGCAATCCCTCGGGCCTCTGCCGCCCGAGCCACCGCGGCGGCTTCCATATCGACCGCTTGCGCCGCAAAGGAATCGCGCAGCTTCGCTTTTTGCGCGGGCGTTGCGATCGACGCAAAGCTGACGAGCACGCCGTCACCCGCATTCTGAATTACGCTGCTTCCGTCGCCGCAATTGATGATGCGACGCGGCTGCAAGACATCACCTACGCGCAGTGCAGGATCGAGAGCACCGGCAAATCCTGCGGACCAGACAACGGCGGGCTGGAACAGGGCAATCACGGCCTCTGCCGCGCGCCGCGCGGCTTCAGCGCCGATGCCTCCGCATACCAGCACAGTCTCGTCTTTCGAGAACAAGCGAAATCTCCGGCCGTCATGCTCGGTTTCGCTGACGCGCCACTTCTTCACCAGCGGGCGCACTTCGCGCTCCATGGCTGCGACGATCGCGACTCTAGACATAACCGTTGGCGCGGAACCACTCGACCGCTCGCCGCAGCGCATCGTCGATGGGGACGATCTTCCATCCCAGTTCCCTCTCGGCTTTGTCCGAACTGGCAAACATCTTTTTCTTGCCCATGCGAACCGTATCGACGGTCACGCGCGGCTCGCGTTTCAGCATGCGCCCGGTAATGGCTTCGTCGACTACGCCCGCGGCAAAAGCGAACACATACGGCAACTTTACTTTTGGCGAAGGCAGGCCCGTGATTCTGCCCAGCTTGTCGAGAATCTGCTTCAGCGTCAGGTTCTCTCCTCCCAGAATATAGCGCTCGCCCGATTTTCCTCGTTCCAAGGCTGATACGTGCCCGCGAGCACACTCCCTGACATCCACGAGATTCAGTCCGGTCTCGACGTAAGCGGGAAATTTGCGTTGGAGGAAATCAACGACGATGCGGCCAGTCGGGGTGGGCTTGATGTCCTGCTCGCCGATGGGCGTGGTGGGATTGACGGTGACCACGTGGAGACCGCTGCGACCCGCTTCTATCGCGACCTGCTCGGCCATGAATTTGGAGCGCTTGTAGTGGCCGATCATGTCGGCGAGGGCAACGGGTGAATCTTCGTCGGCGGGTGTGCCGTTGCTGGTGAAACCCATGGTCGCGACGCTGGAGGTATAGACCACGCGGCGGACTCCGCCATTGCGCGCGGCGTCGAGAATGGCGCGCGTTCCCTCGACATTAGAGCGGTACATTTCGTCGGGATCGCGCACCCAGAGCCGGTAGTCGGCGGCTACATGGAACACGGTGTCGCACCCTGAAATCGCCTTTGACAGCGAAGCGGCCTCGCGGAGGTCGCCGGTGGCAGTCTCTGCCTTGAGGCCTTCGAGATTCTTCAGGTTGCTGGTGGGGCGGACGAGGAGACGGAGATCCGCACCCTGGTCGGCAAGAACGCGTGCGACGTGGGAGCCGAGAAATCCGGTAGCGCCAGTAACGAAGGCTAGCATTTGCGGTATTCAGCATTCAGTAATCAGTGCTGGGCTGTCAATGCCAGGTCCGGGCAATGCACGTGTAGCCCCGGACGCATTCGTCCGGGGAGGCTCGCTTCGCTCGCAGGGCGGACGAATGCGTCCGCCCCTACACGGGCTAGTTCTCAGCTTTCTGCATCACCTTGGCATACGTGGTTAGCGCCAACAGCGGGAAGTACTCGCGATAGAGGTGATACTTCAGGTAGAACACGCGCGGGAATCCCGTGCCGGTGAAATAGGGCTCGTCCCAGGACCCGTCCTTGCCTTGCGTGCGCATGAGGTAGGCGATGCCGCGCGCCACAGAATCGCTGCGCGTGTCGCCGGCGGCCAGCAGGCCTAGAATTGCCCATGCGGTCTGCGAGGGCGTGCTGTCGCCCTGGCCGCGCAACGTTGGGTCGTCGTAGGAGCCGACGGTTTCACCCCAGCCGCCATCGGCGTTCTGCACCATGCGCAGCCACTCCGCGCCTTGCTGGATGCAAGGCTCGTGCAGGTCCATGCCGATCGCTTCCAGGCCGCGCAGCACCAGCGCCGTGCCGTAGATGTAGTTCACGCCCCAGCGCCCGAACCAGCTTCCATCCGGCTCCTGCTCGTCGCGAATGAACTGGATCGCCCGCTTCACCACCGGGTGTTCTTTGCTGTAACCATAAGTCGCGAGCATTTCCAGGATGCGCCCGGTGATGTCGACCGTCGCAGGGTCGAGCATGGCGTTGTGATCGGCGAACGGGATGTGCTGGAAGACCATCTTGTCGTTGTCTTTGTCGAACGACGCCCAGCCACCGTTCTTGCACTGCATGGAAAAGATCCAGTCGATGGCGCGCTGCACCGACTCGCGCTGGTAGCGTCCGTTGGGATGCTCGACGCGGCTCAGGGCAAGACAAACCATCGCGCTGTCATCGACATCGGGATAAAACTCGTTGTTAAACTCGAAGTACCAGCCGCCCGGCTGGCCTTTCCTGTTCTTGATCTTCCAGTCCCCGACGCTGCGAACTTGCTTTTGCAGAATCCAGTTGGCGCACTTCACCAGGCGGGGATCGTTGGCCGGAACCCCGGCTTCGCCCAGAGCAAACAGAGCATAGGCGGTATCCCACACCGGCGACATGCAGGGCTGCATGCGGAACGTGTCTTCTTCTTCGATGCCGAGCTTTTCGAATTCGTCGAGCGCGCGAATCACCTGTGGATCGTCGAGTGAATATCCCAGGCAGCGCAGCGCGATGATCGCGTTCATCATCGAGGGATAGATCGCTCCCAGACCGTCACTCATCTCAAAGCGCGCCAGCATCCACTTTTCGGCGCGCTTCAATGCAATCGAGCGCAGCGGCCGAACGTGCACGCGCTCAAGCCAGTGCGTCATGCGATCGAGGACGAGGAAGAAATTGCGCCAGGAAACTAACTTCTTGGCCCAGCGCAGGTGCATGCGCGACTTCTGCATTCCGCCGACGAAAAGTTCTTCCACGCCCATCTCGCGGGGAATTTTCTTGAACGGCTTCTTGGCGTAGCCGATGGAAAGCGGCACCAGGATGGCGCGCGACCAGGAAGAGATTTCGTAGATGTTGAACCAGAACCAGTTGGGAAACAGCACGATCTCCGGCGGAATGGCCGGGACGGCATCGTAGTCGTACTGCCCGAAGAAACAGAGATAGATCTTGGTGAATGTATTGACTTCAGTGATGCCGCCCAGTTCCAGAATCCTCTTGCGGGCGCGCTCGAGCGCGGGGTGATCGGCGCTGTACCCAGCCAGCTTCAACCCGAAGTAAGCCTTGACGGAAGCGCTGACGTTCGAGGGGCCGGCGGCGTAGATGCTCCAGCCGCCGTCTTCGTTCTGATGGCGGAGAATCCAATTGGCGGCTTTTTGAAAACGCTCCTGGTTGCCCGTCCCCAACAGGGTGTGCAGCAGAATGTAGTCGGACTCGAGAGTGGTGTCGGCTTCCAGTTCGCCGCACCAATAGCCCTCTTCGTGCTGCTGGGAAAAAAGGCGCTTCCGCGCCGCCGCGATGGCGGCGGTCACGCGATGGCCGAGTTCCTCGATCTTTCCGAAGCGTAGTTGCGGGTTCGATCCGAGAGACGCCAGGTTTGAGTCGGGGGAGTCAATATCCATCAGTTCCCTGCTCCTATCGAACTCTTTTCACCACTGAGGCACGGAGACACGGAGTTAAAGAACTTTCCTGATAATTCCACCCCGGGTCAGAAGAATCTACTCCGTGCCTCTGTGTCTCCGTGGTAAATCATGACCGACCTCAGTCGGCGGACGCGCTGGCCGGGGCGGCGGCGATCGCCTCAACGATCTCCGGCGGCAGACCAAAGCGCACGTTCTCCGGCATTACTTCCAGTTCCTGCATATTGTTGAAACCTTTGTCGCGAAGGAAGGTCACGGTTTCTTCCACGAGATGCTCGGGAGCCGATGCGCCGGCGGTCAGCGCAATTGTCTTCACGCCCTTTAGCCACGCAGTCTCAATATCGTTGCAGCTGTCGATGAGGTACGCATTCGTACCCAGATTGCGCGCCACTTCGACGAGGCGATTGGAGTTCGAACTGTTCTCCGAGCCAACCACGAGTAGCAAATCGGCCTCGGACGCAACCTGCTTCACCGCGACCTGCCGGTTTTCCGTGGCATAACAGATATCCTGCGCGGCCGGGCCTTTGATGTTGGGAAACTTTTCCTTCAACGCGGCGATGATGTCCTTGGTTTCGTCCAGGCTCAGCGTCGTCTGGGTCAGAAACGCGACGCGGTTGGGATCCGGGACAGAGAGATGCGCCACTTGCTCGGGCGATCCGACCACCTGGGTCACCAGCGGCGCTTCGCCCAGAGTTCCAATGACCTCATCGTGATCTTTGTGGCCAATCAGGATGAGCGAATAGCCTTCCTTGGCGAACTTGACGGCCTCTACGTGAACCTTGGTGACAAGCGGGCAGGTGGCATCAATCACGCGCAGGCCGCGCCGTTCGCTGTGCTCACGCACCTCTGGAGAAACTCCGTGGGCGCTGTAGATGATGCGTTCACCGTTCGGGACTTCGTCCTCGCTGTCGACGAAAATTGCCCCTTTGCCACGCAGTTCCTCGACCACGAAGCTGTTGTGGACGATCTCCTTGCGCACGTAAATGGGTGGGCCGAATGCCTCGAGCGCGATGCGCACTACGTCGATGGCGCGCACCACGCCCGCGCAGAAGCCGCGCGGTTTGAGCAGGAGCAGGGTCTTTCCGTCCGATTTTGGCAAAGCACTGGTCACGATGTCAGTTCGCTCCCTAGGTTCCCCTTCGCCAGATCGGCTTCGCCGACACATCGGATCGAGCCGGCTGAGGCGGAATCCATACTGGCTTTAGATGCACCAAACCGCCACAAAACTCACGCTTACAGCTTACAAGAATCCTACTGTGGCGGTCTTACTAAGTTACTGGAAAGTACCGGGATGGTCAACGTAAGCCAAAGAAAGCGCGGGAAATAGCAGCGAGCGGATGAGAATGCCGGTCGAACGGACAACGGTGTTTCCAACCGATTTGGTTTGGGCCTACCCTGCTTGCCAGTTGCGGCTCATCAACAGTCCGCCAGCGGTCAACATGAGCACCAACAGCGAGAACAGGAGGAGCCATCCCCAATGATCTACAGGGTGCCGCAGCACACTTACAAAATGCCTGCCGTAGTGATCCGCGATCAGGGCGATGGCGGTGTATCGTGCCGCCCGGCAGATGGCCACCATGGCGAGAAAGCGGCCGGTTGGGTAATCGGATGCGCCGGCGGCTGCGAAGCACATGCTGGTGGGAAATGGAAATGGGACTGCCGTCGAAGCGACCAGAGCCGCCGTGCCCGATTTCTTGAAGAATTCCAGAAATGCCGACATCCTGCCTTTCTTGAATTTCTTCTCCAGATAGGCGGTTCCCGCCCTGCGGGCGATACGGAACGTGAGGTAGGCGCCGACGGTTGATCCTGCGGTCGCGGCCCCTGCGTACTCATACCAGTGGGCGCGGTGGCTGATGGCCAGGACCGCGGTAAGGATATCGGGCCCGGCAAAGGTGGGCAGCGGAGAACTATCGACGATCGCGAGTCCAAAAAGCCCGAGGGCTCCAAAATGCGCGATCATGGAGGTAAAGCTGCGGTTAGGCCGCCGCGCCGTCGTCTGGATCCATAGGTTTGCCATCTTCGAATGGAGAGCCTGGGAATTTGCACGCCTGGAACGTACAGCCCTACCACAACCTTCGCACACCATATCCGTCGAAGGCCTTGTCATTGCTCAAAATAGGCACCTCCTCGGCCAATGCTTGCGCAATCAGCATCCGGTCAAAAGGGTCGCGGTGCGGACCGGGCAGCAAGCCTGCCTGAAGTCCATGTTCGGCACTCATCGGAAGTATTGCCATTCGCCTGGCAGCCAAGTCTGCGGTGAAATTCCTTACCAGGTCCGACGCCGCCGGAAGCCGTCCCAGGCGGAACTTGGTAGCGATTTCCCAGGCTGAAACGGCACTCACCAGAGGATCGTTCTCTCTCTTACGAATAAGGCTGGAGGCCATCGACGATAACCGTTCATCTGCGGTCATCCACCAAAGCAGTGTGTGGGTATCGAGCAGAAATCGCACCTATTCCCATCCTTCGAGCTCTTCAGGAGGCAGTGAATCAAAAAACTCAGGCCCAACGTGCAGCTTTCCCTTCCAGGCTCCCGGAGTGCGATCAGCTCGGCCATCCTCGATCGCGACGAGCCGGACCACCGGCTTGGAACCGCGCGCGATGACGATCTCTTCCCCACGACAAGCTTTCTCGATCAGCCGCGAAAGCTGCGTTTTGGCTTTGTGGATGGTGATTGTTTCCATGTTAGCTAACTAATGTTAGCTAACACCGAGCCATCTGTCAATCCCTCAGCCCGCTCGGACTTCATGCGTTGGCCTTGATCAGCTGCTCGGCGTGCTTGCGCGAAGTTTCTGTCAGTTTCGCGCCGCTCAGCATGCGGGCGACTTCCTCCGTCCTTTCGCGGCCGATTACGGCACGGATGCTGGTATGAGTACGCCCTCCGGACTCCTTCTTCTCAATCACGAAGTGCTGATCGGCAAAGGTGGCAATCTGGGCCAGGTGAGTGACGCACAACACCTGGTTGGATCGCGCCAGGGATTTCAATTTTCTTCCCACAGCCTCGGCGGCGCGGCCACCGATGCCGCTGTCGATCTCGTCAAAGACCATGGTTCTCTGCGCGGGCCGCTTTTCGCGGCTCTTGTGAGAAGGCTGCTCACGGCCCGCTTCCACGCTGGCCTTCAGCGCCAGCATCACGCGTGACAATTCCCCGCCTGAGGCAGTGTGTTCCAGCCGGCGCAACGGTTCTCCGGGATTGGTCGCGATCATGTACACGACCTGGTCAATTCCCGAGGCGGTCCAGTTCCCTTCCTCCTCCGATTTTGTCAGTTCGATGCGAAACGTGGACTTCATGGCCAGGTCGTTGATCTCGGCCTCGACCAGTTTTTCCAGCTTCCGAGCCGCATCCGCCCGCTTCTTCGACAGTGCTCGCGCCACGCCCAGATACGTTTCCGCGGCCTGGGCCAACTCGGAGCGCAACTGCCGGAGGATTTCATCCTTGTTCTCGACCTCCGACAATTTGCGGGCAACTTCCGCGCCGAACTGAATTACTTCGTCGAGAGTTGGGCCGTACTTGCGTTTCAGCCGATCCAGCAGGGCCAGCCGATCCTCGACCTGCGCCAGGTGCTCGGGCGAGGCGTGAATGCCGCCGGCATAGTCGCGCACGGTGGCGCCCACGTCTTCAACACTGATGCGGGCAGCCTCAAGGGCGGCCAGCACCTCCTGAAATTTTGGCTCATAGCGGGCTAGATCTTCAATCTGCTTTTGGGCCGCGCGCAGCGACGAAGCGGTGGAACCATTGCCTTCATAGAGCAGGTCAAAAGCGTTCATGGCCGCGTTGTAGATCTTCTCGGCGTTGGCGAGCACGCGCTTCTCGCCCTCCAATCGCGCATCCTCTCCGGCTTCGACCTTCGCTTCATCGATTTCGCGCTTCTGGAAGGTCCAGAGGTCGACTAGGCGCAACCGGTCTTGCTCGCCGCGTTCCAGCTCGTCGATGCGGGTGCGAATGGTCTTCCAATTGGTGAAGGCGGTTTCGACCGAATCGGTTTTGCTGCCGGCGAAGGCATCGAGCAAGGCAAGGCGGGCGGGCCCGTCAAAGACGAGAATGGACTCGTTTTGAGCGTGGATGGTCGCCAGAAACGGCGCAAGTTGCCGCAAGACCGCGACCGTCGCGGGCTGATTGTTCACAAATACGCGAGCCTTGCCTCCCGCAGCGATCTCTCGCCTCAAAATCAGCGATTCTTCGCCCGACGGGTCGATGCCGTTCGCTTCCAGAATCCCGGCGACCGCTTTCTCCGTGGCTCGGTCCGCCTCAAAGACCGCAGCGACCACTGCGCGTTCCGCGCCCGAGCGGATCACATCGCTCGACGCCTTGTCCCCAAGCAACAGCGCCAATGCATCAACCAGGATCGATTTCCCCGCCCCTGTTTCGCCGGTAAGGAGGTTCAGTCCCGCTCCAAACTCGACGACGAGGTTGTCAACGACCGCATAGTTTTCGAGGCGCAGTTCGAGCAGCACAGAATCTCCGAAGTGGAAGTTTCGCGCAGCATAGCACGAATGCGGATGGCCAGTTCACCTCTGATTTCCAATCTCCTGCCTTGAATACGTGGGTACCTTGAAATGAATCGGTCTTGCGCTAACATCATCTAAAATAAGCACTAAGATATCCAAATGGCATTAGCCGACCAGTTTGCAATTAGAGATCAGTTGGAGTCTGTGCCGGCCACGATGCAGGCAGCCGTCTATCGTGGCGTAAATGACGTTCGCCTGGAAACCGTGCCGGTACCCGTAATCGGCCGGGGAGAAATGCTGATCCGGGTGCACTCGTGCGGCGTTTGCGGTACCGATCTCAAGAAGATTTCGACCGGATCGCACTCGGCGCCGCGAATTTTCGGGCATGAGACTTCTGGAATCGTCGCCGTGACTGGCCAAGGCGTAAGCAGATTCCGGGCCGGCGACCGGGTCGTGGTCTTTCACCACATTCCCTGTAGAGAGTGTTTTTATTGCCGCACCAAGACCTTCGCTCAATGCGCGACTTATAAGAAAGTCGGCTGCACGGCCGGCTTTGAGCCTGCCGGGGGCGGGTTCGCAGAATATGTTCGCGTGATGGATTGGATCGTGGAGCAAGGCACTGTGCCCATCCCAGACGGCGTGTCCTTTGAACAGGCCTGCTTTGTCGAGCCGGTGAACACCTGCATGAAAGGGATTGAGGCTCTCCGGTTGCAACCTCGGGAGACCGTGCTCACAATCGGACAAGGGCCGATCGGGATCATTTTGAGCGTATTGGCCAAAAGAGGTGGCGTCCGCCTAATTACTTCCGATTTGTATGCCGAGAGGCTTAGAATAGGATCAAGTTTCGGGCTAGACCAAACAATTGATGCTTCGCGGACCAACGTCGTGGAAGGGGTCCGTGAATTGACCGAGGGGCGAGGTGCGGACGCCGTGATTCTTGCTGTCGGCGGGAACTCCCTGATTCGCACCGCGATGGATGCGGCCCGTCCCGGAGGTCGGGTATTGCTGTTTGCCCAAACGCAGCACGGGGAGGCCACAATCGATCCTGCCGCGATATGCGTCGATGAAAAAACACTGGTGGGATCCTATAGCGCCTCGGTTGACATGCAGGAGGATTCGGTCAGGTTCGTAATGAACCGCGAGATGGAACTGGAACGGCTGATCAGCCATCGCTTCCCTTTGGCGCAAAGCAGTGCCGGATTGGATTTGGCGGCTCATCCGAAGCCATCCTCGATGAAGATCGTGATCCAGCCCGGCAGCAAGTGGACGTCGAGATAAGCGGTGGAGAAATCGGAAGGTTCGCAGTGAACGGGAAAATGACAGCTGCCGTCCTGTACGGCAAAGAAGATTTGAAGATTGAAAAGGTGCCGATCCCTCGCGTGGGCGAGGGCGAGGTCCTGGTAAAAGTGCAGGTGGCTCTCACCTGCGGCACGGATCTGAAAGTCTTTCAGCGCGGATATCACGCCCGCATGATCGTCCCTCCGGCGCTGTTCGGCCACGAATTGGCCGGGGTGATCGAAGAGGTTGGAGCCGGCGTTACCAGCTTCAAGAAGGGCCAGCGCGTGGTCGCTCTGAACTCAGCGCCCTGCCAGATGTGCTTCTACTGCTCCAAGCATCAGGAAAACCTCTGCGAAGACCTGCTCTTCAACAACGGAGCCTATGCGGAATACATTCGCGTGCCCCGGCGGATCGTGGAAGCGAATATGCTGGTCATCCCGCCGAACGTGAGCTTCGAAGATGCGGCCATGACTGAACCCCTGGCCTGTGTGTTGCGCGGCCTGCACGAAACCCGCGTGGAAATCGGAGAAACGGTTGTGATTCTCGGGGGTGGTCCGATTGGGCTGATGTTTGTGCAGGTGGCCAGAGCCATCGGTTGCAACGTGATCGCTGTGGTCAAACGCGATGGCCAGGTGGAAGCCGCGAAGCAGATGGGAGCACACGAGATTGTGCAGACCACCAAGGTCGCCGATGTGGTGGAAGCGGTCCGCGTCCTGACTCCTCAGAAACGCGGTTGCGACGTGGTCATCGAAGCTGTCGGCAAGCCCGAGGCCTGGGAATGGGCGATCGAGATGGTGCGCAAAGGCGGCACCGTAAATTTCTTCGGCGGTTGCGCCAGCGGAACCAAAGTGCAGCTTGACACCAACCGGCTGCACTATTCGGAGATCACGCTGAAGGCAACGTTCCATCACACGCCAGAAACGGTGCGTCGAGCGTTTGGATTGATCGCGGCCAAGAAGATTCGCCCCACCGACTACATCACCGGCGAAGCTCCGCTATCACGCCTGCAGCAGGTTCTGCGCTCGATGCTGAACCGCGGGAGCGATATCAAGACTGCAATCATCCCCGGCCACTGAGAACTGTGCGATAGTCGATTGAAAAGCCAGTTCTAAGATCTTGTCATCCTGAGGGGATTAACGGAGCGCGAATGCGCATTCGTTATGGAGTCGAAGGATCCCTACTGGCAGACGCCGCCGCAGGCGCGGCAGGGAGTCCCGGCGAAACTCACAAATGCT
>Ga0210384_10007005_pt1 | contig 11930 bp, 8 predicted proteins | sample IncBWH2MmetaG_FD_160574 | JGI IMG/M metagenome (GOLD analysis project Ga0210384, IMG submission 160574) | Forest soil microbial communities from Barre Woods Harvard Forest LTER site, Petersham, Massachusetts, United States - Inc-BW-H-2-M | ecosystem: Environmental > Terrestrial > Soil >... | reverse complement strand
CCTCAATTGTACTCTGGGGCGTCACATACATAGTCTGAATGCCTTGACTGACAGTGGTTGTTAGGGATGACCTCGTTCTAGGTTCCGTTTCCCGTGAGCGCGACTTTTTGTGGACTGCCACCGCCATTGTCGCTGATCGCCAGGCTCGCGGAGCGCTGACCTTTGGCGGTGGGCTTAAACCTAACCTTGATTGTGCAACTGCTTCCAGCCAGCACGCTCTTCCCGCAATTATTCGTCTGCAAAAAATCGTTCGCATCGACCCCGGTAATCGCGATCTTACTTATTGCAAGCGTCGTAGTGCCAACGTTGGTCAGTGTCACAGGAACCACGGGGCTCTTTGTCCCAACCTTCTGATCTCCGAAGTTGATACCACTTGGCGAAAGTTGGACAACGGTACCCGTACCCGACAGAGCTACCTTCTGCGGGCTTCCTATGGCGTCATCCGTTACCGACAACTTACCCGACGCAGGCCCTTTCGTGTGTGGCTCGAACCGGACTTTGATCTGGCAGTTTGCGCCAGTCGGTAAGCTCGACGGGCAATCGTTTGTTTGGGAGAAAGGGCCACTGACCGAAATGTTGGAAATGTTGACGGCTACTGATCCAGTGTTCGCCAGAGTCGCGCTTTGAGGAGCACTCATCGTCTCGATGACCTGCGTGCCGAAAGCCAAGGCGGACGGCGTCAACGAGACCGTGCCACCTGGTGTCCCGGTTCCAGAGAGTGCAACGGTCTGCGGGCTGCCCAGACCTTTGTAATCCACTTCGAGGGAGGCTGATGCTTGACCTTGCTGTTCTGGCTTGAAAGTAACCTTGATCTTGCAGCTAGCCCCAGGTGGGACGCTAGTGCCGCAGTTGTTAGTCTGTGCGAAATCGTTGGAGTTATTTCCGGTGATCTTGATGGCGGTGATGCTTAGCGCCGAGCCGCCGTTATTTGTGAGCGTGACAGCCTGGGGCTGGCTTCTGGTTCCGACTGTCTGGTTACCGAAGTTCACGCTGGCGGGAGAAAGGCTCACCGGAATTTGTAAATACAGATAATCGGCGACGATATCGAGTGCTCCATCGCCGTTGAAATCACCCGCACCTACGTAGGTATAAGGTCCAACCGGAAACACAAGCGGAGATTGGAATGTTCCGTTATAGTTGCCTAACAGCAACTGAAAGGTGCCCGAGCCTTCAGTGTTTCCGACCAGCACATCCACTTTCTGATCGCCGTTAAAGTCTCCGATGATTACGCCGCATGAGGAGTATTGGTCGCTGAGGTTAAACCCGCCAGCGCTTGTGAAGGTTCCATCCCCATTGCCAAGGAGCACAGAGAAACCGCTTGAGACAAGGTCGAGCTTTCCATCCTCATTCACGTCGACTGCGGCGAGCGCAGTCCCCGGGTAGAGCTGTGAATAGCCACCGCCGGACTGGAAGGTTCCGTCGCCATTACCGAGATAGATATCCACATTACCGCCAACGGCTACAGCTAAATCGAGATACCCGTCGCCATTGAAATCGCCGACGGCGGGTCCGCCGCTACCGTCATTCAGCGTCTGTGAGAGAGTGAATGTCCCGTCGCCCTTACCTAAGTAAACCGATACACTCCGGTTGCCGGTCACTACAAGATCAAGGTTGCCGTCCCGATTGAAATCACCGGTCGCCATCGCCGACGATGGGGAGCGAAAAACCTGCTGCTGAAAAAATGTCCCGTCACCCCTTCCAAGGAAAATGGTGGTAGTACCTTGGAACAGAACGGCTAAGTCCAGTTTTCCATCCCCATTGAAGTCGGCAACCAGCATCCTTGAAACTCCAACGACCGTGTCGGACACGATCGGTGAACCGAAAGTTCCATCTCCCTTGCCGGGATAGACGTTAATTGTTCCACCGCCAGATTGGTTGGTCAGACCGATTGCCACATCGGCGTGGCCATCATTGTTGAAGTCGCCCACTGCATTGACAGGACCGGTTGGGAAACTGGCAACCTGAAACAAACCCACTGATGGTCCGGGGTACCGTATGGGGAACAACACCACATTGGAAGTGCCACCGCCCGGAGGGGAATTGGTCACGGTGACCGAGGCGGTGCCAACCGTAGACACATCGGAGGCTTTGATTTCTGCAGTGAGTTGATTCTCTGAAATGAACTGAGTAATCCGGGTAGAACCGTTCCAACTCACTATCGAACTTGCGGAGAACCCAGTTCCGTTGATCGTGAGATTAAAACCGCTCCCCCCAGGTTTTGCACTGTCGGGGACAAGAGGTTGATTGATGAGCGGAACAGGATTTGACTGTGCCAATGCCATCGTGCTGACAAGAATCGTCAGTTGGCAAAGGCAACGAAGTCGTTTCATTTGTGCCCTTCTCCAGGAGGCTCGCACGTTTCTATCCTTGAACAGGATCACGCCGACGCCAAATGTCCAGCGTTGTTACGCCCCGGGCAAGCGCGCCCAAGCTGGAATGGGCTGGGTTAGTAATGGTGGAAACTCGCGGATTCCGGGGCTTCAAAATCTCCTTAGCGTTCGCTTTCGTGGCACCTGTCACGATGGGCTTATTTGGTATAGTCTCGTAAGCGAATTCCGTCAACGCTGCGTATGGAACGCCCGCGACTGTCACATTAAGGCGCGCCCAGCCGTAGTGAATTTGACCGCTAATGGAGAATTTCAACCCAAGATAACGCCGGGTAACGTCCGCCCAAGGGCCGAAGCTTTGACTGAAGCAAGTGCTACTGCAGCCGGCGACATCTCCAGCCATAACCAGCTTCGCCCCTTGGAAATTCTTGGAAGGCCCTATTTGCACGCCCGCGGACAGCGCGGAAGCGTCCTTTGAAGTCCCCCAGATCGCGTTCTGTCCAGCCGGAGCAATTTTCAGAGCTGCATACTGCGAAGTAAAGTAGTCGAAAAAAGTGAAATCGGCGACGCCGTCATGATTCACGTCGAACTGGTAGGTCTTGGTGAAGACAGAAATCTCTACCCATGTCTTAGTGACAACAACCTTACCCTCCGCCGGCGTCGCCAACGCCAATATGCTTACTCCCGCAGCGCTGGCTGCTAGAGAGTAAAGAGTAAGCTGGTGATCCACAGCCTCGGATAGTTCGGAAGTTGTACGGAGTCGGGGAGACCGGTTCATGAGGCCTTCCTTAAGGGCGTTTGATTATCCATCTGTTCCGAGCCGTCCGTCAAGGCCAAGGGGTGCGACTTTGGATCGCTCTAGCTCCCATCGCCGTTGGGCATTGAGGGGTTAGGAGCTAGAGCGATCCAAAGTTGCACCTCCCTCACCCGGGTGCCAGTCTAGCCTTGTTGAATAGCGGTCTCAGACCTCGGTGGGGATAGCTATAGGCCGCGAAAAAAATCCGGACATCCCCTGGCCGCGGGCGTGTAAGAGTGAACTGTGATCTTCTCCGAACGTTTGGCATGAAAGCGGTTCGATGCTATACTTGGCGCCCGTCAGTAGAACGTTCCCTTCCCGATTTTCGGTTCCGCCAGGTGGAGGTAAAACCAGATGAGACCGAAGCTAGTTTGCTCCAGCGCCAGCAGATTCCTCATTGCTCTGCTCGTGATGTTAGTCTCAACGACCCCAGTGTGGGCTTCTCACGAAACGATTTTGCGTGACTTCGTTGCTTTTCCACATGGGGCGAATCCGCAGGCGAACCTGATCGCCGACGCTGCGGGAAGTTTGTACGGGACAACACCTAACGGCGGCATATATGGGTATGGAACGGTCTTCAGGCTTACGCCCGGCAAGAACAATGACTGGAACCAGACCGTTCTGTACAGCTTCACGGGCGGCGGCGATGGAGCCAGTCCATTCGCAGGCTTGATCTTTGATAACGCGGGAAACTTGTACGGCACGACCGTAACTGGGGGGACCTCGGAGCAGGGATGCCAGTACTCTTTTACCGAAAATGGTTGCGGCGTGGTTTTCGAGCTCAGTCCCGTGGCGCACGGAACCTGGACGGAGAGCGTTCTCCATAGCTTCACAGGCTCTCTTAATGATGGGCAAACCCCGATCGCGAGTCTAACCTTGGACAGCTCCGGAAACCTCTATGGAACTACGGACGGTGGTGGCACCTACACGGCGGGTACAGTATTTGAACTAAGTCCAGGCGCCAACGGCGTTTGGACAGAGACGATTCTCTATGATTTTAGTGGCGGTGCAGACGGTGCTGGTCCTGCGGCCAACCTGATCTTCGATTCGGTAGGAAACCTCTACGGAACCACTGAGTACGGAGGAGACTTCAATTGCAACAGCCAGGGCTATAACACCAGCTGCGGCACGGTTTTCCAGCTAACCCCCAACGGCACAGGAACCTGGTCAGAGACTGTTCTGCACACTTTCACCTACAGTGACGGCGCCTATCCGTTGAGCAGCTTGGTGTTTGATTCCGCGGGAAACCTGTATGGCACTACGTCCTCAGGTCCAGGCTTCGCATGCAACCAAAGCGGCTGCGGCACCGTTTTCCGTTTGACACCCAATTCAGACGGCAGCTGGACCCAAGCAATCATCTACAACTTCGAAGGTGGACCCGATGGAGCAGATCCGGTTGCTGGTTTAGTTTTCGACGGGTCCGGTAACCTGTACGGGACAACCGCAATGGGAGGTTTTACGGGCGGCACCGTTTTCGAACTGACACCCACATCAAGAGGCGATTGGTCCGAAACAATCCTTGATCGCCTGGGGTCTGGAGGTGTTGATGGTACGAACCTAGGGAGTATGCCAATGTCGGCTCTTTTGCTTGATCAGCAAGGTAATCTTTATGGGACTGCTTCATCGGGGGGCAACTTAGAGGGTCTGTGCTACACACACAACTCCGACGGTGGCTGCGGCACGGTTTTCGAGGTGACGCGCACTAACAAGTCAAAATGGACCGCAAGATTGGTGTACGCATTTCCGGCCTCGGGAGAGGGCATTGGCCCGTCTGGTCTGATTTCCGACAAATCCGGTAACTTGTATGGCGTTGCACAGAGCGGAGGCGCTAGAGGGTATGGCGTCGCCTTCGAACTAATGCCTCAACCAGGAGGAAGCTGGAAAACAGTCGTGCTCCACACTTTCGTTGGGGACAGCGACGGCGCTCAGCCCGGGTCGCCCCTTATCTTCGACCAGGTCGGCAACCTTTATGGCACAACAACCAACGGCGGCAGTCAACAATGCAACGATTATCTTTCGTGCGGAGGTACCATTTTCGAACTAAGCCCCACAGCCCACGGTTGGAAAGAGAGTATTCTCCATCGATTTAGCAAAAATAACAACCGGGGGTACCAAGGGCCCACAGCCGGTTTGGTTTTGGATTCAACCGGGAATCTTTATGGCACGACTCCCGAAGGAGGCAGCACTAATTGCGGGTCCTACGGCTGCGGCACAGTGTACAAGCTGTCTCAGGCGGGCGGGGGCAAATGGCACAAGCAATTGCTGTACTCGTTTCAAGGTGGGAACGATGGTTCTCAACCATTGAACACACTCGCGTTTGACGACGCTGGCAACCTATACGGTACAACCTGCGGGGGCGGAGCCGACAGCAATGGCACTGTCTTTAAGCTGGCTCCAAACTCGGACGGAAAATGGAAAGAAAGCGTGCTCTATAGCTTCCAGGGGTTCGGAACCGGTGACGGCAGTTGCCCGTATGCCGGTGTGATCTTTGACGGCCACGGTAACCTTTATGGCACGACGTTTTATGGTGGAAGCTCCTCTGGCCACTGCTACAACAACAGTGGATGTGGCGTAGTGTTCGAACTCTCACCTGGGGTAGCGGGAGTTTGGAAGGAAACAGTGCTTCATGCATTCCAGGGCAATGACGGGTCAAATCCCGAAAGTGGCCTAACCTTTGATGCAGCGGGCAACTTGTATGGCGCCGCTCCCTTCGACGGATACGTCGGCTTTACCGGTGGCGTGGTCTTCGAGCTTTCGCCTGATTCGAAGGGATGGACCGAGCATGTACTGCATAGATTCGGTAAGGGATTTGATGGTAGTGGTCCCAACGGTGCTCTGATTTTCGATTCCGCAGGAGATATCTTTGGTACGACTGACAGCGGCGGTACAGATAGCTTTCCCGGTGATGGAGGCGGCACGGTCTTCGAGCTCTCCCCCGGCCCTGGCGGAGAGTGGATGGAAAGCCTTACCGCACCGCCTTCCCAGCTGCCTCGATCAACGCCACGTTACCCCTGACCCTTCGCTTTCCGTGAAATGTATCCTGTCGGAAGTGCCCCGCAAGTGAGGTGAGAGATGAAAAATCAAAACAAAAACCGGCAATCCAGCGCGAGCGATGCCGTGGCGATCATTGGCATGATAATCCTGTGCGTATGCAACTCTTCGGCCACCGCTGAAGCTGTCTTACACAGCTTCAACGTACTGCCTCACGGCGCCAACCCGACAGTAGGGATGATCGCCGACTCTGCAGGAAATCTTTACGGAACAACCGCCACGGGCGGGGGCTATGGTGTGCTCTTTAAGCTCATCCCGAGCGCCAGAGGCAAGTGGACGGAGACCGTTATCCATGATTTCGTGGGCGAACCGGGTAGCGGTCCCGATGGAGCCTACCCATCGGCAAGCTTGATTTTTGATGGTTCAGGGAATCTCTATGGCACGACATCGCAGGGCGGGACTTATGGTCAGGGTACAGTGTTCAAGCTGGCCCCAACCTCTGGCGGCAACTGGAAGGAAACCATCGTCCATGATTTCGAGGGGTACCCCGGTGACGGAGCCAACCCAGTCGCTAGCCTCACCTTTGACAAGGCTGGGAATCTTTATGGCACGACCTCCAGCGGCGGCAATAACGACAACTGCGGAGATTCATATTACACAGCATCCTGCGGCACAGTTTTCGAGCTTTCTCCTGCTTCCGGTGGCAACTGGACAGAGAGGGTCATCTACAACTTTCAGGGTGCGAATGACGGTTGTGGTCCCTTGAGCAGCGTGGTCATCGACGCGGCTGGAAATCTCTACGGTACAACTATCTCCAACGGAGGAAACCAATCTAACTGCGGGGGTTACGGGACAGTGTTTGAGCTTGCCCCCGGATCGGGCGGGACGTGGACTGAGAGCATTATCTACAACTTCAATAACACGGGCGCGTACTATCCTTCGGGAGTGATACTCGATGAAGCGGGAAACCTGTATGGCACAGCGGGGCTCGGCTATCCGCAGAGTGTGGCCTTCGAGCTCAGCCGAGGGCAGAGCGGTTGGACGGAGAACACTCTCTATGTCTTTAGCGGAGGCGCGGACGGGGGTAATCCTTCCGGGGACCTGCTCTTCGACTCGTCGGGAAATCTTTACGGAACAACCGCGCTCGGTGGAATCACGTCTGGGTGCAATGGCAAGGGTTGCGGTACGGTCTTCGAACTCTCACCCGCTGCCGGTGGATGGACTGAAAAGGTGCTCTACAGCTTTACGGGCCAGAGCGACGGCAGTGACCCACAAGGCGGCGTGCTACGCGTCTCCGCTGATACCCTCTATGCGACAGCTTCTTCGGGTGCAACCGCTGGATGCGATAGCGGTAGCGCTTCTGGGTGCGGTGCAATTCTTAAGCTGACATCTTCGCCGGGTGGCAACTGGAAAGCCGCTGCGATCTACGATTTTCCGCCGCCCGGTGACGGAAGCGCTCCTTATTCCAACCTCGTCTCTGACGCTTCCGGAAATCTTTTTGGCACAACCTCCACTGGCGGCACCGGCAGCAGCGGCTGCCCTCCTCCCGGTTGTGGGACCGTCTTCGAGCTTACGCGCTCGTCAGATGGAAAATGGAAGAAGCGAGTGCTTTATAGCTTTACCGGCACCAATGGCGACGGTTTGGACCCTATGGGGGGTCTGATCTTCGACGACTCTGGCAATCTTTATGGAACGACCTTAAACGGGGGCAATCCGGCATGTTTTAACTATTACCCCTGCGGGACTGTGTTTAAGCTTTCGCCGTCTGTGAACGGCACTTGGAAAGAAACCGTGATTCATACGTTCGGCGGTGCGGATGGGAATTTGCCGGCTGCCAGCCTCATATTTGACAAGGAGGGCAACCTTTACGGTACGACCCTTTCAGGCGGCTCAGCTAGCAGTGGAACGGTGTTCGAGCTGATGCCAGGGTCGGGAGGATGGACTGAGTCTGTGCTTTACAGTTTCGGCACCAATGCTGGCAATCCGTATGCAAGCTTGGTTTTTGATAAGGAAGGCAATCTCTACGGGACAACTCCGCGGAACGTCTTCAAGTTGACTAACGGTTCCAATGGATGGACTGAGACCGTTTTGTATACCTTCAGCGTCAGCGATGGCTACAATTCGAGGGCAGCCGTGATCTTCGACAAGGAGGGTTCGCTTTATGGAACGACGTTAGAGGGGGGAGTATACAGCGCAGGTACTGTGTTCAAATTGACACCCGGCTCAGGAGGCGTATGGACCGCAACCGTCTTGCACAACTTCATCGGGGTTAACGGCGATGGTGCCTATCCGGAGGCTGGTTTAGTCTTCGATAACTTAGGCAACCTGTATGGCACGACTACTGTTGGCGGCATCAACGGCGGAGGCTGCAATGGCGTCGGATGCGGCACGGCTTTTCAATTGAAACCTTCTTCTGGGGGTCAATGGACCGAGCGCGTCCTGCACAGATTCACTGGAGGCGTAGACGGAGGCCAGCCTTACGCCTCGTTTATGCTTGACGCAGCCGGGAATCTTTATGGGACTACAAGCAGTGGGGGCACCGCTGACCAGGGCACCGTCTTCGAGATAAAGCCGTGAACAATCTTGTTAACCTCATTACTGAGCCGAAACGCCCACGAGTTGAGACAGCGCCTGCCAGTGCCGTGGATGCGGGCGGTGTCGGCCTGCACGGAACGTCAGTTGCGGAAAATCCAGAAAGGCCGAGGACATGCTGAAAAGTGTGGCGCTCTAGTGATAAGCCTGCGGAACACTTTCGCCAGCTGCGAGCAAAACGTTCGTGTCGAAGTCGTTAGCGTTCTTGGACAACTCATCAATCTCACGGACCTTCGCGTAATCCAGAAACCTTATCACCTCATTCAGGCGCAGGCAGGGTCCAGAAAAGGTTGGACGCCTCAGCTCTTCAAACACCCGCCTTCTCCGGTCCTCCGATGCAACGATGAACAGTGGATAGTTTGAATTGGGCGCTTCCGCTCTGAGATCGGACAGCCTGAGAATTCCTGAGTAAATGGAAGTGGAATGCTCGATTTCGAACGCCGACTTTATCGAGTACGGCCCGAATTTCCAGACTACGTCGATGTTCTCAATGCTCCGGGGTACGTCCAATGTTTCATGGAATTCGTGTAGCACGAAGTCACGGAACTGGTGTCCCTCGTAGTGCTTCGGTTGATCACTTCGAGGCACCCAGACATCGCATTTCGCAAGTTGACCCAGGCGAATCAGTCTCCACTGCATCTCGTCGTGCTCTGTGGGTACGCGCTCGATACGCTCGTCAAGGCTCGCACTCAGCGCTTCCTTCCGCGTCGGGAGGTGGATGAGTTCCTCTCCGCGTTCGAGCGTCTTCAGCACGCCGAGGATGTCGCCGTAATTCTGTGCGAAGCTCGAAACTGCCGCCTCGTTGATCATTGAGAACCCTTGGGGATGATAGTGGGACTGGTATCCGAACAAGGGATTCAGCTTCTCGATAGGAACATCCGTTCTCTCCTCGTTCACAATGAAGTACATCAATTCCCACGTGCTGCCGGTATCGTTCTCCTTCCAAAAATACCGGGCGAGTTCCTTGTTCCTAACCTTAGCGGCAATTTCCCCTGCAAAACGAATTCGACCGTTGTTGTAAACCAGCACCACGTCCCCGGGAGTCATTTTTTCCCATCGGGACTCATTCATTGGTCCCGGAACCGCTCCCCACACGATGAAGTTCGAGCCGTGGTAAATCTTTTCCAAATTTTCAATTTCTTGCGAGGGGAGAAACCTCCTGACTTCCTCCAGGTTTCTCTTGCGTTGGATCGTGTCCTCGAAGTGTCGTTCTGCGGCGGGGTTTCCCCCGGCAACTACGAGAAAGACCTTCCTTGAGTCAGCGTCAGACATTGGCACGCCCATCATACGGTGAGTGCCGCAGAATTCAAGCGCAAAGAATCCGCCTTAGGCTCGCAGGCGGACCCTGGTTGCCTTGTTCCAGCTAGCACTTTCTGGCCATTGTGGCAATTCAAGTCTAATGTATGATCTCGAATCAAAGGCCATCGACAGAGACGGCCCGACTTGCTTCGAGGGGGAGCGAGTCACTTCGACCCAGGGAGAGCCTTATGCAACCCTCGCGCCTGTCAGTCTACGTTCTTGTTCTAGCTGTAGTCCTGCTTTCCCAGCAGATCGTTTCTCAGACTCAATCTTCGTCCACTCCGAGCACAAATCCAACTACCACAAGCAACGGCAAACCTAGCGCGGACAAGATAAGTTGCACCAACAACGGTACGTACGTGAACAGCAAAGGTCAGACTGTTCAGCGACCAGAAAATTGCTCCGGGGCACCACAGGGAGCCACCGCACAGTGTCGAGATGGAAGCTACAGTTTCAGCCAGAGCCGACGAGGCACATGTTCGCGTCACGGTGGGGTTGCCAAATGGATCTAGGCAATCTCGGTTTCGTGAGGCGCGATGTATCAATGAAACAACTATGGGTGTTTCTTGGAATCGCGGGTCTGGCGGTTGCTTTATACGGACAGCCTCGTCGAGACGTTCGTATCAAGAACTGAAACAAGAAAACGAGGAACTACACAACCAACTCGCTGAGATTCACAGCGAAGCGGACGCCGCGCAAAGCGAGCTGACAACGCTTAAGTCAGATATAGACGATGTTCAAACGTACGCTAGCCAATGCGACGACTGCGACGAAGTCCAATCCGCCGCCAGCGATTTGGACGGTCCAGTGCAGAACTTGGAGCCGAATCTAGATACGACAGAGACGAAATCGCAATAACGAGCGCGGGACAACGCGTATCTGAAAGAAGGCCAGTTCAATTTTGTTAAGCTCAGTCTTGGAGACCGACTAGGTCCTCCGAAGTGACGATGTTCCTCGGCTGGAAACCTGAATCAATCTGTTGCGTCCCTAACTGAATCCCGGCCTCAAGTGCCGCATTCTCTGTGGCGAAGATTTTCCCGGACTCGAAGGGCGTCTCGTCAGAGTATCGCCCCGTATCTTTCCGAATATTGACGTGCACTGTGAAGCTATCTTTCGGCTCCCGGAGCGGCAGCGCGGTCGCTTTGATGACAAACCGTTTGTAGGATTTCTGCAATCTACTCATACTCTATTGGATGACCGACGCGATCACGCCGACTCAATCTCCAAATCGCGGCGGCGGTACAGGCCACGCCTGTCACGTTTCGCGCGTGCGGCACCTCGGGTGTAACATTTTCCTATAATCTCCTGCGAGGAAACTATGAAAACTCGGCGAAACGAACCGTGCCATTGCGGCAGCGGAAAGAAATTCAAACGGTGTTGCGGAGTGCCACCGCAAGTGCCAAGGTCGATGGGGAGTCCTAGCGCAGGTATTATTCCAGCCTTCTACCAACCTCTCGCGGCGCACGGAATTTCGCCGGATGTGGTGGAAACGATTAAGAGAGCTTCCCGTCAGTAAGTGACTTGTCGCGGAGCGAACTACCGCTCTAATCACAGGATCGGGACGGAGATGCTCGTGTACCAATTGTGAAGTGCAAAACGGAGGCGTGCCCAAGTTTCTCTCCAAAGTTCAGCCGTCTCTCCAAACGCCGACGCGTTAGACAACAGCAGGTTCGTTATCTGGGACCTTCTGTATACCAGCCTGTGTGTAGTATGCAGGACGCGATCAGGCGACAGGAGGTTCTGGTGGAGCTTGCCTGGGGGTTTCCTTTCTCACTCTCCGCCAAGCACACTGTCGAATGCTCTGGTTCAACCTGCCAAAACAACCACCAGTTGCGCCAGGGGCCGTGCCAACGCCGTGGATGCCGTCGGCGTCGGACCGCACGGATGTCAGCATCAGCCCGTAGGAAGATTGCAGCGTTTCCGCG
>Ga0210384_10007004_pt1 | contig 11931 bp, 12 predicted proteins | sample IncBWH2MmetaG_FD_160574 | JGI IMG/M metagenome (GOLD analysis project Ga0210384, IMG submission 160574) | Forest soil microbial communities from Barre Woods Harvard Forest LTER site, Petersham, Massachusetts, United States - Inc-BW-H-2-M | ecosystem: Environmental > Terrestrial > Soil >... | reverse complement strand
TCACTGGCAACATGACGCGCGTCAAGGTGGTGAAGAACAAGGTGGCCCCGCCGTTCCGCGAGGCGGAATTCGAGATCATGTACGGGCAGGGGATCTCGCGCGAGGGCGAGATCATCGAGCTCGCGAGCTCGCTCGGGATCATGGAGAAGTCCGGCGCCTGGTATGCCTACAAGGGCAACCGCATCGGCCAGGGCAAGGACAACGCGCGCACGTACCTGCAGTCGAACAAGGAGGTCGCGCGAGAGATCGAGGAGCTGGTGAGAGCGCGCCTGCTGCCCCCGCGCCAGGAGCGCCGCGGCGATCAGGCGGCCAATTCCGCATGAACCTGAAGGCGCGCGGTCGCGCCGCCCGCCGGGTGGTATCGGACCCCTGGCTTCAGTGACCGGCGGGGTTCACCTCAGTCCGCTGCACCCGATCGGCCGCCCGCCAGGCACTCTGGATCTCGTCTACCGCGTCGATGCGCGACCCCAATACAGGTTGTCGCCTGCAGAAGCGTTTCTCGCCATGGTGCATCTCGGGCTTGTAGCCGAGCGCCATGAGTTGCTTCTCCGCGGGGTCGAGGTCAGAGGTCTGGGGAGCTGCCGTGGCGGGGGGTGACTGGCGGGACGGCGGACGCGGGCGCTGCAGCGGAGGCGGCCGCGTCATGGGTCCCTGATCCTTGGCTGCTGAACAGCGGCGGCTCATCCAGGTAGTGCGCCATCGTTCACTATACTGCAAGCGATGCCCTGGCGTAGATCAGCCAAAGCGTGCAGCGGGGAAGCGCGTACCGATGCTCAGGCCGCCCGGGCGGCGGCGATTGCGCTGCTCGCGAGGCGCGATTTCGCGAGCGCTGCGTTGCTCGTGAGGCTGTGCGCGAAGGGCTTTAACGTCGATACCGCGGCGGCGGTGATCGCCGAGCTCACCGCCGAGGGCGCACTCAACGACGAGCGCTACGCGCAGAACTACCTCGCCTACCACGCCGCGCGCGGCCACGGCCCGATCCGCATCGCCGCCGAGCTGCGCAGGGACGGTCTCTCTGCCGAAGTGGTCGATGCCGCCCTCGGCGGCGGCCCGGACTGGAGCGCGCTCGCCCGCAAGACGCGCAGCGCCAGATTCGGCCCGCAGCCGCCGGGGAGCTGGGCGGAGAAGGCGCGGCAAGCACGCTTTTTGCAGTATCGTGGCTTTTCATCGGATCATATCCGGGCGGCCACTGGTGCCGACCCCGATACGGATTGAAGGAACTTGAGCAAACCCTCTTACATGAGCGCCGCGGACGTACGCAGCGCCTTCCTGGAGTTCTTCCGCGCGCACAGCCACATGATCGTGCCCTCGAGCCCGCTCGTGCCCGCGAATGACCCGACACTGCTCTTCACCAACGCCGGGATGGTGCAGTTCAAGGATATGTTCCTGGGGCGGGAGCAGCGTGACTATCTGCGCGCCGCCTCCAGCCAGCGCTGCGTGCGCGCCGGCGGCAAGCACAACGATCTGGAGAACGTGGGCTACACGGCCCGGCACCACACGTTCTTCGAAATGCTGGGCAACTTCTCCTTCGGGGACTACTTCAAGCGCGAGGCGATTCATTTCGCGTGGGATTTCCTCATCTACAACCTCGGGCTCGATCCGGCGCGGCTGTGGTGCAGCGTGTATCGCGACGATGACGAGGCAGCGGACATCTGGCTGAAGGACATCGGCGTCAGCCCGCAGCGCTTCGCGCGGCTCGGTGAGAGCTCCAACTTCTGGGCGATGGGCGACACCGGACCGTGCGGGCCGTGCAGCGAGATCTTCTACGACCATGGACCGACGATCGCCGGCGGCCCCCCGGGCTCCCCCGAAGAGGAAGGCGACCGCTACGTCGAGATCTGGAACCTGGTCTTCATGCAGTTCGAGCGCGCCGCGGACGGCACGATGACGCCGCTACCCAAACCCTCGGTCGATACCGGCATGGGGCTCGAGCGCATCGCCGCCGTCATGCAGGGAGTGCATTCCAACTACGAGATCGACCTGTTCAAGAACCTGATCCGTGCCGCCGGCAGGCTCGCGGGGACCTCGGTGCTGACCTCGAGCTCGCTGCGCGTTATCGCCGATCACATCCGCGCCAGCACCTTCCTCATTGTCGACGGCGTGCTGCCCTCCAACGAAGGCCGCGGCTACGTGCTGCGCCGGATCATCCGCCGCGCCATCCGTCACGGCTACAAGCTCGGGATCCAGGAGCCGTTCTTCTATAAGCTGGTCGCCGTGCTCGAAAAGGAGATGGGGGCGGCGTACCCCGAACTCACGCGCGGCCACAAGCTGGCCGAGCGCGTGCTGAAGCAGGAGGAGGAGCGCTTCGCGGAGACCCTCGCCAACGGCATGGTGCTGCTCGAGAGCGCGATCCGCAATCTGCGCGGCGCGAAGACGATCGACGGCGACACCGTGTTCAAGCTCTACGATACTTTCGGCTTTCCCGTCGACCTGACGGCCGACGTCGCACGCGAGCGCGGACTCAGCATCGATCAGGCACGCTTCGATGCGGCCATGGAGGAGCAGCGGCGCCGCTCCCAGGAGGCGAGCAAGTTCGGCGTCGATCTGCGGGCTGGTGCGTCGTTCGATGAGCGCACGCTATTTCGCGGCTACGAGGCCTTGAGCGCTACCGGTCGCGTGCTGGCGCTGCTGAAGCAGGGCGCGCAGGTCGAGTCGCTCGCCGAGGGCGAGGAGGGCGAGGTGGTGCTCGATCGCACACCCTTCTACGCCGAGGCTGGCGGACAGGTGGGAGATGCGGGCGAGCTCAGCGCCCCCGGCGTGCGCTTCCTGGTGAACGACACGCAAAAGCGCGGCGCCGCCCATGCGCACCTCGGACGCGTCGCGCAAGGCAGCATCCGCCTGGGCGACACGCTGGATGCCCAGGTCGACGGCGCGCGGCGCCAGGCAACCGTGCTCAATCACAGCGCCACGCATCTGCTGCACGCCGCGCTGCGCAAGGTGCTCGGTGCGCACGTCCAGCAAAAAGGATCGCTCGTGGCTCCCGACCGGCTGCGCTTCGACTTCGCGCACTTCCAGGCGCTCACCCCGGCGGAGATCACCGAGATCGAGCAGCTGGTGAACGCGCAGATCCGCGCCAACACTGCCGCCGAGACGCGCGTCATGGACTATGAGAGTGCGGTGGCGGAGGGCGCCGTGGCGCTGTTCGGCGAGAAATACGACAAGGACGTGCGCGTGCTGCGGCTGGGGGATTTTTCCATGGAGCTGTGCGGTGGCACCCACGTACAGCGCGCCGGCGACATCGGACTGTTCAAGATCGTGAGCGAGAGCGGCATCGCCTCCGGCGTGCGCCGCATCGAGGCGCTCACCGGCGCTGCCGCGCTCGACTACGTCGAGCAGAATGACGCGCTGCTGCAGGAGCTGGCCGCCCTGGTGCGCGGCTCGCGCGAGGAGCTGAAAGACAAGGTGCGCGAGCAACTCGAGCGCGCGCGCCAGCTCGAGCGCGAGGTTCGCGCCCTCAAGGACCGGCTGGCATCGGGGCGGGGTGTGGATCTGGCCGCCGGCGCCATCGACGTGCAGGGCGTCAAGGTAGTCGCCACCAAGGTTGACGGCGCCGACGCCGGCGCGCTGCGCAGTGCAGTGGACCAGCTCAAGGATCGGCTCAAGTCGGCGGTCGTGGTGTTGGCGAGCGTGGAGAATGCCGCCAAGGTAGTGCTGGTCGTGGGCGTCACCGCCGATCAGACCTCCCGCATCAAGGCGGGCGAGCTCGCCGGCGCGGTGGCTGCGCAGGTGGGTGGCCGCGGGGGCGGGCGCGCGGACTTCGCCCAGGCCGGCGGCAGCAAGCCCGAGGCGCTGGATGCGGCGCTGGAATCGGTGGCGGAACTGGTACGCGCGCGGCTGGCAGCGTGAGGTGAGCGCGCGTCGCCTTTGGCGCCGCCGGACCCGTTTGAGTATCATGGCCGCCCCGCGCCGCCCGCACGGGCGACGCAGCCGCTTGCGGTAATTCAATTACAAGCGCTTGCGGTGAGCGGAGAGATGGCCGAGTGGTCGAAGGCGCATCCCTGCTAAGGGTGTAAGGGTCAAAAGCCCTTCGAGGGTTCGAATCCCTCTCTCTCCGCCAATCAGTCTGAGCCCCTTCCCCGGAAGTGGATTCTCTGCTCGAAAAGCGTGTATCTGCGGGCCTTTTGCCGTTGGGGCGTTTCTCAGTTTCCAGGAGAGATGGCGGAACCAACCAGGCGCAACCCGTTTTTCTCAGTAGCCAGATTCGGGCGTGGGACTTTTGCGGGCCGGCGGTAGATGCCGGAACCGGTAACCGCGCCGTCAGCCCGAGAGGCCTAACAGTACCGCTGCGCCGGCCAGTCCGTGGGCAGGGGGACGAGGTCAAGGAGCCGGGTCCCGGTGAGGTCCGCCGGATGCGCTCCGCGCAGGATCTGCTCATTAAGGTCTGGGGCGAGGAATGCCAAGTGAACGATCCGCGTCGCCTGGTCACCGCGCATGTCAGCCTACGGAGGGTGCGCAAGCGGCTCGTGGGTTCGAATCCCACCCTCTTCGCCAAGAAAAAATAGGCATTTCGCGAAATCACACCCTTCGGGTCGCTGCCTCCTTGAGGTACCGCATCAGGGCGCGGTCGTTATCACGCGCAACAATGCAGACCAGGATCTCGTGCGGTGGTGGCCCATGCTCGCAGCTGTGCGCGACTTCGCCCTCTACCAAGGCATCGCACCACATGTGGGCATAAAGCATCGGGCGAGGTGAGCGCGCACGGACACCGCCCGAGTCCTGCCGATAGTGAAAGTGGTGCAGATCAGCGAACTTGACCGAGCCTATGTGCCAGTCGTTCCACTGCCGCCTGACTACCACGATAGTCTCCGGAGCCGGCTCGCTTACGATTTTTGTAGGCATATGAAGCTAGCCTAAATCAGCTGGACGCGAGTCGCTGCAGCGTGCCTCTCGGCGCCCGAGGTGTCAGTCCGAAAAACCCATCATCTCCCTCTGCGCCGCCCAATCCGTGGGTAGTGGTACGAGCTCAAGGAGCCGAGTGGCAGTGAGGTTGGCCGGATGCGCTCCGCGCAGGATCTGGTCGGCGAGGTCTGGGGCGAGGAATGCCAAATGTACGATCCGGGTCGCTTGGTCACCGCGCATAAACTTGTATTCGGCCTCGTGACTATAGGACTACCGTCTTCCACGCTTGGGGCGGGACTGTCGCGGCGTCCTCCGCCCGCGTTGAGGCTCGTATCTGATTAACTTCGTAGAAAAACGGGCGCTCTACGCGCCCATCTTCTGATCTGCGGCAACGCGATGCGCTCGCTTCTAAAGCCGAAGGGCAAGCCGAAAGCTGGGAGCAGTTAGACCTATGGCCGGACACCGATTAGGTGGTGGTACGTGAACTCCAATATCGTCAAAAAAAAGCCTCGCGCTCTGCGGGGCTCAAGCTTTGGCGCGAATATGGGGGGCCACGTTCGCGTTAATCGCGCTGGAGGTCGTGCCAAAACACGCCTCCAGTTCGAGTTCTGAACATACCGACGGCTTATGAGAGCCGTCTGAACGCGCTGCGCGCGTCCGTCCTTCTTACATATCCATCCCCCCCATCCCGCCCATTCCGCCGCCGCCCATGCCGCCATGGGCATGCTCTTCGTCCTTCGGAGCCTCGGCAACCATCACCTCGGTCGTGAGCAACAGGCCCGCGACGGATGCGGCATTCTGCAGCGCAAGCCGCGTGACCTTCGTTGGATCGAGAATGCCCTCTTCGAGCATGTCGCCGAACTCACCGGTCGCCGCGTTGTAGCCGTAGGCACCCTTGCCGGCTTTCACCTGGTTCAGGATGACCGCCGCATCCTCGCCGGCATTCTCAACGATATTTCGCAGGGGCTCTTCGATCGAGCGAGCGAGAATACGGATGCCGACCGTCTGATCCTCATTGGCACCCTCTAACTTATCGAGCGCCTTGAGGACACGGATCAGCGCGACACCGCCACCCGGTACCACGCCTTCCTCGATGGCCGCACGGGTTGCGTGCAGGGCGTCCTCCACGCGTGCCTTCTTCTCCTTCATCTCAATTTCGGTGGCTGCACCGACTTTGATCAGCGCAACACCGCCGGAGAGCTTCGCGACACGCTCCTGGAGCTTCTCCTTGTCGTAGTCGCTGGTCGCTTCCTCGGCCTGCTGGCGGATCGACTCGATGCGGGCCTTGATGTCCGTAGCCTTGCCGGCTCCGTCGATGATGGTCGTGGTCTCTTTCTCGACCACAACCTTCTTGGCGTCGCCCAGATCGTTCAGGGTGACCTTCTCGAGCGACAGGCCAACCTCATCGGAGATCACGGTGCCGCCGGTCAAGGTCGCGATGTCCTGCAGCATCGCCTTGCGACGATCGCCGAAGCCCGGAGCCTTCACCGCTGCAACCTTGAGGATGCCGCGGATGTTGTTGACGACCAGCGTCGCGAGCGCCTCGCCCTCGATGTCCTCAGCGACCACGATCAGCGGACGGCCCGCCTTCGCCACCGCCTCCAGGAGCGGGAGCATCTCGCGGATATTCGAGATCTTCTTATCGCACAGGAGAATCAGCGGCTTCTCGAACTCGGCCGTCTGACTCTGCTGCTGGTTGATGAAATACGGGGAAAGATAGCCGCGGTCGAACTGCATGCCATCGACCACCTCGAGTTCATTGTCAAGTCCTTGGCCCTCTTCGACGGTGATGACACCTTCCTTGCCAACTTTCTCCATTGCATCGGCAATGGTCTTGCCGATGGACTCATCAGAATTCGCAGAGATCGTACCGACCTGCGCGATGGCCTTGGAGTCCTTACAGGGTTTTGAGAGGCGCTTCAACTCGTCCGTCGTGACGAGCACGGCCTTGTCGATGCCACGTTTGATGTCCATGGGGTTGCGACCGGAGGCGACGGCCTTCAGGCCCTCGCGGATGATCGCCTGGGCAAGCACCGTCGCCGTCGTCGTACCGTCGCCGGCTTCGTCCGAGGTGTTGGAAGCGACTTCCTTCAGCATCTGCGCGCCCATGTTCTCGAATTTGTCTTTGAGCTCGATCTCCTTCGCAACCGAAACACCGTCCTTCGTGATGGTCGGCGCCCCGTAGCTCTTCTCGAGTACCGCGTTGCGCCCCTTCGGGCCGAGTGTCGCCTTCACCGCATTCGCAAGGACGTTGGCGCCCTTGAACATGCGTAGGCGCGCATCGTCGCTAAATCGTACTTCTTTCGCTGCCATTGCCGTGTCCTTCGGGTGAGTTACTTCGACTCGATGACGGCCATGACGTCTTCTTCACGCATGACCACGAGTTCTTCGCCGTCGACCTTCACTTCGGTGCCGCTGTACTTGCCGAAGAGAATCTTGTCGCCGACCTTGACGTCGCAGGGACGCACTTGTCCGTTCTCAAGGATCTTGCCTTTGCCGACCGCGACGATCTTTCCTTGAATGGGTTTTTCGGCCGCCGTATCGGGAATCACGATGCCGCCAGGCGAGGTACGATCCTCTTCCAGGCGCTTCACGATGACGCGGTCATGGAGAGGACGAATCTTCATAACTGGACGCTCCTTTGAAGTAGTGGGTATTCTTTAGGTGCAAATGGTGACTTAAGTCCGGATTTCAAGGGTGAATGCCCGAAAAAGCTGCCGACGGGGCGCCCTCGCATCGCCGGACTCGCGTCCTCCGCGCGCGGGCGTCGCTGTCCACCGTGAGTTCTATGCGATGTCCAGCGGACGGGTAGCAACGGATTCTATTCCGCTGGAAGTTTGAAATTTGCCGGCTGAGGGATTCGAACCTCCGACCCCCTGATTACAAATCAGGTGCACTACCAACTGTGCTAAGCCGGCACAGGACTCCATCAGCCAGTATGCGCGCCGAAGCGCGGCATGTTGCCTGCGCGCGGCGCCTTAAACTGACCCTGATACTGTATCGGCCGGAGAACCGCGGTGGCACCGCGGCGGGCGGACAATAAAGGTAAAGCAGCGAGGGTTTTATGCCAACCAAGACGGTCACGCGCTACTTGTGGGTCAACCACAAGCGGACGTCCCGGCCACGAGCAGTCGGATACGGTCGCCCTCGACGACCTCGATGGTAGGGCCGGGTGTCGTGCCGTTGTGCCCAGCACTTGGCCTTTCGATCCCGGTGCGAACTCATGCTCGACTTCCTCGGCTACGAGATGAAACTCCTTGACGCCGCCTCGCATGCGGTACGGTAACGTCCAGCCGTTGGCGGTCCGAACGGGTCTATAGCCTTGCGGCTGGAGTGCCGCTGCGGCGCGCCGACGCGCAGGCCGGCGATGCGTTGGTTCCTGCCCGAATCTTGGGCGTAGCAGACTGCCAAGAAAGTTGGCACGCGAGCGCGCGCTTGACGAGGGCATGACCCAGGTGTATTCGCATACGAACTTCGATAACGATATTTAACAAAACAGAACAATGCTACGAGGAGGAACAATCATGAGCATTTCGAGAATCCACCGGACTTCAGCCGCGATCGCAGCCGCGCTAATGTTTGCCACCGCAGTTCCCGCAGTCGCCGACGAAGATGAGGCGAGCGACGGATCGGCCGCGAGTCGTTGCGCGGGATTACCTACGCATGCAGTGCTCAAGAGCGCGCTGACCGCAGCACGCGACCAGGCAAACGGCGGCTTCAATCTGGACATGTGGGCGACGGTGGTGAATCGCGACGGGGTAGTGTGCGCGGTTGCCTTCACCGGTGCGGACCGTGGTTCGCAGTGGCCGGGCAGCCGCGTAATCTCGGCACAGAAGGCCAACACGGCGAACGCGTTCAGCCTGCCGCATCTTGCCCTGTCGACTGCTAATCTCTATTCGGCAGTGCAGCCGGGCGGATCGCTCTACGGCTTGCAGCACAGCAATCCTGTCGATACGCACGTGGCCTACCATGGACCAGCCTCGAATTTCGGCGAGTCGAATGACCCAATGGTGGGTCACCGTATCGGGGGTGTAAATGTGTTCGGCGGTGGCCTGGCCCTGTACAACGCCGCGCACGTCCTAGTCGGCGCGGTCGGCGTCAGTGGCGATAGCTCATGCGCCGACCACAACATCGCCTGGCGAACCCGCAACACGCTCGGCCTCGATCATGTGCCTGGCGGTGTGAGCGGTGACACGAGCCGTCCGGACAATATTGTTTATGACATCACGCCGCAGGCTGGCCAGATGCCAGGCATAACTGCCAGTGGCTGGGGACATCCCGTGTGCAGCGCAGCGGCCACGACGATCGCGGGGACCCTGCCGCCCACACGACCTTGAGTTGCACTCCGTCGTTCGTGATCGACAAACCAACGTTGGAAGCACTCAGCGCAAGAAGTGCAAATTTCCCGCCGGCGGTAACGCCGGCGGGGGTCACTTTAAGAGTCGATGTCGCCAATCCCGACATCAACTTGCGCGTGGTGTCGGGCGTTGCCGAGCCGTGCCTGAATTGTCGCGCGCAATCCGCCGTAGGCATCTGCTCCTCCCGAATGGGCGCGACGCGGATGGGTGGGAGATAGCTCGGGCCGTCCGGCTCGACAACGGTATTGCAGACCGCGAGGATCTGCGCCAGCGATTCCGGCGACGGGTCGCCCAACCAGAGGAGATCGGCGTCCCGAGTCGGGCGGATCGAGTCGCCAAGCCATGACTCGTGCGCAGGCTCACCAGCTGTTCCAGATCGTGACCCGCCGCTATGAGACCGAATCGGTAATCTTCTCTTTGGCTTACGGACTGCCGGTTTAGCTCCGGCCGGCGGGATTTCTACCTTGGGCTTAACGGCCGGGCCGTCTGTGCTACTCCGTACAGACTTGGCAAGCAAGCTGGCCTAGCCTACCTCGGACGGCAGGGGACGGTAGGCCCGTTGCGCCGGGCATTCGGATCCACCGATCGAAGGACATCCACAGAATTTTATCGCGCGCCGGCCGCTTGCCGGCTTGTGTTAGCAGGAGCACGTCATGAGCATCAACAAAGACCAGGTTAAGGGCCGCGTCGAAGAGGCGAAAGGAACGATCAAGGAAGCCAGCGGCAAGCTTGTGGGTGACCAGACGCTGGAAGCAAAAGGCAACATTCAAAAGAACCTCGGCAAGGTTCGAGAAAAGTTGGGCGACATCAAGCAAGACGTGAAAGATTCCTCGAAATAAGGCGCTTGGCTTCAACCCATCGTCAATGGCGATCAATGGCGAGCCGATCTTCAACGCTTGAAGTAACCGTCTGAACATCCAACACAAGAACATCAATTAACCCTAACGCATCCGGAGCGTATATGCAGAGCAGTCGATCCCTCGCCCTCGTGGCCGCCGCCCTCACGCTCGGTGCCTGTAGCGTGTTAGAACCCAAGCGGGCCGTCGAGATGAGCACCGCAGACGTAAATCTCAACACCCGCTGGCACGCGAGCATCGCAAGCCCCGCCGAACTCGCCGGAGTCGTGCAAATGAGTGGATCCGCTTCCATGAGTCCGGGCAGCAAGCGGGGCACCACCGAGGTCGCGCTGAAAGTCGCGAACTCTTCTCCCGGCGGTTTGCATCCGTGGGCCATCCACCGCGGCCAGTGCAGTGCGGATGAGGGGGTGTTTGGTGCCCTCGACAACTACCAGCCACTACGCGTCAGTTCCGATGGCACGGGCTTGTCGAGCGCCATTGTCGGGCTCGACACCCCCACCACGGGGAGGTACTTCGTGAGCGTTCAGGCCTCAGCCGCGAATAGCGGGATGACGGTCGCGTGCGGGAACCTCGCGGCTCCGACACAATGATCCGTAGGGACAGAGGATAGGTGGGTTCATCCTGCAGGAACGATGTGAATCGCGGCACAAGTATTCGCGCGCTGATCGAGCGGACTGGTGTCACTCGATAAGCGTGCATGCCGTCTGCGTCTGCTGTGCCGGGACCCAGCGACGGCTCTGACGCGCGAGGCGACCAGCAGGGGACGCCTTGATGCCAGCCCAATTCATCACGAGGAGAATCTACGATGAGCGCTGTTATGAAGGAATCCCAGATATCCCGTCCCGTCGCTCAGTTCATGGCCACCCCCAAGAAACTGCTGATCGACGGGAAGTGGCTCGCGGCCGCTTCGGAAATGACCTTCGAGGTCAAGAATCCGGCGACCGGAGCGACCATCGCCCGCGCTGCCGAAGGTGACAAGGCGGACATCGACGCGGCGGTGCGCGCAGCGCGACGCGCGTTCGAGTCGGGACCGTGGCCGGCGATGACACCCTCAGAGCGCAGCAAAATCTTGTGGCGCATCGGCGATCTCATCTCGAAATACACCGACGAGCTCGCCGAGCTTGAGTCGCTCGACAACGGCAAGCCGATGGCTGTGGCGCGGGTGGCGGACGTACCACTGGCCGCCGACATTTTTCAGTACATGGCGGGCTGGTGCACGAAGATCGAGGGCAAGACCATCCCGCTCTCGGTGCCGTATACGCCGGGGGTGCAGTACCACTGCTACACGCGGCCTGAACCCATCGGCGTGGTTGGACAGATCATCCCCTGGAACTTCCCCCTGCTGATGGCGGCCTGGAAACTCGCGCCCGCCCTTGCCACGGGCTGCACCGTGGTACTGAAGGTGGCGGAAGAGACGCCGCTCACCGCCCTGCGTTTGGGTGAGATTATGCAGGAGGCCGGGTTACCGCCCGGCGTTGTGAACATCATCACGGGCTTTGGCGAAACGGCGGGGGCTGCGCTCGCAGCTCACCCCGGTGTTGACAAGGTCGCCTTCACGGGATCGACTGAGGTCGGCCGACTGATCGTGCAGGCAGCGGCCCGCGACCTGAAGCACGTATCGTTGGAACTCGGCGGCAAGTCCCCGAACATTATCCTCGAGGACGCCGATCTGGACGTCGCGATTCCCGGCGCCGCGAGCGCGATCTTCTTCAACCACGGGCAGTGCTGCTGCGCCGGCTCGCGGCTTTACGTGCACGAACGCCTGTTCGACAAGGTCGTGGCCGGAGTGTCGGATCAAGCCAAGGCGATCAAGCTCGGCTCAGGCCTTGATCCCGCCACGCAGATGGGGCCGATGGTCTCCGAGACCCAGCGCGATC
>Ga0210384_10007003_pt1 | contig 11931 bp, 10 predicted proteins | sample IncBWH2MmetaG_FD_160574 | JGI IMG/M metagenome (GOLD analysis project Ga0210384, IMG submission 160574) | Forest soil microbial communities from Barre Woods Harvard Forest LTER site, Petersham, Massachusetts, United States - Inc-BW-H-2-M | ecosystem: Environmental > Terrestrial > Soil >... | reverse complement strand
GGCTGACGACCGTGCCTGCATCGAGCGCTGTCCACACACCCGGAATGTGCACCTGTCCCTTGCCGTCGACTTCGACTTCAACCACCGTCGCAACATAAGTGAGAAAACTGCGGTGAGCGGCGATGCCCACGCCGCGCCCTTTCCCCATGGGCCGTTTGCCCCAGCCCGATTTCTCCGCTGCGATTTCGACCACGCGCCGCCATCGCGCTGTATCAAGCGGGTAGCGCTGCTTCTCGTCGGCATCTTCCTCCTTATATCCAAGCGGGACGATGCGCGGCGGCCCGATCAGATCCAGCAGATACTGGACGGAATCTTTGTTGGCGTTGTGCGCAAGCTCGTCGGCAAACGAGTGAATCGCGAATGCATGATAGATGTTGGCCACGCTGCGCAGCCATCCAATGCGCACGTGGAAGTCGGCGGGGCCATTTTCGGCACGATGATTGGGAATATCGAACGGAAGATTGTTCCATCCCAGGCCCATCTCGTCGAGAGCATAGGTTGCCGAAGCGTCAAAGGTCGAACCGATAGGGGGATACACCGTGCGCTGTAACCACGCAGTCGGTTTGCCATCCGGCCCAATCGCGGCCTTCATGTACATCGCAGCCACGGAGTGGAAAAAATCGAAGTGAATATCGTCTTCGCGGCTCCAGACAACTTTGACCGGCTTGCCGAGTTGTTTTGAAAGAACGGCAGCTTCCGCAACCTGGTCGGGCTTCGACTTGCGTCCGAAACCGCCACCGAGCAGCGTGACATGGCACGTCACATCTTCTTTCTTGATGCCGAGCACGCTGGCAATGGTCTCCTGCACCGCTTGCGGATTCTGCGTCGGAGCCCAGGCCAGCACTTTTCCGTCGCGATACTCCGCGACCGCAACCGGCGGTTCCATGGAAACGTGCGCCAGATGCGGAGTGTAATACTCGGCCTCAATGATCTTTCCGCCCTTGGCAAATTCCGCATCCACGTCTCCGACGTTGCGAACGACTTTGCCCGGCTTCCGGGAAGTTGCTTCGAGCGTCTTGCGGAACGGCGCGGAATTGTACTCCGCGTGCGGACTGCTATCCCATTCAACCTTCAGGCTCTTGCGTCCCTTGAATGCGGCAAAGGTGTTGTCGGCAATCACGGCGATGCCGCCCAAAGGCTGGAACTGGTGCGGCGGTTTGAAAGTGTCGATGGTCAGCGTTTTCTGAACACCGGGCACCTTGAGCGCGGCTTTGTCATCGTACGACCTGATCTTTTGTCCGAGTACGGGCGGATGCTCGACCGATGCGTACACCATGCCGGGCATGGCCGCGTCCATACCGAAGATCGTTTTGCCCGCGACCATCTCAGGAAGATCGAACAAGGAATTGCTTTCTTTGCCGATGTAACGCCACTGGGAACGCGACTTGAGCGGGACATCTTCTTTCTTAGGAACCGGCAGCTTGGCTGCGGCGGCGGCAACTTCGCCATAGCCCGCCTTGCGTCCGCTGGCTCGATGGACGACGAAGTGGGACTCGGTCGTGCACTCTTTAGGAGAAACATTCCATTGCGCGGCGGCGGCGGTGATCAGCATCACGCGTCCTGTAGCGCCCACTTGGCGCATCAAGTCGAAGGAACTGCGAACCGAGTGCGACCCGTCCGTATCCTGGTCGCCATATTTCGGATCGCCGGTCGCCTGATCGATTTTTACTTTGGACCAATCGGCGTCCAGCTCGTCTGCAACCACGAGCGGCAAAGCCGTCCGGCTGCCGCATCCCATCTCCGAGCGATGGGCGACGATGGTGACAGTGCCATCCGACGCGATCGACATCCACAGATTGGGTTGAAAAGACGGCGCCGCCGCTTCGGCTTCCGCAGCCCACAGCGGCTGGGGGATAAGGCGCGCGCTCAGCACAAAAACGCCGCTCGCCAGTGCGCCGTGCAGGAATCCGCGTCGGCTAACGTGAAAGCTGACATTCTCGATCGTCTTCATGCTGTCTCCTTCGCAGCCTGATGCTTCGTTGCGGGAGGCTTCGGGGCGGGATGCTTCATGGTCGGATGCGTCGTGGCCAGATGCTTGGCCGCCTGATGAATCGCCGCCCGAATCCGCTGGTAAGTGCCGCAGCGGCAGAGATTGCCGGACATCGCGGCGTCGATATCCTGGTCGCTGGGATTCTTGTGGTCCTTAAGAAATGCGATCGCCTGCATGATCTGGCCGGTCTGGCAGTAGCCGCATTGCGGCACCCGGATCTCCATCCACGCCTTCTGCACGGGATGCATGGGCGCGATGCCTTCAATGGTCGTGATCTCGGTGCCACCGATCTCGCTCATGGCCGTCGTGCAGGAGCGAATGGCCGCGCCATTCTGATGGACGGTGCATGCGCCGCACAACGCCATGCCGCAACCGAATTTCGTTCCAGTGAGCTCCGCCACGTCGCGCAAATACCAAAGCAACGGCATTTCGGGATCGCCGTCAAACGTCTTTTCTTGCCCGTTCACTTTGAATTGGATCATTTGTCCCCCCGGGTAAACGACCGATGCTGCAGAATTTATTTCCATATCCTAATCGCAGAGCGCGAAATGTGGAAGAGTGGGAGCGCAGACTGCGCAGACTGAATTGAACCTTTAGCCACAGGGGGCAGGGGAAGGCCACAGGGTTAAGTCAGCGCCCGTCATATAATCGTCTGTCCTTCTGGGAGGAATTTTGGCCTACGACGATCTGCGGGACTGGATCAAAGCACTTGACCGCGCCGGCGAACTGAAACGTATCCGCACTGAAGCGGACCCAATTCTGGAGATTGCGGAAATCACCGACCGAGTTTCAAAAAGTAAAGACCGGCAGGGAACTGTCGGCGGGAAAGCGCTGCTGTTCGAAAACCTCAAGGGCTATCCCGGCTCGCGGCTTCTTATCAACCAGTTCGGTTCCGCCCGTCGTATGCGACTCGCGCTCGAAGTCCACATGCTGGATGAAATCGCAGAGCGCATCCGCGGCTTCATGGACGTGAAGTCTCCGCAAGGCTTCGTCGACAAAGTAAAGATGCTGCCCATGCTCGCCGAGATGGGCAAGTTCTTTCCCAAAACCGTAGCCACGGGTCCATGTAAAGAAGTGATCAAGCGCGACAATTTCTCGTTGCTGGATTTTCCCATCCTGCACTGCTGGCCCCAAGATGCCGGACGGTTCATTACGCTGCCCTGCGTGATCACCCGCGATCCCAAGACGGGCAAGCGCAATGTTGGCATGTACCGCATGCAGATCTACGATGGTCGGACGACCGGGATGCACTGGCAACGCCAGAAAGTGGCAGCGGAACATTATCGCGATGCGATTCGAAACGCCGCGGTTTCCCCGAACCACAGCGGGACGGACGCATTCATCCGTCCCGTCGGGCGAAGCCCGGCAGCTGCAGCGGTCGATATCATGGCCAGGTCATCAGGAGGCGCAATGCTAGCCGATGGCGATCGCCCTTCCGGCAAAATGGAAGTGGCCGTAGCCATAGGAACGGATCCGGCCCTAACCTTCTCCGCGATAGTTCCCGCCCCGCCCGACGTGGAAGAATTCGTCGTCGCCGGATTCCTGCGCCAGAAGCCAGTCGAACTCGTGAAGTGCGAGACCGTAGATCTGGAAGTTCCGGCCAATGCCGAGATCATCTTAGAAGGTTACGTGAACCTGGACGAGCTCCGCACCGAGGGCCCGTTCGGCGATCACACCGGCTTCTACTCGCTCGAAGACGAGTACCCGGTCTTCCACGTCACCTGCATGACCCATAGAAAAGACGCGATCTATGCAACGACCGTCGTCGGTAAGCCGCCGCAAGAAGACGCGTGGATGGGCAAGGCGGTCGAGCGCATCTTCCTGCCGCTGATGAAGCTGACCATTCCCGAGCTCGTGGACGCCAACCTGCCGATCGAAGGCGTCTTCCACAACCTGATGATTGTTTCCATTCGCAAGTCGTATCCCGGACAAGCCCGCAAAGTGATGAATGCCATCTGGTCGCTGGGGCAAGCGATGTTCACGAAATGCATCATGGTCGTCGATGAAGACGTCAACGTGCAGGATGTTGCCGACGTCACCCTGAAAGTCCTGAACAACATCGATCCTGAGCGCGATATCCAGTTCATGATGGGACCGGTGGATTCGCTCGACCACGCCGCGCGCCTCGCAAACTATGGATCGAAGATGGGCATCGACGCTACGCGTAAGTGGACGACCGAGGGCTTCGGGCGTCCCTGGCCGGATGAAATTGTGATGGATGCTGAGACGCGGGCCGTGGTGGATGGAAAATGGAAGGTGCTGGCGAAAGAGTTGGGGATCGAATAGAAGAGAGCGCGGGAAAGATCGTTTCCCATAGTAGGTGTAAACTTCCTGATTTCGCCAGTTACCCAAAGATCGGATCTGGATTTCTGCGCTACCGGGGGGAACACTTGGCGGCAGCAATCTGTTCCTTCAGTTGAGGTGTCAGGATTACAGCCTTTGCGTACAGCGAATTAACCACGTCGACCACGTACATCGGATCAGCATACGGCACGGAGTCGTCACCCTCGACGTGTACTTCCAGTTTGCTCGCTCGGCTGGTGCAGCTCTTAATGCGGGTGCCAGTTCTTCTCGATTGATTTCCTTTCCATGGAACAGCATTCGAGTGGCATCGTTGTGTGAGACTACAGTCACTGCGCCTGTTCTCGACTCTACTCGCCATTGCACCGACAACCACTGCCCACGGCATCCCATTTCTGGACCGCGAGACGTGGGCCCCGGCAAAATCACAGACCTCAAATAGCACCCTCTTACCGACCAGGGCGTTTCTCCCAGTGAGCTACCGCGGAGGCTTCTTTTCTTCTCTAGGCGGAGGTGCCGGTTTGTTCTCGGCATGAGGCGCGCTCGGATGCACAGGTTGCGACGCGCTTTGGCTCTGCGCCGCAGCCTGATGATGAGCAGGTGGCGGGGCTGGCCGGCTCTCCGTGTGTGTCGCGGCCGGATGAGGCGCGGGAGCAGACCTCGGTTCCGCGGGCCGAGCGCTCGCATGTTGAGTCGGTGTGGGTTTGGACGGTTTGGCTTCAGTTCGGACCGGATGAGGCGCGGGAGCAGGCTTGGCTTCTACGGGTCGCGCGCTTGCATGCTGGGTCGTTCCGGGTTTGGACGCCTTGGATTCAGTCCTGGTCGTACTTGGACGAGGTGCCGAAGCGGGCTTGGTTTCCGTGCGTCGCGCGGTCGCATGCTCAGACGTTGCCGGCCTGGACGATTTGGATTCAGTCTTAGCCGTCCTTGCATGGGCTGCGGAAGCGGGCTTGGCCTCCGTATGTCGCGCATTCGCATGTGCGGTCGTCGCCGGCTTGGATGACGACGGCTTGGATTCAGTTTTGGCCGTACTTGCATGATGAGCGGAAGCGGTCTTTGCTGCCGCGGTCGTGGATCGTGCGTTTGCACGTGCGGTCGTCGCGGGTTTCGATGGCGATGACTCGGATGCGGCCTTGGCCGAACCTGCATGGTTCGCGTTCGCACGATTCGCATTTGCACGATTCGAGGCTGTGCGTGTGTAATGCGGATCTCCCGCTCGAGCCGCTACTACGCCGGTTTTGAAATTCCCCGGTCTGGCTGTTGCCGCTACGGGCGGCTTGCCGTGATTGACGGAGGCGCGCAAGCTGCGATTGCTGGCGGCGGCTTGTTGGTGCCGGGTTTGCGCGGTAGTTGGCGGGAGGTGCCGTGCGCTGGCAAACCTCTGTTGTTCGGCGGTCGGTCTCGCGTTGGTTCCACCATTGCCGCCGTTGTAGCTGACGCGATTCACGCTCGTATTGTTGATGACCGTCTTGTTGTACGTGTTATGAATGACCGTGGTGTTTACGCGCATGACGGAGGTGTTGTAGAAGAACCTGCCCTCTTGCCAGTATCCACCCTCGAAGCCCGTGCCCGCGTATCCGAATCCATAAAAAACGCCGCCGTAGAAGCCGACCTGTTCTCCCCAATAGCCAGCGTTCCAGATGTAAACGCCGTCGCCCCATCCCCAATATCCCGGCGTCCACAGGAAACCAACTTCGGGCGCGAGAACCCACGTGCCCGGCACCCAGTAGTAGTCGCCATAGTCATCGTCCCAAGCCCAATAGCCGGGCGTCCAGAGATAGCCTTCGCCCGGACAGACGGGTTGTACGTACACAGGCAAAAGCGGCGGCGCAACCGTGATCGATACGCCGAATCGTTGCGCGAATGACCGGCCCGGTACAGCCAGGACCGCGAGTGCCAGTAACAGCCAACCTAGTAAACGTGCTACGCGGAGAGAAGTCATTTTCATCACCTCGATAATTGCCCCTGAACCTGCAGGGGAATTTCCGCCCGAGCGTACCTCCGCCCGAAGGCCTGGTTCTCCTGCCGAGTCGTTCCAACCGAGAGTTGCGCCTCTCTCCGATGCTGGTGCGGCTCGTTTTGGTTGTTCTCGGAGAGGCCGATGGAGATTCTTGTGCGGCACTGTAATCGTATGGGGGGATTTCCATAGCCTAAGGTCATGATTCCAAATCACAGGGGGGAGGCAGGCATTTCAAACATGGGTTAATAACCCTAAGGGTAAGGCAAGGGACCGAGAGAAGCTTGCGGAGGGCTTACCGTCGCTCCCGCGTCAGCAACTCAAGTTCTTCCGGGGTCCTCGGCCAGTCCTCTCGCAACAATCGCGACAGGGCGCGGTCGGCGAGCAACTTTCCTCCGGTCTGGCAGTTGGGGCAATAATCGGTTTCGTTGGCCGCATAACGGATGCGCTGAATTTTTGCCTGGCACCGCGGGCATGGCTCCTTATAGCGGCCATGCACCGCCATCTCGGGGCGAAACGCCGTGACTTTTTCAGGGAATTCCTCGCCCGCCTCTCGACGCAAGCGGTTGGTCCATTGGACGAGGCTGTTGCGCACCGCCTCATAGAGGTGCTCGATTTGTTCGGGTTTCAGCTTTTGCGTCAGCAGCAGTGGCGACAGTCCCGCTTCGAAAAGAATTTCGTCGGAGTAAGCATTGCCGATTCCGCTGAACAAACGCGGATCCGTCAGTGCTCGTTTCAGCGTGTGGTTCGCCGACGTGAGAACGGTCGAGAACGTCGCCAGATCGGAATCCAGCACTTCAATGCCGCCCGGATCGAGAGCACTGAGTCCTGTTTCTCCGGCCACGACATGCAAAGATGCACGCTTTTTTGAGCCCGCCTCGGTCCACAGCAAAGTCCCGTTGGTGAAATCGAAGGCAGCCAGCCCTCGCGGCGGTGATAACTTGGCGTCGCGTTTTTTCCAGTGCAGGCGTCCGGCAATCATCAAGTGGAGCACCAGCCAAATGTCGTTTTCCAGACCGATGCAAATGCGCTTGCCAAGCCGGCGCAGTTGGATGACGATTTTTCCCTCAACGTCAGTCAGCGGTGGGACCGCCGTGCGCAAGAGAAATGGGCTCGCGATACGCACATGATCGAGACGCTTGCCGAGAATCCGTTTCTCGAGCGCTTCGATGTACACAACAATGTCGGGCAGTTCGGGCACGCGCGGAAAGCCTTGCCGCAATGATTCCTGTAAACATGGTACATCGCTTGAGCTATCCTAGAGTAGCGATGCCCACGGCGAAACAACAGCCTCTGCCGCGTACTCCGCGTACGGACTGGCCGTGGCCGCACTCTCTCGACGCCCTGACCGCCGCGCCCGACCAGCACAGTCTCCTGTTTGAAAACGACCACGTGCGCGTCATGCGCTCGTATCTTGCCCGGGCAGATTGTTCCCGTGCACACCCATCGTTGGCCAGCTGTGGAACCCGTTGCCTCCGCACTCGGTCGAAAACGTCGGCGGCGCTGAGATCAATAATGTGCAGGTGGAGATCAAGGGAGTTCGTTAAATCAGGGTGCAGATTTGACCCCTTGAGACCACACCCCGATATGTGTTCTCATTAGAGAGTGGCGGGTTCGGTCCGCCTGCGCTGCTTTAACCTCCAACCCTCAACCCTATCTTTTGAGAGGAACATCAGAGGAGAAAAAATTATGAGCAAAACCCACTACATCCCGAAGGGATATAACACCGTTACGCCATACCTCGTCATCAAGGGCGCGGCGAAAGCGATCGACTACTACAAGAACGTTTTCGGAGCGACCGTAGTTGTGCGCATGGATGGTCCGGGCGGCAAGGTCGGCCACGCCGAGTTGCAGATCGGCGACTCGCGCATAATGCTGGCGGACGAAAACCTGGAGATGGGCCATCGGAGCGCTGACACCATCGGTGCTTCTCCGGTGAGCCTGTATGTGTACTTGCCGGATGTCGACAAAGTTGTCCAAAAAGCGGTCGCCGAAGGAGCGAAAATCCAGAGACCGGTCGAAGACCAGTTCTACGGAGACCGCTCCGGCTTTATCCAGGACCCCTTCGGACATCTCTGGGGCATTGCAACTCACGTGGAAGACGTGTCCCCGGCAGAGATGGCCGAACGGGCCAGGAAAGTCATGCAGGCCGCCTGAGGACGGGCAGCCATTGGCGGTTAGCTCTTAGCCGTTGGCTGAGCCGAAGTCAGATTTGGCTGACGGCTAAGAGCTCGGTAGCTGCGACCGGGCTTGCTCTTGCGCACTCCTAACAATTGCGGCCACAAAATACGAAAGGAACCTTCCTAATGCTCTCCGCTGGCAATCCCTTTCCCAATTTTTCTTTTCCCAATCAGGACGGCAAGACCGTTACGCTCTCCGACTTCGCCGGGCAATGGCTCGTGATCTACTTCTATCCGAAAGACGACACGCCGGGTTGCACCATCCAGGCGAAATCGTTTACGGCGACCAAGGCTGATTTCGATGCGGCCGGGGTTCACGTGATCGGCGTGAGCGCCGATGATGTTCGCTCGCATAAGAATTTCTGCAACAAGTTCGGCTTCACCATCGACTTGCTCTCCGACACCGGCGGCAGCCTGATGAAGTCGCTGGGCATTGGCCAGGCAGAATGGAAAGGGATGAAGTTCTGGGAGCGCAGCAGTTTCGTGGTCGACCCCAACGGTGTAATCCGCAAGGTGTACGAAAAAGTTAATCCTGAAGGCCACGAGAGAGTGCTGCTTGACGACATCGAGGGTATGAAGGCGAAGGCGGCCTGATCGCCGCTTGTACCGCTATTCGAGTGGACCGAGTCGAATGGAGGAGCGACGGGCGTCTCACCCGTCCAGCAGTTCGGCGGGCGGGCGGGGACCGGCTCTCCGCTAGCAATGCCGCGGCTCTTCCCGCCGCATCGAATGGCGCGCCGACGCCGCTGCGGTCTGATCCCGCGGCAGGAGACGCGGAACGGTTGGCGGCGACTCCCTGAATCCGCCAGCTCCCCGGTTACTGCAGCGTGGTGGCGCTGTTCAGACCCTGATAGATGAACAGTCCCGCGATGACCAGGATCATGGCGCCCGACAAGGCGCCGAGCACCTTGACGATGGGCGTGATCTTTCTCATCTTGGCCAGAACTTCCACTTGATCTTTGTGCATCTGAGATTCGACCTCATGGAGGTCGATGGAATCATCCTCATGCATGGTGAGGGTGCTGCGATAGATCAGGAGGATAATTAGGATGCCGGTCAGAACACCCCACGCGACAAGCAGCCCGAACATTGGAGACATAAGCCACCTCGGAGCCGAGATCGAGCCAATTCCCGAAGTCGCCATTTTTCGTCCCAGCAAGACTAGGCGGTTTTCGCCGGCGTTCGGGTAACGAGCCCCTACTGCGCACGATTATAGACCCGTTGGCAAGAGGGGGCGCGACTTCTTGCCTGCCCGAAGCATCTAAACGGGTGTTATTGGGAGAAATACCGGTTCGTGAAAAGTCTTGCCGAGCCGGCAGCAACGTTTGTTATAATAAGCAATTACAAGGAGATCAACAGATGGCGACTACCACCGTACCCGAGGTACAGCCGAAGACAGCGGCTCCAGTCCTGACCCCGAGCGCGATTGCCAAGGTCAAAGAAATCATGGCCTCGCAGGCGCCGGTCCCGTCGGGATTGCGGTTGTCCGTGGTCGGCGGCGGTTGCTCCGGCTTTCAATACTCCATGGCCTTCGAGAACGGCGCCGGCATGATGGACAAGGTTTTTGACTTCGACGGCTTGAAGGTTTACGTGGATGCCACTTCCCTGATGTATCTTGGCGGAGCGCATGTCGATTACGTCGAGACCCTGGAAGGCGCCGGGTTCAAGTTCGAAAACCCGAACGTGAAGAGCACCTGCGGCTGCGGCTCTTCGTTTAACGTTTGAGGGTTCACGTTTAAATATTTCTGGCTTCAGATCAAGCCTCGCTTTCGATGCGGGGCTTTTCTGTTGCTTGGAATATTGCTGGGAAGGTGAAGCTTACTCTTCCGGTGGCGTCTGTCCCGGGTTTTGCGGAGGTTGCTGCGGAACGCCTTGGGGTTGGCTGGTGTTCGGCGATATTCCCGGGAACGGCGCACCGGCCACCGCCTGTCCGGGAGCGCCTCCGCCAAAGTTTCCCGTGGGACCATTGAGCGACACCGGCCCGGTCAGCAGCCCGCCGCGGTCAGCCTGCGGCACGTAAATGAAGAGCCAGTCGTTGTAGTGGTTCTTGTCGTAGAACACGCGAATGCTTTTCGCTTTGCTCGTGCTGGCAACGCCGAGTATTGGACCTCCACCGAACGTTGGCCCATTGAAGCCGGAGGTGGAATTGGAGCCTGAATTGGAATTAGAAGACGACGATCCAGGCGAATTCGGATTTTCCTCCGCACCTGAAGAATTGCCAGAGGAAGGGCTGCCAGAAGATGGGTTGCCGGAATCGCCACTCGCGGGAGTCTGAGGGGCCGAGTTGCCGGGTTGTTGAAGTCCACCCGGTTGCGCTCCCAAGCCGCCAAGCCCGCCTTGCAGCCCGCCTAACCCTCCCTGCGCTCCCCCGAGGCCGGTTTGCCCCTGCAATCCGCCTTGTCCCGGCACGCTCTGCCCGGGAATTTGTCCCACTAGAGGTCCGTTGTTCAACGTGATGTCGGTCTGATGAAGGAGCTTGAAGTCCTTCTCCTGGCCCGTGGCCGCGTCCCTGTTGATTGGATCCTTATAGCGCTTGCGAATGAAACGAAGGTTGTTGGTATTTTCCAATTCCTCGACGCGCATTGGATAGCGCCCAAACTTCTTGTAGAAGTGTTGAATGGCGCGCATGTAGGCCGTGCCCCGATGCCTCATCTCCTCTTCGCGGTCGCGGCGGATCTGCTGGCTAATCTCGGGGAGGACGGTGAGCAGCGCAATCGTGATTACCGCCAGGGCCAGCATCAGCGTGATCAGCATGTAGCCGCGCTGGGAATTTTTTAATTTGCGATTTGTAATTTGGTAATTCGGCGATCTGAGCCCGCGATGTGGCATAACCATTTACTCGCCTTCAAAATTACAAATCAGCTTCGGCCTTTATCCTTGCGTTAACGGGAGACTCTGCCGGTTGTTGTTGATCACATCTTCCACGTCTACCGCTGTCGGCGAGATGTGCAAGACGCGATAGCGCCGGTCCACGATGTCGCCCTCAGCGGCGATAAAAACGTCTTCGCCCTGGGAGAGGAATACCTTCTTCGTCTCGCCGGGCCGGTTGGCAAAGCCAAAAAACTTGAGCGTGATCGCGGGCGGCGGTGGAATTGGCGGGGGCAGGCGAAGGCCGGCCTGTTTATCCGTACCGTTTGCCTTGGGTTTTTCGATGGGCACAGACCCCACGACAAAAATGTTCCTGCCGTTGCCCGCGTACTTGATTTCCTCGCTTTGGCTGAGCAGCTTCAGGTCGAGCGTAGGATCCAGGCGCGGTTCACCGACAGGCACCATTTTTCCTGAAGCCGAGCGTCGCATGCCCGGTTTCGCCGCTGTTGCGGTCGTCTGCCCCGTTGTCGGTGCCGCCGTCGACGACGAGGGCCAGAACTCGTAGCCCGTGATCGCCACCGCGATCACGGCCAACACCGCCAGCGCGATGACTTGCTTCCGGTTTTCGATTCCCAGTTTCACTCAGGCACCCGACCGCAGGTAACTGTGCATCGTGATTTGCAGTTTGACCGGTC
>Ga0210384_10006997_pt1 | contig 11935 bp, 10 predicted proteins | sample IncBWH2MmetaG_FD_160574 | JGI IMG/M metagenome (GOLD analysis project Ga0210384, IMG submission 160574) | Forest soil microbial communities from Barre Woods Harvard Forest LTER site, Petersham, Massachusetts, United States - Inc-BW-H-2-M | ecosystem: Environmental > Terrestrial > Soil >... | reverse complement strand
CCCTTTCGCCATAATGGGCGAGCAGCAACAGAGTCCGCGCCAGCCGTTTCTCGCTGGAGTTGAAGAGCTGGTCGATCAGGTCCTCTTCGACTCGGATATTTCGGGCCAGCATGTAGGCGATGAAGCGGTCGGAAAACTCCTGTTCCTTGTGGAGCAGTCGAGTCATCTCGTCTTTCTCTATGACCAGCACGGTGGTTGGTGCAATCGTGGTCGCGGTCACCATGCAAATAGACTGGCCCGCCAGGCACCCTTCCCCCACAAAATCGCCGGGCTTGAGAATCGCCACAATGGCTTCCTTGCCGGTCTCGTTGACCACCGTCAGCTTCACACTGCCTTCCTGAATGTATATGACATTCTTCGCGGGATCACCCTGCGCGAAGATAGTTTCTTTTGCCCGAAACTTGGTCACCCTTCTCCCTAGACCGGCCGAGTCCAGGAACGATCTCACGTTGAACGCAGGATTCCCCGAATACGCTTTTTTGTTGGAGCGAGGAGCCTTGACCGAGACCGACCGAACTGGCGATGACACGATAGCGCAAAAATAGCATGATTCCTGCTCGGTGTGCAATAGTGAACAGTCCATTGCCGGCGGAAACTCCGTCTCGTTATTGTCCCGGATTGGGGCACGCAAGAAGTTTTGAAGTACCCATTTAGTGCCTATGTTCTTTAGTGGACAACAAGTTATCACCTGAAGAGACATTCTTTCTACGGGTTCGATGCGCGGCCGAAGGTGGGCTCAAAAGAAGCCAGTGCCCGGCATTCGGCTGCACCGGTTTCGATGCTTTCGGAACTTGAAGCAGCTCCCAGAGCAGAATCGAAAAGAGTTTGACTCCGATGCAAGCGGGCCAGGCCAGAATTTGGACTTGACCCACGCGTGCCGCCACAGAGGACCAGGGGCAGCCATGACCACACCCGATCGTCGCTATTCACACCGCTATGGATTGAAAGTTCCTTTGGTTTTTTGCCCGGTTCACGCTCTGCTAAAAAATGGTCACGCAGCGAAATCCATAAATATATCGTCGCGAGGGGTCTACTTTGTGACCCGGCATCCGGTATCTGTAGGGCTGCCTGTTCACGTGCTTTTGCGAATGCCAAAACGGATCGCCGGAAAACCAGCGACCGCAAGAGTCTTCACCGGCAGGATCTCCCACGTTGAATCCCACGACGATCCGAAGGAAAGCTCCGGAGTTGGCGTCGAGTTTTTCTACTGGGAAGCTCCCTAGACTGGTCAGAGTGGGAGTTTAGATCATCGCCCAAAGCGACGCTAATAAGGCGCTGCGGCGCTGCCGCTCTGCTACAATCAAACGAGCATGAAGGGGCCTGTTTTCATCACGCATTTGTTTGTTCTATATTGCACAGCTGCTGTTTGCTTGGTGGTTGCTCCTTCCGTCATTGCACAACGACCTTCCGCCGGGGCTGGGGCTCCCACGGGTGCGCGGGTTGCCGCATCCGAGGCTTCTCAGCAAGGCATTTACCTCGTTTTCCCCTTCGAAAATGAAGGTGCGTCGCCGCGACTGGACTGGCTTGGTGAGGGGCTTGAAGAACTCACGATTCAACGGCTTTCCGCTGCGGGGCAGCAAGTCTATTCGCATGCCGGGCGCGCGGGCGAACTGGACCGTTCGGGACTTCCGTCTAGTGCAAAACTTAGCCGGGCTTCGATGTTGCGCATCGCGCAGAACATGGACGCGGATTTTGTAATTTTTGGCAGATTCACGTCGGACCGGCAATCGCTCGTCGTGGAGTCGCAAATTCTGCGCGTGAGTCCGACGAAGCTACTTCCTGCGATTCGAGAGACCGGCTCGCTTGATTCGCTCATGGACCTGCATGTGCGGCTGCTTTGGCGGCTTCTTTCTGCAAATGACCACGCTTACACGAAGAGTCTCGAAGATTTCTCGAAAGTGCAGAGGCCGCTGCGGCTCGATGCGTTCGAACACTATGTCCGGGGATTGCTGGCTAGCGACGACGATCCGCGGCTGCGCGAGCTTCGGGAAGCGGCGCGTCTCGAGCCCGAATGGCCTGATCCGGATTTTGCCATTGGCGACGCTTACTATGCGCGCCGGGATTGCGAATCGGCGCTGATTTGGTTTTCGAAGGTTCCGAAGACCCATGACCGCTACGTCGAATCCGTCTTCGCCACCGGTGTTTGCCGGTTGCTGATGAATCAGCCGGAGAAAGCCGAAGAGGTTTTCGCGTCGCTGCAGGAGGCTTTGCGGCACAACCTGGTTTCCGGCGCCGACCTGCCGGAGATTCTGAACAATCTCGCCCTCGCTCGCGCGCGGCAGGGCAAAACTCCGGCGGCGGTGGCTGATTTGCGCCGGGCCGTGGAGCTTGATCCCGACGAAGACGATTACCCGTTCAATCTGGGATTGCTGGCGCTAGGGGCTGGCGACTTCACGGGCGCCGCGGAACACTTTCGAGAGGCCTCGGGGCGCGAGCCGGACAAGGCGGAAAACCGCGCGCTGATGATTCTTGCGCTCGAAAAGGGGGGCAAGAAGGCGGAAGCCGATCAGGAGCGGGATACTGCGGCCGAGACGTTCGGTCCGGATGCGCTTCCCGAAGTCAGATTGGACGCGAAGAAAGACACGCTGACGCGTCTGGAGCGCGTGCGCACGGAGATGGATACCACCGCGCTGCGGCTGGAGATTGTGTCGGCGGGAGATTCCGCGAATGCCGCGGCCGAGCCCGAAGCCGCGGGCACTCCCGCGGCGCACATGCGGCGGGGGCGCCAAGAACTGTCTGCCGGGCGCGTGGATGCTGCCGAGAGTGAGTTTCGCGCGGCGTTGGCGGCCGATACCGGGAGTGCGTCCGCGCACAATGGACTTGCTGAGGTCTACAGGCGCCGGGGCAAGCTGGATGATTCCGCCAAGGAACTCGAGGCTTCGCTCGGGATTCGGGATTCCGCGGTGGTGCGTACAACGCTTGCCCGTGTTTATCTGGAGCAGAAGAAACTGGATCTTGCGCGCACCGAAGTGGAGCGTGCGCTGAAGCTTGCGCCCAAGTATTCCGATGCAAAAGAACTGCTGCAGCATCTGCAAAAAGTGAAGCCTTCTGGAGGCGCGCAATGAGCGCTCATGGTTTGGCGCAAAAAATTCGTGGCTCTGGAGTTTTCGGTTCGTCGGCGCTGACGTTGCTATGCGCCGTCTCGATCACTACGGCGGTTATGGCGCTGCCAACCGCCACGGCCGATGAGCATTCCAGCAATCCGGTTGTCCTGCGGCTCAATCTCGACCGCGAGGTCGAACCGGTGCTTGCCACGTACATCGACGAGGGGATTGCCGACGCTCGGAACCGCAATGCGGCGCTCATTCTGATCACCATGGATACGCCCGGAGGATTGGGCGAGTCGATGAAGGACATGGTCCAGCATATTCTAACGTCAACGGTGCCCGTAGCGGTTTACGTTTCGCCCGCGGGCGCGCGCGGCGCTTCGGCGGGTTTCTTCATTCTTCTGTCCGCGGACATCGCGGCCATGGCTCCGGCGACGCACACCGGCGCCGCGTCTCCGGTGATTGCCATCGGCGGATTCCAATTGCAAATTGACGAGACGATGCGCAGAAAAATTCTGAATGACGCCATGGCTTTCTTGCGGAGCTATTCGGAGAAGCGCGGCCGCAATCCGACACTGGCGGAAACCGCGGTGACGGATGCCAAGGCGTTTACGGAAAAAGAAGCACTGGACGGCAAGCTGATCGATTTGATCGCATCTTCGCCCGAAGATCTTTTGCATCAGCTCGATGGCCGCACGATCACGCGTTTCGACGGGACAAAGGCGGTGCTCTCGCTGAAGAATGCCGCGATCACCCCGTTTGAACTTTCGGCGCGACAGAGTTTTCTCGCCCGCATCGTTGAGCCGGACGTTTTCTTTGTCCTTCTGATGGTTGGTGTGCTCGGGTTGTACACCGAATTTACGCATCCCGGGATGGTCGCGCCCGGCGTGATTGGAGGCATCTGCGCGGTGCTGGCGCTTTATGCGATGCACCTTTTGCCGGTGAACTTTGCGGGTGTGCTGCTCATACTGCTGGCGCTTGCGCTATTTATTTTGGAGGCGAAGTTCACAAGCCACGGTGTTCTCGCCATTGGCGGCATCGTGTCGATGATGCTGGGCGCGATGTTCCTGATTCGCTCGCCGCTCACCTCCGGGGGAGTGAGTCTGGGAGTGGCGCTGGCCGCAACGCTGCCGTTTGCGCTGATCACAATATTCCTGATGCGGCTGGTGCTGCGTTCGCGCACGTGGAAATCGACGACCGGCAGGGAAGAGTTGATCGGCGAGGAAGGGATTGCCATCTCCGGGTTGCCTGCCGGGACCGAGGGAATGATTCGCGTTCACGGCGAGCTTTGGCAGGCCGTCTCGCCTCGAGCGGTCTCGGAAGGGAAGGCGGTGCGCGTCCGCAGCGTCGAGGGTCTGAAGCTGCACGTCGAACCGGAGGAAGCGGCGGTCGCCGAAAACAAGTAGAATGCGTTCACCTTTGGGAGGGTAATCATGCCAGAGATCGGACTGCTTGGGACAGCCCTGTTCGTGGGGATCTTTCTGATCTGGTTTTGGAATTCGCTCTATATCATCAAGGAGTGGGAACGCGGCGTGGTTCTGCGGCTGGGAAGATTGCTCCCGGAGGCCAAAGGCGCGGGCCTGCGGCTGGTTTTTTGGCCGGTCGAGACTTTGTATCGCATCAATCTGCGCCTCGAGACCCTGGATGTTCCGCCGCAAGACATCATCACGCGCGATAACGTTTCCGTGAAGGTGAACGCCGTTTGTTACTTTCGCGTAGTGGACGCCAATCTCGCGATGTCGCAGGTGCAAAACTATCAATACGCCACCTCGCAGCTTGCGCAGACCACGCTGCGGAGCATCGTAGGCCAGTTCGAGCTCGATGAAATCCTCTCGCAGCGCGACAAGGTGAATGCCAAACTGCAGATTATCCTCGATCAGGATACCGAGCCCTGGGGCATCAAGGTCTCCAAGGTGGAAGTAAAGCAAGTCGACATTCCGGAACAGATGCAGCGCGCCATCGCGAAGCAAGCGGAAGCGGAACGCGAGCGGCGGGCCAAGGTCATTCACGCCCAGGGCGAATTCGAAGCGTCGCAAAAACTTGCCGATGCCGCCAAAGTTCTGGAGACGCAGTCGTCGGCAATTCAGCTGCGGTACCTGCAAACTTTGACGGAGATAGGTGTCGAGAAGAACACAACGATTGTTTTCCCCTTGCCCATCGATATCATTAATAGCTGGGTACAGGCCTTGGGAGGACCGAAAAAGTAAGAATGGCTTCTGGGGGAAAACGAGCGAGCGCCGGGGAGCGAGTGCTCGAAGGACGGCACGTCATCGGCTTGTTCATGCTGATGCTGTTGTTTTCGGGCGTGTTCTTCACGCTCGGTTACGTCATGGGACGCAACCAATATGACGGCCAAGTGCGCGCGTCGACGAACCTGCGCGGCTTGCCGGACTCAACAGTTCTGCCCAAGCCAGAGGTCACGCCGAAGCCTTCCAACAGAAGGCCGGCATCCGCAGCGCAGGCCGACGGGGCCGCCCCCGCAAATTCCGACTGGGAGTTTTACCACGCCGGCGATTCGAATAAGACCGACGACCAGCTGAAGCCGGCCAGCAACCCGTCGCAAGTCCCGGCGGTAGGAAAGAGCGGCAGCTCCACCAAACAAGTCAATGCCGCCTCGAAAACCAGCGGTGCCACACCACTGAACGCAGGCGGAGGCACCAGCTTGCAGGTTGCCGCGCTCACCAAAGAATCCGATGCCATGGCCCTTGCGAATACTCTTCGCAAGAAAGGTTTTCCAACATTTGTGCAATCTCCGCAGGGTGACAAGTATTACCACGTGCTGGTTGGCCCCTATGCTGACCAGAAAGCCGTCGACAACGCCAGGAAAGGTCTCGAGGTGGCCGGTTTCAAGGCCATCGTGAAGCACTAATGCCTGGGCGTCCGTGGCTCAGCTATTTTCGTCCGCACCCCGGAAGCGAAACTCCCGCATGGATGAGGCTTTTCATCGCCGCGGTTTCTGGCGCGGCGCTCTCGTTTTCCTACACCGGCTTTTACTTCAGCATTTATTCGTGGGTGTGCGTTGGAATTTTGTTGATCGCGATTTTCGGTGCGAGTCCGCGCCTGGCGTACGCCTGCGGATTCCTGCACGGCGTTTGTTTTGTGCTGACGTCCGTCCCGTGGATCGCACAAGTTCTTGCCGTGCACGGCGGGCTGTCACGCCCCGGCGGATGGGGCGTCTTACTGCTGATCGCCGTGGTTTGGGCCGGGGTGAACGGAGCGATTACCTGGGCCATCCATCGCCTTTCCCTGCGCAGCATCACCCTGGCTGCGATCGGCACGCCGTTCCTGTGGGTTACGCTCGAAATGATTCGCACCCGCCTGCCGGAAATTAGCTTTCCGTGGAATTTGTTGGGCTATCCGGCCGCCGCAAATGTGGCCCTCGTGCAGCTCACGACGCTCACCGGAATCTACGGTTTGTCGTTCGTCGTCGCGGCATTCAATGCGCTAGTGGCGTGGAGCGACGCGGAGACGAGGCATTCGCCCAGGCAGCGGCTGGCCATTCTGGGCGGCGCCACGGTTCTGGTGCTCGTGGTGATGACCGCGGGTCCGCACTTCGTACCCCGGGCAGTGGCCAATCACTCGGCGCGCGCCGTGCAGCTGAATTTCCCCGAAGCCCAGGACTATCCAAGCGACTGGTTCACGCAGCACGCTTCGGATCTCGACGAACTACAGCGCTTCAGCCTCGCGCCTTCAGCCCACCATCCCGATCTTCTGGTGTGGCCCGAAGCTCCAGCGCCTTTCTCCTATCAGGACCGCCAATTCGCTCAGCTTGCCTCCACTCTGGCGACGCGCTTCCAGCATTCGTTCATCGTAGGGGTGGTGGAGTGGAAGCCGGAGCCTGTTTCCGGCGGGGCCGCTCCGCACACTGTGATGGCCCCCTACAACAGCGCACTTATGTTTGATGGCCAAGGGCATCGCGAGTTTTCCTACGACAAGGTGCATCTCGTGCCATTCGGCGAGTACGAGCCGTTTCCGCTCATTCACCGCGTAGTGACAAATGTTTCAAGCGAAGTCGGCGGTTTTCGCAAAGGCACCCGATACTCTGTCGGGCAGTTTCCGAGCGGCTATTCGTTTGGCGTGTTCATTTGCTATGAAGCCATTTACCCTGGCGAAATTCGCCGTTTCGCCGCCAACGGCGCGCAACTCTTCATCAATATTTCGAATGACGGATGGTTTGGCCACTCCGCCGCCGCCGAGCAGCACCTGCGCATGGCGCGGGTTCGCGCAGTCGAAAATCGCCGCTGGATCGTGCGCACAACGAACAGCGGCATCACCGTTTCGATTGATCCCTACGGCCGCATCTTCCGTCCCCTGCCGCAAGACGTGCGCGCCGCCGCCGATTTACCCTACGACTTCCGTTCTGACAAAACTCTCTACACGCGATTCGGCGATTGGTTCGCTTGGCTCTGCGTGCTTGTTTCCGCTATTCTAGTAGCGCTAACTTTCAGAAAGGCAGTCTAGCGTTCCCAGCTAACTACCGGACGCTCGCTGAACACCACATGATTCTCGAAGACCTCCAGCACCGTTACGAAGGCCTCAAACCACGCGCCGCGCTCGTCCGGAGCTATCTTTGACGCGCCGCAATACCGCGATCGCCTGAAATCACTCGAAGCCCGCGTCGCGCAACCCGACTTCTGGAACAACCAGGAAGAAGCGCAAGCCGTCCTTCGCGACCGCAAACGCGCCGAAGAACAAATTGCCGCGGACGACAGGCTGAGTTCCGTTTGCGGCGACATCGAGACCTACATTAGCCTGGCAAAAGAAGAAACCAACGCCGAGCAGCGCACCGACCTCCTGAAAGATCTCGACCGCGAGCTGACGGCTGCGGAAAGTTATGTCGGCGAGCTCGAAACCAGGACGCTTCTCTCTGGCGAAACCGATCACCTCAACGCCATCATGACCATCAAGCCCGGAGCCGGCGGCACCGAGTCGCAGGACTGGGCTTCGATGCTACTGCGCATGTATCTGCGATGGGCGGAGCGCAAAGGAATCAACGCCACTGTTCTGGACGAGACTCCCGGCGAAGAAGCGGGCATCAAATCCGCAACGATTCAATTCGCTGGAGAAAACGCCTACGGCTTGCTCACCGGAGAGACTGGCGTACATCGCCTCGTGCGCATCTCCCCTTTCGATCAAGCGGCTCGCCGCCACACCTCGTTCGCTTCCGTCTTCGTGATTCCCGAAATTGACGACCGCATCGAAATCAATATTCGTCCCGAAGACCTGCGCGTCGATACATTCCGATCCGGCGGCAAGGGCGGCCAAAACGTGAATAAGGTGGAGACCGCCGTGCGCATCACCCACATCCCAACCAACATCGTGGTGGGCTGCCAGGCGGAACGCAGCCAACATAAAAACCGCGAACTTGCCATGAAGATGCTTCGTTCTCGCCTCTACGACCTCGAGATTCAAAAGCGCCAGGCGCACACGGATAAGCTCGACGAAAGCAAGCTGGATATCTCCTTCGGCAGCCAGATTCGCTCCTACGTCATGCAACCCTACCGGATGATCAAGGACCACCGCACCAAGTTCAGCGCCGGGGACGTAGACCGCGTCATGGACGGCGACATCGACCCCTTCATCCGCTCCTATCTGATGGCCAAGAAGTCCAAGGGCAGGCTGGATGTTCAGCTCGACGACGATGAGGACGCCGCCTAACGTGGCCTCCATTCGCTGCACGCAAACGCCGTTCGCCCTGCGATTTCGACCGTTCGCTGCGCCCATAACCCATTTAAGCTCAATCTGTTGATTCTTGGGGCCTGCGATGGTACTTTCGAAGGGTCAATCCAACGCACTTGTGAATAGCCTATCCCGGCCGCTGGGCCGCCGCGGTTCACGAAGGAGAATGTCTTTTGAGCGAAGCCTTACGCAACTTTCTTTTCACCTCGGAGTCCGTCACCGAAGGCCACCCCGACAAGATTGCCGACCAGATTTCCGATGCGGTTCTCGATGAAGTCCTCAGGCAGGACTCCAAGGGGCGCGTGGCCTGCGAAACCCTTGTCACCACGGGCCTCGCCGTTATTGCCGGCGAAATCACCACCTCCGCACACATCGAATACGACAAGCTGGTCCGCGACACCATCCGCGGCGTCGGCTACGACCGCGCGAAATACGGCTACGATGCCGAAACTTGCGCGGTCATGTGCACCGTTAAGCGCCAATCGCCGGACATCGCCATGGGCGTCGATACCGGCGGCGCGGGGGACCAGGGCCTGATGTTCGGTTTCGCCTGCGATGAGACCGAAGAACTGATGCCCATGCCCATCCAGCTCGCCCACCGCCTCACGCAGCGCCTCACGGATGTTCGCAAGTCCAGCAAAGTTGATTTTCTCCGGCCCGACGGCAAGTCCCAGGTGACGATCGAGTATCGCGGCAGCCGCCCCGTTCGCGTCGATACCGTGGTCATCTCCTCGCAGCACAGCGAAAAGGTTTCCAACGCCGATCTTCGCGACGCCATCACCGAGCATGTCATCCGTCCGATCATTCCGGTCGCGATGCTCGACAATAAAACCAAGTATCACATCAATCCTACCGGCCGCTTTGTCATCGGCGGGCCGATGGGCGACGCCGGTTTGACCGGCCGCAAAATTATCGTGGATACGTACGGCGGCTACAGCCGTCACGGCGGCGGCGCTTTCTCCGGCAAGGATCCTTCGAAAGTGGACCGCTCCGCTTGCTACATGGCGCGCTACATCGCCAAGAACGTCGTTGCGGCGGGGCTGGCGCGCAAGGTGGAAGTTCAGCTCGCCTATGCGATCGGAGTCGCCGAGCCCGTCTCCGTGATGGCCGATACATTCGGCACAGCGGCTGTTTCCGACGAGACAATCACCGCGCTCATCCGCGAATATTTCTCGCTGACGCCCAAGGGCATCATCGAAACACTTGATCTTCGCCGCCCGATCTACAAGGACACCGCCGCTTATGGGCATTTCGGACGCAGCGGACCGAGCTTCACTTGGGAGCGCACCGACCGTGCGGATGCTCTTCGCAAAGCGGCCGGCCTCGGAGCAGCGGCTACTGTGGAAGCAGTCGCACAGCGCTAGGCATGGTTTAGAAACGCCGGCTCCTGCGCCGGCGTCTTGTTTCTTCCTGCGCGAAGTTCCTTCGCCGCGAAAAATTCGGATCAAGGAGAATAAGTGTGACTACCGCAGAACTAAAAAAAGGTGATGTCAAGGATATCGGGCTGGCTGACGCTGGCAAGCGCAAGATCGAGTGGGCGCACCAGCAGATGCCGGTACTCGAAATTATCCGCAAGCGCTTTGTAAAGGACCAGCCGCTCAAGGGATTGCGCGTTTCCGCTTGTCTGCATGTGACCAGCGAAACGGCTAACCTGATGATTGCGTTGCGCGATGGCGGAGCCGATGCAGTTCTCTGCGCATCGAATCCGCTGTCGACGCAGGACGAAGTCGCCGCTTCGTTGAACCGCGACTACAACATTCCAACGTACGCGATCAAGGGCGAGGACAACGAGACGTACTACTCGCACTTGCGCGCAGCGCTCGAGCATAAGCCGCAGTTCACCATGGACGACGGCGCGGACCTCGTCACGATGTTGCTCACCAAGCGCACCGACCTGGTGGCCAACGTCATTGCTGGCACGGAAGAGACCACCACCGGCGTCATTCGCCTGCGCGCGATGGCCAAGGACGGCACGCTGAAGTACCCCATCATCGCCGTCAACGACGCCGAAACCAAACATTTTTTCGACAATCGCTACGGCACCGGACAATCCACGCTGGATGGCGTGATTCGCGCCACCAACCTCCTGCTTGCCGGGCTTAAGGTGGTTATCGCCGGATACGGCTGGTGCGGACGCGGGGTCGCGATGCGCGCCAAGGGCCACGGCGCGGACGTAATCATCACCGAGATCGATCCGACCAAGGGCATCGAAGCGGTAATGGACGGATTCCGCGTAATGCCCATGGCAGAAGCTGCCAAGCAGGGCGACGTTTTCATTACCGTCACCGGCAACAAGAATGTCATTCGCACCGAACATTTCGAAGCCATGAAGAGCGGTGCGGTGGTCTGCAACTCCGGCCACTTCAACGTAGAGATCGACATTCCGGCACTAGACCGCCTGTCGTCCGGCAAGCGCGAAGTGCGCCCGCTGGTCGACGAATATTTGATGAAGGATGGCCGCAAAGTTTATCTCCTCGGCGAAGGCCGCCTAGTCAATCTGGCGACCGCGGAAGGACACCCGGCCGCCGTCATGGACATGAGCTTCGCCAATCAGGCCCTCTCCGCCGAATACCTGCGTCAGAATTACAAGCAACTGAAACCGCAGGTTTACGTTGTCCCCGAGAATCTCGACAAGGAAATCGCCCGCCTCAAGCTCGATAGCATGGGCCACAAGCTGGACAAGCTCACGGCCGAGCAGGAGCACTATCTCGCTTCCTGGCAAGAAGGCACCTAGGTAGGACCGGCACTCCCGTCTGTCCTGTCTTTCACGCTGTTCGGTGGACGGGCAATCTTGAGCTGTCCTGCTCTCTTTGGTTCGGGGCGCAATAGGCTGCGCCCCATTTTCTTGTAAACTTGTTTGAGCTTCCTGGGGATCGCTTTCATGTGGGATCTCTCGACTAACGCGCTCGACACCGCCCGCCTCCGCGGCGCGACGTACGCAGACGTGCGCATGATGCATTTGCGCCAGCGTGACCTAACCACCAAAAACGGCCAAGTAGGAACGCTCGCCCAATCCGAATCAATCGGCATTGGCGTTCGCGCCCTGGCGAGTGGCGCCTGGGGCTTCGCGTCCACGGACCGGCTCACCCGCGAAGGCGTATCCGCCTGCGCCGCACAAGCCGTCTCCATCGCCAAAGCTTCCGCGTTAGCCAAGCGCGGAGACGTGGTCATGGTCCCGGAAGACGCCTACATCGACAGCTGGCAAAGCC
>Ga0210384_10006996_pt1 | contig 11936 bp, 8 predicted proteins | sample IncBWH2MmetaG_FD_160574 | JGI IMG/M metagenome (GOLD analysis project Ga0210384, IMG submission 160574) | Forest soil microbial communities from Barre Woods Harvard Forest LTER site, Petersham, Massachusetts, United States - Inc-BW-H-2-M | ecosystem: Environmental > Terrestrial > Soil >... | reverse complement strand
TGGGCTCGACTTCGTCGTCGCTGAGCTTGTGTCCCAGTTCAGCTTCCCTGTCTTCGATCTGGGAGCGAAGGTCCTCGGAGAGCTCCGCGATGATGTCGTCCTTCTGATTGCGGGGCAGCCAGAACTTAACGGCGTGCAGATAACGATCGACGAGTGCCATAACGTGCTCCTTGGCCCGACGACAATTCGGGCCTCTAGAAAATGTCTTCCAGAGATGTGTGAATGCTCTTCCACTCGATCAACAACTGCTTAAGGATCAACTTGCCATCCGGTGAAAGACGGTAGAAACGCTTGTTGCGCTTGTCCTCTTCGCGCCATTGGCTCACCAACAGACCCTGTGTTTCCAGTCGCCGCAGCAGCGGATACAGCGTCCCTTCGTCAATGGCCATGCCATGGTCGGCGAGGGTCTTCCGCAGGGTGTACCCATAGTGCTCGGTACGCAAAGCCGCCAGCACGGCCAGGGGAAGACTGCCGCGGCGAAGCTCCTGGCGCAGGTTTTCAAAGCGGTCATCGTTTCCTTGCTCTGTACTGGGCGACATATAGTGTACGATGCATACTATGTATCATACAGTATGGTTTGTCAAGGATTTTCTTGCGCCACAAATTGCGGATTCGTCAGGCCGCCAGAATATCGGCGGAAAGCAAGGAGCGGTAGAGGTCGAGGTAGTCGTCGATCATTCGTTTACTGGTAAACCGGTCGCGGGCTCGAGTGTATGCGCGATCGGCATAGGTGTGGCGCAGCACACGGTCGGCATCGAGCTTGCGAAGAATTTCGGCCAGGCTTCGACCATCGTTGGTGCGGAAGTAGAGGGCAGCCTCGCCCCAGACTTCGCGGAAGCTGGGAATATCGTTGGCCACAATTGCACAGCGGGAGAAGGCGGCTTCGAGCGCGGCGAGTCCGAGCGGTTCGTAGCGTGCAGTGGCAGCGTAGACCGCGGCGCGACTATATAGAGCACGCAATTGAGCTTCGGTCTGGGGGCCCCGAATGGCGACGCAACTCTGGGCGGTTGCAACCTTCACGTCGGCGCGGATTGGAATCCGCGGCATGGGTACCGTTTGCTCCGCTCCCACAATGCAGACCGAAAACGGCTGAGTGTGTTGCGTGAGGAGAAAAACCTGCTTGCCGGCATCCAGCAGCCGGCCGACGGAAAGCACAGAGTCATCTTTGCTGACGTAGGGATTGAAAAAGATGGGATTGCGGCCGGGGTAGATGATGGTGGCGCGGCGCGGGCGGCTATACGTTGAAATAAGAGTGTTGAGCATACAAGCCGTGGGCGCAACCACCGCATCGGCCGCGGCAATGCCGCGGATAATGGTTTCGCGATACCAGTTCAGCCACGGCGTTGGACGCGGCGTACAGCCTTGCACGGCTTCGTTCCAACTGATGAGGTCACCGTGGGCCATCACCACGCGCGGGATGTCAACAGGGAGATCCCCGTGGCAATACTGGTGAAGATGAAGCAGATCAGGCTGAACTTCACGGGCCAGATTCACCAGAAATTCTGACGACTCTGGCAGGTCGCGGGGCGCATCATCCATCCATTCCAGGCGAAATGCGGTGGGCCGGTACTCCAGCCCGTGGAGAAGGTCCATCCACGCGATCTGCTCGGGCAGAGGAATCTCGCCGAAGCTGACCAGAGTAACGCGAATGCCGCGCGTGACCAGCCCGGTGACAAGCTCCCGAGTGTAGGTCCAGGAGCCGGACATGGTGTCAGCGGTGACCAGTACGTGCAACGGAGCCTCCGACAGTAAGCGGGACGCCGCTACAGACGCGGACTCACGCATACTGCGCTGGCTTATTCTAGTGCGAATGAAGGGAAAACGTCGAAGATTTTTTACGCCTCATCTGCAGAAACTTGCATGGGAGTGGTCTGTGCTCGGCTCTAACGGCGCGTCTATGACTCGGCTACTGTCGCCCAGGGTTTCGTTCAGATAGAATCGGCGGGCTATGAACCCCCTGGAAATTTCTTCCCAACAGTTCCGCCGGATCGTGGAACAGATTACGGCTCTCGCCGCGGACTATCTTGATGGCCTGGATGCTCGCCGTATTCACCCCGACTCGAGCGGGAAAGCAAGCGATGCGATATTTCACACAGAGTTGCCGGAACAAGGTTTGGGAGAGGCCGCACTGGACGGCCTGCAAGACGTTATCAAGAACTCGCGCGCGCAGAACGGCAGATTCTTCGGTTACGTGCTGGGTTCGGGCGAGCCGGTGGCCGCCGCCGCCGACCTGCTGGCCAGCGTGCTCAATCAAAATGTGACGGCCTGGCGGTCGGGCCCGGCCGCGGTGACCATCGAGAGGACCGTTGTCGGATGGCTGGCCCAAGCCATCGGCTGTGGGCAGTTAACCGGAAGCCTGACTGGCGGCGGTTCCTCGGCAAACTTGATGGGGCTGGCGATGGCGCGGGAAGCGAAGATGCCGGCCAACGAAGGCGGGGCTTCTGCCGGTGGCGTGGTGTACGCGTCGGAAGAAGTTCACATGTCGATTCCGAAGAGCATCGCGCTACTGGGGATCGGACGGGCAAACCTGCGCCTGATCCCAACCGATGAATCGTTTCAGATGATTCCAGAAGAACTCGATCGCGCCATCCGGCGCGACAAGGAGGCCGGAAGAACCCCGATCGCTGTGGTGGCAACTGCAGGCACTGTCAATACGGGCGCGATTGATCCACTTGCCGAGATCGCTGCGATTGCCCATCGGCACAACTCTTGGTTGCACGTTGACGGTGCTTATGGAGCACTGGCCGCAATTGCAGTCCCAAAAACATTCAGTGGACTCGAACTGGCCGATTCGCTTTCTCTCGATCCGCACAAGTGGCTCTACCAACCCCTGGATGCCGGCTGTCTCCTGTATCGCGATGCCGGGGCGGCGCGAAACGCCTTCGCGCATACGGGGGAATACGCACGTGCGCTCACCAGCGATCCGGTGGAAGGCTTCGCCTTCTTTGAGGAGTCGGTGGAGCTGTCGCGTAGATTCCGCGCTCTGAAGTTATGGCTTTCGTTGCGCTATCACGGCTTGGCGGCCTTCCGCGAAGCTATCCAGCGGGATCTCGCGCACGCTCAGCGCCTGGCTCAACAGATTACCGCGCACGCCGAACTGGAGCTAATGGCGCCGGTTGATCTGAGCGCAGTTTGTTTTCGTTTCCGGGGCAGGAACCAGGCTTCCGATGATGAACTGAATCGACTGAATTCTGAGATTTTGAAGCGCGTGATCGAGCGCGGACACGTGTACCTTTCAAATGCGTCGCTGAGAAATCGTTTCTGCTTAAGAGCCTGCGTGGTAAACCACCGCACCACGGATGCGGATATCGATAGCGTTGTCGCAGAGGCGCTGCAAGCAGCGCTGGAAGTAGCGCGATAGTTTGTGAATCATCCGAAGCGCTGAAAGTCCTTCCAGAATTCGGGCCACGGCTGCAGCAAGTGGTGGCACAAGTAAATGTCCGGATGGTCCCGGCTCTCTTCATTCACCACACCGTAAGGATTCGAATTATGCGCCACCAGTTCGCAGCGTTCGAAGTGCTCTTTCAGAAAATCGTCGTCCAGGCCGACGGCTATTAGCGTCTGTGGATTGTTTTCTGGATAGCTTCGGTACCACGCCGAGTTCGTTCCACTGACAGTGAAGGGCAGACCGTACTTTTGTCCCAATAGATTGATCGCTCCCGCCTCGCCGTAATTTCCGACAATGATTCCAGTTCCGGCCCGCTCATTTACAGGGATTGAGTCGTACACACGCGCCACGGTTCCGACCAGGTCTGTCCAACCAATTTCTTCTTTAAAGTTATCTTGAATCTTTCCTGTCGTATTCCACAGAGCGGAATTGATGGGCGCAATGGGGGTGAAGAGTGCAAAAGACAAAACAGCGCTGGATAAGACCAGGAACCAAGTCACAGATTGAACCGTGAGAGCCCACTTCCGCGTACTTGTTTCTACCCATCGCTCCCACATCACGCTTCCGCCCGCCAGCAGTGCAGGATACAGCGGTCCAAGGTAATAAGATCTCGCCTGAGCCACAACAAACAGGACAAAAGTCAGCACGAACATCCAGCCCAGCAAACGGTATTTTCGTCCCCGCTCGCTGAAGAAGAACCAGAGACCCATCAATGCAAGAGGGGCCAGTCCGGCGCTCACGCAGACATACAACTGCTCGGGCACAAAGCCCCGAGTGCGCCCCTGTCCCACGTCACGCGCGTGAATGTGGCGCAGAAAATCGAGTGAGATAAAGTGGTGCCGAATTTGCCAAATCAAGTTCGGCAGGAAAATTATCAGCGAAACGGCAACGCCAGTCCACAGCCATGGGCTGCGCAGTTGGCGACGAATATTCTTCTGGAACATTCCAGTCACAAGCAGTCCACCCACCAGACCCGTGACGAAGAATGCCATAGTGTATTTGGTCATCATGCCCAGGCCGATTACGCTGCCAATCGCTACCCACCAGCGCATGTCGTCGGTGTTGAGAAGGCGCAGGAGGAAGTAGGTGAGCAACACTCCCCAAAGATAGTCGAACGAAACATACTGCAAAACGCAGGTTTGAATTGTGACGATAGGAATGAAGGCGACCGTCAGCAGCGTCAAGACCTGGGCCCGGCGAGAGCCGCCCAATTCCCGCGCCATGAGTCCAGCCACCAGCAGCGCCACTGCGAGCGCAAGAATGGGCAGAATGCGGACCCCAAGCGTGGAGATGCCGAATAACGACAGCCCTAGGCGCCCCGCAGCAGGAGTCAGCGGCGGATAGGCAACGAATCCCCATTCGAGATGACGAGCGTCATCCAGTGTGGCCAGTTCGTCCCGATGAAATCCGTAAGGGCTGCTGGTGGCGGCATGCATCGCGACAAAGATAACCGCGAGCAGGATGAGAACACTTGTGTCATTGCGGAAGGCCTTGGCAGTCATTGGCCTCCTATTGTGCCATGCAAGTGCTTCCGGTCTGAGGGTTCGGTTTAGAACCTCACTTTGGCGGCAAACTGGAAGGCGCGCGGGCCTCCAGAACCGAAGACTCCGCCTGCGGTACTCGACGGCTTGCCAAATGCAGACGAAACCAAGGGATTGTTGTTGTCCGGGACCAGCACGTTGAAAAATCCGGAGTAGTTCGAGTTGCTGGTGCCGAGAATATTGGCCTTGTTGAATAGATTGAATACTTCTCCGATCGCTTCCACATGGAAGCGCTCCCCTAAATGGAACTCACGCGAGAGGCGCAGGTCGAATGAATTGAAAGTGTCGTTAAAGCGGGCGCTGGGAGAAACCATAGGCAGCGGCGTACCCAGACCGCCATTGGTTGCGCCTTGAGCGTTGAGTTGAGTCAGGAATGCGTTCAATTCCGCGCCGCTATGAAACTGGCGGCCGCCGGCATTGCGGCCGAGTTCGGGGATGCGGCCGCCGCTGCCATCGCCCAGGATGATATCCATGGGCACGCCGGAAGCATAAGTCCATAGCGGTGTGGCGCGGAAATGGAAAGGCAGGTCAGCAGTCCCTTCCACTACCAGGCGATGGCGTTGATCGTTCGGAGCGGGACCGTACTCGCGATGCAGATTCGTCGGATCCACAGGTGGATAGCCGAAGGGGATTTGATCGTAATTCGCGTAATCCAATGCTTTCGAAAAGGCGTAGGAACTATGGAACTGAAAATGTTGCGTGAATCGGTGATCCAGAGTGACCCAGAGCGCGTCGTAGTGCGTGTTGACCGTTGACTGTAGGTCGGTCACGGTCTCCGGACCTCCAGACACGGGATTGAAGACCGGAGGCTTCAGCGGCACACCAATGATGAAATGCGTGCCCAGATTGTGAATGCCGTCGACCTTGAAAACCCAGTCTTTCGCAAACTCGTATTGCACGCCCAGGTTAAACTGCTGCACCATCGGATTGCGCAGGTTATTGTCGATGATGTTGATGCCCTCAGCTGCGCCACCGGCACCGGGAATGATCGGGCCGCTGAAAGCTGTATCCGGATAGGTTGGAGTCAGGCCGGGAATGAAATTCCCGTTGTTGTCGAGGAAATTTGCGCTGCCGAGACTGACGTTGATCGGAAGGGCTCGACCGTCGAGTCCGCGCTCAAGAGAGTTGATTTCCAACGTGACTCTGTCGTAGTAAATGCCGTAACCGCCGTGGACGCTGAATCGCGCGTTCACAGTGGCCCAGTTGAATCCAACGCGCGGACCCCAATTGTTAGCTGCCTTGTGCCGCGTTCCATGCAGGTAGGGCAGCAAAATAGGATTGATCTGGTTGTAGTGGCCTAGATCGTTTACGTCCGAGTCAATCTCGTAGCGCAAACCAAGATTCAAAGTGAGCTGTCGCTGGACGTGCCAGTCGTCCTGAAGATAAGCGGCGATGTGATTGTTGTCCGCGTTGGGGATGATTAACGTTGTCTGCGGGATGGCGCTTCGAATGGCGACCGCGAACAGAAGATCCTGATCGTTGATCACGCCATCTCCATTGCGGTCCTGGTTGGCAAAATCCTGAACGAACTCGATCGCTCCCGACTGAAAGACACCCAGGTTAAAGTCGGCGCCAATGCGTTGAAACTCGCCGCCGAAACTTACATTGTGTCTGCCATGGACCCAATCGATGTTGTCGTCCCATTGCGAGCGCTTCTGGCGAGTTTGCTGCGGCACGCGGTAGGACGATCCGTCCGCCAGGCTGGGGAAATCGAGCTCTGGCCCGGTCGTGGCGGGAGTAGTGGCATTGATGAAATTGTTGAAGCTGTAGCTGGCGCGATTAAGCAACGTCGGAGTAATAACGCGCGTCCACGAGGCTTGAAACGTCTGAAAGTCGTTCTTCAGGCTTTGACGCTCCGAAGCCGACCCGAGGGGCTGTCCGGAGAGGAAACTGGAGCCTCCGGTGACATTCAGGCGTTCGATCCCGTAGTGCAACGCAAGCGTATCTTTATTGGAGATTTTCCAGTCCCCCCGAAGCGTGCCCATCGGATCGGTAAGTGGTACGGCAATAAAGCTGGTAGAGATCGTTCCTCCGCCCGCGGGGTTGGGATTGCGTGTTGCCGCTAATACGCCGTCGATTTGGTTGCGATATTCGAAAGCTCCAAACCACCAGGCTTTGTCTTTCACTAAAGGCCCGCCAATTGTGCCGGAGTACTGCTGGCGGCGAAACGACGGCTCTTGCCCGGCGGGTGGTGGGGCCGCAGCAGTGGGATTCAGTACTGGAGTCGAGGCTTGTAAGCTGCTGTCGCGCTCGTAGACCGAAGCCGATCCATGCAAGGTGTTGGTGCCCGACTTGGTGACAACATTCACCACTGTAGAGCCGGAGCGGCCCAGTTCGGCAGAAAAGCGATTTGTCGCAACCTGGAATTCCTGCACCGCGTCCTCCGGGACATTGAGCAGCATGCCGCCGACCACATCGTCGTTATCGTCCATACCATCGATGCTGACAGTGCCGCCTCGACCTAACTGTCCTGCCGACGAAATCACGACGGTGCCCGCTGGTTTAGTGGGGTCGAAATTGGGAGCGATGCTGTTGCCCGGCATCAGGAGCGCGAGCTCAAGAAAATTGCGGCCGTTCAGGGGAAGATTATCGATCTGTTCGGACGTGACCACGCCATCGACAACAGAGGAGATCGTATTCACGAGGGGAGCCGGGTCACTGATCTCGATCACGGTGCGTTGCTCTTTCACGCTAAGACGAATCTTGAGGTTCGCTTGCTGACCCACTTCAAGATGAACCGGAGTTTCGTACTCACCAAACCCCGAAGCAACCACTTTCACTTGATAGTCGCCAGGCGCGAGATCATTGACCACAAACAGCCCAGAATCGGTGGTCGCGGTGCTGCGCTGCAGGCCGGTGGCGGTTTGAATGGCCACAACCTGCGCGCCGTGCACCAGCGCGCTTTGCGGGTCAGAGACCTCGCCACGAATCACACCAGTGCCCAGTTCCTGCGCGGAACTCACCGCAACCAGCAGGACCATGGCCATTGTGAGGAGTGCCGATGCTTTGGCAAACAAATTCGAGGTGAAATCCGAAAACGAGGTTAACGCCGAGCCTGACACAAAATGCCGCTGTTGCATTCATTGCTCCTTGAAGTTGCCGTCGTGGGCGGGCGCTTCGGCCAAACACAAAGCTGCGACCGCACCCGCCTGGCACGCGACCCACAGATTGAAATTATTCTGATGAGCCCCAGCCCACAGAACGAAGGCAGCGACAAGTTAGCCGGAGTGGCGGCGAGGCGCAATAATGCAAAAAGGTTAGAGGGATGAATAATCTAATTCGCGCCAAGCCTGAGCCGCATATCGCGAGCGAGACTATCGATGAGACGGATTTTTTCAGCCGCTGACACGGGCACTTCCGGCACTGCCATCGCCAGTTCGCAGGAAAGCAACATGGCAGTGAGAGATTCGCACACTTCGCTGCGCAGCTGTTGTTCCACGGAGCGGCGAGCCTGAATTTCCTCACGCTTGCGGCGGTGCAGGGCGGAACGGACTTCACGCAGCAGGCGCTCCATGCCACTCACAGCAAAGTTTACGTACACGGGAAATGCCGTTCCCTGATGTTCCAGCACCTGATCGCTTTCGTTAGGTTCGTTCTCCAGAAGGAACTGATCCAGTACCACCGCTAAGTAGGATTGTTCCCGCAACCGGGCCACAGCCTGCGACAGGTTCTCCGCCCAGTGGGTCTCTTCCCCAGTGGCATCTTTTATGGTGGCAGCACACTCCTGTCCGCGAGCCGAAGGTGTGATGAGTAGGATCATGTTTTGTGTGTAGCACGCCGCGCACCACAACCGCCGGCAGTGAAAGGACAGGGTTTAGGTTTGGACGACTCGGTCAGTGTTCCCATTGCCGAACCGCCATTGTCCCGATTCGATTTCCTATGGATCGATCGAGTGCATCACGTTCCTAAGCTCAACTCTGCGCCGCATAGTCTTTCAACTTCCGATACAGAGTTGTCTTGCCAATGCCGAGCAAGCGAGCCGCCTGCAACTTGTCGCCATTGAGTTCTGCGATAGCGTTGAGGATGGTCTGCCTCTCCAGTTCCGCCATGGGCACGATCCCGTGTTGGCCATGTCCGTTGCCATTCGTGGCGACGGGCACGTGGGCGCCGGCGACCGCAGCAGGCAAGTCGGTGACGTGGATCAACGGCCCGCTGGTGAAAGCAACAGTACGCTCCAGACAGTTTTCCAGTTCGCGCACATTGCCCGGCCAATCGTAAGCCAGCATCGCTTTAATCGCATCGTCGGTAAGAATTTTTTCTTGCGTCGACGAGCGTGACGTGCGCTCCATGAAATGGGCGATGAGCAAGGGGATATCTTCGCGCCGCTCCCGCAGCGGAGGAATGCGCAGACTCAGCACATTAAGGCGGAAATAGAGGTCGCGGCGGAACGTTCCCTCAGTCACGGCCTGTTCGAGTATGCGGTTCGTGGCCGCGAGAATACGTACGTTGATGGGAATGCGCCGGGTGCTGCCCACTGGGCGAATTTCCTTTTCCTGAATGGCACGCAGAAGCTTGGCCTGAAGGTCCACGGGAAGCTCGCCCACTTCATCTAGGAATACGGTCCCACCTTCGGCGATGGCCAGTAGTCCGTCCTTGGCTTGATTGGCTCCGGTGAATGCACCTTTGACGTAGCCAAACAGTTCGCTTTCGATCAACGTGGGCACCAGCGAACCGCAGTCGACCGGAATGAACGGTTTGTCATGGAAAGGCCCCGAGTAGTGGATCGAACGGGCAACCATCTCCTTGCCGGTACCGCTCTCCCCTAAAATGAGCACCGGATGAGAACTATTAGCCGCTTTGGCGATGATGCGGTAGAGCTTCTCCATCTCCGGCGCTCGCCCGATAATGCCTCCGTAACCCTGCTTGGACCGAAGTTTCTCGCGCAGCATGCGGTTTTCGCTCTTCAGTTTGAGGTGATTGGAGACGCGCTCCAGCAGCAGTTTGAGTTCGTCGATGCTGAAGGGTTTGGTCACGTACTCGTAAGCGCCATGCTTCATAGCTTGAACCGCCGACTGCACCGTGCCGTAGCCGGTCACCATGATTACCAGAGCGTCGGGGCGCTGAGACTTGATTTGGCGCAAGGCTTCGAGGCCGCCCACGCCAGGCAATCGCAGATCGAGCAGTATGGCATCGATGCTCTGGGTTTGCAGTATGCGGTAGGCATGTTCGGCGGAGTCGGCCACATGAGCCATGAAGCCTACGGATAAGGCAACTTCGCGGCATGCATCCCGAATGGAGCGTTCGTCGTCGACAATGAGGATATTGAGAAAGTTGGCGGCCAGAATCTGAGGAGTGGAGAAGGTCTGAGTTACGGCGGCTGACATCATAAGAGTTTTTCCTTCTTGATCTTCTGAAATGGTGTTGGTGAACTGGTCGTTGAATGCTGAGTGTCTGGAACATTGGGATCGGTGGAGGGAAATGCGCGAGGCAGCAGAATCATCACGCGCGTTCCCTGGCCGGGTTCGCTTTCCACGTGGATCAGCCCGCGATTCGTGGTTACGATGCTATGGACGGTAGTTAATCCCAGCCCCGTGCCTTCACCTTCATTTTTAGTAGTAAAGAATGGTTCGAAGAGGTGTTGGCGAGTTTCGGCATCCATGCCGTGTCCGTTATCGCCCACCACAAGAAGGACGCAGGGGAACGCGGGTGCGCTCAATGTCATCGTTCCCGCCACCGGTTGGAATCTACAATTGCTGGTCTCAACTGTGATCCGTCCGCCGGCCGCTAGCGCGTCGCGGGCATTCAGCACCAGGTTCAGTAATATCTGCTGCACCTGTGTGGGATCAATTTTGACGGCGCCCAATTCAGGATCAAGGCGCAGGTCCAGCGCGATGTTTTCCCCGATAAGACGCGACAGCAAGTCTTGCATGGCCACAGCAACTTCGTTGAGGCCGAGAAGCCGCGCGGCGGTAGCTTGAGGCCGGGCAAAAACCAGTAACTGCCGCACCAGTCCAGTGGCGTGAATAACGGCTGATCGGATCTCATCCGCGTAGCGCCGCCGCCGGTCGCGCGTATCCAGACTGGTAAGCAGCAAGTCGCAATACAGCATGACGCCGGTGAGCAAGTTGTTGAAATCGTGTACCACGCCCCCGGTCAGCCGGCCGACGGCCTGCCATCTTTGAGTTTGCAACGAGTTCTCTTCCACCAGCGGGGAGTCGCCCGTTTGCTCCGCAATAATCAAGGCATGGTCGTGTACCCCCGAGCAACCAGCCTGACGCCAGGCGGTCCACTTCAGCTTCGGTTTGGCGGGGCTGGCTCCTTCCAGTTCAACGGAGAAATGCTCACGCCCGGCGGTGAACAGATCGCGCAGCAGCGCCTCCGTCCTGTTCCAGTCTTCGGGACGCACGAGTTCATCCAGGCGCAATGAGCGCTTCCCTATTCCGCTGTTGTGGGTTCGCCGGAAGGCGGAGTTCATTTCGATAATCATTCCCTGCGAGTTACAGCGCGCTACCGCTACGGGAGCGTGTTCGAAAATGGAACGAAAACCCGTACCGGCCTTCTCTGCTACGGATAAATCAGGCCACGGAAATGGGGTTGCGGAATTCATATCTGCTACTGTCGCGCGGGACGATTCCCGGAAGGAAGTCCAAGATACCTATCCGATACCTTGGTGTTCCCAAAACGGGAGCGGTGAAGCCGGCTTCTCGACTCACTTCTTGATTGCGGCTTCACTATAGGAGAGTCAATTCAACGTTAAGAAGGGCAGATGTCACATCAAACTGGCAAACGCCTGTGGAAAACTCGCCATGTCCTCTGTTTTGTGCGGAATGGAGAGAATAAATAAATAGCAATCGTGCCAAAATGGTTGGGAAGCACGAGGCTGGGAAACAGAAGGTAAGCGCTCTTCTTAGGTTACGGGATCGAGGGATTTGGCGAATGGTTGATCGCCGTTGTGGGCCCTTCATCGAGAGCGACCGGAGCCGTTAAACGGAACGTGAGACGGTGGCCTTTTTGGACTCCAACTCCGGCCGGTTGGACTGCCCCGCGCGCAAACAGACTAGAAGTCC
>Ga0210384_10006995_pt1 | contig 11936 bp, 9 predicted proteins | sample IncBWH2MmetaG_FD_160574 | JGI IMG/M metagenome (GOLD analysis project Ga0210384, IMG submission 160574) | Forest soil microbial communities from Barre Woods Harvard Forest LTER site, Petersham, Massachusetts, United States - Inc-BW-H-2-M | ecosystem: Environmental > Terrestrial > Soil >... | reverse complement strand
CCATCGACCGTGAGGCTGACCTTGAATTCTGAATTTCAGGGCACCCTTAGACGCCTTAAGCCCGAAAAGCACAGAACACCGCTCAAACCGCGTCCCGAATCGGAACTCGACTTCATCGAGTCCACCGGCAGTTGGACCACCAAGCTGCTGTACGACACCACGGTTTATATCGACATTCTCCAGAACCGTTTTCCGCGAAGGGGAGACGTCATGCTCCGGGCGGCCGAGGCGTGGCATTCGCCAGTAACCGAAGCGGAACTAACGGCAACCTGCGGTCTACTTGACCCCGCACCTGCCCAGACACGCCGGATCGTGGAAGAGATTGTTGCGGTGATCGAACGGCGGCCAAGTCATCGCACCCTCGCAACTGATTCCGAAATATGGCGTGAAGCGGGAATTCTGTCAGGTACACTCGCCCGGCTGCAAGGATACAAGAGCGACCAGCGGCGCCGGGTGTTGAACGATGCCTTGCTATTCGCCACAGCTAGAAAGCATGGCTGCTCTGTGCTGACCCGCAATGTTCTTGATTTTGATTTCTTGCAACAACTCGATCCTTCCGGGAAAGTTCTGTTTTACAGATAAGCGCTTGTGTGTAAGCCCTCCCAACCGATCCTCTCCGCCCCTTCGCCAGGTTCGGCGTGCTGAAAAGAACTGTGCCGCAAATCCGCTCGTGCTCGGCGTTGCTAAAACGTAAATCGAATCTGCGCCTCCAGCCTCCTGTTGTTCGCAGTTTCAAAGAACCCTTCGCCGTTAGGCCCACCTGCGATCCGGTTCGCGGAACCAAACAAAGGCGAAGTGATATCGCCAGTGATCGGTCCCGGATTCGTATGATTCAACAAATTCTGAACGGACATCGAGATGATCAGGTTATAGCGGCGACCAGATTTCGGATTGCCAATAATCCCTCCGAGCCCTCTGCCGGAAGCGGCCTGCGTTGCCATGGCTCCTCCCGCGCCGGCAGCCGGACGCTGCTCGGCAAAGCCTTTATCTTTGGTCTCTGACCCGAATCCGATAGCCTTAGAGACTCGCAGATTGACCCGGACCTGTCCTGGGCCACGCCCGTAATTCCGCCCGAGAATGTGTTCGTCTGGCGAAGGGTTCGGGTCCAACAGACCGTACGACGTTGGGATCAGGCCAGGTTTGCTGGGATCGGTAGCAATACCGGGACGTGAGTTGAACAATGTGGTGCCATAGAGGTCGCTGCCAGTGGTTATGTCAAAGGGTGCGCCAGACTGAACAATCACAAACGGGCTGACGCGCACATTCCACTTCGTGTTGATGGATCCACCAAACGTCACGCGATGACGGACGTCTGTTGCTGCCGGGCCGTACTCTGCGGCGAAGTTATACGGATTTGCCGGGACAGTATCTATGCCATCGGTACTGCTCATCGCGTAATTAAGCACGTAGAAACCGAAGAGTGAAACTCCCCGATTCAACCTCGTGCTGACGTTGGCTACGATCTGGTTCTGATTATAAATCCCAGTGGACTCCATGCGAAACACGGGCCGCGCATGTCCGAGCGGAAAGGTGCCGCTGCCCGGCACGTTCGGATTGTAGGTGCCCGGCAGAGGTGCGTTGATGTCCGTCGAACGGAACAGGTGGACTCCATGGGAATTCGTGTAAGTCAACGCGAATGCAGTGCTCGCCGACAACTGGCGTTCCACAGTCACAGCGGATTGCATGTAGTACGGGGCGCGCAGGCGAGGACTCACCGCCTCCGTAGACTGGTATCCCAGCGTGGCGAGTGCCGTGGTGGAAGGGATCGTCGAGAAGAAATTTGGATTAGTGACAACATACTGTTGCTGAACAATTCCGTTGTAACGTTCTGCCGTCACGATGTCGGATAGGGGGAAGCGATCGTAGAACATGCCGAATCCAGCTCGCAGCACAGTCTTGGCGCGCGAGCCGCCGCCTCCCGGAGCCCAGGAAATTGCTACCCGGGGCGCGAAATCGTGCCAGTCATGAATAAAATTCTGGGCTTCGTATCTCAGTCCGAGATCCACAGTTATGTTGGGACGCACCAGCCATTCGTCCCCGGCGAACACTCCCAGGTCCATCTGCCGGGCAGAGAGATTCGGATTACCCGTATCGATAGTAAACTGGGTTGCGCCGCCGCCTAACGCTTGAATCTGTGCAGGTGAATCGCCCATTTGTTGGAACAAAAGCGTACGACGATATCGCTCGATGGACTTGATGCTGGTGAGCACCTGATTTCCAGAACCATCGAGTACCGGTTGGTTGTTCGAGTCGAACTCCGGTGCGAGCCCGCCACCAAAAGTAAACGTGCCGTTGAAATTTTGCGGCGCGACACTGTCTTCCCACACTCCCCGCAAACGAATACCGAACCGCCAGGTGTGACGGCTTCCGACAATCGAAGTATAGTTCTGCAGCTCGAAGCTATTTTGCGTATCGAAGGCTTGGCCGTTCTGTGAGCCGCCGCCAATGAAGGATCCCAGTACCCGGATCTCAGGGATTAGATCATTGGACATCATCTGCATGGCGGTGCGGTAATACTGGAAACGCGTCTCGTTGATATTCTTTCCAATCACTGCGGTTTCCGTCAGTTGCAGGGTCTGATCGGTGTATCTCACCCGATAGCCCTGAGAGATCAGGTTGAAGGCGCCAATACCAGCGTTCCGGATGTCTGAGCGCGTAAAGTCATAGGCCACCGTCAGAGTGTTATTCTGATTGAGCTGATAATCTATGCGTGGATTGATTCGTGTAAAGCGCTGGGGTGTTGTGAGGACGGATGTGAAGGGCACTGGAGCGAGGGTCTGCGGGTCCAGCGTGACGACATTCGTAATGGAGCCATTATCGACCATATTGCGCTGCCATTCGACAGCGAACGACGCGCGCTTGCCTAAGGGACCACCTAGGTTGCCTTCAATTTCGTTGAGCAGGAACGGTGCCTTCTGGGTGGAATATGGGTTGCGAGAATTCCAGAAGTCGTCCCCAAAGCTGTACCTCATCGTGCCATGGTACTTTTCAGAACCCGGCTTCGTTAAAATCTCTATACGACCATAGCCGAGCTTGTCGTATTCGGGCGAAAAAGGATTCTGATTGATCCGAATCTCGCGAATCGATTCTTTCGCGGGCAGACTTCCCCCGCTGAATCCGTTTACATACATGGCCCCGCCGTTGGGGCCTGCCGAGGGGCCGGCGAGCGCCTGCAGGTCTGCCTCAAGGTCCGTTGGATCATCGGATAGCGCCTGCAAGTCATCGCCCTGTAGCGTCACCGCGCTAGCATTGTTCGAGGAACTTAGGCTAACGATGGGGGCCCCTTCCTCCTTTACCGTGACCTCCTGCTGCTCCATCACGACTTCCAAGCGAATGTTGACAACCTGGGGTTGGCCGCGAACGATTACTATGCCCGGCTTCTCAACGTCAGCAAATCCTTTTACATGGACGCGCAGCGTATAGGTGCCCGCGGGCAGATCACGGAAAACGTAACGACCCTCTGGCTCCTCGGTTGTAACCTCTCGCACAACATCGCCCGGCCCGATGAGCGTCACCGGGATGTGCGGGACGACCGCGCCAGATTGGTCCGTCACCTGGCCGCGCAGACCAACCTCACCCCACTGAGCAAGCATCACCGCGGGGAAAAAAGATGAAACCAGCACGAGATGCACAACGCGTCTCAGGAATTCATGCAAGCTGATCATCCGTGCTCCCCTTAGCAAAGTTGCGGCAGTTTCTGTTCGACTGCGCCTCGCCGATCAATTTTCTTTATCTCGTTCTGGCCTTGGGCGGACATACGAGCCTTTGAACCAACGGACGCGCAATACCCGCCTGGTACCACGCATCTTATGATGTAGGCGAACCTTAGATGCTGAAGTTTTGCTTAAAATTTAGTCAGAATCGTTCAATGCATTTGTGTCTTCCCGCCTCCGCGTAGACACCCAGTGTTTCGCCCGCGCGTGGCAGCTGTATCGCTGTCATCTCGAGGAGATGGTCGCCCAACGGACCAAGCAGCTCCAAGCCGCTCTTACGGAGGTCGAGCGTAGCTACGCAGAGACCCTTCAAGCGCTGGGAGAAACTATCGACCTCCGCGATAGTCAAACAGCAGATCACTTGCGGCGCGTGGCACTGTACTCAATCAAGATTCTGACGGTAATGGGAGGTAACCAGTTCCAACTGCGTAGCGTTGCAATGGGGGTCTGAGTTCACGATATCGGCCGCGTTCGACGCAGGAACTAAACACTCGATTGCTAATAGCCTATGGTTACCCATGGCTTTCGCATCAAACTTTACTAATTTATGGTAGCGTGCCAGAATTCCTCGCCTGTTTAGCTAAAAAGTCTTCCAGAACGAGGTCTTCGTGAGTTCTTCCGCAGCGCAATTCGATAACGCGATTGCCGCTCTTCCGCCGCTAAAACTTTTTTTGGGCGGGCAATGGGTTGACTCGGACTCCAACGAGCGGATCGATGTCGTCAATCCTGCCACCGGCAAGATACTCGCCTCAATTCCACATGCGTCTGCGCGCGACGTGAACCGTGCTGTCGAATCTGCTCGCAAAGCCTGGGATGGCTGGCGCCTCACGCCACCTTTCGAGCGGGCTGCAACTTGCCATCGCATTGCCGACCGTATTCTCGCGCGTAAGGAGCAAATTGCCACCGTCATTTCCCTGGAGCAGGGCAAGCCCTACCTCGCAGAAGCTCTGCCAGAAGTAGAAGAGACTGCTGAAAATTTTCGGATAGCTGCGGAAGATGTGAAGCGCCTGGAGACACCGATTATTCCGGCGCGTGACCCCAACAAACGCCTCTTCACGTTCAAGGTGGCCATCGGCACCTGGGGAATCATTACGCCGTGGAATTTTCCCACGGTGATCCCGTCCGAATACTTTGGACCAGGGCTGGCTGCCGGCAACACGATCGTCTTCAAACCGGCGGAACAAACGCCGCTTGCCGGGTTTCTCCTGACCCAATGCATCGCCGAGGCAGGACTGCCGCCCGGAGTGTTCAATCTTATTTCCGGAGCTGGACCGACTACCGGAGACGCTTTGGTGGCGCATCCTGGCATCGACGGAATTGGGCTTACGGGAGAGACCACCACCGGCGATAGCATTCAGCGACGTGCTGGAGTTAAGAAGCTCTTAATGGAACTCGGCGGCAATGGTCCACAGATTGTTCTTGAGGATGCCGACCTGCCGCGCGCAGCCAAAGCTGCGGCATTTGGGGCCTATTTCAATGCGGGTCAGGTCTGCTGTGCGACGGAGCGCGTCCTCGTGGACCGTCGTGTACACAGTGATTTCCTCGACCTTCTGATTGAGGAGGCGAAGAAGGTTCGCCTTGGGGACCCCTTCCATCCCGATGTCAAAATGGGACCGATGAACAACGACTCTGTGCTGGAGAAAACAGAACGTCACCTTTCCGATGCATTGAAGAAAGGGGCTCGCGTCGTTGTTGGCGGCAATCGAGCGGCCGGACATCAAACGAATATGTTTTTCGAGCCAACCGTGATCGACAACGTAACTGCCGACACGTTGCTGAATAAGGAAGAGACATTTGGACCAGTGGTTCCGGTGATTACGGTAGACCGATACGATCAAGCGATTGAACTTGCCAACGGCACCGGATACGGGCTGCAGATGGCAGTCTTCACCAGAGACATCGATAAAGCGTTCTATTTCGCGGAACGGCTGCGCGCTGGCAACGTAGTGATCAACGATACGACCGACTATTGGGAAGCGCATGAGCCTTTCGGCGGGGGTGGCGGAACGCGCAGCGGCTACGGTCGCCTCGGTGGCCGATTCACTTTCGATGACATGACCCACCTGAAGACTGTCGCGCTGCATATCAATAATCTGAAATAACAGCACATCCAGAAGCTCTCACAGAGTTATCGGTGCGGTTCTGCTGCGCGTCGGAGAATAACATTAATGAAATTTGCCGTATTGGGTGCTGGAATGATGGGCTGCGCGGCAGTGTATGACCTCGCACAGTCCAAGACCGTCAACCAAATTTTGGTCGCAGATTTTGATTTTCCCCGTGCTAAAGCAGTGGCCGAGCAGTTCGGCGCCGGCAAAGCCAAGGCCATCCGTGCAGACGTTCGCAATACGACCGCTCTCGCGAAGCTTCTGGCCGGTTACGACGCTGCTTTAAATTGTACGCAGTACTACTGGAATTTACAGGTGATGAAGGCTGCGATCGCGGCCCGTGTCCACTACTTGGATTTGGGCGGCCTCTTCTACACCACGCGCAAACAACTGAAACTCGACAGTGCGTTTCGGCGTATCGGTAAACTGGCGATTGTGGGTATCGGCAGCGCACCGGGCATAGCGAACGTTATGGCTCGATTCCTCGTTGACCAGCTCGATGGTGTGCAATTCGTTCGCGTCTATAACGGAAGCCGTGATTTTCAATCCTATTCCGATCCGTTGGCATTTGGATTCTCGATCGCCACCATTCTTGATGAACTCACGATTCCGCCAGTTCATTTCGTCAAAGGCCGATTTGAATCTCGCGAGCGCTTCTCTGGAGCGGAGCCAATAACATTTCCGAAACCGATCGGCAAATTAACCATGCGCCATTCCATTCATTCCGAAGTCGCCACGCTTCCAGTTAGCTTCAAGTCCAAAGGTATCCGGGAGGCCTTTTTTAAAATTAATTACGATTCTAAGCTCATCGAGGTGACTGAACTCTTGGCGCGCATCGGTTTGCTGGAGCAGAAATCCGTAACCGTTGGAGGTCAGAAAGTCTCTCCCCGCGCGCTCTTGGAGCACTTGTTAAAGCTTCGTCCGCAATCCAACAAAATTCCGAAAGACATTGAAACCATTCGCGTGGTAGTGCGAGGCTGGAAGGATGGCCGTGCGCGAACTATTTCGATGGACGCCACTACGCGTTACACAAACACTCCGGCTTTGAGCGCGGTGGCGCGAGACACCGGCTATCCCATTTCCGTCGCAGCGCACATGATTTCTGCGGGAGAAACGACTGCCATCGGTGTGCACCCGCCTGAGGCTGCGATTCCTCCGCGTGAGTTTTTGGCCCGGCTTCATCAACGCGGCATTCGTATTTCTGGATCTGGATGGCGATAGACTTTCGTTTGCTAAAGATACCGGGTTCAAACACAAATCTGTCTCTTCGTTTCTATTCCGCCAGCAAGACGCTCGCAATCAATGCCGCAACAATCCCGATTCCTTGCCGCATGCTCAATTTCTCATGCAAAAACCCTATGCTCATCAAAATGGTTACCAGCGGATATAAAGCGGAGAGGGTCACTACTGTGGAAGCCTTCCCCTGGTCCAAAGCGGCAAAAAAAGTCAAAAAACCAGCAAAGGCCAGGAACCCTCCCAGTGCGGCCCAGCCAAATCCCGCGGCGTTCCATTCGATCTTGAATTTTTCAAGAGCAAGAACTAACAGTGCGAACGCCAAAATCCCAACGGTTTGAAATAAAAGCGCCTGCCGTGGCTTCGCATAAGTGGCGGCAATTTTGCTGCACACACCCCACAAGCCCCAGGTCACCACCGTCAACACCGCGTATACATACCAGACTTTCAAAGTTCCCTCTCTTTCGCAAACACGTGGAGAAAGCGATCATTGTAGTAGCACCGACAGCGAGGTGCGAGCCGAAGTTGCGGGCTGGCCCTTGCTGTTTTCCTCAGGTCTTCATTCGCGAAGCGTACAAAAATCGCTTACTATTACAGCCGACAAATAATGAGTAAGAGCTTCATTGCTGTCGGCAGCACGCGCGGTCCGAAGTTGGATGCCGTGGACGACGCGCTGAAGTTGTGCGGGGAATATCTCAATCCCGATGCGCAATTTGACGTGTCAGGTTTTGCCGTCGACAGCGGAGTGGGACACACGCCGTTGTCTTCAGCGGAATCCATGCGAGGTGCCCGCCAACGCACAGAAGCTTTGATCCAAATGGCTTCCGCGAAGGGCCAAGTTTTTCAATACTTCGTAGGCCTTGAAGGCGGACTCGAAGTTATGGAAAGCCGCGAAACCCATGTAGTCCACGGGAAAGAAACAGACTTGGGTGGAAGCGGCGGTCGTCGTGTTTTTCTGGAGAGCTGGGCATATATAAGCGACGGTTCGCGCGGACACTTTGGGCGTAGTGGAGGAATTGAGTTGCCGCCCGCGCTGGCTCATGAAGTGTTGCATAAAGGCGTCGACTTGGCTTCGGCCATCGATAAGTTTGCGGGCATGGCCGGCATTCGAGATAAGCAGGGCGCGTGGGGCGTGCTTTCCAACAATTTAATTACCCGCCGCGAAGCATTTCGCGTAGCTTTAGTCGCAGCATTCGCGCCGTTTTACAATGTGAATTTGTTTCGTGTCGCGCGTGCTGCCAGTTGAGCGTCGGTAATTAAATCTTATCAAACGGTTTCGGTGAGATAATCAGGTCCAGAGCTGAACGAAAGGATTAACTGGCGTGGACATCGTCAAAGGCAACATGGGTTGGATTGAAGTAGTGGTGGGCCCGATGTTTTCGGGCAAGAGTGAAGAACTGATTCGCCGTTTGCGCCGCGCGGAATTTGCGCGCCAACGCGTGCAGATTTTCAAGCCCGCCATCGACCAGCGGTACGCAGCCAATGAAATTGTGTCGCATTCAGGGCTGGGCATTGCGTCGGACAACGTCACCAGAGCATCGGAAATCATGGAGAAGGTGCAGCCGCGCACCGAAGTCATCGGCATCGACGAGGCGCAGTTTCTGGGAGAAGAAGTCGTCGACGTTTGCACCAAGCTCGCGAATCTCGGTAAGCGTGTGATCGTCGCGGGTCTGGACACCGATTATCTTGGCCGCCCGTTTGAGCCCATGCCACGACTCCTGGCAATCGCCGAAGAGATCACCAAGTTGTTGGCCATTTGCGTTCGTTGCGGCAATCCCGCGGTGCACACGCAACGGCTGGTGGAAAGCGAAGAACTGGTGGTGGTGGGGGCCAGTGGTTTCTACGAAGCCCGTTGCCGGCGATGCTTCGAGCCCAATGTCGCTCTCGCGCACGAAAAGAAAGATGGGCCGCAACTGATGTTCCGTGCCCGCAACATTTCAGGCACAAAGTAATTCACGTCACACTCGCCGATATAACTCTGGGCTGACAACTCGCCGCAACGTTAAGATAGCCAGTCGTCTTTATTCCCGAAGGAAAACCATGATTATTGAGTCCAAGGCGCCAACCCGCGTCGACCTGGCTGGGGCTACTCTTGATATTTGGCCCTTGTACTTGTTTCATCCCGGAGCGCTCACCGTGAACGCAGCGATTTCGCTCTACGCCTCCTGCGTAATCGAAACTAACGGTCCCGGCAGTGAACAAATCAAGCTGGTGTCCCGCGACACCAAGCGCGAAGAAAGTTTCAGCTCTCTTGCGGAACTCGCAAAAGCCGGGCGCTACCGGCTCCCACTTCTCGCCGAAATCGTGAAGTTCTTTCGGCCGCCCGGAGGGTTCACTCTCACCACCGACTCCGAAGCGCCGGCTGGCGCGGGCATTGGTGGCTCCAGCGCCATGGCTGTGGCGATATGCGCCGCACTGGATCGCTTTACCGGAGCAGGCAAGAGTAAAGAAGACTGGATTCATATCAGCCGCGACGCGGAAGCTGTAGTCATCTGCGTGCCCACTGGAACGCAGGACCATTATCCACCAGCGTTTGGCGGCGCGGCGGCTATCGAACTGCCCGCGGGAGGAGAACATCGCGTGGAGCTGCGCCTGAATCTGGATGAACTGGAACGCCGCATTGTGGTGTGCTACACGGGCAAGCCTCGGCAGCACGGCATCAACAATTGGGAAGTTTTTAAAGCGCACATTAACGGCAAGCTCGCGGTACAAAACAGCATGGAGAAAATCTCTAAAGTCGCGCAATTGTTGCGTGTGGCGCTGGAGGCCGCCGACTGGGACCAAGCCGGCCGGCTAATGCGTGAAGAATGGTTCTTTCGCAAAAGAAATTTGCCCACCATATCCACAAAATTGGTTGACCGCGTAATTGAAGGAGCCCGCAAGAAGGGCGCGCTGGCCGGCAAAGTCTGCGGCGCCGGCGGTGGCGGATGCGTGGTCCTTCTCATTGAACCGGACGCTCGACAGCGAGTGGAGGCCAGCATCCGAGACGCGGGAGCAGAAGTCCTCCCAGTGAAAATCGATCGCCAGGGCGTTCAAGTAGTGTCCCGTTAACAGATTGGCGCATGCCTAGACTCCCATGCTGCGGCTCTCGGGGTTTAGCCCTGTCTTCGGGGAGGCAAGCTTGCCTAGGCAAGTAGGCTTAAGTTCAGCGTGCTTCAGGTGCCCACGTGCCCACAATAGAGCCTAGAGAGCTTCGGCGCCCCCCTAGTGCGCGACAAGCAGGAACCTGTGTCTATCGAGCAGGGAATAGCCCTTAGGGACAGTTAAGCGAAAGGATATAACTGGCCCTGCGTGCGTCTGTTCACCGAGTTTCTCGCATCATAGAATAAGAGTTAAGGTAGACTGGCCCGGGATTGCCCCGCCAGTCGGAACCCTTACGGATGACGACTACAGCGCTAGTTTTGACGTTCCTGCTATTTGCAGACGCGGATGTGCCGCAGGTGAATAGTCTGCGCCCGCCTGCAAGTACGAAAGCGGTATCATTTCCCACCGGCGACGAAATTCCTCTGTTCGGAAATGAAGCCTCCGAAACCGACCAGCAGAATCCAACGAGCGCGCAGGAGAAACCCCAAAACGGCGGCAAAGGCACGACGCTGCAGGATAGTTCGAGACTAGACCTAATCCGCTACGTATCCGGCGAATTCGCCAGAGCCCTGAAGCCTTTGCCTGCCGGCAAAGAAGGTTTCATCGTACACGTTGGCCAGCCTGTGGACGCCAACATGCTTGACCGCCAGGTGGCTACTCATGGCGCCGCGGTTAGTACCGGCGATCACGTTCAGATTACCAAGCTCGAATTTCACGAGCGCCAAATCGTCGTGGATTTAAACGGCGGCGGCCGAGGGAAGAAGCGCCTGCGCGATCGCATTCATCTGGAAATGGGCGGCATTCCGACCGCTCGAACAACCTCTACGCAACAGGACCAGGGCCCGCCAGGATTGCAGCCCGGGTTGGGAAGCACGCTGTATCTTGAATTCGGCAAGCCGCTGCCGGATTTGTCTCCCGACGATCTGAAGAAGCTGCTCTCGCCGTTTCTCGATTTTACGAAACAACGATCCGCGTCGGTGCAATGGTTTGACACTCTTCCCATCGAAATGCGGAAGGCGATACAGGAACGCACCGCAGTCGTGGGCATGGACCGCGAAGAGGTTGTAGCCGCGATCGGCAAGCCGGAGCATAAGGTCCGCGAGCGTGACGCAGAGGGCAACGACATCGAGGACTGGATTTACGGCCAGCCCCCATCAAGAACCGTGTTTGTGCGTTTCACCGGCCAACGCGTAACCAGCGTCAAACAATACCCGCAATAGTTCTCAGCCGGGTCCACATCTCTAAGTTCAATTCAGAAAAATGCCGTGAGCCTTCAGAGGCTAAAGTCCCGTTGTTTGCTGATTCGTTGAGGTCGCGACTAAAGCCGCGACCTAGGAAACCCGCGACCCACAACCCTCCACCATGTCCGACATGCCGAGCGATATGTTTAGCTTCCCCCACCCCCGGTGTTTTTAGCCAAAGAGTTCACAAATATTGAAAACAAAAGGTCGAGCTGAAAAAAGAGCCCAACAATTCCGCAAGAGTTTGGAAGTAATATTGAGAATGTCGCAGATTGCGGCTATAGGTACGATTTACCGGCGATTTTAGTAACTGATGAGTAACTAACCCCGAAATAGCCAGGATTTTCCGCTGTCGGTCTTCTCGTAACCCGTCTATCGCTGCGCAAGAAACTTAGGCGCGTAGTTATCCACGCATTAACTAGAGGACAGAAATGAAGAATTGAGAATAGCTGCTCTCTCTGAAGGAAGTTGAGGATACGCGGCAAAAGCATGCCCGGCTCAACGCCAACTCTGGTAGACAATCGCAACCGTGAATATTTGGGCACAGAATTCCTTGAGTT
>Ga0210384_10006993_pt1 | contig 11939 bp, 5 predicted proteins | sample IncBWH2MmetaG_FD_160574 | JGI IMG/M metagenome (GOLD analysis project Ga0210384, IMG submission 160574) | Forest soil microbial communities from Barre Woods Harvard Forest LTER site, Petersham, Massachusetts, United States - Inc-BW-H-2-M | ecosystem: Environmental > Terrestrial > Soil >... | reverse complement strand
GTCGGGAGAAGAGTCCGGCATTGCGATCCAGAAAGTCACCGGCGCCGATCCCGAACAGCGCTTGAAAACGGTGGTGCAGCGCAATCAGCAGTACACCAACAGCGTGCGCAAGGCGATCGGCGCGGCCGAGCCCCTCGCGAAAGCACAGACCGCGGCTCGCGGCCTGCCGGCGCTGGCCGGCACCCTGGCGGCTCAGCTCGGAAATTCCGCGCCGCGGGTGGAAACCGGCGGCGGCTACAAGGTTTGGATACTCGCGAGCCTCACGCTGGCGGCATTGCTATTCGCCGCGCTCGCCTGGGTCTATTCGAAGACCGCCGACCAGCGGCGCAGCAACGAGCTGCGCGTGCGCGAAAACGAACGCAACCAAGAAGCCATCATGCGCTTGCTCGATGAACTGTCGAGCTTGGCGGACGGCGATCTGACCGTTCAGGCAACGGTGACTGAAGACATTACCGGCGCGATCGCCGACTCGATCAACTATGCCGTCGAGGCGCTGCGCGAGCTGGTCACGACCATCAACGCCGGCGCCATTCAGCTCGATAGCGCCACCAAGCAGACGCAGGGCGCCGCGGCGCACATGGCGAAGGCCAGCAGTGCACAATCCCGGCAAATTTCCGCGGCCAGCGAATCCATGGCCGACATGGCGGCCTCGATCGAAGAGGTATCCGGCAATTCCGAGCGATGCTCGGATGTCGCGCGGCACTCGGTCGACGTGGCTCACAAGGGCGGCGACGCGGTACGGCGCACCATCGACGGCATGAACGCCATTCGCGAGACCATTCAAGAGACCAGCAAACGCATCAAGCGCCTGGGCGAGAGCTCCCAGGAGATCGGCAACATCGTCGAACTGATCAACGACATCGCCGAACAGACCAACATTCTGGCGCTGAACGCCTCGATCCAGGCATCCATGGCGGGCGAGGCGGGGCGCGGCTTTGCCGTGGTGGCGGACGAGGTACAAAGGCTGGCGGAGCGCGCCGCCAACGCGACCAAGCAGATTGAAGTGCTGGTGCGCACCATTCAAACCGATACCAACGAAGCCGTGGTGTCCATGGAACGCAGCACCACGGATGTGGTCGGCGGCGCGTTGCTGGCCGAAAACGCCGGCGCGGCGCTCGAGGAGATCGAACAGGTCTCCAATCAGATCGCGAGCTTGGTGCAGAACATTTCAGCGAGTGCGCGCCAGCAGGCCGCCGTCTCCGGCAACATTTCGAAAAACATGCAGGTGGTGCGCGAGATTTCGTCGCAGACGGCGGAAGGTTCGACGGCGACGTCCACCTCCATCGCGAAGCTCGCCGCGCTGTCGGCGCAGCTGCGCAGGTCGGTCGCCGGCTTCCGGCTGCCCGACTTCGGCACCGGCGCGACATCGGGCAAGCTGCCGGCATTGAGCGAACCGGCGCCGCCGGCCGCTGCCGCAAAGCCAGCGGATCCCGCAAAACCTGCCAGTCCCGCAAAGCCAGACAGTCCCGCGAAAATGCGCAAGGCGAGCGGCTTCGGAGCTTAGGCTCCCGACGGTTCCGGCATGACCGATATCAGCTCCCAAACCCTGCACATAGTAGCCAAGGAACTCGCGGCGACATTGAACGATGCGCGTGCCGCGCTCGAGGGCTACGCGGAACGGCCCGATCAGCGCGAACTGCTGGAGAAATGCGCGGATCAGCTGCACTCCGCCCATGGCGTGCTGCGCCTGGTCGAGGTGTACGGCGCGGCGCTGCTCGCCGAGGAGATGGAACACGTCACGCGCTACCTGCTGAGTTCCGGAAGCGACCAGAAACGCCAGGTCGACGGCCTCGACGCCTTGATGCGCGCGATGGTGCAGCTGCCCACGTATCTCGAACGCGTATTGTCAGGCGGCCGGGATCTGGCGCTGGTGCTGCTGCCGCTGCTCAACGACCTGCGCTCCGTGCGAGGCAGCCCGTTGCTGTCCGAAGGCACGCTGCTGCTGCTCAACTTGAAGTCCGATCAGAACGCCGCACCGCAGTCCCTGACCCAGGGCGAGCAATCGATAACGGTGGCGCAATGGGCGCGCCGCTTGAGGCCTCGGTTCCAAATCGGCTTGTTGGGATACATCCGCGGCGAACGCACCGTACAGAATCTTGAGATACTCGCGAAGGTCACCGAAAAGCTGGAGCAAGTGGCGACCACGCAGCCCGTGTTCCAGTTGTGGTGGGTCATCGGCGCCGTCCTCGAGGCGGTGCGGGCCAACGGATTGGAGGGCAGCGCGACCCTAAAGCGCTTGCTTGGCCAGGCGGATCGGCAAATCAAGGCGCTGTACGAACTGGGCGAGGTGCGCTACTGCGAAGACCCGCCGATCGACCTGCTGAACAATCTGCTGTACTACGTGGCGCGCGCAACCACCAACGGCGGGCGGATCTCCGCCGTGCGCGCTTCGTTCAAGCTCGGCGAACTTCTCCCGGTGGATGACTCCATTGAGCAGGAGCGCGAAAGCCTTTCCGCGCCGAGCGTCAAATTGATGCGCACGGTCGCGGCGGCGATCAAGGAAGACCTGTCGAAGGTCAAGGATGTCCTCGATATCTTCGTGCGCCGCGGCGGAGGTCAAAGCTCCGAGCTTCTGCCGCAACTCGAATTGTTGAAAAAGATCAGCGACACGCTCGGCGTATTGGGCTTAGGAGAGCTGCGTCAACGCGTGCAGGAAGAAATCCAGGCGCTGTCGCAAATCGTCCAAGACGGCAAACCGCCATCCGAAGATTCGCTGCTGAGAGTCGCCGGCGTACTGCTCTCGGTCGAGGACAGCCTTGACGATCAGCTGGTGCGGCTCATTCTGCCCGCGCAAAGCCAGGAGTCCGCGGATGCGCCGCTCGAAGACCACGAATTCAGGCAGGTCAGCGAGGCGGTGCTGCGCGAGTGCATCGTCAACCTGGCCCGCATCAAGGAAGCGGTTTCGACCGCGGTCCAGAAACCCAACGAATTCACGGTGCAAGGCCTCGACAATGTCCCGCAGCTGCTGCGGGGTATTACCGCGGGGCTGCTCATGCTGGGCAAGGGCCGGGCGGTGGAGCTGATGGACGCCGTCGGCAAGCAGGTTCGCAAGCTCATCGAGCCGGGCGCCGCGCCGCCGGATCCGATCCGCTTGGAACGCGTGGCCGACGCCATCGTCAGCATCGAGTACTACATGGAGACGCTGCAGAACGGGCGCACCGATCCCTGGTACATGCTGGACAACGCTGAGATGTGCCTAAAGACGCTGGCGGACGACGAAGCGCTGGTGCGCGTGCCGAACTTGAGCCTCACGAGCAGCGACGCCGCCAAGACGATGAAGCTGGACCCCGCGGACACCATTGCCATGGAGCGCACCAAACGCGCGCATGCCGCGACCAATCCGCTGATCGCCGTGCCGGAGCCCGAGGCGGTCGACCCGCAATTCGTCGAGCTGTTCATCGAGGAAGCCAAGGAAGAAATCGCGTCGGTGCAAAAGACCTTTCCATTGTGGGATGAAAATCCCATGGACTTGGAAGCGTTGTCTTCCATGCGCCGCAGTTTCCATACCTTGAAGGGCAGCGGACGCATGGTCGGAGCACGCGCAATCGCGGAGTTCGCATGGTCGATTGAGAATTTACTGAACCGCATCATCGACAAGACGCTGTCACGCACGCCGGGAATGATGGCCTTGCTGCGCAATTCGGTGGCCGCCCTGCCGCAGCTGGTGGAACAGCTCGAGACAGGGCGCCCGAATGCCGCACCCACCGAGGCGCTGATGAAGCGCGCTTTCGCGTACGCCGACGGCCGCGATCCGGAACAGGCGAAGGTGCATGTCGCGCCCGAGGACCGGGCCGGATCCGACGCAAACAGCGCAACGGCGAGCTGGGGCGGCGCGACCACGGTCGCAAAACCGGCGATGGACGCCGCGCTGCACGATATCTACGCCAAGGAAACGTCGAGTCATCTCACGGAAATCCGTGAATACCTGCGCAGGCGCTCCGGTCAGCCCGCGCCCCACGATCTACCGGAATCGGTGTACCGCGCGATCCACACCTTGAGCGGCAGCTCGAAGATGGCCGAGGCGCGCCACGGCATTCGCATCACCGAACCGTTGAACCATATCATGCGCAAGGTCTTCGACAGCGGTCTGGGTTTGTCGGACCCCGGTCTTGCCACGCTCGAGCAGTCAGTCCGTTCGATCGAAAATGTCTTGTCGCACATCAATGAATCGACGGGATTCTTCTCCGATCAGCCGGAATTGCTCGCGCGATTCCGCGCTCTGGAAGCCGAAGTCGATGCGATGATCGCCCACGCGGCGCGCGATACGAGCGCCTCGGCCGTGGTGCCAGCGCTCGTGGCGAGTCCGCCGCCGCCCATCGCCACGCCGCCGCAGGCCGAGCCGCCGCCTGCCGAAGAATTCGACCACGAAATTGCGAACATCTACAGCGAGGAAGCGACCGAGCTGTTGGAAGCCGCACAGGGCTCGCTGACCGGTTGGAACAAGGATCGCAAGGACAAGCAGCCGGTCGCGGAGCTGCAACGCCAGCTGCACACGCTGAAAGGCGGAGCACGGATGGCGGGCGTGACTGCCATGGGGGACTTGAGCCACGAGCTCGAGACTTTGGTGCTGCAGATCGACAGCGGGGCGGTCGCGGGCGACGACCACGCGCACGCCGTCATGCAGTCCAGCCTGGATGAACTCTCGCGCATGCGCGATCTGGTCAGCGCCGGAACGCTGCCCGGCGCCGCGCGCGACTTGATGGCGCAAATTCGCGGTCTGGCGGGCCAAGACATGCCGCAACCCGCTGCGGCACCTGCCCGTGCGCCGGCCGCACCGGCAACTGCCGCAGCGGTCACGCCGGCGGCTCCAGCCGCGGCACGGCCTCCCGCGCCATCGACTCCCGCCGCACCCAGTCCCGCGGCACCGGCGATCGCGGCCCGCGCGCCGGCTGCGGCGCCGCTGCGCGCAGCGGCGCCGGAAAGGACGCCGGAGCCGGCGGCCGCAAATGAGGACGTTTCGAGCTTGGAATTGAGCAGCGCACCCATCTTGCCGGGCCGCGAGGCGGCGCCGGTGGAGCGCGTGGAAATGGCGCGCGTGGACGCGGACCTGCTCGATACCATGCTCAACAATGCCGGCGAGGTGAGCATCTTTCGCGCCCGCCTCGATCAGCAGGTCAATTCGATCGATTTCAATCTCGCCGAACTGGCGCGCACCGTGATTCGCCTGAAGGAACAATTGCGCGGGCTGGAAATCGAGACCGAGGCGCAGGTATTGCATCGGCACCAAGACATCGAGCCGCGGCGCGATGACTTCGATCCGCTGGAATTGGACCGGTATTCGGCCTTGCAGCAGTTCTCGCGCGCGCTCGCGGAAACCTCCAGCGACGTTGCCAGCATTCAAGGGCTGCTCGAGACCCTGACGCGCGAGGCGCAAAGTCTCCTGACTCAGCAGGCGCGGGTCATCACCGAGCTGCAGAACAGTTTGATGCGCACGCGCATGGTGCCCTTCCAGCGGCACGTGCAGCGCTTGACGCGATTGGTGCGGCAGGCGGCGAACGATACCGGCAAGCGCGCGGAACTTGCGGTGCAGGGCGCCGCCGCGGAACTGGATCGACAGATGCTGGAACGGATGGTGGCGCCGCTGGAGCACATGCTGCGAAACTCGGTCGTGCACGGCATTGAACCGCCGGATCGGCGCGCCTTGCTCGGCAAGCCGGATGTGGGCCGCATTTCAATCAGTCTGGAGCGCGATGGCGCGGAAATCGTCATCGTGGTGGCGGACGACGGCGCCGGCATCAACGTCAAGCTGATCCGCGAAAAGGCGCTTGCGCTCGGGTTGATCGATGCGCATGCGAAACTCACCGACGAGGAGGCCGTGCAGCTCATTTTGGAGCCGGGCTTCAGCACGGCCGGCCACGTTACTCAGGCCGCGGGCCGCGGCGTCGGCATGGATGTGGTGGCGACCGAGGTCAAGAAGCTGGGCGGCGGCTTGTTCATCGACTCGACTTACGGCAAGGGATCGCGATTTACGATCCGCCTGCCCTTCACCCTGGCAATCAGCCAAGCGTTGATCGTACGCGTCGGGGAGGAGACCTATGCATTGCCCCTGGCGACGGTCGAGGGCGTGGTGCGCCTGCCGAGGAATATCGTCGCACGGCACTTGGGCAAGGATGCGCCGCTGTTCGAATACGGCGGCCAGAAATACCGTTTCCAGCATTTAGGTTCATTCGTCGGCTTGGGCGCCACGCGCCTGCCCGATTTGGATGTTTCCATGTCGGTGGTCCTGATCCGCGCGGGTGAGCACTCGACGGCCCTGGTGACCGATGAATTGGTCGGCAGCCGGGAAATCGTCGTGAAGTCCCTGGGGCCGCAGATATCGGCGATCCGCGGCGTCGCGGGCGCCACGATCCTGGGCGACGGACGCATCGTTTTGATTCTCGACATGGGTTCGCTGGTGCGATCGGAATGGCGCGCCCGCCCCACCGAAACGGTCGTGCTCGACCAGCGCGATCGGCGCACTTTCGCGCTGGTCGTCGACGACTCGATCACGGTGCGCCGGGTCACGCAGCGTCTGCTCGAACGCAACGGCATGCGGGTGTTGACGGCGAAGGACGGCGTCGACGCAGTGTCGCTGCTGCAGGAAAATCTGCCGGACATCATTCTGTTGGATATCGAAATGCCGCGCATGGACGGCTACGAAGTGGCCGCGCACGTGCGCAACGATCCGCGCCTCAAGCAGATTCCGATCGTGATGATAACGTCACGGGTCAGCGAGAAGCACCGCGCGCGAGCCATCGAGCTTGGCGTCGATGACTATCTGGGCAAGCCTTATCAAGAGAGTCAGCTGCTCGACGCGATCGAGCCGCTCGTCAACCGCCGCAGCGCCGTCGCCCGGTAGCGGAACACCTCAAGAGGCGCCCAGGTCCCATGTCCGAATTGCGCGACGAGCTGTACAGCTTGCTGGTGCCCCTGGCGGGAGAGCGGTTGATCGTGCCGCGCGCCTGCGTCGCCGAAGTCATCGGCTATCAAGCGCCGGCGGAAATGACCAATGCGCCGCCGTGGTATGTGGGCGTGGTGAGCTGGAACGGACGCAATGTCCCGGTCGTGTCCTTCGAAGGGGCATTCGGCCAGCCGCTGCCGAGCATTTCGACGCGAACCCGGATCGTGATTTTCCACGCCGCGGGCGGCCAGGTGAAAGCCGGCTATTTCGGGATGCTGACCCAAGGTTTTCCGCAGCTCGTGCGCGTCAATGCCGACGTGGTGCGGCCCGATCCATCACGCAGCTTTCCCGAGCGCTCGCCGGTGATCTGCCAGGTCCGCATGGTCAACGAGACGCCGCTGATACCCGACCTGCAGCGCCTCGAGCAAATGATTTCCGAGGAAACATCGGTGATGCAGTAGCGATTTATCGAGCTTCAGTGCAGGAGGCCGAAAACCGCAACCGCGTTGGTCGTACCGACGAACACCTTGCCGTCCGCCACCGTCGGCGTGATGTACTTGTTGCCGGCGCCGAATTGATCTCGATTGGCGGCCGCTTGATTGCTGTTGTACAGCTCGTGCGCGAGATTGGTCGCATCATAAGCATGCAGCACCGCCGGACTCGTATTCTCATGCGCCCACACGATTGGATTGGCGGTTCCGTTGGCGGACACGCTCGGCGCGGTTCCCGGATAAGTGAAGTGCGTAGAGGATTGCGACTGCGGCGTGGCGGCCAGCCTGGCGCTTGAAATCGCAAATGCCTTCAACGTGCCGGAGACATCGCCGTAGTACAGGGTGCCGTTGAAGTAAGCCGGCGTGGACCAGACGCCGCCCGGCAGAACGCCGTTGAGCGTCTGATAGTTATTGTTGCTGCTGGCGTTGAACCTGCCCATGGCGTCCCTGTCGACCACGTAGACATTGCCATCCTTGCCGGCGCCGACCATGAGATGCCGGACCTTGTTGGTGGAATCCATCAGATCGGGCAACAGCATTTCGCCGCCGGAGCCCAAATCCTGGTCGGCATTGGATTCGGCCACCTCATTCGACATGGTGAAATAGTCGAGCACGGCCAGGCCGGCGCCCGCATTGGATATCTTGAGAAATGAATTGCCGTAATCCTGATTGCTCGGGAAGCCGTTGGCGTCCAGCGTCGTTTCGAACGCACCATTCGCGGAAAGCAGGTAGACATTGCCGGCGGCATCGACCGCGGGACCGCCTCCCGCCATCCAGATCGCCGGTCCCGCGGAGCTATGGGCCGCAATGTTGAGAGCGCCATTGCGGGCCAGCGAGGCTTGCGCAAAACTAATTATCCAGCCTCCATACGGCGCGATGTCGCAATGCGAGGTCCAACTCGTATAGATCGCGCCGTTCAGCAGCAGCAGTGCGGCGCGCTCTTCGTAGCTCTTTGCATCGAATGAGGAGGTCGCGGTTCCGTTGGCCGGAAACGAGGCGCTGATTTCAACCGGGCCGTTCAGCAGTTCCGCGCCGGTGACGACATCGAGCGCGTGCAGGCGCTGATGATAGGTCGAGTTGCCGTCGATGGACATGGCAACCACATAGATCGTGCCGTTTGGACCTGCGCTGCGGTCGATGACCGGAGTCGAGGTGATGCCGATTTCGGGAACGACCTGGCTGCAGCCGCGGGCATCGCTCGGCGTCTCTCCCGTACCCAGCAAGGACGCGTGCCACAAGACCGCGCCCGAATCCGAATCGAAGGCATAAACCGAACCGTGCTCCGTGGCGACGAATACCGCGTTGAAAAAGTTGCTGCCCACGGCGAGCTTCGACAAGTACAGCGGCTGCGCGTCGACTTTACCGTCCACCGGCAGGAGGCGCAGCAATCCGAAAGTCGCCGAGGCCACGGTTGCGGGTGTCAGCGTTGATTCCGACAGGTTCTGGCCGCTGCGGTTCAGGTCATTCTTGTAGGTGGTGACATCGACGCCGCGCGGCATCGTCGTACCGGGAGCGACGTTGAGCTTGGCGCTGTTGCTCGTCACGCTGCCGGCGGAATTGGAAACGATCACTTGGAAAGTGGCGCCGTCATCGGCCAGAGTCGTGGCGGGCGTGGTATAGCTCGACGCCGTTGCCCCGGAGATCGCCGTCGCGCCTCTTTGCCATTGGAAGCCAAGCGGTGCGGTGCCGTTTGCAGAGACGGTAAAAGTCGCCATCGCTCCAACCACCGCGCGCTGGTCGGTCGGCTGCGCCGTTATGGCGGGCGCGACCGCGGCCGCGCCGCCGCCTCCCCCTCCGCCGCCGCAACCGGGCAGCAGGGACAGCTGCGCCGCGAGTGCGAGCCAAATCCACGACTTCATGGGCATTCCGGCGAAATGTTTGTCGTTCTTTTATAGCCTCAAGGCCAGGGCGCCATCAAGAGTCTGCCGTTCGCGACGAATCGTCGGAAACGGCCGACATATCGCCAAACCGCGCCTGTAAAACCGCGATTGCCGCGATCGCCGCTGTCTCGGTGCGCAGCACGCGCGGACCCAGGCTCACGCGGGAGAAGGTCGATAAGTCAAATGCCTCGAGTTCATCCGCTGTGAACCCACCCTCCGGGCCGATGGCGATCTGCGCGCCCGGCGCCGCCGGGGCCTCGCCGCCGATGATGCGCGCCCCGCGCAGCGTTTGGCGCGCCCGCTCGGGCTCCAACACCCACCGCGGCATTCGATCCGCGTCCGGCGGCGCCATGGCGCCGAGGTAGCTCAGCAGCGGCTGCGGGGGTTCCACACTCGGCAGCCGATTGCGGCCGCATTGCTCGCAGGCACTCACCGCGACGGCGCGCCAATGCGCCTGTTTCGACGCGGCTTGGATCTCGTCGAGCCGCACCACGCTGCGCTGGCTCAAGACAGGCACAATGCGCACCACGCCCAGTTCCGTGGCCTTTTGCACGATGAAGTCCATGCGATCTCCCCGCGGAACGCACTGCACGAGGGTCAGCTGAAAAGGCGATTCCCGATCGATGCTGCGCGCGGCGCCGATCGATGCCGAGACTCGCGAGCCGCTCACGGCCTCGATGGCGCCGGCGAATTCGCGTCCATCGCCGTTGAAAAGCACGATTTCGTCGCCGCTGCGCGCACGCAACACCCTTGCCAGATGAGCACCGGTGTCGCGCGGCAGTTCCAACAAGCTGCCGGGGTTCAGCGCGACCTCGACAAATACGCGGGTCAACCGCATGCAATTCGGCCGCGGGCGATGGTGGCATTCATATGCAGTTGATTGTCGCATATGCTAACGAGGGTCTCGGCAACGGCAAGGACAACAATTGCAGGTCGATCTCGAAAGCGGACTGATGCGAAACGCCCGGCAAGTTGCCTCGCCAAACTACGACGCGCGGCCCGACGGAGCGGAGGCGGAATTGATCGTCGTACACGGCATCAGCCTGCCGCCGGGAGAATTCGGCGGGCCTTGGATAGAGCGGCTATTCATGAATACGCTGCCGCTCGATGTGCACCCGTACTTTGCCGAAATCGGCGAGTTGCGCGTGTCCTCGCACCTCCTCGTGGCACGCGACGGCGCACTGACCCAGTTCGTCAAATTCACCGATCGGGCCTGGCACGCGGGCCAGTCGAGCTACCATGGCCGCGCGGCATGCAACGATTTTTCAATCGGCGTGGAACTCGAAGGGCTCGATACGCTGGCCTATGAAGACGCTCAATACGACACGCTGGCCGAGGTCGTGGCCGCCCTCTGCGACGCATACCCTCGACTGTCTCCGGAACGCCTGGTAGGGCACAGCGACATTTCACCCGGACGCAAGACCGATCCAGGTCCCGCATTCGATTGGGAACGCGCCCGTCGCGGTATCGGCGCGGCATGCGCGGCCCCTGTGCGCCGTTAGGCGCGGCGCTAGGGGAAAACCCTTGCTCTGGGCGCAACGTGAACCTGATCACGTTCCAAATCAGCAGATTTCCGCCCCTTAGCCGACAGTAGGGTGAGGTCGTAATCCATACCAATTTCGGTGGAGGGGAGGGCTATTGTTTCGTTGGTTCGCGGACCTCCCGATCGAACGCAAATTGCGCGTGGTGATAACGGTTCCCGCAATGGCTGCCTTCGCGATAGCGATCCTCATGCACGTTGCGACAAACCTGCTGCATCTACGGGCGGATATCCAGCAGCGTGCAGCGGCCATCGCGCGCACGGTCGGCGTCAGCGCGATCGAGGCGCTCAGGCGAGGCGACACCGCGGCCGCCATCAGCGCCTTGGGCAGCCTGCGCGAGGAGCCCATGGTGGATCTTGCGGAAGTATACTTGCCGGGCGGGCAGAAAATCGCAACCTACGATCGCGCCGCAAACGGGGTGCTGTTGGGTCCCGGCGGCACGCCGTTGCGTGTGCGCGCGGACCAATTCCAGGTCACGACACCCGCCTCGCACGAAGGCGCGGAAGTCGGGTACGTGCATATTCTCGTGCCGGCGGCATCGCTCTACCCGTACTGGCGGGGTTATGTCTTGATCAGCCTCGCGGCCATCGCCGCCGCCATTTCGATTTCCTACTGGCTCGCGGCCCGGTTGCAACAGCAAATCTCCGGTCCCATCGTCAACTTGGCGCAGACCATGCGGCGGGTCTCCACCGAACAAGACTACAGCTTGCGCGTCGAGCGCAGCTCCGCGGACGAGATCGGCTCCCTCATCGAGGGTTTCAATCAAATGCTCGGGCAGATCCGGCATCGCGATTCGCGCCTGGAAAAATACCGTCAATTTCTCGAACAGCAAGTCGCCGACCGCACGGAGAATCTGGGCAACGCCAACCGCGAACTGCAGCTCGTCATCGATGATGCGACGCGCGCCAAGGAGGCGGCGGAACGCGCCAGCAGCGCCAAGAGCGAATTTCTCGCTCGCATGAGCCATGAAATCCGAACCCCGATGAACGGCGTCATGGGCATGTCGGAGCTGCTGCAGGCGACCGAACTGACCCCGCGTCAACGGCACCTATCGCAGACCATCCAGCATTCCGCCGGCGCGCTGCTGCAGATCATCAACGACATCCTGGATTTCTCCAAGGTCGAGGCGGGCAAGCTCGAGCTCGAA
>Ga0210384_10006992_pt1 | contig 11939 bp, 10 predicted proteins | sample IncBWH2MmetaG_FD_160574 | JGI IMG/M metagenome (GOLD analysis project Ga0210384, IMG submission 160574) | Forest soil microbial communities from Barre Woods Harvard Forest LTER site, Petersham, Massachusetts, United States - Inc-BW-H-2-M | ecosystem: Environmental > Terrestrial > Soil >... | reverse complement strand
CCCTAACAGGATCGCCACGCCGAGGAGCGAGGCGCACAAAGTTCTAACCTGCGATCGGGAAATGGAACTGCGCAATATGATCGCCAGCAGGCTCCCTGCCGCCAGGCCGTCAGCGACAAACCATGTGTACCAGTCCACCCCTCGATGTCCGAGAGCGAAGGACGTTGCTCGTAAAACCGGAATCAGCACGACAAGCGAGGCCGAGACCAGCGTAAGTCTCCGGGCAGTCAAATTTCGTACCACCGTCGGCCACAGAATGTAAAAGTGCTCCTCAACGGCCAGCGACCATAGCGGCCCGTAATCGCAGGCGACACCGAAGAAGTCCGTCATGTTCGCCAGGTAAACGAAGCTGAGGCCAACAAAGGCCGCCGAGGATGTTCGCAGCAAGAGCAAAAGAATCAGCAGCAAGTAGTATGCGGGCAAGATGCGCAATGCCCGCCGCGTGTAGAAGCGCCGGTAGAAATGCGGTTTCTCTTTCGAGTCCAGCAGAATGCCTGTTATCAAAAAACCGGAGAGAACGAAGAAGAGATTCACTCCCGTCCATCCCGGTTGAGTGGCGGCCATGAACCCGCGCGCCCACGGACCGAACGACAAACCGGCGAATTGCCAATAGAAGCCGTGTAGCAGAACCACTCCCAGCACCGCAATGCCCCGCAACATGTCAAGCTCCGGCATAAATGGCCGGATCAGAGGCTCGGTTAGCGGCGAGGATGGAGACGATGTTCGCTCTTGCCGTGGCATGAGATTCGCCCAATTGGATACGAAATGAGCCCGGTCCGTCAACAGTTCTGGGGATTCCCGTGGAGCGTGCCATAACTCCGTCTCAGATTGATCTGCCGTTGCCGCACGACCCAACTCCCTTATCATCAAAGACTTAGATACCGTACAAAAAAATCTAAAAAAAATCCTTGACACGGCCGCTAGTGTTATAGTTAAGTATAACACTATAGAGGCACGATCGAGCTGACTGCATGCCTCTAGAGACAGGATTCCCTGGAACGCAGCATGGATCTCGAGTGGAACAACAGCCAACCGATCTACCGTCAACTTCGTGATCGGATGGTCGCGATGATTCTGGACGGCGTGCTGAAGGAAAACGATCCACTCCCGTCGGTCCGCACCGTAGCGGCGGAATATCGCGTGAATCCGCTCACCGTGCTCAAAGGCTATCAGCAGCTGGTCGACGAAGGCCTGGTCGAGACCCGGCGTGGTCTGGGCATGTTCATCAATGCTGGCGCGCGCGATCTGTTGCTGCAAGGCGAGCGCCAGAAGTTTCTGGATGACGAATGGCCCCGGGTCTACGCCACCATTCAGCGGCTCGGTCTGAAGCCGGAAGAACTGATGAAAAGCGCAAATGGCCGGTCGTCGGAAACAGGTTCCAAGGCCGGAACCAAACAGAAAGACGAGGAACGTTAAAGCCATGGCATGCATAGAAGCACGGGGTCTCCGCAAAGCCTTCGGCACGACCACAGCGCTGGACGGCGTGAATCTCCGGGTCGACGAAGGACGCATCCTCGGATTGATCGGTCCCAACGGCGCCGGCAAAACCACAGCCCTCAACGCCATTCTCGGACTCACTCCATTTCAGGGCGAATTGAAAGTGCTGGGGCGTGATCCGTGGACCGAGCGCGATCGGCTTATGTGCGATGTGTGTTTCATCGCGGATGTGGCCGTCCTTCCGCGCTGGATGCGGGTTGCACAAGCGCTCGACTACGTCGGCGGCGTACATCCGCGATTCGACCGTGCCAAAGCAGAAGGGTTCCTGGCAAGAACGACGATCAAGCGCACGAGCAAGGTCCGGGAATTATCGAAGGGCATGGTAGCTCAGCTCCACCTCGCCCTGGTCATGGCCATTGATGCCCGTCTCCTGGTTCTCGACGAACCGACTCTTGGTCTCGACATCCTGTATCGCAAACAGTTCTACGACTCGCTGCTGAACGACTATTTCGATCGCAGCCGCACCATCATCGTGACCACCCACCAGGTCGAAGAAATCCAGGACGTGCTCACCGACCTGATGTTCATCAATCACGGCCAGATCGTCCTCAGCTGCAGCATGGAAGAGTTCGAGTCGCGCTATCTCGAATTGATGGTGAATAGCGAGCAAGCGGCCGCGGCCAAGGCGCTCAACCCGATGCACGAACGCCAGGTGCTGGGGCGCAGCATTCTGCTCTTCGATTTGACCAACAATCGTATGGATCGCAAACAGCTAGCCGCGCTGGGCGAGGTACGCACCCCCAGCATCGCGGACCTTTTCGTGGCCACGATGGGCAATAACGCAGGTGTGGCACAAGGAGCGGGTCGATGAACAGTCCATCCAACGCCGTGCCCCAGTATCCCAGGGACTCGCAGGCTATCGTGCACACAGCCGCGGCGGCGACTCGGCCTCTGTACTGGTCGGTCCGCCGCGAATTGTGGGAGAACCGTTCCATCTACATCGCGCCGCTGATTGTGGCCGGTCTCATTCTCCTTGGCTTGCTGATCAGCGCTCTTTTCTTGCCCAAGAGACTGCATGACTTGAACGATCCGGTACACCAACGAGAGATGATGCTCGCGCCCTATAGCATCGGCACCGCAGCGATCATGGCCGCCGCTTTTATCGTCGGGATTTTCTACTGCCTTGACGCCCTCTACGGCGAGCGCCGCGACCGCAGTGTCATGTTTTGGAAGTCGCTGCCGGTTTCCGATTGGACGACCGTGCTCGCGAAGGCCAGCATTCCATTCGTAATTCTTCCGATCGTGGCTTTCGCCATCATGGTCGTCACACAGCTGCTCATGCTGCCGCTGAGTGCAGCCATGTTGATGCGATACGGCATCAGCTTCCACGTGCTATGGGTGAACTTGCCGCTATTCCAGATGTGGCTGATGCTTCTCTACCACCTGGTGACCGTGCACGTGCTCTGGTACGCACCCATCTATGGCTGGATGTTGCTGGTTTCCGCCTGGGCGCGTCGCGCCACGTTCCTGTGGGCGCTCATCCCTCCGGTTGCGATCTGCATCGTTGAAAAGTTTGCCTTCAACACCATGCACTTCTGCGAACTGTTGAAATACCGCTTCTCGGGTCCGCAAGCATTCCGGTTCCCGATGATTGGAGACATGCCCATGGACCCGATGATGCACCTGGAGCTGGGGAAGTTCCTAAGTACGCCGGGGCTATGGACCGGATTTGTACTCACTGCGGTGTTTCTGGTCGCGGCCGTACGCCTGCGCCGCTACCGGGACCCGATTTGATTTCGCAGGAACGTTCGGTTCGAAAAAGAAGTCTTTTGAGATGGTCTGATCGAAAAGATATTCGAAACCAGGAGTAACGATTATGAGCGCAACCCCAATAATGCAACGGATTTCAGAAGCTCCACGCTTGAAGGACAGGCTCGTCGCCCTCTACTACCTGCTCACCATACTGACGGGCGTGTTCGTTCTCTTTTTCCGCGGTAGATCAGCCTTCACCGTCGACCTCATCGTGGGCATTTCCTACATCGCGATCACGGCGTTCTTCTATGTGGTCTCCAGTGAGCAAAAGGAGTAAGTATGCGGCTGCCCCTCTTGATTCTGCACATTTGCTCCGGCACTTTGGGAATGCTGTCGGGATTTGTCGCGATCTTTCTGCGCAAGGGTTCGCGCCGGCATGCCATCGCAGGCAACGTGTTTGTTGTCTCCATGCTCTCCCTTTCCTTGACCGGAGTGACGCTAGCAATCATGAAACTCCAGCCGGGCAACATCATCGGCGGCAGCCTGACCTTCTATCTGGTGGCCACTGCGTGGCTCACGGCTCGGCGCAAAGATGAACACAGACTCGGCGTCGTCGATTGGGGCGCGCTCCTGCTGATTGCTTCCCTCGCCGCCGTCGAGTTGACCTGCGGTTTGCAGGCCGCGATGAGTCCCTCCGGATTGAAATATGACTATCCTCCCGGCCCTTACTTCTTCATGGGATCTGTGGCGTTGCTCGCCACCGTCGGGGATGTGCGCATGTTGGTTCGCGGCGGTATCTCCGGCACGCAGCGGGTCGCCCGCCATCTTTGGCGTATGAGCTTCTCGCTCTTCATCGCGTCCGCATCGATATTCCTGGCGCGCCAGAATCTCTTCCCTGCCTTCATGCGCAAGACGGGCATGCTGTTCGTGCTCAGTTTTCTGCCCCTGGCCCTGATGGCCTTCTGGATGATCCGCGTACGTCTCGTGAATGCACTCAGGGAACGCGCCCGCTCGCGTGCACGTTTGATTCAATCGCCCGCCTAAGAAACTTCGCGTAGGAGAACCGTCATGAGTACCGTTGCCCTCACCAACCGCCTGGAATTGGACGCCTTCGCCGAAAAGGCTCTGAAAGCCTCGGCTACTTTCTGGTTTGCCGTGACCGTAGTCGGCCAGTTGGCGTTCGGGTTTACCGTGGCGTCGTTCTATAGTCTTACGGCAATACGCGGCGATTACCATGCCTGGAATTTTACCCACGGGTTTATTCCCGGCGTGAATATGGGCAATCTCGCCGTGGTGATACATCTCATCTCGGCCGTCATCATCATGACCGCCGGAGCCGCGCAACTCGCTCCGCAGGTGAGGAAACGCTTCCCGGTTTTTCACCGCTGGAATGGCCGCATCTACATGCTGACCGCAGTCGTCCTCAGCGCCGCCGGCCTTTACATGACGTGGATTCGGGGCAGCGTAGGCGACGTGCCTCAGCACCTGGGAAGCACTTTGAACGCTGTGTTGATCTGGGTTTTCGCGGGACTGGCCCTGCGCTCCGCCTTGGCTCGCGACTTCGCCACTCACCGCCGCTGGGCTCTGCGCATGTTTCTGACGGTGAGCGGGGCGTGGTTCATCCGCCAGATGCTGTTCCTGTCGTTTCTCGTTTTTCGCGGACCGTTCGGTTTTGATCCCGTCTCCTTCACCGGCCCGTTCCTCACGTTCGTGACATTCGCCCAATACCTGTTTCCACTAGCCGTCCTGGAAATCTATCTGCGTGTACAGGACCACCCGGGCGCGCTGCGGCGCATCGCTGCGGCGGCCATGCTGTTCGTCCTCACCCTTGCCATGGGAGCGGGACTATTTGCCGTCGCCATGGCCGTTTGGATGCCTCAAGTCAAAGCCGCGTTCGACTCTCGCAAGTCCATCACGGAGACACTTGCCGTCACCATCAAGGCAAAAGGCGTTGACTCGGCCGTTCAGCAGTATCACGACCTGAAAGCCGCCGCGCCCACGACCTACAACTTCGACGAAAAAGAACTGGACAGTCTGGGCTACCGGTTGATCCACGCCAAACAGTTCACCGATGCGATTCGAATTTTCCAGCTCAACGTCGAGGCTTATCCCCAATCCAGTAACGCCTATGACAGCCTCGGGGAGGCTTACATGGACTTCGGCGAAAGAGGGCAAGCCGTCGCGTTCTACCAGAAGTCGCTGCAGCTGAACCCCAAGAACCAAAATGCCGTTCTGCGGTTGCAAAAGCTGAATGCCCCCTGAGCGGCCGGGTGGGGCACTCGTGGCCCCGCGCCCTGCCTTGGCCCGACTACTCAGCGCTCTGCAAAGCAATTTCTGGCTCCAGCAATTCTTTGCCGGTGTGTTCTGGCCGCAACGCCCACTGCCAGACTCGCACACCTTCTTCGTCGAGAAAGCACCGGGCTTCCGAATACTTAACAAACCGGTGAAACACCGTCGTCACCGATGCATTTAGATCCTTGTGGTGTTCCGCCAGTTCTGGAAATCGGCGTCGCAACTCGGCAGCTGCCTCCCGCGCGCGCATCGGACCGACTGACTCGCTCAGGACCGCACGACAGGCTCGCGTGAAGCCGGGCCGGTTACGCCCGCCGACTCTTTCGTCTATTTCATTGAGCATTCGTCCATCCACCGCCGAATCACCGAACATCGCCGCCAGATCATTGAGCAGTTGCCGGACAACCGCAATCCGCTTCCCGACCTCGGCCCGCCTCTGAAGAAGTCTGGTCAGCTCCTGCTCTGCCGACCGGACTACTTCCTGAGCGTGCTCCATACAGTTGGCGTCGGTCGCAGTTCTTTGTTCGATCGTGGCTGCCATCGACATGGCTCCAGTGATTGCGGGGGTTCGCCGCCCAACTATTTATTCCCTGCTCCGCCCGCAGCCAGAGTGGTATGCGATCTCTTGGTTGCGGCCGAACCGCTTTTTCGCACCGGCAATTCATATCCAATCGACTGCTCCCCGATCCGAATCTGCGCCAGTGAGTACCCTCCGTCGACGACAAAGAACTCCAACTTGGACGACGAACTTTCCCCCGCTATCGGAATCAGTCGGGTTCGCAGCGTCGCGCGCACCCGCGAATACTTGTCCCGCACTTCCAGATAGTCCGGTGCAATGCACACCAGCGTGTACTTTCCCGCCGGCAGCGTCTTGCGGCCTGCGGTAAAGTCAAACGGAATGTCCGCCAAAACGGCATGCTGCACATACTGCGCTCTCGCGGACACCCCGAGCGACGTTATCGTCAGCGATAGAACCACCAGAGTTCTAATGATTGAGAACTTCATTTGCCCCTCCAGAACAGATCCGAGTCTTATCGTTTCTTTCTGACTCCATTCTGCTCACAATTTGTTGAAACGCTATCCGCTTCTTGCGATCAATCTCACTGATTCGCAAGAAACAGACTCGCTTTGCACTATTGGACGCTGCGCGCACCACAACGATCATGGTTTGTATTCATCTGGCGCATGAGCCGATTTCATATTCACGATCATCGATACAAGCGGTCCAATGCCACAATGGCATTCTTTTGAAACGTTGACAGAGCGCACAATAGAAGAGGGGTAGTTCGATGCCGCCAAAGAACGACGTGAAGCTGGAAATCCGCCATTTGCGGCTGCTGACTGCGGTGGCGGAGGAGGGCAGCGTGACCAAGGCGGGGCGGCGGCTGCACCTGACCCAGTCAGCCCTCAGCCATCAGCTGCGCGATGCCGAAGACAAGCTGGGCACGCCTCTGTTTCTGCGCTTGGGAAGAAAAATGCTGCTCACTGCGGCGGGAGAACAAATGCTCGGCTCAGCGCACAGGGTTCTTGCCGACCTGCGCGCAGCCGAGGCGCAAATCGGAGATCGCGACGGTGGCACGCACGGCGTGATTCGCGTCAGCACCGAGTGCTACACCTGCTATCACTGGCTGCCCCCGGTATTGGCGAAATTTCAGGCAAAATTTCCTGGCGTCGAGATCAACATCGTTCTCGAAGCCACTGCCCGCCCCATCGCCGCTCTGATCGAGGATAAACTCGACGTCGCCGTCACCAGCGGGTCCCCGCGGCACAAGAATCTCCTGTTCACTCCCATTTGCGAGGACGAGATGGTGGTGGTGATGAGTCCAAAGCACAGGCTGGCTGCTGCGGCCCAGATTCACCCCCCGGACCTTGCTGGCGAAACTATCTTTTGTTATCCACCAAAGGAGGATTGCAAGCTGCAGCGGAAAGTCCTGCAGCCAGCCGGTGTGGTGCCGAAGCGTGTGCTGGAAATTCCCTTGACCGAATCCATAGTGGACATGGCCGCCGCCGGCCTGGGAATCGCGTTGCTCGCGGGCTGGGCGGTCGCCAGTTACGTCGCTGCGGGCAAGGTCGTGACCCGCCCCCTAAGTAAGGGCGGATTCCGCCGCAAATGGTACGCCGCCACCCTGCGCTCCCTCCCCACGCCTCCATACCTGACAGAGTTCATCACCCTCCTCGCCCGCACCTGCTCGATCGACTCCGTTCGGCCCGAGGCGAGTTGAATTCCCACAGATTCCCCCGGCGACGCGGCGATCCCACAACCACGAACCGCCTCGCCAGCCGAATGCGATTGTCAAAAAAAGAGGGCCAGTCTCGCGACTGGCCCTCAATTCCGCATTGCATCAGACCTATCGAATTCGAATCCGACGCGCGAACATCTCCTCGTTAGAACAAGAGTTTCATACCGAACTGCAGCTGCCTCGCGCCGGTAGTGTTATCGTTCCGGCCGACCTGGGCGGTTGATTCGCCGAAGGTCGCGTCATTGATGAACTGGTCGGGCTGCTGAAAATTCGGGTGATTGAAAATGTTGTAGAACTCCGAGCGGAATTGCAGACTGACCCGCTCGGTGAGCTTCGTGTTCTTGGAAATGACCATATCGAAGTTTCTGTAGTGGGGGCCGCGGAACACGTTTCGGCCCACGTTCCCTGGACCGCCGAACAACGGAAACGTGAACAGACCTCGGTTGGCTCCGGTCACCGGCAGACCCGTTGGGAAAGGAATGGATGTTGGGCTGGTGGCAAAAGACGCTCTCTGCTGTGCTCCCGTGCCGTCGCTGTCCACTCCCCCCTCAAAGATCTCATATGGGAATCCACTCTGGAGCGTGGCGATTCCCGACCACGTCCATCCCTCCAGCGCCCGGCCGACTAGACCATTGGTCAGGTGGCTCTTGCCGCGGCCCAGAGGCAACTCGGTGACGTAGTTGAGGACGAAACGGTTGCGCACATCAAATGACGAATTTCCCCGCTCGCGGGCCAGGAAACCCGAGTTTGCCGGGAAGGGGAATTCGCCCTGTTGAGGCCTGAAGCCGTCGCTGGCGTCATCGATGGCGTGCGCCCAGGTATAGTTCGCCCCAAACGACATGCCGTGGCTGAATTGGCGGTTCAGGGTTGCCTGCAACGAATGGTTGTTCGAGTTGGCCACGCTATTCGACTCATTCGCATGAAACGCCGCCGCATTCTGTACGGCATCGAATGGCAGCAGGCCCAGTTCAGCTCCAATATATAGATTGGAACTTTGTACCGTTTCATCCTGGACCCGGGCGATAGGATTATCGATGCAGCCAAAAGCATTGTTGGGATTGGGACCTGGATTGTTCGGGTTGGCTTGCAAGCGTTGTGCGTAGGTCGGATCGGCGCAAAACGCACGCAGACTGGCTATCTGTCCGTTGTTGGGGGCATTGCCGTCAAGAATGCGGTACAAACGATTCGCCTTGTTGCCCACGTAGTTAAGTTCAAACGTCAGGTTCCACGGCAGTTGACGCTGGATTCCGAAGTTCCACTGCTGCACGTAGGGTACGTGGAAGTTCGGATCGACCGTCTGAGGGAAGGCAAAGGAGAACTGTGGCAGGTTCGAAGGGGGAGCTGGCTGCGTTGTCGGCACCGGATTATTCGAAATCTGGATGGCTGGAACCGGGCCCAAATTCAGGAATGCGTTGTTCACGAAAGGCAGAGAGAGCGGGGGATTGGCGCGGATATTACCCGTAATGTTGAAGAATTGGCGGTCGCGCGAGATCCCGTACCCCAGGCGAACCGATGTCTTGCCATCCTTGAAGGGGTCCCAAGCCAGCCCGATGCGAGGCTCGACTCCCTTGGTGTCGTTGGCGTAGAGCGGAGTCGCCCCCCCCCGAGTCACGGTAGTGAATTGGATCGGGGCAGGACCGGCCAAGGCTGCGGGGGATGCGTTGGTTAGCGCGTTGTGCGCCTCCCACGGCACTCCATCGAATTCATAGCGCACTCCGTAGTTAAACGTCAGGTTCGACTTTATCTTGAATTGATCCTGGAAAAAGCCGTACAAATCGCGTTCCCGGAAATTACGCTCATCGTTGGGCACGCGGGTTCCGCCCGGCGTATAGAGTTGCGTCTGGGTCTCCTGGAAGAGCGCTCCGAACAGGGACCACACCGCATCCTCCACCAACTCGTTGCTGAAGGGGACCGTATTTGTAAGCGCGGAGGCGCCCTGGTTCAGGTTAATCGCGAACCCGGGAGTTGACCGCGTGCTGAAGCTGTTGAAATTGTTTTCGTAGCTGTCATCGAATTCGAAGCCGAACTTCAAGGTGTGCCGGCCCTTGATCCAGGTAAAGTTGTCACCGATGGTGTAGATTCCGAAACGACGCTGTTGACCGTTGCTGTCACCCAGACCTAGGCATGCGATTGCTGCAAAAGGCGAACCGGGGAGAGCAAACCAGTCACGCCCTCGGCCGAATGCATCGGTGCCAGCGAGACTCAAGCCGTCGATAGTAGCCACACCGTTGCATGTGAAAGTTGGGTTCGACCGAAAAGCGCTCGCAAAGAAGTCGTTTTGGTGCGTCGGTGTTAAGGTCGTCGTAAGGTGGCCACTTACACTGTGGCTAACCCCGCTGGATGCAACTCCTCCAATGCCAGGAAGAGTATTCAGGTTGGCCCCGTTATCTGTGCCCTGATTCGCCAGGTAACGCACGCTCAGATTGTTCTTCGGAGTAAGCGCGTAGTCCACCTTGGCCAGATAGTTGTTCGTGTTGGACAGGTCCGGATCGGCGAAGAAAAAATCGTTCGAAACGCCGGGGACCACCGCTGGACCGTTGGGCTTGGCAGGATAAAAGCTCAGCAACTTCTGCACTTGCGGGTCCAGCGAAAGCCCGACCCCATTGTTAAACGAATTCGGAGCGCTCACATCGATCGGGATCGGTCCAGCCTGTGGGTCGATATAGGTAAACTTTCCCGTACTGAATCCGGGGTCTGGGATGCTTGCAGTTGTAACCGTGGAAGTTGAGAATCGGTTCCCTTCATAGTTGAAGAAGAAGAACGCTTTGTCCTTTTTGATCGGGCCGCCCACCGATGCTCCAAACGTGTTGCGTACGTACGGACTTTGCCGGCCTTGCGACGCCGGGTTGAAGAAGTCGCGGGCGCCCAAAGCGTTCCAGCGACCAAAGTAGTACGTATCGCCATGCAGATGATTCGTCCCACTGCGCGAGATGATGTCGATGACCGCGCTGGAATTGCGGCCGAATTCAGGAAGATAGTCGTTCGTGATGACTCGGAATTCCTCGGTCGCGTCCGGATTCAGCGTTGCCAACCCGCTGCCGGGCACACCTGGGTCATTGTTGGTGGTTCCATCGAGCTGGAAATTGTTATTTCGGTCACGGCCTCCGTTAATCGAAAAGCCGCCCGTCCCCGTATTGGTGTAGGTCGTCCCCGGCGTTAACAGAACCAGTTGATACGGGTCCCGTAGGATGAGAGGCAGCTCTTGCATCTGTTGCGCGTCGATGACATTGCTGACCTGGGCATCCGTTGTGTCAATGGGGGCGACGCTCGTGCCCTCGACTGTGACTTGTTCCGAGGTCGAACCCACGTCTAATTTTGCGTTAAACGTGAGCGCCTGATCGACTGTCAAAACCAGCCCCGAAAACTTCACCGTGCGGAAACCATTCTTCTCGATCCTGACCTCGTACACACCGGGCACCAGCTGGGTCAGGTTGTACACGCCTTTGTCCCCGGTCGTGATAGTACGTGTCAGCCCGGTCGCGGTGTTGGTGGCCGTGACTTGGGCCTGCTCAACCACCGCGCCAGAGGGATCGGTTATGGTGCCATTGATGGCAGCGGTCTGTGCCATGCCTGGAACTGAAACGATGAACATCACACCCAGCGCAACTACGAATAGGGCAAGCCTTCTCACTTGAACTACCTCTCTTCCTTCTCGATTGGAGTGGCAGGGAAACTCGAGACGCCGAACGACTCCTAACGGGAAAGCAATCACATCTCCATAACAGCTATATGGAAACTATTGATTATCAAGAGACACGCGATGGATGACACCTTGTTATGTAGAGCGAGTAACCATTTCTACGGAGTACGCACTATGAGAATCGGTATAGCCTCGGGCGATCCGCATTTTGTCCGTACGCTCTGCCTTCGTGCGAAGTTAGTGATCCTGCCTTTCCCCAAAAAGATGGGGCCGCCAGCCAAGGCGGCCCCCCACATACAGTTTGTTTCTGCGTTATGTCTACTTGGAGACGATCGATCCGAACGTGCCCGCCAGGTTGTTGGCCGGACCGGCCGCGAAGAAGAGCTCATTCTTCGGTCCGTTTTTGCCCATGCCATCGCCGAAATCGATCGCCCACAGCTGGTTGATGACGATTGTTTTTCCATTCGTGTCGTGCATCGTCCCAACAAACTGTCCACTCACAAGGTCAAAGGCGTTGATCGTCCCTGAATTTGTGTTGTTCGCAATCAACAGAGTGCTGCTGAACTTTCCAAAGTTCG
>Ga0210384_10006990_pt1 | contig 11940 bp, 8 predicted proteins | sample IncBWH2MmetaG_FD_160574 | JGI IMG/M metagenome (GOLD analysis project Ga0210384, IMG submission 160574) | Forest soil microbial communities from Barre Woods Harvard Forest LTER site, Petersham, Massachusetts, United States - Inc-BW-H-2-M | ecosystem: Environmental > Terrestrial > Soil >... | reverse complement strand
ACCGGCACCACCTCCACCTTGGCCTTGGGGAGGCGCCCGAAGAGCTCGGGCAGCTTGGCGTACATGCCGTCGATGTAGCCGCGGTAGAGATCGAGGATCTGCTCGCGCGACCGGGCCCTGAGGGCGGGATCGCTCTGCACCTTCGCGTTGAGGCTCTTGAGGTCGGCGTAGCCGAGACGCGAGGCGATGGCCGTCATCTGCCGCTCGATCTCGGCCACCTGCCGCAGGCCGATCTGGTGGATCTGCTCGGGCGTCAGGTCGGTCGTGGTGTTGGACTTGACCTGGAAGGCGTAGCGCGCGGCGCCGTCAGGCAGCGACCACATCCCCGCCTCGGCGCGTCCCCTGGGCGCGTACTCGCTCTTGACGAACTCCGCGAACCGCCGATAGGCGGGCAGCACGTCGTCGCGGATGGCGGCGAGCATCGCCTGGCGGATGCGTCCCTGCTCGGCGGCGGGGACCGACGCCGGGAACTTGGCGAGCGGCTCCGCGAAGGCCGTGTCCTCGGGCTTCTGGCCGGCGATGGCCGCCGCCTGGCCGGCGACCTTCTCGAGCAGGAACTTCGGCGGCATCAGGCCGTCGGCGAGACCCTTGCGCATCTGCTCGACGGTCTGGTCGAACGCGGTCGGCAGCTTGTGGTAGCGGGCGACGAGGTCGTCGTAGTCCTTGACGCCGGTGAAGGTGAGCACCTCGACGAGCGTCGGCGCCTCGAAGTGGATGCCGCTGAGCTGGTTGACGGGCATCTCCCACGGCTTGAACCGCGCCTCGTCGAGGAACTCGCGCAGGTTGTGCACCATCAGCACCTTGTCGAGCGCCTCCTGCTCGGGGAAGCCGGCGGTGTCGACAGCCTCGAAGCGGGTCAGGAATTCGCGCGCCTTGGCGAGCTCGCGGTCGATCTCCGCCTGCGAGAGGTCGCTCAGCTGATCGTCGTAGCGCTTGTCCCCGATGTAGGAGGCGAACTCCGGACTGGCCTTCAGGCGGTACTGCCACTGCTCGTCGAGCAGCGCTCTCAAGGCCGCCCGCCGTGACTCGAGGCCGGAGGCCGGGGCCGCGGCCCGGGCGGTGGCGGCCGCGGCAGCGCAGGCGAGAAGCAAGGTGCCGGCGGACAGAGCGATCATTCCGTGACTGCGCATCGGGAGTCTCCTCGTCGGACGCGGGAGGACGCGGTCCTGGCGAAGGCCCGCGTCCGATCTCCATACGAGCGGGCGATCCCTTTTGTTGCGGCGGCGGCGGGCTGGGGGCGGGCGTGCGCCGCGGCGAGTTGGCCTCTCGCCGCGGCCAGGGTGCCGGCGATGCTGTGCTGGCCGCGGGCGGTTATCTCACGGCGCCGCGACGGAAGAGATTCACGATGGCCAGGAGGATGACGGAGCCGAGCAGGGAGACGAGCAGGCTGGCAGCACTGAAGTTGGCCTGGTTGATGGTGCTGACGCCGAACACCGGCGAGAGCAGGAAGCCGGCGAGCACGGCGCCGACGATGCCGACCACGACGTCCATCAGCACGCCCTCCGGGTGCCGCATGATGATGCTGGCGATCCAGCCGATCAAGCCGCCGACGATGAGCCAGATGATGAAGTTCATGGACCTACCTCCTTGGGTTGTCGTAGGGCGATTGCATATCCTGGGCTACGACATCAGGAGGAAGAGCAACGCGCATGCCATCTGCGGCGCGGATGCGCCCTTTGCCCGCCGTCATGAAGGGGAGTCGCCGGCGACGATGCCTGGCGGCCGGCAAGCCTGTAAATCTTGCAAAGGCCCCGCGGCGACAGCGGCTCACGTCATCGTCAACACAGTCTTGCCGAAGCCGCCGCCCTTCGCCAGCGCGGCGTACCCCAGGGCAGCATCCTCCAGCGGCAGCACGCGGTCGACGACCGGCCGCAGGCGGCCAGCCCGCAAGCGCGGCACCGCGAAGGCTCCGAACCCGGCGACCAGGCGTGCCTTCTCGTCGCGTGAGCGCGCGCGCAGGACCGAGCCGATGATCCGCAGGCGGCGGCGCAGCAAGGCTTCCAGGTCGAGCTCGGCGGTGCGGCCGGCGAGCATCCCCATGAGCACCAGGCGGCCACCCTTCTTCAGGGCCGCGAGGTGCGCCGGCAGGCGGCTGCCGCCCACCAGGTCGAAGACCAGGTCGACACCCAGTCCGCCGGTCGCCTCGCGTACTCGCGCCGGCAGCTCGTCGTCGTCCGTGACCAGCTCCGTGATGCCGAGGGATCGCAGCAGCTCCAGCCGGCCGGCGTCGGGCGCCGCCGCGATGACCCGCGCTCCGAGCTCTTGCGCCAGCTGCGCCGCGAAAGTGCCCATGCCGCCGGTGGCGCCGGTGATCAGCACCACCTCGCCGGTCACCAGGCCGCCCTCGGCGACCAGGTTGGTCCACGCGGTGAGGCCCGCCTCGGGGAGCGCTCCGCCCTCGACGAAGGTGAGGTTCTCGGGCAGCGGCAGCAGCTGGCCGGCAGGCACCGCCACGCGCGTCGCCTGGCCGCCGCCGGCCAGCAGCGCCATGACGCGCATTCCCACCTGCCAGCGGTCCACGCCCTCGCCGACGACGGCGATCTGGCCGGCGCACTCGAGCCCCGGCACCTCGCTCTCGCCGCGCGGCGGCGGATAATGGCCCGCCAGCTGCATCAGGTCGGCGCGATTGAGTCCCGCCGCCTGGACCGCCACCACCACCTCGCCGGCCCGGGCCACCGGGTCCGGCAGCTCGCCAACTCGCGGCACCGGCCGGGAGCCGCCGCCGTTGCCGGCGTGGGTGGGGTCGGCCGGGAGAACGGCCTTCATGCCCGCGCGGACATGCCGAAATGATACATCGAGCACTCACCCTACCATGTGTCCGCGACGCCGTGGGTAGTGGGTCACCGCATGAAGAGCGCGGGCGGGGGGCGGCCCCGTGACGAATCAGCGCCGGCCGGCGTTGATTTTCAGCCTCCTGCTCTGCGCCGTGCTCGGCGCCGGCTTCGCGCTCGACCGCCCGCGGCACACCGACCTCGGCGGCCTCGGCTGGAGCGCGGCGTTCTCGCGCCTCTGCGGCCTGCTGGCGCGCGAGTACCCCTTCGGCGCCTGGAAGGGGATCGACTGGGCGGCGATCGAGCGCGAGCTGGGGCCGAGGGTGGCCGACGCGGAGGCGCGGCACGACCGGCGCGCCTGGTATCGGGCGCTGCGCGAGCTCGTCTGGAGCCTGCGCGACGGCCATGCGCACCTGCTCGGCGACGACGGCGGCCTCGAGCGCGCCGAGGTGGGCGGCGCCTTCGGTCTCGAGATCGTCGAGCTCGACGACGGGAGGGTGCTGGCCGGCCGGATCGCCGCCGGCGGCCCCGCCGCGCTGGCCGGCCTGCGTTGCGGCGCCGAGATCGTGCGGTGGAACGGCGTGGCCGCCGCCCGGGCGCTGGCCGCCGTGCCGGTCTTGTGGAGCGAGCGCCCGCCGGCCACGCGCGAGGGCGCTCGCCTCGAGCAAGCCCGCCTGCTCGGCCGGGCGCCGGTCGGGACCAGGGCAACGATTTCCTTCCGCGACCCGGCGGCCGCGGCGGGGGGCGGCGGCGGCGGCATGGGGGCGGCGGCGGCAGCCGGGGCCGGCAGCGCGGCCGCGGTGGACGGCGGCACCGCCGTCGTCGAGAGCCGCGAGCTGGTGGCCGTCGCCGCACCGCACGACCGGCCGCCCTGCCTGCGCGCCGCCGAGCTGCTGCTCGGGCGCACACTCGAGACCCGGACCCTCGCTCCGCAAGGCGCGGGAGGTGCGGGAGCCGAGAGGGCCGCGGAAGCCACGGGAATTGCGGCAGTCGCGGGACCCACAGGGGTCGGGTACGTGCGCATCCGGTTCGAGCTGCCGACCCTGCGCACGCCGTTCCCGGAGCACACGCTACGGCGCGCCCTCGCCCGCTTCGCCGCCGACCGCCTGCCGGGGGTGATCGTCGACGTGCGCGGCAACTGCGGCGGCCTGGATGCGATGGTGCCGCCGCTCGTCGCCCCGCTGCTGCGTGAGGCCATGTTCTACGAGATGCCCGGGATCTATCGCCGGCAGGGCCAAGCAAGCCGCGACGAAGGGAAGGACCTGGCGAGTCAGCCGAGCCAGGAGGCGCGTGCCGGGGGGGAGAGCCCGGAGGGCGGGCAGCACCTTGCTCGCGGCGCCGGCACGTTCGAGCCCGACCCGCGCCAGGCCATCACCGTCCTGCCGCGGCCACCGCTCTACCGCGGCCGGATCGCCGTACTGATCGACGGCGACACCGTGAGCGCCGGCGAAGCCTTGCCGCTGCTGCTCAAGGGGCTTCCCGGCGTCGCCGTCATCGGCCTCCACGCGACCCATGGGTCGTTCGGCATCGGACTGAAGTCGGTACGGATGCCCGGCGGCCTGGAGGTGATCTTCCCGCACGCCCAGTCGCTGGACGCCGGCGGCACGGTCGAGGTGGACGCCGACGCCACCGGCCGCGGCGGCGTCGAACCCGATCTGCGCGTGCCGCTCACCGCGGCGGTCGTCGAACGCTGGTACGGCCGCGGCGAGGACGTGGTGCTCGAGGAGGGAGTGCGCTTCGTGCGCGGAGAGCTGGCACTCCGCAAGGCACTTGCATCCTCGCCATAAGTCGTGTACGTTATTTTCATAGCAGTCCGATTTTCGTCGTCAATGCATTGGCCGGGGTGAGCACGGCGCTCACGCCGTCCTCATATAGCGATAACGCTATGGGAGAAGAGCCATGTGCAAGCTTTCACCCGCAACCGGCGATCCAGTGGCCGATTTCACGGGCAAGGTCGGTGACCAGGTTCAAATCGACGTGAGCGGTACCAATGGCCAGGCCACTATTCAGCAGGGCACGAGCTACGCGGACCAACCGCTCGCCGCTCCTTGGCAATTTACCATCAAGGCCGGCAACCAGGTGCTCAGCGTGCTCGTCGCTGATCCGACAGTGAACGACACGGTCGTGATCGAGGAGGTCTGCGATCCCAACACGAAGAACACTCTCCTCTCCTATGAATTCCATCCCAACGCACCCTTGGCGCGCCTCATCATCCTGGGCCAGCCGTAGGAGACTGCCGATGACGGCCCCTAAGCTGAGCACTCTAGCCATCTCTCTCGTACTCGTAACAGCCGCGACCGCCCAGCCTGCCTCCGCCCAAGTCGATAGCACGGCCCCGCAGTCCTGCCAGAACCTCGGGAACTACGCCTTCGGGAATGACCAAGTAGCCAAGGATCTATTGAGCTCCAAGGACTTCCGCGAGTGGCCCGAGGGAACGCAGAAGCAATTCCTCGCGCTCAGTGGCGACAACCTCACGAAGTTCGCCTGCTTTGCAGGCGGCACGGAGGGATATCACAAATTCCTCCAAGCTGTAGAGGACGCGCGGATGGATAAACAAACCGGAGCCGGTGCTACTTCCGAAGGCACGACCAGCGTCGTCTCCAAGGGAATCGTCTCGCAGGTCATGGCACTTGCGGTCGAAGAGGGAGCGTTGACGCGCACTGACAACAAATCGATCGCCACCTTCCACGGCAATGGCCTGGCCATCGCGCGCCTCTTCGCGGGACACGAGCAATTCCCCTACTGCGCCATCTACGACCACAGCTGCGAATCGGCCTTGGCTCGCCGGCTGGGCGGAGTGTCATTCAGCATCTCCTTTGACACTACTCAGTCCACCGGTGCGCTGCCCGCCGCGACGACGCCCAGCGCGAACAAGGGTGTCCTCGCCAGCGGCCCCGCTCAACAGGTCTCCGGTTGGGGACTCCGATATGACTTCAATGCTCCGAAGAATACACTGGCTACTCAATTCCAGCAGGATTTCAGCGCCAAGATGAAATCCGTAGATGGCACCAACTTCGTCAAGAGCGTCAACGAGCTCATGTCTCCTCTGGACGCTGCCAATCCTCCCAATCAAGCTTACGTAGCCTGGAAGGAGAAGTACCTCAGGCTACTCGCCAGGGTCTCTCACCAAGATACGAGCGGCATGGCCGACGTGCTTCATCAAGCGGTCGTGGAGCTCACCGACCTGGCGAGAAAGAATCCCAAGTTTCAGACACAGTTGGATACGCTCCTGAGTGAAATGGGGCATTACTTCGGCACTCGCGACAAGGCGCTCGAGGCTATTGTCAACTGGTTCACCGGCTCCTTCGAGTACAACGACGATCGTCCGCAGAACCAGCCGTCCCAGTCGAACCTCAAGGTGATCCTGAGCTGGCGGCCCTCTTCATCAGGATCATCCACCTCGGCAGGGCCCCTGCAGCTGACGCTCAATGGCTCGGCTGCCTGGTACGACCATGCCCCTCCCCAGGGCGCGGTCAAGCGGTTCCGTGACGCGCAGGCGTCCCTACAAGCAGACCGGACGTTGCCCGACGTCACTGACCGCCTTGGAGCAGCTCTCACCCTCGGTTATTATTTTCAATACATGGCAGACAACGCCCTGCTGACGATCCCGAGCGGCAACCTCGCTCCGGGCACCAGCATCTCACTTCCTGGAGCTGCTTCGGTCCTGCTCGGAACGAAGGGCGCCATTCACATCGCCCAGCTCGGACTGACGCTCACGGTCAAGAGCACCGGGGTCAAAGTACCGCTCACGCTGAGCTATTCCAACCGCACGGAGCTAATCAAGGCGAATGACGTTCGGGGTCATTTCGGCGTCAGCTACGACCTCGATTCGCTGTTCGCCGGGCGGTCGACGACACCGTAGCTTCGGCGCAGGGGCCGACGGCGGCGGCACCGGGGTTGCCGGAGCCGACCGCCCGAAGAGTGCCGGCCGTTCAGTGCGCTGCTGCCGGTCGCGGCGGCCTGGTGACAGGCACCGGCCGTAGCGCCGCCTCCGGCTCGCGCTCACCGCCGGAGATGGCCTGTGCCGCCGCCGCTGCCGGGCGCCGTTCGTCTGCTGCCGGCTCCACAGGCTCGGCCACCGGGGTGGTCGGCCGGATCATCCCCGCCTCCATCCAGGCGTGGCGGCCTTCGAGGATGCGCAGCGCGACCCGGTACTTGCGGGCGTCGTCGTTGGCCCACAGGTCGCGGAGCAGGCGCATCACCTTGCGGCGGGCGCCGCGGCAGAACAGGTCGCCGAGCTCGAGCGCCTCCTCGGCGTGCGGCGCGCCGTCCTCGATCATGGCGTGCACGCGCGCCGCCGAGGCCGCCATCGCGAACATCTCGTTGGCGATGTCGACGACGCGGAAGAGGAACGCCTGCTTGTTCTGCAGCGCGCCCTGGTAGACGATCATGCCGTGGAAGATCTGGCGCGACAGGCGCCGGGTGTTGCGCTCGACGAAGCGCAGGTGGGTGGCCATCGGACCGTACTCGGAATAGCGGGGCCACTGGCCCCAACCCAGCCAGCGCGACGGATACCAGGCGCCGTAGAAGGCGGCGATCTTCGGCAGCGCGGCGAGCTTCTCGGCCAGCTCCTTCTCCGGATCGATCAGGTGGCCGGCGACCTCGAGGTGCTTGTCCACCGCCTCGCGCGCCATGAAGAGGTGCATGATCTCGCTCGAGCCCTCGAAGATCTTGTTGATGCGGTAGTCGCGCATCAGGCGCTCGACGCCGATCGGCTGCTCGCCGCGCGCCGCCAGCGAGCGCTCGGTCTCGTAGCCGCGGCCGCCGCGGATCTGCATCGTGTCGTCGACGATCTCCCAGGTGCGGTCAGTGTTCCATTCCTTGCAGGCCGCCGCCTCGAGCCGGATGTCATAGTTGCCGCTGTCGGCCATCACGGTGACGAGATGGGCGATCGATTCCATGGCGAAGCCGATCGCCGCCATGTCGGCGATCTTGTGCGCCACCGCCTCGTGCTTGCCGATCGGGCGGCCCCACTGCACGCGCTCGTTGGCCCACTTGCGGCAGATCTCGAGACACAGCTTGACAGTGCCGACCGAGCCGTTCGGGATCGACAGCCGGCCGTCGTTCAGGGTGGTCAGGGCGATCTTGAGGCCCCGCCCTTCCTTGCCGATCAGGTTCCCGGCGGGCACGCGCACGTTGGTGAAGCTGATCACCGCGTTGGCCAGGGCGCGCAGCCCCATGAAGTGGCAGCGATGCTCGACCTTGACGCCCGGCCAGCTGGTCTCGACGACGAAAGCACTGATCTGCTTGGTCTTGGGGTCGCGCGCCATGACCACGAGCAGCTTCGCGATGGTGCCGTTGGTGCACCACAGCTTGTGGCCGTTGATGATGTAGGCGTCGCCCTCGGGGGTCTTCTCGGCGGAGGTCATCAGGCGGGCCGGGTCGGAGCCCACCTCCGGCTCGGTCAGCGCGAAGGCGGAGATCTCGCCGCGAGCGCAGCGCGGCAGGTACTTCTGCTTCAGCTCCTCGCTGCCGAACAGCTTCAGCGGCTGCGGCACGCCGATCGACTGGTGGGCGGAGAGCAGCGCCGAGATGTTGCCGTCCAGGCCGCCGAACAGCTGCATCACCTTCTGGTACTCGACGTTGGTGAACCCCAGCCCGCCGTACTGCTTGGGGATCTTCATGCCGAAGGCGCCGAGCTTGCGGAACCCGTCGAGCACGTGCTCCGGGTACTCGCCGGTGGCGTCGATCTCGACCGAGTCGACCTCGTTGCGCACGAACTCCTTGAGGGCGCTGAAGAAGGCCGCGAACTCGGGCCGCTCGGGCTCAGGCAACGGGTACGGGTCGATGAGGTCGAGCCGGAAGTTGCCGAGGAACATCTCGCGCATGAAGCTGGGCTGCTTCCACTCCGTCTCGCGGGAAGCCTCGGCCACCTTCCTCGACTCCCGCTCGCTCACCTGCACTTCTTTGGTCGCCATCGTCGGTTCTCTCCCTGGCGCGGCCCCCGCGAGCGCCCGCCCGCCGGTTTATGCCGCAGTGCGACATGAGTGTAGCACAACCGCGGCGCGAGGGAAGCCCTCCCTGCAAGCAGCCGCCTCTGCCGGGAGCGGTGTCAGCGGCGCTGGTTGAGCAAGGTACTCCCCTTGACGCCGCATTGCGGCATGCCCGAGACTGCTCTTCTGCCGGAATGTTCGCCAGGTCGATGCTTACGACGCGCTGCCGGCGCCAGATCACTCTGGAATGCCGGTGCGCCGGCGATCCCTTGGCGCTTTTTCACTGCCCACCCGCATCGCCACGGCGACGCCGCCGACGACCAGGGCGGACCCCGCGAGGGTGCGGGCGGTGAAGGGCTCGCCGAGGGCGGCGCCGCCGATGAGGAGGGCGACGATGGGGGTCAGGTAGTTGATCAGCGAGAGGGTCGTCGCGGGGAGGCGGCCGAGGAGCCAGAAGTAGAGGGTGAAGCTGAGGGCCGAGCCGCAGAGGGCCAGGTAGAGGAGGGCGGCCAGCGGCAGGCCGGCGAGGCGAACCGGTTGACCGGCCTCGGTGGCCAGGGCGACGCACCCCATGGCGGCGGCGGTCAGCGCCATCGGCATCGCGACGATGGTCAGGGGGTGCATGCCGGCGGCCCAGCGTTTCATGGCGACGACGCCGATGGAGGCGGTCAGCGGCGCGATGAGCAGGAGGGCGGCGGCGCCCGCTACCCGCGGGCCGCCGAGCGCCCGCAGGTCCTCCGAGAAGATCACCGCGACACCGGCGAAGCCGAGAAGGACCCCGGCGGCGGTGGCAGCCCGCAGGCGCTCGGCGGGCAGCGCGACGTGGGCGGCCAGCGCCACCCACAGCGGCGAGGTCGCGAACAGCACCGCCGTCAGGCCGGAAGGCACCCACTGCTCCGCCCAGTACACCAACCCGTAAGGGATGAAGAACGTCATCAGGCCGTTGACCAGCCACACCCGCCACGGCGAGGACCGCGGCGCCCCGGCGACGAGGGGCGCGGCGGGTGCGGCGGACATTGCGGTCACGGCCGCGGTGGCAGGCTGCGGAGGCACGGCCGACGCGAGGGGCGCGGGTGATGGGGCGTGGCCGCCGCGCAGCCGCACGCCGAGAGCGCGCGCGGCGGCGAGCAGGGCCGCGGCGCCGATCGCGAAGCGCAGAGCCACGCCGGTGAAGGGGGGGATGCCGCGCAGACCGAGGCGGATCGCCGCCCAGGTGGTTCCCCAGATCAGCGTCAACAGGCCGAGCGTGGCGTAGTTGAGGAGGCGGCCGCGCCGGTCCGCCGGTGACTCCGCGGCGCCGGTCACATCAGGGATAGATCTTGTACAGCATGCGCGGGTACGGGATGGTCTCGCGCAGGTGGCTCAGGCCGCACATCCAGGCGACGAAGCGCTCGATCCCCATGCCGAAGCCGCTGTGCGGGAAGGCGCCGTACTTGCGCACGTCGAGATACCACTGGAAGGCCGCGACCGGCAGGCGGTGCTGCTCGATGCGGGCCAGCAGGAGGTCGTGGTCATGGATGCGCTGGCTGCCGCCGATGATCTCGCCGTAGCCCTCGGGCGCCAGCAGGTCGAGGCCGAGCACCAGGTCGGGGTCGTCCGGCGCCGGCTGCATGTAGAAAGCCTTGAAGGAGGCCGGGAAGTGAGTGACCAGCAACGGCTTCTCGAAGCGGCTGGCGAGCAGGGTCTCCTCGTCGCCGCCGAAGTCTTCGCCCCACTGGATGGCGGCTCCCGCCTGGCGCAGGAGGTCGATCGCCGCGGTGTAGGTGACGCGCGGGAACGGCCCGGCCACCTGCTCGAGCTTGGCGGTGTCGCGCTCGAGGGCATTGAGCTCCTCGCGGCAGCGGTCGAGCACCCGCGCCGTGAGATAGCAGACGAACTCTTCCGCCAGCCGGCAGAGGCCGTCGAACTCGAGGAAGGCGACCTCGGGCTCCACCATCCAGAACTCCATCAGGTGGCGGCGGGTCTTCGACTTCTCGGCGCGGAAGGTGGGGCCGAAGCAGTAGACCTTGCCGAGCGCCGCGGCCGCCGGCTCGAGGTAGAGCTGGCCGGACTGGGAGAGGAAGGCCTTGTCGCCGAAGTAATCGGTCTCGAACAGGGTCGACGTGCCTTCGCACGCCGCCGGCGTCAGGATCGGCGAATCGATCAAGGTGAAGTCGCGCTCGTAGAAGAAGTCGCGAATACCCTGCTCCACCTCGCTGCGGACCCGCAGCGCGGATCGCTGCCGGGTAGAGCGCAGCCAGAGATGGCGATGCTCCATGAGGAACGCGGTGCCGTGCTCTTTCGGGGTGATCGGGAAGTCCTGCGTCAGGTAGAGCAGGGTGAATCCCAGCAGCTGGATCTCGACGCCGCCCGGCGCCCGGCGGTCCTCCTTCACCTTGCCGCGCACCCGCACGGTCGACTCCTGGGTGGCGCGCTCGATCTGCTCCCAGTCCTCGGCCGGCAGCTCGGCGCGGCTGGCCACCGCCTGCACCACGCCGCCGGCGGTGCGGATCTGCAGGAAGGCGATCTTGCCGCTCGAGCGCTTGTGGTCGACCCAGCCCGGCAGCTCGACCTCACGGCCGACGTGGCGGGACAGGGCGTGGACGGAGTCGACCGGGATGGGCTCCCCGAGCTCGCCGGCGCGGGTCTCGGTGCTCTCGATGGACTGGCTCATAGGGCCGCGATTCTAACGCGGACCCGCCCTCCACGAGACTAGGTCTTCAAGTTCTCCTGCAGCTGGGCCAGCGCGCCGGCGGCGGCTTGCTGCTCGGCTTGCTTCTTGCTGGAGCCTTCGCCTTCGCCTACGAGTTGGGCGTCCAGCCAGCACTCGACACGGTAGAGGCGGCTGTGGTCGGGGCCGGTGGCGCCGGTGTGGCGGTACTCGGGGAGGGCGCCGCCGCGGGCCTGGGCGATCTCCTGCAGACGGGTCTTGGCGTCGGCCTCGAGCAGCTGGGAGCGCCCCTCCCCGACCTCGAGCATCGGCTCGAGCATGAGGCGGATGACCTTCGCCGCCGCCGGCAGGCCGGCATCGAGGTAGACGGCCCCGAAGACCGCCTCGAGCGAGTCGGCGAGCAGCGACGGCTTGCCGCGGCCGCCGGAGCGCTCCTCTCCCACTCCCACCCGCAGCACATCGCCCAGCGCGAGGGCGGCGGCATGCCGGGCCAGCGTGCCGCGGCTCACCAGCTGGGCCTTGAGCCGCGACAGCTCTCCTTCGGGCAGCTCCGGGTGCTTGCGGTACAGCCAGTCCGCGGTCACCA
>Ga0210384_10006989_pt1 | contig 11943 bp, 8 predicted proteins | sample IncBWH2MmetaG_FD_160574 | JGI IMG/M metagenome (GOLD analysis project Ga0210384, IMG submission 160574) | Forest soil microbial communities from Barre Woods Harvard Forest LTER site, Petersham, Massachusetts, United States - Inc-BW-H-2-M | ecosystem: Environmental > Terrestrial > Soil >... | reverse complement strand
AACCCCCAATTCCCCTCTCTTCGCCTTGAAGCCTCTCGGCCACAACGTCTGGGCCGCCATCGACAACGCCAAAGGCGAAGCCGGCGCCAACGCTGGCTTCGTCATCGGTGATAACGGCGTAGCGGTCATCGACACTTTTGAAAATCCCGAAGCCGCCAAGCAGATGCTCGCCGAAATCCGCAAGCGGACCAATCTCCCCGTCAAGTTCGTCATCAACACCCACTACCACATCGATCATGTCGCCGGAAACCGCATCTTCCAGGAAGCAGGCGCAGTTGTACTCGCTCAACGCAACGTGCGCAGCTGGATTCACACCGAAAACTTGAAGTTCTTCGGCAAAGACATCAAGCCGGAAGAAAAAACAAAAGTCGCCGAACTCGGCTCTCCCGATATCGTCTACGATGCCGGCACAACTTTGTTCCTCGGATCCCGCCGCATCGACGTCTGCGTCTTCCCCGGCCACACCGGCGGCGACTCCGTCGTCTTAGTTCCCGACGCCAACGTAGTCTTTTGCGGAGATCTCTTCTGGCGCAATACCCTGCCCAACCTCATCGACGCAACAACAGCCGCATGGCTCCCGACGCTTGAGACCATCTCCGCCGCCGCACCTACCGCCACGTTCGTCCCCGGCCACGGCGATGTAGGAACCTCCTCGGACGTAAAAGCTTTCCGTGGCTATCTCGCGGATCTGCGCGAACTGATCACCGCGCCAGTAAAGGCAGGCAAAACCGGTGATGCGCTGCTCAACGCAGTTCTGACGGCACTAACTGAGAAATACGGCACATGGGATTTCTTTCAGGATTTCGCGAAGCCCGACATTCTCAACACCGCCGCCGAATTCCGCGGCGACAAGAAAATTCCACAACCAGAAGTGGCTATCGCAGCGCCAACTGCAACGCCCTAGCGTAGGTACGCGTCCGTAACGTACTGCTGCACCATCCGCTGGGTATTGAAGAACGACCCGTTGATAGCGATCGCATGCTGCATAACCTGCAAGTATCTGCTGCGTTCTTTATAAAACATCGGCACAATCACGTTTTCCAATTTGCCATACAGCGACTGCGCCTCGCCCTCGTTGTCCGTGTCCACCAGCGCACCTCCCCCGTGGCGCGCCTCCCCGATCGACCACCCGGTAATTCCCTCAATGTGTCCCTCAACCCACCAGCCGTCGAGGATGCTCAGGCTCGGCACGCCGTTCAGCGCCGCCTTCATGCCGCTGGTGCCGGAAGCTTCCAGCGGAAACTGCGGCGTGTTCAGCCACAAGTCCACTCCGGAAGTAATCTTCCCGCCGAGCTCCATGTTGTAATCATCCAGAAAAACCACCGGCACAGCCTTCCGCAAAGCTTTCTTCGCTCGAAAAATCTTCCGGATAATATCTTTGCCGGTGCCGTCGTGAGGATGCGCCTTGCCCGCATAGACGATCTGAAATTTCCCCGCACTCTTGGCAATCTGCCGCAGCCGATCCAAGTCGGAAAGGATCAGGTCCGCTCGCTTGTAACCCGTGGCGCGCCGGGCAAATCCAATCGTAAAAGCATCCGGATCCAGCTTAAGGCCCGTCTTCGTGCGCACGGCCTCGAGCAGTTCATGTTTCGCGATCAGGTGTGACGCCCAAACCTCTTCCGGCGGCAATCCCAAAGCGCTCCGCAGACTGTAGTTGTCCTCCCGCCACGACGGGATGCACCGATCGAACAGCTCCTTGAACGCAGGCGAAGCCCAAGTGGCCGCGTGCACACCATTGGTAATCGCCTCGATGACCACCTGCGGAAACATCTTGCGCGAAGTCTCTCCATGCAGCTTGGCCACGCCATTTACAAAGCTGCTCAAACTCAGCGCCAGGTACGTCATGTTAAGGGAGGCGCCAGCACGCGCCGCCTCCTCCAAATCAGGAAAATCCTGCTCTGCTTGCAACACTTTCTTCAAAAGATCAACCGACGAAGCATCCTTCAGATCCAAGAAACCGTTCTGATCCGGGAAAACCCGCGTTAAATACTCCATTGGAAACCGGTCATGACCCGCGGGCACCGGCGTATGCGTAGTAAAGATGCACTTCTCGCGAACCTTCTGAATGTCTTCACCACCGATGGAAGTCCGCCCCGCCTTTTCCGCCTCTTCCCCCAGGAGTTCCAACGACAGTAGCGCCGCATGGCCTTCGTTCATGTGGTAGCGCGTTAGCTCTACATGCCCGAGCGCCCGGAGCATGCGCACGCCGCCCACACCCAACAACACTTCCTGGCAGAGCCGGTAATAGGGATCCCCGCCGTACAGGCTGCCCGTAAGGTTGCGGTCCGATTCTTCGTTGGAGGGAAGATTGGCATCCAGAAAGTAGACCGGCACCTCAAAACCACGCACACCTTTCACGTCATAGCGCCAGCACCGCAATTCAATGCGCCGGTTTTCCAGAGGCACGCTAACGCGCGCTTCTTCTTCCTGTAGAAAGTCCTCTACAAGCCACTCGACGGGCTCCTCGGTCTGCGTCCCATCTTCCGCCAGCCGCTGCGTGAAATAGCCCTTCCGATACAGCAGCGACACCGCCACCATCGGCAGCCGAATGTCCGCAGCCGCACGCACGGTATCCCCGGCCAGCACGCCTAGGCCGCCGCTGTAGCTCGGCATGGCGTTCTCCAACGCGATCTCCATTGAAAAGTACGCAACGATGCGTTTCAGAGAGCTAACCTGGGTCCCCATTTAACCTCAACACCCCGCCAGCCCGAACCACAGCCAGCCCGTCAAAGAAATGCACCACGCGAAGCAGCTTATTGTCAGGGAATAGCGCGTGGCAGGCAAGCGACCCGCGAAAATGATTGCCTTCCACGCCACCTGCCGGCAACCCCACAAATCGCTCCAACGCCACTAGGAGGCCCTCTCAATTTGTAACATTTCTACCCATCGCTTCGGCCGTGGGCAGCCGAGCCTCTCTAGTGTAGCACTAAGCCATTTATAATCAATAATTTACAAAAGACATGGCTTGGCCCCTCAACTGCTCCTTCTACGCCCAGTGAGTCGCTGTCAGTTGCACAGCAAGTCCCAAGAGATTTGCAACTTCATGGAGACAGTAATGAAATGCAGTTCCCGAATGCGAAGAGAAACTAAGGCCCCCGGCCGACGCCGCGCCAATTCTCGCGGTTTCAGCCTCATCGAGATGGTCATTGTGGTCGCCATCTCCTTGATTCTCGCTGGCATTGCCATTCCTCGCGCAGTCGAGGCGTTACGCCAATACCGTCTGCGCTCCGCGGTGGCCTCGTTGACGGGAGCGATCCAATCTACACGCTATCAAGCCATCTTCCACGGCTGCGCGTACCAACTGGCTTTCAGCTCGGCGGCCTACAACTACACAATATCGAGTCAGGGCGCCGCGAATGGCGGTCAACTCTGCAACGCAGCCTTCGCGCAGATCGGCCCCGTCATTCCGCTGGCAGGAACTGGGGTCACGCTCAACGCACCCGTAACGCTGCTGTTAAGCCCCAGCGGCACGGTCACGGCAACGGTCGGCAACGCGGCAGCCATTCAGTTAACTGGGACCAGCATCGCGACCCCAGAACTCATACAGGTGTCTAACTATGGAAAAATCACTGTTACTCCGTAAGCCAGCGCGAGAGCGCGGCTTCACGCTCATCGAGACCCTGGTGGCCCTCGGCGTCCTTACCGTCGGCTTGATGTCCATCGCCGCTCTGATGGGCCAGATGGTCAGCACCAGCTCCAAGTCCCGCTACATGAGCACTGCGGCCCTGTTGGCCTCGGAAAAGCTCGAGGACCTGACTCACTATCGCAACAGCGTACCTCCGGCCAACCTCGCGGCCGGCGGCAGCTTGGGGGCGGACGTTGCGGGCTATTTCGACGACGTACAGATATCCGCCGGCAACGGCCTCTCCTCGGAGACCACCAGCGAATCGGGCGTCGCCCAAACCGTTATCCACCGGGCCGATGGCACTGTAACCGTGGTCGCGGGCAACGCGCCGCCGGTCGATCCCGATGCGCAGATTTACGATCGGCGCTGGCTCATCCAGGCGAACACTCCGGTTGCCGGTATGCGCACCATAACCGTTCTGGTTACCTTGCAGAATCAACCCGCAAACGCTCCCGGGGTCACCTTTCAAGTAAGCACGGTGAGGCCATGAAAATCAGACGCGCTACAGTTGTGCGAGTTCACCGCAGCAGGAATGCAGGTTTCACTCTGATCGAACTCATGATCGCCATGACCGTGTTTCTGATCATCGGCGGCGCGGCCATGAGCCTTTTCAAGCGCCACGTCGCGCAGTTCAGCGACCAGCAAAACCAGGTCGGCTTGAACACCTCTCTGCGCAACGCCCTTACGCAGATGGAAGTAGACATCGCCAATGCCGGCACCGGCTACTACACCACGGTGGACAAGGCTAGTTTTCCTATCGGCATAACCATCACCAGCGGCGGAGGTGCAGTCGCCTGCAACGCCGGCCAGACTTATCCCGCGGCTTGCTTCGACACGTTGAATATTTTGTCCGTTGATTCCAGTACGCCTCCGGGGCAAGGGGACGACGGCACCGGGAATGGCTGCACCAACACCACGGCTGCGGCTGCCTTGGTAAAACCCCCGGCGGCCGCGGTCATTAACCCGGCGACCGGTGCACCTTGGACCCTGGCTCAGTACGCCGCTAAATTCGCCGTTGGAGATCAGGTCCTGTTCGCGTCCGGTGTGAACTATAACACCGCGGCAGTAACCGCTGCGGGTGCGGTGGCGGGCGCTGACGTATCCATAGCGCATCAGCCTACCAGCGGCCCTGGCCTGGCGAACAGCGCTGTGACCGACCCTCTACTCATCTCGGCGGTCCCCGATCCTAATCTAACCACGTCCTTCTGCGCGGGCCTGAGTTGGGTTGTGAAGCTTGGGGCTCCGGTCATCTACGGCGTGGACACCGCCACCAATCCGGCCAATCCGGTGTTGTATCGGAAAGTCGGCGCGGGTGGGGCGCAAGTGCCCATCGCGGATCAGGTCATCGGATTCCGGCTGGTAACCAGTCTGTTGAATTGCACCAACCTGATGACCACGTGGCCTGCCGCTCCTACGGTACCGACATGTAATGGCAACCCCACGAATTTCAACCAGATTCGGACCGTACAGATCTCGCTGATCGGGCGCACCCCGCCGATTCCGAACAGCCCGGATACGTTCCATAACACTTTCGATCAAGGCCCGTACCGGATTGAAGCCGTTTCCGTCACTGCCAATCCCCGAAATCTCAGCATGAACGATTGAGGAGCCCTACAATGACACATCGCAACCATTTCTCTTCGAGGAGCGCTCGCCACCACCGCCGGCAACGTGGCGTGGCCTTAGTCACCACTCTGCTCCTGCTGTTACTACTGACGGCTATCTCGCTGACCATGGTACTTTCGGTCAGCTCGGACATGCTGATCAACGGCTACTACAGGGACTACCGCGGCTCGTTTTACGCCTCGGATTCCGGCGTCAATGTGGCCCGCCAAGCGATGATCAACGGCATCTTGGCGGTTGCACCGGTGGGTGCCATCGCCCCCGGAGTTGCGCCCCTTCCAGGTGGAACCGACGCGGCCGTCGCGGGCCAGGTCCTGGGCGCTTACGGTGCCCCCACAGCGGTCAACAGTGCTGGGTCTTGGCCAGAGAGGTTTCAGCTCATCAACACCGCGGCCAACCCGACCACCCTGGTTCAGACCAGCTGCACTGTGCAAGGTGGACTAACCCTAAACGGTGTTAAGCCGACGTGCGCCAACCCCACCTTTAACGCCGCCAACCCGATCACCAGCTACACTTACGTTTTCAACTATCAAATCAGCGCAGTCGGTGAGTCGCAGGGTTCCGAAATCGCCACGGTCGGCGATTCCGGCACGCTCACCTTCGTGGGAGCCATCACACCGGCAGGGCCGGTCAACACCTCTTTCGCTGCGTGGGGCATGTTCATCGACCAATACCCACTATGCGGCGGTGGCACCCTGGTCCCGGGCACCATTACCGGTCCGGTCTTCACCAACGGTGCCTGGAACTTCGGAACCTCCGGCAACTACATCTTCACCGACCCCGTCGGCAGCGCCAACGCGCAGGCAGGGTATGTCAACGGCGGATGCCAAGCAGTAGCGGGTGCCTCCGGTAACGGAATCGCGCCCACCTTTAAGGCCGGCTTCAATCTAGGACAGCCTGCGGTTCCGCTGCCAGCCAATGACTTTAACCAGAAAGAGGCGGTGCTCGACAGCAAGGGAAATCAGGGCAGCCCGGTCACCAATGCCCAACTAAACGCTTCCCTGAAAAACGTTAACGGAACCTCGTATCCGGTCGGCGGGGCAGCCTCCGGCGTTTACTTGCCCTACACCACGAACGCGGCAGGCCAGAAAACCTTCACCGGTGGCGGCATCTACGTGGAAGGAAACGCCAGCGTCACCCTCTCGGTTCCCAATCCCAGCGGCAACACCACCGCACAGATTTACACCATCGTGCAAGGCGGTGTCACCACCACGGTTACCATCGACAACGCCGCCAACACTACATCCATCTCTTCCGGCGGCGTTAATACGGTCATCAACGGCGTGCCCATTCAGGTTGATCCCTCCACGGGCGCGGTCGACCGCGACGCCACCATGCTCTACGTGGACGGAAACATCACCTCCCTGTCCGGACCGGCCACGGCTAACACCGCCGGCGGCATTCAGAACGACACCGCCCTCACGATTACCGCCAACGGGAGCGTGACCGTAACCGGCGACGTCAAGTACGTAACCGAACCGGTGTCTACTGCGCAAAATCAGGTTCCGAACTCCCCTGCGGACACGCTGATCCCGGGTAACGACTACGGCCAGGTTCTCGGAATCTTCACCGCCACGGGTAACGTCAACCTCCAGAATGGTCAGGCCAGCGGCAACCTGGAGATTGATGCCTCGATCGCCACGATCTCCGCTACCGGTAGCGGAGGTATCGTCAACACCGGAGCCGGCATCAACACCCTAAACATCATCGGCGGCCGTATTCAGAACACGATTCAGAACATCGGCGCCACTACGCGAAACGTTTTCTTCGATCGCCGTTTTTCAGCGGGCGGCTTTTCTCCACCGTGGTTTCCGGCGACGACCGTAACCCAAAATGGCGCGTCTACTGCCAACTTTGGGGCTCCAACGGTGCAGCACACACAGTGGCTGAACAAGACCTCTTATCAGTGAGGCCTTCCGCCTAACCCGTATCGCAAGGAACTCGGCTGGCTTGAACACGAGCCAGCCGAGTTCTTTTTTGCTCGAAGCAGCGCCAAGCTTTTCCTTCGGTTCCAATTCCCTACCCTTCCAGATTCAACATATAATCGGAACCCGTGACCAGCGTTCTCGATTCCATCCATGTTATTGAGCTAACCGAAGCCCTGGCGGGTCCCTATTGCGCCATGCTCCTCGGCGACTTTGGCGCCGATGTCATCAAGGTGGAGCGGCCGGAGACGGGAGACCAGTCGCGCGGCTGGGGTCCTCCCTTCGTCGGCACCGAATCCGCCTATTACCTGGCGACCAATCGCAACAAGCGATCGATCGCGCTGAACTATGATGATCCGCAGGGAGGGGAGATTCTGCAGCGGTTGCTGGCGCGCGCGGACGTTTTCATCAGCAATCAGCCCTCGAGGGCCTCTCTACGCAAGCGCGCCATTGATCCCGAGACTCTGCGCGTCAAGTATCCGCGGCTGATTCATTGCAGCATCACGGGTTACGGCTTCACTGGGCCTAAGGCAGAACGCCCGGGCTACGACATTCTGGCGCAGGCGGAAGCCGGGCTGATGAGCGTTACCGGGGAGCCCGACGGCGGCCCCATGCGCTATCCGGTTCCCATCGCGGACCTGACCTGCGGAATGTACGCCACCATGGGCATCCTCGGGGCGCTTTTGGCTCGGGAGAAGACGGGGAGCGGACAGTTTCTGGATATGTCGCTGTTCGACTCGCAGGTCACCTGGCTGGCGAATCTCGGCAGTAGTTATCTGAATGCGGGTGCGTCGCCGCAGCGCTGGGGAAACGCCCATCCCAACGTCGTGCCGTACCAAATGTTTCGGGCGAGCGATGGGCGTTATTTCGTCGTTGGCGTTGGCAGCGAAGCGCTGTGGAAGAAGTTTGTGGCTTTGTTGAACGCGCAGGAAACTCTGGGGGCGGATCCGCGGTTTTTGACCAATGCGTTGCGCACCGCGAATCGGATGGAATTGATTGCCCTGCTGCAGCAGCGCTTCGCTAGCCAGCCGATGTCCGCCTGGCTGGAGCAGTTCGCGATCGCGGGCATCCCCTCCGCGCCGATCAACGGCGTGCCGGAAGCGCTGAACGATGCACAAACACTGGCGCGCGGCATGATCGTGCAGCTCGAGCATCCGTCGTTGGGAGCGGTTCGCAGTATCGCGAACCCAATTAAGTTCTCGGATACTCCCGTGACCTACCGGCTGCCGCCTCCGCAGCTGGGCGAGCACACGGCGCAAATTTTGCAGGGCCTGGGGTATTCGAGCAAAGACGCGGCGGGCGTTGTGCGCAACGCTGCGGGAGACTAAGGACGGATCCGTCGGCGTTACGTGGGCGCCAGCCAGGAATGGCTGTGCCATAAGACTTCGTCTGCAGCCTGTTCAGGGAGGCCGCCCGAACTGCCCGGCGCGCCGGGCCCTTTGTTCCTCAGGATAAACTAAAGCCCAGCGCCTACAGTTCGTTCTTTTGCATTTGTGAGACGGCGTAGTCGCAGGCGCGGGCTGTCAACGCCATGTAGGTTAGCGACGGATTGACGCAGGAAGATGACACCATGCATGCGCCGTCCGGCAGGAACAGGTTCTTCACGTCGTGCGCCTGGTTGTGCTCGTTCAGGACGGATGTTTTCGGGTCGCGGCCCATGCGAGCTGTTCCCATCTCGTGGATGGCCAGCCCCGGCGCCGTCATGTCCTGAAACACAGAGATGTCCATGGCGCCCGCGGCAGCCAGCATCTCGGCGCCTTGTATGGCGATGTCTTTTGACATGGCGCGCTCGTTTTCGCCCCACTCGCTGTGGATCTTTAGTGTGGGAATGCCCCAGGCGTCGAGCTTGTCCTTGTCGATCTCCGCATAGTTGTTGTGATTCGGGAGGCATTCGCCGAACCCGCCGAAGCCCATGCGCCAGGGTCCCGGCATCTTGAGAGCGTTCTTGAATTCCGGGCCCAGGCCCACCATATTCATGCCGCGGGACCAGCCGTCGCGGCTCCCGCTGCCCTGGTAGCCGTAGCCGCGGATGAAGTCTTTCTGCTTGGTTTTCACGTTGCGAAAGCGCGGGATGTAGATGCCATTGGGACGGTTTCCAAATGGCATTTTGTCTTCGTGGCCGGGCATGGTGCCGCTGGCGCCCGCGCCCATGTGGTGATCCATGAGGTTGTGGCCCAGTTCGCCGCTGCTGTTGGCGAGACCGTTGGGAAAATCGGGACTCGTGGAATTGAGCAGGATGCGCGCGGACTCCAGCGTGGAGGCGCAAATAAAGAACACGCGAGCCTTGAATTCCAGGGCGTTTTTGGTTTGCCCGTCGATCACCCGCACTCCGCTCACGCGGCGCGTCTTGGGATCAAAATTCAGGCTGTGCACCACGCTGTACGGACGGATGGTCAGGCGCCCGGTTTTCTGCGCGGCGGGCAGCGTGGAATTCAAGCTGCTGAAATAGGATTGCGTGATGCAGCCGCGGTGGCACACACCGCAATAGTGGCAGGCGGCGCGGCCTTTGTGGGTGCGCGTGAGCACGGCCGACCGGCCGATGGTCATGATGCGATCGTCGAAGTGTTTGGCTAGCGCGTCGCGAAAATCCAGCTCGACGCAGGACATGTCCATAGGCGGGAGGAATTTCCCGTCGGGCAGCTGCGGCAAACCTTCGGCCTGGCCGCTGATGCCGGCGAACTCTTCGACGTAGTCGTACCAGGGAGCGATGTCCGCGTAGCGGATGGGCCAGTCGATCGCGATTCCGTCCTTCAGATTGGCTTCAAAATCGAGGTCGCTCCAGCGGTAGCTCTGGCGCCCCCAAATGATGGACTTGCCGCCGACCTGGCGGCCGCGAATCCAGGAAAATTTCGTGCCCGGCGCGGTGGAATAGGGGTTGTCCACGTCGCTGACAAAAAACTTGCTGGAGTATTCGTCGCAAGCGTAGAAGCATTCGCGCTGGACGTGCTGGGTGCGCTCTCGCTCGGCACGATCGTCCCATCCGCGGTACTTGAGCTCCCAGACCGGGACGTGTTCGACGTAGTCCTTCTCCGGGATGATGGTGCGTCCCGCCTCCAGGACTAGCGTGTTCAGGCCCTTTTCGGTGAGTTCCTTGGCCGCCCAGCCGCCGGTGATTCCCGAGCCAACGATGATCGCGTCATACGAAGTGACTGGCATGCGCTCCCCCTATGCCCTTTTCCCGACGGTTAGCGGAACACAACCATGATAGGCACCGGGGATGATTTGCTGATTCAGTTCCTGGCTGAAACCGATTTCCGAGGTGTAGTAGCCGTGGAGAGTGATGCCCTTGAAAACGTACCAGAAGGAGTCGCGGAGCTGTTTGTCGCGCTCTTCGGGAACGGTGTTGCCGTGACGCCGGTGCTTCTCGATATGGGCGCCCATGACGGAGTCATCCATAGCCCGGAGCAGGGCGGTCTGCTGTTCCGCCGAGGCGGCGGCGAAGTTCTTGCCGTATAGGCCGTTGCTTTGCTTGTCGATGCCGGCCAGGCCGTTGAGAAAATCCTGACGCTCGGTCTCCGTGGCCCATTCGGTCAAGATGACGTCGATGAAGTCGTTTACGCGCGCGGCTTTGGCGCCCGGGGTGTCGGTGGCGGGAATGATCACATCGACCATGGCCACGACCGTGGCATCTTGCTGGGGAGTTAGAGTGCGGGGCTTGTAGGCCGCGCCGACTTGCGCCTGGGCCTCGCGGAAAAACGCCGCCACGCTTGGAGTGAAGACAGGGAGAGCCGCTCCTGCCGCCAGGATTTTCAGAACTTCACGACGCTGCATGGTGCCCCCTCGACCCCTTGGGCTATCTAATAGTGTTTCAATCGGCCGTGGCTCGAGCAAATCGCCACCCCTTGGCCGACGTCCCCTCGACAGGAACAGATGTTTCTTCCGTGCCGTCGCTGAGGATACCTCAATAATCGCCCATCAGGATATCGATTTTGTGGCGGAAAGACCCACAGCGGGGGTGGAGTTCCATTTTCGGCGGGCCAACTTATCAGCGGAACGGGCGGCGAACTAGACTTTCCAAAACGGACTGGTAAATGGTGGTCTCGTGTGGTTCGGTCAGTCGCGCAACGCGCGGGCTGGATCGGTGCGCGTGGCACGCCAGGCGGGCAGGAAACACGCCGCCAACGCGGCAATGGTCATCACCACGAATGCCGAAGCGAACGCTAGCGGGTCGCGTGGGCTCACCTCGTAGAGCAGGTAGCCAAGCAAACGGGTCAGAGTCAGCGCAGCCACTGCGCCCAGGACCATGCCGCCCGCCGTTAATGCTAGACCATGCGTGATGACCAGCCGCAACAGGTCGGATGCTCGAGCACCCAGCGCCATGCGCAGGCCCATTTCGTGGGTACTTTGCGAGACGCTGTAGGACATCACGGCATAAAGTCCGACGATGGCCAACAGCAACGCCAATCCGCCCAGAACACCGAGCAGCGTCGCGGCGACACGTTGAGCCGACGTGGAGCGCTCCATCTGCTCCTGGAGGCTGATTACTTCGTAGGGGGCGAGATTGGCGTCGAGCGCGTGCACTTCGCGGGCCAGCGCGGTCGCAACGGTCTCCGCGGGCAGGCGCGTTCGAATATTCAAACCGGCTCCGACTGAAAAATTCTGGCGCAGTGGCACATAGAAAAACGGCGTGGGATTTTCCCGCACGCTTTGATATTTGGAAAGCTTTGCCACGCCGACTACCTGCCTCCACTGTCCCTTGACTTGCAAGCGCTTGCCAACGGGATCGTCACTGCGCCAACATTGCGCGGCCATGACCTCGTTGACCACCGC
>Ga0210384_10006988_pt1 | contig 11943 bp, 9 predicted proteins | sample IncBWH2MmetaG_FD_160574 | JGI IMG/M metagenome (GOLD analysis project Ga0210384, IMG submission 160574) | Forest soil microbial communities from Barre Woods Harvard Forest LTER site, Petersham, Massachusetts, United States - Inc-BW-H-2-M | ecosystem: Environmental > Terrestrial > Soil >... | reverse complement strand
AAATCCACGTCGTTGGCCGCGATGATCGACCGCATCAACGCGAATCGTTCCGACCACCTCATCACCATCGAAGACCCCATCGAGTTCCTTCACCGCGACAAGCGCAGTTTCATCAACCAACGGGAAGTCGAAGTCGACACGGCAAACTTTTCTACGGCCTTGCGGGCTGCCCTTCGTCAGGACCCCGACGTGATTCTGGTAGGCGAAATGCGCGACCTCGAAACCATTTCCACCGCGCTTCTGGCCGCCGAAACAGGCCACATGGTTTTCTCCACGTTGCATACTCTCGACGCCACGGAAACCATCCAGCGCATCATCGCGGTCTTTCCGCCGCCAGAACAGAAACAAATTCGCTTGCAGCTTGCGTCCACGCTGAAAGCCATCGTTTCGCAGCGCCTGGTTCGTCGCGCCGATGACAAAGGCCGCGTCCCCGCCGTCGAAGTCATGATCGCCACCGCCTATATCCGCGATTGCATCATCAACGCCGACAAGACGCGCCTGATCCATGACGCCATCGCCGCTGGCACCAGCCAATACGGCATGCAGACCTTCGATCAGTCGCTCTTCGACCTCTACACCAAGCAGCTCATCACCCTCGAAGAAGCGCTCCTCCGCTCCACGAACCCAGACGAGTTCCAACTGCGTATCCAAGGCATCCGCTCCGCCGCTGATTCCGCCCGCGAGGAAATGGAACGCCAAATGGCCGACTTCGATCGCTTCGCCCGCAAGTAGCTTCGGCGACCTGAATTCGACGCAAGAGGTAAAGCCCGCCTGGGAAGATCATGCTCACGTTCCTGTCTGCCTCGCCTGGATGTGTTTCGCTACGCAGCCCGCGGCGCGCTGCTCCCCTCGCCCGCTCAGCGAAGCTGACTCTGGGCGCTGGTTCTTCTTTTTGCTTTTCGGAATCTCGAAATGAGTCCATCGCAGCTGATCCGGAAATCCTTCTCTTTGACTGTTGCCCCGCCTGCACCTATGCTTGCCTCATGTTCCGGAAGCCGAGACGAGTGGAAACCGAATCGGAATTGTACGAGGCCGCGGTGCGCGCATTGATGCGGCGGGCATATTCCGCGTACGAAATGAAACAGATACTTGGCCGGCGAACAGAAGACGACCACCTTCTCGGAACCGTGATGGACCGTCTGAAGCACGCCAAGATGATTGATGATGAGCGGTTCGCAAAACAGTTTGTGCGGCAGCGCACGGAAATCCGGCGGCAAGGCAAATTCCGGATTGCACGGGACTTGCGGGCGCGAGGCGTGCTGGACCGGCACATTGAAGCGGCGCTTGCAGAGGCGGCCAAGGAAACCGACGAGGCCGCGATTGTGCGGCAACGCCTTGAGCGCAAGGTCCGATCCTTCTTGGGCAAAATCGACGAGCGCAAGATGGCTTCGATGTACCGGAGCCTCCTGCGCGCAGGATTTTCCGCCGATGTGGTGCGCCGAGAACTGAAAGCGATCACCCGCGAGGAAGTTAGAGAGGCAGAATCGCAGGCCGAGGAATAGCGAATCGCGCGGTTAAGAGCGGAGCCGCTCCAACGCAAGCGGAAAACGAGTTAATCCACGGGTTATCTTCATTTGGTATGCTGCCCTGCCGAATCTCTGCTGAGTGTGGGAGCCGCAGAACAAGATGAGACGCTGGAGCATTACCCTTCTGGTTTTCGTGGCGTTGGTGGCGGTGGTGTACGGTGCAGCCGTTATCCGGCGAGGATTCAGCGCTGCGGACCAGCCGTCGGGCTTGGAGCGCGTCATGGCGCGAGCCGTTCGAAATATCGGAATTCCCAGGCGGGCACGGAACGAAAGGAATCCGCTGACGGCGGATCCGCGGGTACTGGCGGAAGCTAAAGAGCGCTTCGCGGAGCGCTGCGCGAACTGCCATGGCAGCAATGGAAACGGAGAATCGACGATTGGGCAGAATCTCTATCCGAAGGCGCCCGATCTCCGCCGCCCGCTCACGCAACACCTGACCGATGGCGAAATCCACTACATCATCAAGAATGGCGTCCGGCTGACCGGCATGCCGGCCTGGGGAAGTCCACACATCGAGCAAGACGACACCGACGCCTGGAGGCTGGTTCTGTTCGTTCGCAGCATCGCTGGGCTGACACCGCAGGAACACGCGCAACAGGTCGCGGCCGTGAAATCGGCGCACTACGTTGGTTCCACCGCTTGCCAAAAATGCCACGAGGAAATCTACGAGCACTGGAAGCGCACACCGATGGCCAACGTAGTGCGCGATCCGCGTGAGCATCCGGAAGCCATTCTTCCTGACCTCGCGACGAACCATGCCAGCAAGACATTCACAAAAGAGGATATTGCGTTCGTCTATGGAAGCGTCTGGAAGCAGCGCTACTTTACAAAAATCGGCGATGATTATTTTCCGGAGCCCGCGCAGTGGGATGTGACCAACCACGTATGGAAACCGTATTTTGTGGCGAAGGGGACGGATTGGTGGGAGCCGTTCTATCCGCCGGACAACAGGAAGCGTCCGACCGGGCCAACGTGCGACGGCTGCCACTCCGTGGACTACAACATTCAGACGAAGAAGGTGGCGGAATGGAACGTGGGCTGCGAGAAGTGCCACGGCCCAGGCAGCGAGCACGCCCGGCAAGCCACGCGAGGCAATATCCTGAATCCCGCGCGCCTGGAGTATGTTGCCGCCAACGACACCTGCGTTCAATGCCACTCACAGGGACGCCCTCTAACGAATCCCCTGGAAGGAAACTACTACGACTGGCCGGTCGGCTATCACGTGGGCCAGAATCTGCGGGACTACTGGCAACTCGAAGACCACAAGCTCGGCGAACAGAGCTTTACGCATTTTGCCGAGGGCACCGCTCACAAAAACCGCATGCAAGGCAACGATTTCGTCGAGAGCGTCATGTACCGCCGCGGCGTAACCTGCTTCGATTGCCATGACGTGCACGGTACGGAGAACTACGCGCAACTCCGAAAGCCTGTCGATAAAATCTGCCTGGACTGCCACCAGCCCGGCTCGCGCAACGGACCCCGCACGGCGACTCTCGAGGAGCATACCCATCACAAAGCAGGCTCGGCGGGGAGCCAGTGCGTGGCGTGCCACATGCCGAAAATCGAAGTGACCATTCCCGGCGTGTTCGTCAGCGCCCACACGTTCGGTTTCATCACCCCCGCGATGACCGACAAATACAAAATTCCCAATCCCTGCACGAGCTGCCATACCGATAAGACCACGGCTTGGGCGACGGAGGCGCTCCGCCAGTGGCCCGAGCGTTCGCCGTGGCGAATGAACTAGCAAATCCTCGAACGGCGAAGCAGGCTTCAGGAAGGTGTCTTCGAATTGAGGACAAGCCGGTACTTGCGGTAGTCCTCGCCGGAGCCAAACCAGTCTGGAAGGTTTTCTAGAAACACCGCACCGAATTTCGCGTTGAGCGCGTGGCTCCCGCCGGGTCGCGCGTGGCCATAGACGACCTCAAATCCCTTGCCGGCAGCTAGGCCTAACCAATGAGCTTTTAGAATGCTTCCGTAGCCCCGCTTTTGAAATGCGGGCAGGATGGTGTTGGAGAAACAGCACACTGCTTTTTCCTTTTCGCTTTCCGGAAGCGCCAAGAGGTCTTCGATGAGTTCGCTGGAGCTCCCGAGCGGGATGCCGTAAGACTCGCCCGCAAGCTGACCATCCACAATCATCCAGACAAAGAACGCGCCGGGGGTGTCCCAGACTTCCTGCTTCTGCCCGAGCTCGAGCTGAAGGCCCGGGTGATAGACCGCCTCGAAAACCATGGTTTGTTCGAGTGGAACGGCGTAGTTGAATTTGATGACTGCCACTTCTCCCCCCTCGGTTCTGGCCAGTTTGTAGGGCATCGTAACGCGATCTGATTTCTGCCACTTTCCCGAAGAAGTTTAGCAACTGCCACACTCGCTTTCGTCCGAAATTCAATCGGTCGCGGATTCACAGTGGATCATTGGCTAAGCGGCCGGTCCGGCACAGACCCATCCGGACGGTGACGATGGGCGTGTTCGGTACATTCCCTTTTGCTGTGTTAGGATTTTACGGCTCGCGTAATTTCCCATGACCCTTAAATTCAACCAATTCAGAAAGTTGAAACGCACGTGACAAGGACCAGCGAAATTCTAGTGATGGGAGGCGGCGCGACGGGCCACCTTGCGGCCGCCTACCTCCGGATGCGCTTCCCGAAGCTGAAAGTGTCGGTAGTGGAGGGACCGCACAAGAATCGTCCGATTGTCGGTGAATCGCTGGTCGAGGTGAGCGTCGATTTCATGCTCGAGCTCGGGCTCGGGGCCTACCTGGTGGAAAAGCACTATCCCAAATACGGCCTAACGTACTATTTCAAGCCCCATATCGATGATCCAGCCGATCGCACCTACGTTGTCGACGAAATTCCGACGGCGCCGCAGATACTCTCGTTCCAGATAAACCGATTCACATTCGATCGCGAAGTGCGGGACCGCAACTTCGAGAACGGCGTGGAGTTGATCGACGGCACGGTGATGGGAGTCGATATCCGGGGCGGCGAGGGGCTGCACACCGTTACCGTCAGGGATTCCGCTGGCGGAAAACAGACGCTCGGGGCTCGCTGGCTTATCGATGCCACGGGCCGGAACCGCGTGCTCGCGAAACAGTTGCAGCTCCAGGAAAAGGTCAAGGAACAGAAAAACGTTTACTGGTTTCGCCTGAAGAATTTCCATCCTGAAATTCTGAGCCAGATCCAAGCCATCAAAAAGCCAAACCGCGCGTACGTTCCGTACTACGCGACGCATCATTTTTTCGGAAAAGGCAACTGGATCTGGTGCATCCCGATGCGCTCTCCGGAGAACGAGCCGCTCATCAGCATCGGCATCACCTATCGCAAGGATGTCTATCCGCACGGCGAGGTGCGCACGCTGGAGCAGTTCCTCGACTGCGTCGGCCGGGAGCACCCGGTCGTCGTCGAGTTGGTGCGCAGCGGCACGATCGTCGACACGAATTTTTATAGCTCTTACATGTGGGAATGCCGCCAGCGCTATTCGTCGGATCGCTGGTACATCATCGGCGATGCAGGCGATACGGTTGATCCCTTGTACAGTGTCGGGCTGGCTCTGTCGACGCTGCAAATCCGGCAGATCACGGCCGTTATCCAAAGAGAATTGAACGGTGGCGAAACTGCGCAGTTCACCAAGGATCTCGATACCGTGCTCGCCGCATTTCAACGCGCAGTGACGCGCGATACAACGCGGCTGTATGAATGCATGGGCGACGCTTACCAGTGCCATCTGCGCGTGCATCTGGCCGTGACCAGACTTTTTCACCTCGCGCTTCCCTTGGTTCTGAACGACTACCTGTGGGATCCGCTGGGAGTGAAACTGATCAATTGGTTTTCCAGCCTGGAAACAATTGAGACGGATTCCAAGAAGTTTCAAGAGCTGATACGAGAGGTTGCGGCGATTCCGAAGAATCGCGAGCTTACTAACTTCATCAAAGTGCAGTCCGGCAAATCGATGAACTTCGGATATTACGAGCATCACCGGGAGGAGGACATTGCATCATCTTTGTCGAAGATGGCGTTCGACCTGGCGCGTCTGCGCCTCGCTCTTCTCAGAAAGCTCGGCTGGCGCGGTCTGTTTCGCTTAGGGCAGCAGCGAGCGCTGCTGAAAGACCTGCGTCGCGGTCTGTTTCTCATGCCCTTCTACGGCAGCAAGTTGCGGGAAAACAGGCTGGTGCGCGCGCTGTTCCGATCGCGGGAAACCGGGCTGGCACGCGAGGAGCCTGGCTCTGACGTTCTGTTAAGCCGCAATCTCGGAGACTGAACCAATCGCACGCGCTGAGGCTCGTTCGATAGAAGCAGGAAGCGCGAGCTACGGCTTGGTCGTCTTTTGCTGCTGTTTTTCCGCTTCTTCGATGGCTTTGCGAAAGGCGTCGACAGCGGGAACGTCTGGGGAGTGCAAGGCGTTTTTGGTCTGATAGCGCCACGCGGGAACGTGGTCGAAAGTGTCCGCCGATCCGCCTTCGTAAACAACAAACATGTCCTCGGAGGGTGCGGCCTCTGTTTGGGGAACAGGCGCGGTTTTTCCCGACTGGGGCTGGTTGATATCGGGAGGATGCCCTTGCTGCGCACCGATATGGACGCCGGAATCGCTTGGCTCGACCACCACGGGACGATCGTTGGTCGGTACGCCGCCAATGGTCGACTGGACAAATTTTCCGCTGCCCTTGCGTACGGTGATGACCAGATCGGCGGTTCCCACGGTCTGGGCAAGGCTCAGCCGACCCCATTTTGTGATGGCCTTCTCGACATCTTCCCGGGCGGTGGTATTGGCCAGCGGAGCGTTCACGGGAATGCCAGCGTCAGGATCGATGAGCACAATAACGGTGTGTGCTTTTAGAACGGACTGAGGCAGCGCCGGCTTTTTCTTGCTTTGGGCAATCGTCAGGCAAGTGAGGAGCAGACCGAGCGAAACTAGGACTCGTATGCGAATGGGCATCGGAGCCTCCAGACACCTTGGTGATTATAGTTCCCCGAATGTGAGATGGGTGGACTCTAGACCAGGTTTCAACCATTTGGAACGATGGTTATGGTTCGCTCTTGTAGGATGCCGATATGCGATCCTCGGAAATTCCGCCAAATCAAGGGGTTTGTGAAGTGGGGCCTGCAGTCGAGTACCTCGGTGGTGTTGTTGAACTGCGGATGTGCGCTATTCGGCAGGCGCCACGATTAGGTATCTCCGGCTATCTGGCATCCCAGCCGCAAACGCTTCAAATCCTGGAATACCTAGCCCTTTTTGTTTTTGCGCCTAGCGTGTTCAGCGCAAACATGGTCGGCAAAATGTTTATCGCGCTGCTGCTCGAAGTTTCGCTTCATTTCATCCAGTGATTTGCCGGTAGGCGTTCCCGAGGACTTGAACACCCACGCGCATTCCGAGCAACCGTAGCCCTGAAAACTTCGACTTTCGATCCATACCAGTTTGCGGCGCATAGCCTCCCTAGCACGACTCGAGATTTGGTGTGGTTATCCTTCCTTAAAAGATGGCGTGGCATTGGTTTTCAACGGCACTGCGACGACCGAAACCGCTCCTTTCATCGCCCTGAGCGGGTCTCTGCCCGAGTCACCCCTTTTTGAACACACAGCAAATCGAAGAGAATTCACGAGGCCTGAACACTAACGAGAGAAGGAGGCGGTTGTCTGTGGGGCATCCAACACTGGCAAGAACGGCTATCTCAATCCGAGCTCATCTTCGAAACGTTGAATCACGGCGTAGCATTCACAGGCTGATTTTTCGAGTTTCCTGCGGTTCACAATCTTCACTGCACCTCGGACGTAATCTATGATTCCGTCTTTTTGCATGAGTAACGCTGCCAGGCTGACCGTGGACCGGTCGGTGCCCATCATGGTCGCAATGAAATCGTGGGTGATGGGAAGCGTTGCGGCATCCACCCTGTCTTGTGTCATCAGCAGCCACCTCGATAGACGCTGCTGTATATCATGGAGCCGGTTGCAGGCCGCGGTCTGCGCAACTTGCATCCCTTGAAGCCCGGTATGTCTGTTCAATAGCACCTGTAACTGCGGGGCTGACCGCAAAATGCGTTCCAGCGCATTCCCCATCATTCGGAAGCCGTCGCCGGCGATCTGGATTACTTCACGCACGGAACTTCTGGTTAAGCCGACGGCCAATCCTGCCCCAACGAAGCCTTCTTTACCCACTACACCGACTTCCACGGTGCGGCCGTCCTTGGTCACCACAACTTGCGAAACCATTCCTCGGTTCGGGAAATAAACGAACTCGATATTTTGTGTCGGCTCATGAAGACTGAGATGATGCGGCAGGTCGATGTAGGTCAAGTCAGGACGCATCAGCTCGTATTCATTGTCCGGGGTTGCCAGCAGCACTTTGTTCGTTACTTGTTTTCCTTCGAGGCTGGTCCGTTGGTCGGTCTGCGCGACGCGAAAGTTTTTCGTTGTCATTTCAATCCTGAACAGCACCGCAGGGCCCGGCATTCATTAGGCGAACCTTCACGGATTCGGAGATGGAATAGCTAGATTGTCGCCCTTCTGGGATTGCATCTTCATTCAACCAAAGCTGCGGCCAGAGAATCTGTACAAAACAAGACTCCCCTCGAGGGTCGGGCAGACGGCGCCGCATGGAGCAGCCCTTCTTGGCGAGTGGCGGGTGTTTGCCCTCCGGAATGGGACGAGTCCAGCGTGGCCACGAGAAATCATCGAGGACGCAGGATGGACGAGCGATTGGTTAGCAAGATTGCGGCGCTATCGGTGCTCTGCGATAATCACGGGATTCGATCAACGGAAAGATTGGGGTAGACGTGACGGGCGACGATTCCAGCAAGAAATTCATAAGCGGAGACGAAATCCGCGAGAAGTTTCTGCAATTTTTTGAGAGTAAAGGGCACCGCCGCTTGCGCAGCTCATCGCTGGTTCCGCACGGCGACCCAACTCTACTGTTTACCAATGCCGGCATGAACCAGTTCAAGGACGTGTTTCTAGGGCTGGAGAAGCGCGAGTACAACAAAGCTACGACGGCACAGAAATGCGTACGCGCGGGCGGGAAGCACAATGACCTGGAAAATGTCGGGTTTACGAAGCGGCATCACACGTTTTTCGAGATGATGGGAAATTTTTCCTTTGGCGACTATTTCAAGGAGAAAGCCATTCCGTATGCATGGGAGCTGATTACATCCCGAGAGTGGTTTGGGATAGCAACGGGCAAGCTGTATGTAACGGTGTTTGGCGGGGCCGAAGTGGCGTCCGGGACGACCCTCGGCGTGGACGTGGAGGCGAGGAAGATTTGGCAGCAGCAGGTACCGGCGGACCGCATTGTTCCGGTTCCCGGGCTTAAGGACAATTTCTGGGCCATGGGAGACACCGGGCCTTGCGGGCCTTGCAGCGAGATGTTTTACGACATGGGTCCGCAGGCGTCCGAGGAAGGGCATCCCGATTGTACGTTTCCGTGCGATTGCGGGCGGTATGTGGAGATATGGAATCTCGTGTTCATGCAGTTCAATCGGGACGCATCGGGCGCACTAACACCGCTTCCCAAGCCTTGCGTGGACACTGGAATGGGGCTGGAGCGTGTTGCGGCTGTGCTTCAAGGCGTCATTTCGAACTACGACACGGATCTTTTTCTGCCGTTGACGAAGCGCGCTGCCGAGCTTTGCCGCGTTGATTTTGGACGCGAAGGACTCATGGAAGAAGGAAGAGGCGGCGCTGCTTCGCTACGCGTTATTGCCGACCACGCGCGGGCCACAACCTTTCTCATCACCGACGGCGTTGTTCCGTCCAACGAGGGCCGGGGATACGTTTTGCGCAAAATCATGCGCCGCGCGATTTACCACGGTCGTCTGTTGGGTCAAGACAAGCCGTTTCTGCACGAAATGGTGAATGCCGTGCGCGATCTTATGCAGGGCGCCTATCCAGAACTGGTTGAGAGTGCGGGGCGCGTCTCCGCAGTTGTGAAGGGGGAGGAGACGCGGTTTGCCCATACACTCGATGCCGGGCTGGGGCGTTGGGAAGACGATTTGGAACTCATCGTTCTCGAAATGGAGCGGCCAGGAGCCGGAGCGAAACTCGACCGGACGCAGAATGCACGAAAGGATGAATACGAAAGGAGTCTGCGTGTGCGGATTCCCCAGCTCAATGCGAGCGGCCAGCAGGTCGTCTACTCCGGTGAACAGGCGTTCAAGCTCTATGACACCTACGGTTTGCCGCGGGATTTCATAGAAGATCTCGCGCGTGACTGGGGCGTGCGTGTCCATTGGCCCGAATTTGACACCGCGCTCAATGAGCAAAGGACACGAGCGAGGGCCTCGTGGAAGGGTGGGACGAAGGAGGCAGTGAGCCCGGCGTATGCGAAGATTGCGGAGACATTTAGGACGGAGAAGGATTTTTATCAGGCGACGACGGCTAAGGACTGCCGGATGGAGGCGATTCTTACGAAAAGCGGGCCGGTCAGCGAGCTAAAGCCTGGCGAGCGTGGCGAAGTGGTGCTGGATCGCACCGTGATTTATGCCGAGTCGGGCGGGCAGATGGCCGATACTGGCGCGTTCTACGACAACTCGGAATCGCAACTGCTTGCCGAGGTTATCGGGGCGTATTATCCGGTCGCGGGGCTGGTGGCACATCGAGTTGTGGCCAAGGAAACGTTGCGCGTCGGGGACCGCGTCTCGGTGGTGGCGGACGCGGACCGGCGTGCGCGGATTATTCGCAATCATTCCGGGACGCATTTGGTGCATGCGGCTTTACGGAACATCTTGGGGACGCACGTGAAGCAGGCGGGGTCGCTGAATGCCCCGGAACGACTGAGGTTTGATTTTTCTCATTTTGCGCACGTGGATGCGGAGGAGTTGAAGGACATCGAGCAGCAGGTGAACGACGAGATCCGTCACAACACGGAGGTGGAAACCGAAATTACATCGCTGGACAACGCACTCGCCTCAGGAGCGCTGGCTTTTTTCGGCGACAAGTATCCGGAAGCTAACGTCCGCGTGGTCACGATTCCAGACGAGCGCGCGCCAAGGGGCTTTTATTCCAAAGAGTTATGCGGGGGTACACATGTCCACCGAATCGGCGACATCGGTGTCCTCAAGATTGTCAGCGAAGCGTCGGTGGCGGCGGGGGTGCGGCGGATCGAGGCGGTGACCGGAATGGGAGCCTTGGAGCACTACGAGCGGCAAGCGCAGATCCTATCGTCTTTAACGAGCCGGTTCAACACCGGCGAGGACGCCGTGGTGGCCATGGTCGAGAAGCTGTCCCAAACTGTCAAGCAGCTGGAGAAAGAGCTGGAGGCGCAGAAGCGTGCCGGGGCACTTGGGCAGCTGGACCAGCTTGCGGACCAAGTGCAGATGGTGAAGGGTGTGAAGGTTGTGGCGGCGGAAGTCTCCGGGACGGACCGGGAAAGCCTCAGGCAATTGGTGGACTCTCTCAGACAAAAACTTGGGTCGGGGGTGGTTGCCTTGGGAACCGTAGAAGACGGGAAAGTGGCATTGATCGCCGGGGTGACCAAGGACCTGACCGCTAAAGTACATGCTGGCAGGCTGATACAGGCATTGGCGAAAATGGTCGGCGGTTCCGGAGGCGGAAGACCGGATTTGGCGGAGGCTGGCGGAAAGGACACATCGGCCTTAAAAAGTACTCTTGGTACCATCCCCGCGCTCCTGGAACCGTTGTTATGATGATTCCCGGCGCCAGAAGCGTGTCCAGCAGGAGACATTCGCGCAGCTCGGTTAGAGCGCGGGACCCCCGCAGAGGGCACGGCTTCCGAGTTAGCAAGACGAGTCAGCCTGGTAACCGTCTTCGGGTCTGTTGAGCGAAAACGGTGGGGCTGCCCCGAACACGCGGTAAATGGCACCACCGTTCGACAGCCTTCCCTGAGGCAAGATGACGAAACGCACGACACTAACGGCCAGCATCTATTTGGGAGCATTCGCTTTATGTGCAAGTTCGCTTGCACCTGTGGCGAGCGCCCAGATCGCGAGGACTGTTGATCCGACGGGGCGGGAAATGTTTGTAAACGTCGACCCGCCGGTAGCGGTCCGGTCGGCCGCGAAGTTGCGCAAAACCATCTACCTCCCTGCCGAATCTACCTTTATGGGCTCTAGCCGTCCGGCCGTGAGTATCGACCGGGACGGGGCGGAGAAGCTGGTAAAGGAAGCATCAGACAGGCACAACGTGGACCCCGCCTTGGTCCGCGCAGTGATTGAGACGGAATCGAACTGGAATCCTACGGCGTATTCCCGCAAGGGAGCTGGCGGACTGATGCAGCTGATTCCGACGACGGCACAACGGTACGGTGCAAACGACGTGTTCAATCCGCAACAGAATATCGATGCCGGGGTTAGACATCTAAAGGGGTTGTTGGAACGATACAATGGCAACCTGGAATTGGCCTTGGCGGCGTACAATGCGGGTGAGGGGGCTGTTGATCGGGCTCACGGCATCCCTGCGTTCCGAGAGACTCGGAA
>Ga0210384_10006987_pt1 | contig 11944 bp, 13 predicted proteins | sample IncBWH2MmetaG_FD_160574 | JGI IMG/M metagenome (GOLD analysis project Ga0210384, IMG submission 160574) | Forest soil microbial communities from Barre Woods Harvard Forest LTER site, Petersham, Massachusetts, United States - Inc-BW-H-2-M | ecosystem: Environmental > Terrestrial > Soil >... | reverse complement strand
AGAAACCCGGTGGAGAGCAACATGCAACGCAATTCAACCAACAACAAAAGCAAAACCCCTATGAAGAAAAAAACAAAGAACCGCCTTGACACCAGTGACCTGCTCATAGAAAACGCTCATGTCGTCATCGATTGGGTCTGGTTGCGGATCCTCTTTGGACGACAGAAAACTTCTAGACCAGCAACGCCGAGGATGGAAACGAGGTTGCGCCCTACCATCATCGTTGGGCGTGCAATGACAGAAGAGAGAGGACGGTATACATAGTTTCCCGAGCTACTGCACCGTCACGGTGACAGTTCCTGTCTTCGTGATGGCACCCGGAGGTGGCCGTCACGGTGATGATGTACTTTCCAGCAAGTGCCGGGTGTGACGACACTGGGACAAGCGACTCCACCACGCTCTCACGCCTGTTGGTCGAGTGCACTATCCTCTTGGTGGCGGCTCGTACCAATCCGTCTGTCGTCCTTCGCGAGGCTGCCACAATATCTTGTTCACGTTACGTGAACAAGATATTGTGGTGAACACGAGCACGGGTCTCTCAAGCTGATAAGGCAAAAAATGGGCTGAACCCCCACGGTCAGCCCACGCCCACTGGTTAGAAAGTTGATGCCAATTTGATGCCAAACAGAGCCCGGAATACCGGTTTCTGCCGGTTCTTCCGGCTATTTACCCCTTTAGAATGTTCAGCCGTCCACCTTCAGCACACCTTCACACGGTGGAAGTCGTAGGTTCGAATCCTGCTGTGCCCACCATAAAATCAATCACTTACCAGCACTTCTTCGGAAGCGTTGGTAGCGGTTGGTAGCAAACCTTCAGAAGACGTTTTTTCTTCCCCTCCTTTCATCAACATTTGATAGACCGATCCGACCATCGCCTGCACGCTCTCCGGCAGCGCCTGCATATGAGCCGTGGTGTCCGGTCTCGAATGCCGCAGGTGCGCTTGGATGTCCTTCACCGATCCCATACTCTGCGCCTGGGTGGCCATCGTCCGGCGCAGGATCTGGAAGTTCAGTTTGGGGATACCAAGCTCTTCCGCCAGAGGTTTCAGAACCCGGAACCGATAATTGTCGGTATCCAAAACGCCGCCATCCGCGTTCGGGAAGATGAAGGCATCCGGTGAAACCTTCTTGGACGAGGCTTTTTTGCACTCCAGCTTCCATAGCTGCAGTTCGTTCGCCAAGCCATCGGGAAGATGGACTTTGGTGAGGCTCCCCGGAGTCTTGCCGAACGGCCGGAGCTCCCTTCGGTAGACGGTCTCCGTTCAGATGCGTCTGCAGCATGAACTTGTCGAACGAATCCAGCGGTTGGTCTCCGAACTTGTCAATTAGGCCGAACTCGATCTGGGCCATCTTCTCCTTTGCCGTTTGCGGACGCCAATTTCCCTTCCGAAGCGGGAAGTAGCGGTTTCGAACTAACCACTCGAAGGTCGTGGAACCGTCCTTTAGAACCCTACCTCCGAGGTTCTGACCATTCTGCTTGGTGATTTCCATCCTTAGATGATGTTTTGCTAATTACTTGGCGTAAAAATTTGCACGTTTATTTGAAGGCATCAAAAAGGAGGGAGGAGCACCAAATACTGGAATTTCTGAATTTTGGGCAGCCGGTGTCTATATACATGTGAGAACTGCTTTCGCGTCTCTCGTTGTTTCTTACGTGTTCCTCACATTCGCCCGGCCAGTATGGGGGGGCGAACAGGCGACCCTGATAGTCACAACAGAAGGTCAGCGATCAACGTATCAAATAGGTGAGCGGATCCCGATCGATCTAAGCTTCACCAGACCTAGCAACAAACAATTTGAAATCACTTTGTCCAGTTATGACCGCAGTGGCCGCATGGCTTATGAGCAGTTCGACGTTGAGCCGAATTCAGGTTGGAGCGACCCACTAGCACTTTACTTTGGCTCTCAAGGCGGTTCCGTCGGCGGTGGACTGAGCAGCTTAGGCGTCCTTTCTCCCACTCCAATCGTGATGCATCTTAATCTTAATGAGTGGATACGGTTTGATCAGCCCGGTAGCTACGCCGTCGTTGTGACCAGTCACCGGATTAGAGACAGCCTGGATGCAAATCGAACGATTGCGCATCCATCGGACCTCATTCTGAAATCCAACCCGATTCACCTGAAGATCGTTCCCGCTAATAGCACCTGGCAAAAAGCGAAGCTAGCGGCCATCATCGACGAACTTTCTACCCATCCAGCGGCCCCAGGAATTCAGTCGCCTGTGCGCGAGGCAGCCGTAGGCGACCTACGTTACCTCGGTACTCCTCAAGCCGCGCAGATGATGGCGCAGCATCTGCGCGATGACGAACCAACCATGATGTTCCAATGCGCTTTTGGGCTCATCGGACTGCCGGAAACGGTGCGACCGAAGGCGGCTGCTGCCATGAACAACCTGATACTTGATCCGGATTTCCCCGTCTCGTCGTGGTTCCTCATCACTCTGCCTGTGCTGCAGATTGTCACCAAGAGCCGGAGAGGCAACAAGCCGAGAGGGTGCAGCTCAGCGAGACGACCTGGGAATCTGTGCTGGAGGCGCTGCCAGCAAAGAGAGGTAGTGCACGAGCGGCGACTGTGCAAGCGTTGCTCGGATCTCAGCCAAAGGAAATGACTCAGCAGATGAAGCTTGAACTCGGTGGCATCCTAAGGGGCAGCCTGAGTGACCTGCCTGCTGACAAACAAGTATCGGAATTGCGATTCGACTGGGATCAGATCGGATCTCCAAGCCTGCTGCCAACGCTACAGCAGCTCGCCAAACAGCCGCTCAAAGACCCAGGAAGTAACGTTTCAACCCTCTATACAACCAGAGAACTAAAGTCCATCGCGCTAGAACGCTGGTATCAGCTGGACCCTGATGGCGCGCGCCAGGAAGCGATTCGTCAGATCGGTTCGGCGCATCCGTCGATGACTGCGGAATCCTTGTATTTTCTCGAGAAGGAAAGCCTTCGACAGTTTGAAAGTATTTGGGCGGAGGCCTTAATGGCCGCTACAGACTATCAACAGGAGACGGTGTTTGCTTCGCTACTGGCGCATTACGGTGCAGGTAGCGCCGTCGCAACCGTACGGCAGAAAGCAGAAGCAAAAACTGGTGAATGGGCGTGTGCCCCACAAGGAGCAGCGTTGGGCTACCTTGTAGAGTTTGATCCGCCTTCGGCCCGTCCGCTGCTAGAAAGAGCGGTTCAGGCGCGAGGACCTGGCAAAACAGCCTGCAATCATTCGATCTTCCAGGATATTGCGCATTATTCCCAGGATCCAATGCTCAGAGAGGTTGCAATACAAACCCTCGACGATCCCGATCCTGAAGTCATCATGGATGCGCTGATTTACCTGATGAGCTACGGCGATGCATCCGACGAGGAGCCAATCTCGAACCGCTACACAAAATGGAGCCAGAAATGGCGCGGGCGTTCGGATGAATTAGATTCCCGTAAAGCTGGATCTCCGGCTGGCAACTGGCAGGAGATCGGGCTAGGCGCAAACCTGGCGCGTGCTCTCATCGCTAATCAAGGCTGGCTCGCAAGCGAAAAGCTAATCCAGAACACCATTGAGAAGTGCGTCGGGGAGCAGATGTGTCGGCAACTCAACCAGCTGGCCGAACGCGCCCGAACCAAGCCATACTTCATCTCCGTCTATAAGCAAGGCGAAAACGAGAACTATGAGATCGCACAGTACAGCCCGAAATCACTTAAGCTGCTCGGTGCCAAGATCGCCCAGTTTCCGAAAGGGAGCCGGTTCTTCATGACCAACGGTAGCCCAAAGAGCGAAGAGCAGAAGAAGCTGGACGGCATCGTTAAAAGCCTGCTTGAGCAGCAAGGAATGGTCGCCGAACGTGATCCACACTGAAAATAGCCTACCTCGATTTCCCAAACCGCCGTCAGCAACGGCGACGCAACCCTATGGGCCAAAGCTTAGCCGGAATAATTCGAGCGCATTTCCTACCGTCGCCCCTGGTGTACTCGAGATGAAGTAGAGAGACCTAAAGAGCGGAAACTAACATCCGTTTAAAAAGCGCCGAGTGTGTTCGGATCCGACATGTTGCGAATATTCGACAGCAATCCTGAAATATTGGCCAACTGTGCAATGCCAGATGGGAGTTGCCGTTTAGCGCGGTTCTGCGGCAGGTTCAGCGACGCAGGAGTTTCCTCTCACTCGCGTCCAGTTGCTCCGCATTGCATCTCCTCCCCGGGTTCCTTCAATCTCTTCTCCGTTTGGTGCGAGATTGCCGGTGTAGGTGATCGAGCAACATCCTGCGACGAGTGCTTTCAATTCGATCAACACAGTCCTTGGAGGGATTACCTCGACAAGAGCAATCGACCCATAGCGCTCGAAGGTTGCAACGGGCGGCCGGATTCCGTTCGCGTACCGAATTGCTCCCGGCGTTGCAAGGTCGTCGGACCAGCCAGCAAGTGACTCGCTCCCAGTCTGCACGATGTGGATACAGTTATTCATGAGAGCCTGACGGCTCCAGGTTCCTACGAATGGGCTTTGGCAACGGCAGTCTCCGGATGAGGGCGAAGAAGAGTGACCGAGCGATCAAAGGTGCCACGGCGAAAACGTCCCGACCACATGTCAGAAACGGGATCAAACATGAGGTCAAGTTGTATTTCCGGACAAATTTGGGATGCAGCCTGTTTGAGTATAAGGTGCCTGTCGGTCCACAGTGTCTGGGGCGATTCATCTGAAAACCAGTTCCCGTCGCCAGCCCTCCGCGTGGGACCTGTGCCTTCATATACCTCAATTTAAGCACTATGAAAAATCTGCTGAACCCCGGTAAGCGTGATTGGCGCTCCATCAACTCTGGTGGTTAATTGAATATGCAGACTATAGATTGCGTGATCGCCTTTTACCTCCCAAGATCCTGACACCCTCTCCGGATGGTCAATCACAAGGCCACACATCGTTATTCTGGCAGGTTGTGGCTGATAAGCAGGGACGCAACTGGGCAGGAAGATAAAAAGGATTAGCAGAACAAGTCGTGAACGTAGCATTGTCATGGATCCCCACTCCAAGTCCGATAGTTTTCGGGGCGGAGCGACGAAAATCGTTCGCTTCTGAAGCTCTAGCTCTATCTCTCGTATCGTCGGGTCAACTTCTTGCACTGCGGCTATGACAGGTTCGACAATCCTGTGTTGGATAGCTCAAGCGCATCGAGCCATGCGCCGAACTGGGCTCGTTCTCGCTTGACCCTGAGAATGGCGGATCGTGCGCCGTGCACGAGGATCTTGCGCAGGCATGAGCCATCGTGCATTACCTTATTCCGCTTTGGCTTTTACAAACACGAGCAGGCGTCCATTTTCCGAGAGTGACGGCTGTCCGCACTGCGCGCCATCACATTGGCTTACATCGACCTCATCCTGCTTGCCCACTTTGAGAAATACGTCGCTCCACTCGACGGTCCCCGAAAGAGCTTGTTTAGCCTGACGTTTTACGTAGACATGTTGATCGCCGTAAGTGCGCGACCATCCCTGTAAATTTTCCACCATCTGCAGGTCCTGGCTTGAAGCAGCTTCATAAGGGACAACCGTGACCGCTCCTGTACTAACGGTCAGCAACGCTACGCGCGGATGGCCGCCAGCTTCGCCCCGCAGGAGTATAAGGACCTTTCTCTGGTCCTCTGATCCGGAGCCTACCAACTTCATGATGCCGTCAACCGAGTAAAGCTTTTTGCCCTCTCCGCCTCCGGAGGGAACCTGCATCACATCGCTTCCCCGCAGCGCGAGAACGTCCTTCGTTCCTAACAGGAAAACTGGAGAGCGGTAGCCAGCGTTGGAGGTCAAGGCGTGAGTGCTTTTGGAATCCAAGTCTCCCAGCCAGAGTTCACCACTCGTGACTTCATCTCCCGGGCCTTTGAGTGTGCTCGGACTATCGGAGATCCCAAAAAATTTCAGCAGCTTCTCAGTGAAACTGGCCGACGTCCGGTGCTTCCCTGAGGCACTACTGGTTGTGTTCGTCTGGGCCTGTCCGTGGATGTCACTCACCGTGAACGTCACTAGGAAGATGCAGGTGATCAGTTTATTCATGGCCTTCCTTCCCGGGGGCAAGGGCGGGGACCGGTGTGGTTCGTGCCAAAGAGCACGCAAAATATATCGTCGTAATCCACAATCCCCACTCTGGCGTCCTTTCTCGGTATTGTCACCAGCATGCGCTGGTCTTTGGAATCGCGAACGAAGTAGGTGACCGCATCTTTGCTGTCCCATACCAACCAGTCGCGTGGCTCCTCTGCAGTCTTCTCCTCTCCACTGAATCCAGCCACTCGGGGAAGTTGCTGCGTGGAGATTAGAACACCATAGTTGACCGGCAGAAGCAGAAACTCCACTGCAACCAGGAAAGCCAGGACTCCCACAAAGAACTGTGATGAGGAGGTTGTTGCAGTCCCACGGCGCAGTACATAGAGAAGGATCGCGGCAGTAAGAAGCGTGCCCGCAACCAGGCCGCTGAAGTAGAACGAAAGCTTTCCATCACTGGTAAGCAGAACCGACGTGATCCATTCATCCGGCAGCTCTTTACGCAAAAGAACATTGCCAAACGCAAAGCACCTTCGTAGAACGAACTGGATCAACACCACCCCAAGGACCACTCCCAACAGAGGAAGATGGAGCGGTGTCGCGCACCAGTCTGAAACCCGGCGTTTCAAGCGATCTTTAACGGAGACCGGCACCAGCCTGTATGGCACATAGCCGACAGCAGCCAGCACCAGAACGATGATTGAGATATTCGGCACCGACGAGACCAGGTACACCAGAAAGCGGCAGCCCGCGAACAGATATTTTTCGTCGAAGATATCTAGGTTTGTTGCCACGCCGTACGTGCTGAGCTGGAAACGAAGCGCCAAGTAACCAAGCAGGTAGAGCACAAAGGAGCCGAAGGCGGCATACGCCGTCCATTTTCCGGCGAGGCTACCCAACTGCTCCGTGAAGTCGTTCCAAAGCTCAGCCATTCTATTTTCCGGTCATAACAAACGGAGCCCAAAAGAAGGGATGACTGTACTCTGGACGAGACTTCACCGCAACCAGGGCCCGCCTCGCCGCTTCAGATGGCGGGTTGGCTTGTCCCTCCTTGTAGAAGGTCTCCATCCACAACCTGGTGGACCCAGCATTCACCTCCCATGAAGAAAGCACCAGATTGCCAGCCCCTGCATAGAGCAGCGATCGCACCATCCCTAGGACTTCATTGGCATGCGTGGCCTCAACACGTCCCGTCTCACAGGCACTCAAGACCACCATGCTGTTTTTCTGCAACGGCAATCCAAACATCTCGGCTGCGGTGAGCCGTCCGTTGTCCGGAGAGATCTCCTTGAACTGAAGATACGACAGCAGTGGGTCGCTGGCATTGAACTTTCCGTGCACCGAAAGGTGGACCACACTGTAGTCACTCACCCATGCCTTCATGTCTGCCTTATTCACCGGGTCCTGCGTCACGACTTTGCTTCTGCCGGGATATAGCTTTCCGATGTCCTCCACCTCTTCCCTGGCATCGTGGATCTCCGGATCGGCCACGGCCAACAGCCGCCCGCTCTTCATAGGCGACTTGTTATCGAGGGTCGCAAGCACCGTCGCACTCGGGACATAAGAAATCGCGAAGCTCTCGCCCAGATACTTTGCGGTTTCTGGATTCTGCAGCGCCTGGAACGGTATGGAATTCAGCTCCTCTTGCGGAACGATGATGAGGTGATTGGTCTTGATGAAAGAGAGAACCGGCTGGATAAGATAGAGAAACATCTGGCGCGAGATCTGTTCGTCAAAGGTTGCATCCCGAGCGTCCCTGCGGGCCACGAGGCTGTCATGGAGCGCTGTCGTCTTTCTAATAAGCTGACTATGCGGCAAAAATACCTTTCTTACCTCGACTTCATCGCCGCTGATGTGCCACACAAGCATGTCGTTGTTCTGCACCACGTAGTAGAGAACGTCATACCCTCCCTCTGCGGCGGAGCGCTGCACGTTCGCCAGGTTGACCGGCTCTGCGGCCGTCAGTTCCTTCAGCCTGGGTGCCTCTTTCGCAATACGCGCCTCAATCTGGTCATACTGCTGCTGCAGACCGGCGATCTGACTCTCGAGCTGCACGATCTCTTTTGCATGCTGGTCACGATCTTGGGTGCCGGTCAGGTTGAAGAGCTTCTCCTGAAGAGCGGCAATATTTGCCTTCGCCGTCTCCAGTTGCGAGAAAAGCGTCCGCTCCTGGGCCGTACCCAGGGTAAGCGGCCGGCTGGCGAGCAAGTCAGCCATGGCCCGCGAACGCGATCGCTCGAGGAGCGCAAAGGCCTCCGAATATCGTTTTCGGTCAAGCAGGATCAGCGCCGGGTAGTAGTAGTAGGTGATCTTGTCTTCCATGAACGCGCCACGCGCCCGTTCGTCGCGAAGATTCCGGCGGTCCTTCTCCAGCAAGTCAACCGCTCGCAGGTATTTCGCCAGGGCCTCGTCAGGATCGCCCTTCATCTCTGCCAGCAGGCCCTGGTCAAACAAGTCTGAAGGATCCAGGTTGATCACAAACAAGCCCTGTTGTTGCATTCGCATCATCCAATCCCGGAGCTCCTTGGTTGTGCTTGCCACAATTGCAAGGTTCTCGGCATCCATGCCACTCGTGGCGAACTGCTCAGTCACCAAAACATCTTTGGCCTTTTGCGGGCTGAACATCTCAGCCTCCGTGCTCTGATCGCTGCTCTGCGTCTTCTGTATCACATCTTTGCGCACATCCAACCCTTTCACCACTTCCTGGAACAACCCCGAGAAGAAGTCGTATCCGAGCTCGCGGGTTAGAGCGATCGCCTTTTGATAATCAGCGCGAGACAAGTCCAGCAACTGGTAACAGACCTCAAAGGCTCGGTCCAGTTCGCACTTGAAGGTGCGTTGATAGTAGATGTCGCCGCGATCGGCATAGCCAAGGTATAGCTGCTGCTTGTCATCGATCTGGCCGCTCATAGCCAAAGCGCGATCCAGGTATTCTCCAGCGGCCACCAGATTGCCGCGTTTGACCTCGATCTGTCCTGCAACGTCGAGGGCCTCGAAGTAGAAGTCCTTGTTGCCGCAAGTCGCTCCCAACCGCACGGCTTCACGAATGTGGTCCGCTGCGGCGTTTGTATCGCCGGCGCTCAACTCGGAAATTGCCAGGCGTGCCAACGCTTTGGTTTGATAATCCGTCCGCTTGGCACGTTGGGCAAGCTCGATGGCGTTCTGGTAAATCGGCACCGCCTGCTGCCATTGGTGCTCAAGCCGATGGATATCACCCATCTTAATGGCACTCCACGACGCTCCAGCAAAGTCTTGCTGCTTCAGGAAAATGTCGTAGCTGGCTTTCAGTTCCGACTGGGCTGTTGCCAGCTCGCCAAGCGTACTTTTGGCGTCGCCGGTGCGCCGGGCGTAGTCCATGAAGTGATCGATTTTGGCTATACCGCTCTTTTGCAGTTGCTGTGGATCATTGCTAGCCTGACCGAATGCCGGCTGCAACGTCGCCGCGAGAGCAAACAGACACCCCAGCACTCGGAAAGCACGCCGTCTGGTTGAACCCTGACTATTCATCACGCCCTCTGCCCACGGGCGGCTGCCATTTGCTGTCGCAATAGAGTCTTCAACTTAGATAACGAGGTATCTGTCGATCGGAACAGATGGCCTCCGGGGACCCAGGAAAGCACTGGCACGCCCTTCGATCACACACCGTCACTAACAGAAGTGTAAGCCCAATCTTAGAATTCCTGACGAGGATTCCTGATTGAGGAGGAGCAGGTTACGACACAGGCCTACGAAAACTGGCGAAAGCGAAGCTCTCGGCGCCAACCGCGCAGACTGCTTCACTGCAGATCTTCGACCACGCGGCAGATACGACACCTCCGCCATCGCCAGTCCAATCAGTGTTTCCTACTTCAACTGAGATGATTGAACAGCATCGAAGCGCCGCCGAAAATAACGCCCATATCCTAACGCATTCAATGTCATCGATATACACCACCTGACTGGCTGCCGGTCAGAAACCAGCGCAGCACCTCATCGCGGAAGGTCCCACGCGGGTTACGGAGCACTCCAACGACCAAACGTGAACCAGCCGGAAAACGGGGTTTTGACCAAGTTCAACCCCCCGAATCCGGCTGGCCTGGTGAACTTGCTCAAAATGTGACTTTGTAGGCACAACGGGATAGTTTCCGGTTTGCCCGTAATTCACCCGCAACTCGGAAATTTTGGATTTCTCCACCCCTGCCAGTCGATGAGTGCCTAGGCGATTTTGCGCAAACTGACGGAATCATGGGGCTTGAAAGCATCCAAAGGAGACACCGGGTGGGCAAGGTGGTAGCGCGTAACGTTTCGAGATGCCGAGAGTTCAGAGCACGCTGAATCTTGACCCAGCTTTTTAAACTTGACAGCCGCTAAATCGAGAGCAAAATAAGGCAGTATTTCCTGTAGGTCTGAAATCGCGAACCAGGCGAATCCTGACGATCAAGTTGAGGTGCACCATGACCGGATGGAAACGGATGTCCACGATTGCCTTGCCTGTTTGTGCAGCCACCGGAATAATGTTCGGGTTCCTGCCCCGAACCTGGATCGAGTTGCGGTTTGGCGTTGACCCTGACGGCGGAAGCGGGCTTTTTGAGTTCCTTATAACCGCTCTTCCAATCGCGTTCGGCCTGGGGTTGGCAATTCGCCGGATCACACTGTACCGACACATGACTTCACAGGCTACGGAAAAAGTAGATGTTGTGGGCGAAAAAGCGTACTTCAGCGGCTGAAGCCGTGTCGCAAGTGCAGCTATGGCAGAGTTAGTGGAGGAGGCGGCTTGGGCGACGGACCCATCACGGACGTGAACCAACTCAGCGTGGTGAACTCCACTGTTGCCGCCCAAATCAAGGCTGCGTGCGGCATATTTAGCGGCGCGCGACTCGTCACGCCCCAGGTGGCCATGCCTGAACTGGTCACCAAGCCGGGCAGCGAACGTTGGCCCGTGAAAACCGGTCAGGACCCTGATCGCAACGGTGTGGGAAAGAATATCGTCAACGGCAAGGACCTCGGCGCGGGCATCGTGCCGACCACGGTGGAGGAATTGATCAGCATTCCACGTCCGCCAGGATTGGAGGTCTTGACCGCCGATCCTCCGGCGTTCCAGAACAAACGGTCGCAGCCAGTGGAGACAACCATCTGGCAGCTTGAAGTGACCATCACCGTTGTGAATCAAGAAGCGGATGGCGATAATCACCTTGTGATTCAGGGTGCTAGCGGCGCTACGATGGTGGCGGAGGTCCCAACTCCAACTACAACCTTTATCGGTGATTCTCCTTGGTTGGCTAATATCAAGGAGGCCCGTCAGGCTGTAGATGACAAGCTTATTCACACCTTGTCTCCGCAAGACTTCGTCTTGCCACCGGGAAACACAAAGCTTGTGCCAAAGAATTCTCTTTCGGGAGATTTTCCCACCTCTCGCTTGCCGGACTTCAAAATGCCGGAGTCTTTCCTGACGCCTCTAGAAGGAGTAGAGGGGCCGATGCCGACCTTCCAGACGGCTGTGAAGCCGACGAAAGCGCGAATCACCGGCATCAGCTTCTTTGACCGTGCCCATGGTGCGACTGGAGCCGCACCGAATGTCATTGAGATCCACCCTGTCTTGAAGATTGTGTGGCTGTGAACGTGGAGCGCTCGGCGGGCTCTAACCATGCCATTCGGGGCAGTGGTTCTGCTGGCTCTTAGGTTGTGTTGATCGCTGAGTTGGTAGGGGACAAGTCGCCAGTCTCAGGTTGTGAGCCCATTAGTATTGATAAGCCGATTAGTACTGGTATGTCGGCTTCCCGGTGGTGATCCTAAGCAACCCCAATCGTCGTTCCGCAAAGTCGGGCGGGCTCAACCGGTCGATGCAACACTGGCTTGCAGTTTACCCGCCGGGGTTTCAAAGCCCAAAGTTTGTCGCGGGCGTTGATTGAGGCGCAGAGCTGCCTTGTTGAGATCGGCTTGAGTGTAACCGGACAAGTCGGTTTT
>Ga0210384_10006986_pt1 | contig 11945 bp, 6 predicted proteins | sample IncBWH2MmetaG_FD_160574 | JGI IMG/M metagenome (GOLD analysis project Ga0210384, IMG submission 160574) | Forest soil microbial communities from Barre Woods Harvard Forest LTER site, Petersham, Massachusetts, United States - Inc-BW-H-2-M | ecosystem: Environmental > Terrestrial > Soil >... | reverse complement strand
TCGACGCGCGGATCGATTGGCCCGACGCCTACTGGTTCGCCTCGCCGGTGCGCGGCGGCTTCGGCTTCTTCCTCGGCGAGGTGCTGATCAACGCCGTGCGGCACGGCCGCCCCGGCACCGTCCCCAGTGTCGCCATCACCCTGGACCCGGTGCGCCGCGAGCTGCTCTTCGCCGTCGAGAACGAGCTGCCGGACGCCGCGACGCAGGCCGCCGAGCGCGCCGCAGAGTCCTACGGCGGACGGCGCCTGCTCGAGCGCCTGGCGTACCTCTGCGACTGGCAGGACCTGCGCTTCGAGCGCCTCGATCCTCGCCTCGATCCGCAATCCGACCGGCCCTTCGACCGGCAGAATGCCCGCTTCGAGGTCCGCTGGCGAGTGCCGGTCAGCGAGCGCGGCGATCCGTCGGCCGCCGACTGACGTCGCCCCTCGTCCGCGGCCGCGGATACCGCGACTTCCTCGACCTCGTTCGAGGCTCTACAACCTGACCAGCCAGACCTTACAAGCGAGCTAGACCTTACAAGCTGAGAGAAGCGCCGGGGGGCGCCGCTCTGGGACCCGCACGCCCGAAGGACAGCGCGGGTCCCGAGCAGCGCCCCGGGACCTCTACTCGAGGCGCAAGGCGACCGTGGGTTCGACGCGCATGGCGCGGCGCGCCGGCAGATAACAGGCTGCCAGCGCGACCAGCGCCAACAGGACCGAGATCGTCGCGAACGTCCCCGGATCGTTCGCCTCCACGCCATAGAGCGTGCCCGCGAGCAGCCGCGCCAGGGCCGCGGCGGACGACAGCCCGAGCAGCAGCCCCCCGAGGATCAGCGCCGCTCCCTTCCCCAGCACCATCCTGAAGATGTCCGCCGGGACCGCGCCGAGGGCCACGCGCAGGCCGATCTCGCCGGTCTGTCGGCTCACCGAGTACGCCATCACGCCGTAGAGCCCGATGACGGCGAGCAGCAGCCCGATCGCCGCCAGCGCCCCCATCAAGATGGCGCTGAAGCGCTCCGTGACCAGCACACCGCGAAGCTGAGCGTTCATGGTCATGACGTTGGAGACGGGTTGATCCGGATCGACCGCGAGGACGGCTCGGCGGACCGCGCGGGCGAGGCCGGCTGGGTCGCCGCTCGCCTTGACCACGAGGTCGATCGGGTAGACGTTGGCTTGCTGCGCGTACGGCAGGTACCACACCGGCCTGGCGACGCGGTAATTGAAGCGGTCCTCCTTGACGTCCCTCACCACCCCGACCACGGTCAACCACGGGTCGGTCTGCCCCGGACGCACCCGCCGGAGCCGCTTGCCGATCGGGTCCGTTCCATGCCAGCCCTGCCGCGCCAGCTCCTCGCCGATCACCGCCACCGGTTGGGAATCGGCGTGGTCCCGCCGGTCGAGCAGCCGCCCCTCGAGGAGCGTCACGCCGAGGGTCTCGAGATACCCGGGGCTCACCAGGCGATGCGAGGTGATCGGCACGTCGGCCGGGTTCGCCGGCGGGACGCCTTCCACCGCGAAGACGGCGTCGTAGGCGGTGAACGAGCTCAGCGGAATGTTGGTCGTGGCGCCGGCGGCAACCACTCCAGGGAGGCTCTCGATCCGTCCCAGGACCCGCTCGACGAAGGCGACGCGCCGCGGGAACTGCCGGTACTTCGCGGGCGAGAGGTCCATGTGCATGGTCAGCAGGCTCTCCGGGCGGAACCCGAGATCCATGCGCCGCAGGCGCTGGAAGCTTTGCAGCGTCAAGGCGCCGCCCACCAGCAGGGCGACCGCGATCGCCATCTCCGCGACCACCAGCGCGCTCAGCGAACGGCGACCCGCCTTGCCGGCGCCGGCGCGCCTGCCGCCTTCCCGCAGGACGGCCATCAAGGCATCCGAACCGGCCTCCTGGATCGCCGGCCAGAGACCGCTCGCCACGCCCGTGAGCCCGGTGACCGCCGCCAGGAACGCCAGCGCGCGCCCGTCCAGGCGCAGGTTGGCCAGGGTGCCGCTGAAGGCGAGCGCCTGGATCGGGTTCAACGACTGCAGCAGCGGCAGCATGCCCCGCGCCAGCAGCAAGCCGCCCATACCGCCCAGCGACGCGAGCAGCAGGCTCTCCGTCACCAGCTGGCGGACGATCCTCCCGCGGCCGGCTCCGAGCGCCCGGCGCAGGGCGATCTCCCTGCCACGCGTCACGCCGCGGGCCAACAGCAGACCCGCGACGTTGGCGCAGCAGAGGAGCAGCAGGAAGCCGACGGCCGCGAGCAGGGCCAGCAGGGATCTCTCGACGCGCCCCCCGAGGTCCGCGAGCAGCTCCCGCCGCAGCGGCACGACCGCGACGCCCCAGCCCCGCTGCACCTGTGGATATTGCCTCTCGAGCTGGCGGGCGATCTCCTGCGAGCGCGCGGCGGCTCGCTCCACGCTCACGTCCGGGCGCAGGCGCGCGACCAGGACGTACGCGTGCTCGGCGGCCGCCGCGAGCGGCAGGCCGTCCAGCCGGGCCTGGAGGGGAACCCAGATCTCCGCCGCATCGGGATAATCGAAGCCGGACGGCAAGACTCCGATGATCGTCGTGATGCGACCGTCGAGGTTCAGCGAACGCCCGAGGACCCGGCGATCCCCGGCGAAGCGGCGCTGCCAGAAGCCGTGGCCCAGCAGCGCCACGGCGGGTCCGCCGGGACGGTCGTCCGCCGCCGTGATGTCCCGGCCGACGGTCGCGTGGACGCCCAGCGTCGCAAGGAAGTCCGCCTGGACCGCGGCTCCCTGGACGCGCTCGGGCCCGGCCCCGCCGAGGAGGTTCCAGGAGCGCGGCCGCGCCACGCCGCAGCGCGCAAACGAATCGTTGCGGTCTCGGTAAGCGCCGAGCTCCAGCGCCGACGTGCCGAAGGGATCGTAGCCCTCGCGCATGGCCCAGCTGGAGACCAGGCGCCGGGAGTCCGGGACCGGCAGCGCGCCCAGGAGGAGGGCGTCGACGGCACTGAAGATCGCCGTGTTCGCTCCGATGCCGAGCGCCAGGGTCACGACCGCGACCGCGGTGAATCCCGGGCTCGCGCGCAGGTTGCGCGCGCCGTAGCGCAGGTCCTGCGCCAGGGTGTCGAGCAGATGGACTCCGCGCGCCTGCCGGCACTCCTCCTTGGCGCGGTCGACGGTGCCGAACGCCAGGCGCGCCCGGCGCGCCGCCTCTGCGACAGGCAGCCCGGCGCGGACGAGGTCGGCGGCATGCGCCTCGAGGTGGAAGCGGAGCTCCGCATCCATCTCGCTCTCCAGCCGGGAGCGCCGGAGCGCGGCGCCCAGCCAGGAACGCACCCGGCTCCAGAGAGTCACACCTCCTCCGGCGTCGTCCGCAGGATCCCGGCGATGAGGTCCGCCATGCGGTTCCACTTCTCGGTCTCCGCGCGGAGGCGGCGCCTGCCTGCCGCGGAGAGGCGATAGAACTTGGCTCTGCGGTTGTTCTCCGACTCGCCCCAGGCGCCCTCGAGCAGGCCCTGGTGCTCGAGGCGGTAGAGCGCCGGGTAGAGGGACCCCTGCTGGATCTCCAGGCGATCTCGGGAGATCTGCTGGATGCGCAGCAGCACGCCATACCCGTGGAGCGGGCCGAGCGACACCGCTTTGAGGATCAGCAGGTCGAGAGTGCCCTGCAGCAGGTCGAGCTGTCTTGCCATCGCGGGAGAGCCCTCCTCCTAGATGCGCTAGGAGTGTAGGGCAACCCCTCCTAGACTGTCAAGGAGAGCAGGCAGTGGGAGGGGAGCGCCGACCCGGGCAACGCCGGCGCGCACCCGGCCGCACGGGGCGGTCCGGGGCCTTGAGAGTTGTTCCTTGTGCCAGTGATGCGTTATTCTCTTTTCAATCTTCGTTCGCATTCCCTGGGCGCATGCAGCCTCTGGCGCTCGGTACGACGCCGATGCCGGCGAGACTTGCCTTGCGACACGACCTGGCGCAGCAGGTGTCGGAGCGGCTGCGGGCGCCGCTGGTCGTGGTCCTGTGCTTCGCCGTCTACTCGGCGAACGCCAGGGTGATCCCGGCCGCCGACACCCGCCCGGCTCGTTACCTGCCTTTCGCGGTCCTCCGTGACCACCGGCTGACCCTCGAAGGGTTCGCCGATGAAGTGCAGGCGCGGGTGTCGCCGCAGGTCGCGTCCCACGTGGTCGAGGGTCGGGTGATCTCCGGTTCGCCGGTGATCGCCCCCCTGGCCGCGCTGCCCCTCTACGTCCCGGCCTATCTCTATCTCGACGCGACGGGCTGGAACGCCGCCGAGCTCGGATTCCTCGCGGCGCTGCTCGAGAAGGTCGCCGCTTCGGCGCTCGCCGCGCTGGCGATGGGAGGTCTCTACCTGCTCTTGCGCCGGCGGCTCCAGGTGCGCGACGCGCTCACCTTGACGATCGCCTGCGCCTTCGGCTCCACGACCTGGGTCATCTCGAGCCAGGCGCTCTGGCAGCACGGGGTCGCGCAGCTGGTGCTCGTGGCGCTGCTCCTCGCGGCTACCGCGCCGCCGTCGCTGCGCTCCCTGGGGCTGGCCGGCGCCGGGGCCGTGCTGCTCACCGCCGCACGCTTTCCGGACGTGCTGCTGGCGCTGCCGATTGCCGTGTCCTGCCTGCTCCGTGCTCGCGGGCGCGGCCAGCAGGTGGCATTCCTGGCCAGTGCCTCCGCCATGACGGCGTTGGTCCTGTGGTGCAACCTCGCGGCGTCTGGCCACCTGGTCGGCGGCCAGGCGTTCCACGCAGCTTTCCAGACTCCCGGCGAGTACCTGGCGCACCCGTTGCTCGCGGGTCTCGCGGGCGAGCTGCTGAGCCCGGGCAAGGGCCTCCTGGTCTTCTCGCCATGGCTGCTGTTCGGCCTGCTCGGCCTGCTCGGCCTGGCGCGCCGGCAGCGCCCGGACGGCGTCGACGACCGTCTCCTTGACTCGCTGCTCGCCGCCGGCGTGGTGGCCCAGGCCCTGCTCTTCGCCAAGTGCGATTGGCGCGCCGGCTATTGCTACGGGCCCCGCTATTTCACCGACATGCTCCCGGCGCTGGCGTGGATCCTGGCGCCGGCGCTGCCCGGGATCGCGGGGCGCCGGCGCCTCGCCCTCTGGGTCCTGATCGGATGGAGCATCGCGGTGCAGGCGATCGGCGCCTTCCGCTACCCGCACGGTCACAGCGACGAGGTGCTCTACGGCAGCGCGGCGGCGCCATGGCGCCCCGGCAACGCGCAATTCCTCCTGGAGCTAGTGCCCCGTCTCGCTCCCTACCCGACCCCGGCGAGGCGCATGAGCGGCTTCAACCAGCCATTCACCAGCTGGCCGGCGGCCGGGACCTGGGTGCCGATGAGACCGAGCAGCGGCACGACACCGAAGGTGAGCACGCTGGAGACGAAGTGCCAGTCGAAGGTCACCTCGCCCGGACGGTTGCCGGCAATCAGGCTGAGGACCGTATCGCGATTCATCGCCACGAAGACCGAGACGGCGACGACGATCTCGGCGACGACCAGCGCCAGCAGACCGAGCGAGACCGCCCCCTTCGGCTCGAAGGTGTAGGCGCTCGCGGCGACCAGCACCAGCAGCGCCGGCCCGAGCGCCGACATCAGCGAGTTGCGGAGCTGGGCGAAGACGTAGCGCAGGTAGGCCGCCACCCGGATGGCGAAGAAGTCCTCCACGCGCTTGTTGCCGCGCAGCAGGGCGAGCTGGCCGCTGACGTCGGCGATGAAAGTCGCGAGCTCCTCACGGCTGCTGATCTCCTCGGTGACATCGCCACGAGTGTCCGCGTCGAAGGCCAGCCCGAGGACACGATCCAGGCCTTCCTGCTGAGCGTCGCTCAGCGTCAGCAGGCGGCGCTTCGCCAGCTGCTTGATCTTGACCAGCGACAGGATCAGGGTCTCGAACGGCGGGATCGGCCAGCTGAAAGCCTGCATCGGCTTCCAGTGCAGCTCGCCCGAGAGCTGCCCCAGGCGGGCCGCGATCGGCGTCGATTCGATCCGCACCAGGAGCCTGCGCAGCGTCCGCCAGACGCGCACGAAGCGATAGCACGAGATCGCCGACAGCACCGCCGGGAGCGTCCAGAGTGCCAGCATCAGGCGACCGAGCTCGCGGGGCTCGGCGGCCGGCTGCATGGGGTGCCAGACCAGGCAGAGCGGCGCCACGACCAGGACCGCGAGCGCCAGCCAGCGCCACCAGCTGCGGGCGACGCCGGCCGCCAGCAGCCAGCGGATCATCCCCAGCAGACGCGAGCAGCCGGTGAAGGCGGGCTCGAAGGCGTCCTCCACGGGCCAGTCGATCTGTTGCCAGGCGGTGAGCCGGCGGCGCTTGAGCTCGAGCAGCGCCCAGAGAAACAGTCCGCCGACCAGCCAGGCGAGAGACACCAGGGGCGACAGGCCGCTCGCGAAGGCGCGGACCCGCTGATCGAAGTCCGCGCCGCTGAGCAGCCAGCGGCGGCAGATCAGCCAGGCGAGGAGCGGCGGCGCCGCGGCTCCGGCCAGCAACGTGCCGGTGGCCGGCAGCAAGAGCCGCCACCGCGTTGCCCTCCCCGCGGCCGGCAGCCAGCGACGCCGCCAGGTTGCCTCTCCGGCGGCCGCGCGCCCGGCATCGACCCCGCCCGCGACGCTTTCCTGGGCACGGCGATGCGCGCCGGCCGCCGCGCGCCGGCCGATGAGGGCGGAGCCCACGGCGCCGACCAGCAGCAGGTATGCGAAGAGCAGCGCCAGGAAGCCGCCTCCCTGCCGCCACTCCAGCGCGAGGTCCAGCGCGGATCCGTAGAACCGGTTCCAGAGCGCCAGGCCACTGGCCACCAGGAGCACGGCGGCGGCCAGCGCCAGGACCGCCAGGCCTGCCGCCAGCAGCGACCGCGTGCCCCGCTCGGCGCGGGCGCCGCTCGGCGGCGCCGGCAGCAGCGCCGCCTTGTACAGCCACCAGCCGCCGGCGCAGAGGGCGACGGCAAAGCAGAGCAACTCGAGGTCCGCCTTGCCGTCGGCGCTCGCGACCGCCAAGGGCTCCGGGTCGGCCGGCTCGGCCTGCTCCGACCTGACCATCTCCTCGAAGGCCACGACCCGCTCCGGTTCATCCACGGCGCTCTGGCGAGGATCGGGGGCCGCGGTGACGCCGGTGACCGGCCAGAGCGCATCGTTGCCGACCACCGAGATCCAGACCGGGCCGGTGTCGTTGTGCGCGAACGGATCGAGATTGGCATCCTTGCCTTCGTGGAGCAGCTCGACGGTGGCCTGGTAGATCCCGTTCTCGAAGGAGCTGGTGAAGTGCCAGGGGGAGTCTCCGTGGGCCGCCGCCCCCCGGCCCCACGACTTCGCGGTGGTGAACAGGGGCGAGCTCGAGATAACGGTCATGCCGCTCAGCGCCGAGTGCACCTGCGGATGCAGGAAGAGCTGGTCGGCGTCGAGGGCGAAGAGGGTGACGTTGCGGGCCAGGCGGCGGAGGCGATCGGCGAGGAACAGCGTGTCGCGGATGTCGGTGGCCACGACGCCGACATAGCGGACGCCGTCGCGTGCGATGGCATCGACGAGGCTGGCGATGGCGAGCTCGTTGTCGGGGGCGGTCAGCGGACTGAAGTCGGGGACCAGGTCCGCACCCAGCCGCCGGTCGGCCAGCTCGAGCTGCAGGTCGGAGCGGGCAGGCTGCGTGGCGACCTGGGAAGGATCGGTCTGCTGCTTGTCCAGGCCGGCCGCGGCGCGGGCGGTGCGGATGGCGGAGATGTGACTCGGGAAGCTCACCACCGCGACGCCCTCCCGCATCGGCACTGCCTGGCAGTCCTCGCTCCCTGCGGCGGGGGCGCCGGCGGAGGTGTCGAGCCGCGGGGTGCCCGATCCGAAGGCGGCTTCGTGCTTCCTGTGGGCCTCGCCGGGGGAGGTGTCGCGCTGCCGGATGCTCTGTCCGAAGGCGGTGTCGAGCTCGGTGATCAGCAGCACTCTGTGCGCGTCCCAGCCCAGCCGCCGATGGAGCTCGTCGAACGCCGTCTCGAGCAGCACGTCGAGCGGCACGACTGCGCGATAGAAAGAGACGGGTCGGGTCCCGGCGAGAAGGAGCGTCTTCTCCAGGCAAGGCGCCGTGGCGGAGCCCGTCACGATCTCGAACCGCGCCGCCGGATGCTCCGCCAGCCAGTTCCGCAGGGCGATCTGCAGCGACACCGCCGAGCCGGAGTAGGTGGGTCCCAGGATCCTGAGCGGCCCCTGAGCGGCGCCGCCCGACAGCTCGCCGATGAGCCGCAGCGCCTCGGCGAAGGCGGTCTTGTGGATGCCGGTCTTGGGGGTCTCGCCGACCAGGAACACCCCCGTCAGCTGCGGCACCCGCCCCGGCAGGCCGACCTGCCGTCCGTAGCGACGGAAGAGCAACAGGCCCGGAGCCGTCCGGTAGCTCTCCTCCTTGATCGCCTGGGGATCGTTCCACGGGATCCAGCTGCGGTCCTGCAGGTAGCCCGTACGGCCGCGGTTCGAGTACGCGAACCCCTGCTGGATGGCGTCGATGGCCTGGTCGAAGGCCGCCGGAACCTGGGAATCGAGCGGGTCGGGCACCAGGGCGATGAGGAACTGCAGCTGGTAGCCCTGGGCCTGCGCAGCGTCGCCCGTCGTCGCCGCCCGTTCGAGCGCGTCGCGGAGGCGCCGGATCGCGGCCTGCCGGTCCAGATCCTCGAGGGGCGGGAAGCCCAGGAACTCGTCGTAGAGCCGCAGCGGCTCGCACCAGGGCGGCCGAGCCGCCGCCGCCTCGCCGGATGCGGCATCGCGCGGCTTCGTCGTGCACCCGGCGTTGCCCTTGCCGTCGCCGGGCCTGGCTCCGTTGGCCTTGCTCCCGCCTTGCTCGCCGTCTTGGCCTATTTTCTTGCTTTTCTTGCTTTTCTTGCTCTTCTTGAGGGCATCTGCTGCTACGTCCTGGCCGGAGTGGGCCGGGCTGGCAGCAGCCGCCGCGCCCTCCCCCTCCGGCTGGCCGCGCCTCGCGGCCGTCGGCTGCGACGCGCCGCTGGACGGAGCGCTGGACGGAGCACCGGACGGAGCGCCGGACGGAGGCGCCGCGCCCCGAGACCATCCCAGGACGGCCAGGACACCCACCACCAGCACCGGAAGAGTTGGACGAGTCGCCATGACACCGCTCGTTCCTTAATGGCGAATGGGCCGATCCGAACGTTACGCGCGCAGCACATACCAGTCGTCACGAGCCCACGATGCCGCTCCCCCGCCTTTCGGCCGTCAGAGGAACTGGCTCGACGGTACCGGAGAGCTGGTGCCTTGATCGCGGCGAAGGCCGGCCGTGCGCAGGGCGCCGGCAGCGTGTTCTCCTCCGAGCTGGCGGACAGCGTTGGCCAACGCCACGAGGGCGTCGCGGTCCGTCGCGGGCTCCGCCGTCGCACCGATGATCTGCCGCGCCAGCTCCGCCGGAGCTCCTTCGAGGGGCGGCTCTCGGCGCATCGTTCCCGTGGCCGCATCGACGATCGACCGCTCTTCCCAGGGAGATTGGTTGTATTGGTACAGGAAGGTGGTCACGTCAGCGGCAAAGGCAGGCCCTTTCGTCCATGGCGACGCATGAGCGAAAAGGAGCTGGCCCGGACCGTGAGAAGCCAACGACTCGAGCGTGGCGTCGTCGAGCTTGGCCAGATCGTAGGCGACGATCAGCCCCGGTCCCGAGGCACCACCGGCCGGCCAGGGAATGGCCTGCACTCCGAAGACCTCCGCCGCGGCATGGCCCAGGATGGCACTCGCGCGTTCGGGCAATATAAAGACGGAACGCCATCCGAGGCCAAGCGCCTGGCCGACGAGCGCGAGCCTCTCGAGCCCTTCCCGGCAGCGCTCCACCGAATCCTGGGTGAAGGCGTAGCGCCCGTTCATACCTTCGTCGAAACCGTAGGGAGAGAGGTGGAGGAGAAGTCCGCCCGAGGTCACGCAATGCCAGCCGCGGAGGTCGCGCCGATCGAGTGCGGTGACGGCGGCCACCGCGTCGTAGCGGGCCAGCAGGCCCGCCAGGCGCTTCGCCAGTTGCCGGACCGTCGGGTCACGGGACTGCTGCAAGCGAGGCAAGGCGGCCCGAGCCTCGGCGGGATCGGCGCACATCATGGCGTTGAATGCGAGCAGATATCGGAGGATCAGGTCCGACTCGACAGCTGCCCGCCGGCCTCGCAGGAGACGGCAGGCCTCGTCGTGCAGATGCCGATCCTCGAGAGCGCAGACCAGCTCGGAGAGCACCTCCTGGTTGTCCGGCGCGAGGCGGTGGGCGCGCGCCAGGACCGTCGCGGCGATCCCGGAGAGCCCATGTTCGATGAGCTCATAGCCCAGGTCATACAGCCTGTCCGGCTCCAAGGGCATCTGCGCCGCCGCCCTGACCTTGCCGGCGAGCTCCGGGCCGGCGATCGCCTCGCCGATCTGCGCGAGGACCTCGAGCGCTTCCGGAAAGGATTCCGCGGCAGCCGTCCCGGGGTACTCGAGCGCCCAGCGGAAGGATGCGAACGCCTGATGCGACTCGCCGGCGGCAAGCTGGGCGAGCGCCTCCTCGCGGTACTCGTCGAACGAACGAGAAGGGCCTGGCATGAGGGCGAGTGGATCGGCCAACCCGGAGATCCTGTGCCGAGAGCTTAGTGCCCCGTCTCAGAGATTCGCATCATTATTCGCCGGCCCTCCGGCCCCCTGGCGGCGTTGCGCCTCCTCGACATAGTCCCTGCTATGCCTGCGTCGGCGCGCCTGGCCAGGAGCCCGGATGGCTCGCCGACTAATGGTGCGAATCTCTGAGACGGGACACTAGCACGACATAGGAGACGATCCTGACCACGTCGCATCGCCGCGTACAGCCGTCTCGACGACGTTCATGATCGCTCTACGAGTGGCTGGAAAGGACGCATCCAATCTCCGACGGCCGCGGCGAACGCGTCGGGCTCCTCGCAGAAGGGCTGGTGCCCGCTGCGCTCGAAGATCCGCAGCACGGCGCCGGGAATCGTTCCGACAAGATCTTGCCAGAGCAAGTGCGGCACCACGTAGTCGAAGCGGCCATGGGCGACGAGGAGCGGCACGGGGTACGAGGCCGCGCCGGCGCTGAGGTCCCAGCCGCGGGTCAGCGGACCCATGAGGTGCTGCAGCAGCTTCGGGCGCAGGACCGACCCCGCGAAGAGCGGCGCGGCGTCGCAGCGCGGATCGAAGAACCGCATCGGCGTCTGAGCGTAGAGAGTCTCACCCAGCGGCGCTCCGGCCGGGAGCCTGGCCAGGTTGTCGCGCAGGACCTGCTTGCGCTCGTCCGACGCGTCGCGCTCGAAGAACGCCGCCGCGGCCGCCGCGACCTGCGCCATGTCGCCCCGTGGCGGTGCGCCGACCGCGATGACGCCCCAGACGCTCCGCGGACGGCGCCGGCCGTACTCGATCGCCAGCGCGCCGAGCATCGAGTGTCCGAGCACGGCGATCCGCTCGACTCCGACGTCTGCCCGGATCGCCTCGAGGTCGTCGGCCAGGCGCTCGAACGTCAGGTCGTCCGGTTCGCCGGTCGACTGGCCGCCGCCCCGCAGGTCGACGAAGACCAGGCGCAGACGATCGCTGAGCTGCGGCGGCATCTGGATCTCGTACGGCTGCGTGCCGATCGCGCTCAGCACCAGGCAGGCAGGCCCCTGGCCGCGCATCGAGTAGAACAGCTCGGCATGGTCGACGGAGACGATCATCGGTTCCCCCTTTCGCGGTCGTGGCGCCGAGCGCCGGCGCCCGGTTCCTCGCCGACATCTCCAGGCATGGCAACGCCAGCCGGCGGCTGCCGGTCGGCGATCCGCGGCAGGCACGACGCCCGCCGGCGCTACGGAATCTGTCCTGGGAGTGCTCGGATGGTTGGAGTCTAACACCGTGCGCGGCGCTCGCGCCACGGCCAGGCCAGGTGGCGGCGCCGGGAGAGATATACTTTCCGCCCCGTGAGGAGGGCGCCCCCTTGGAAGCCAGGATCCTCGACGAGCTCCGCGCCATCGTCGGCGCGGCGGACCTGATCACCGAGCCCGAGCAGCTCAGCACCTACGAGTGCGACGGCCTCACCGTGTTCCGGGTGCTGCCCCTGGCGGT